>Ga0163153_10001527_pt1 | contig 36428 bp, 27 predicted proteins | sample OliLakLV19MP6IB1_FD_148629 | JGI IMG/M metagenome (GOLD analysis project Ga0163153, IMG submission 148629) | Freshwater microbial mat bacterial communities from Lake Vanda, McMurdo Dry Valleys, Antarctica - Oligotrophic Lake LV.19.MP6.IB-1 | ecosystem: Environmental > Aquatic > Freshwater >... | reverse complement strand
AAATCCGCGCGATCGGTTCGCCTTCCTCGAATCGGATCGTCACGTCTGGCGTCGTGATGCGCCAGTTCATGGTGAACGGAAAGGGCAGCCAGTCGGTGCGGATAAAACCATCCAGCGGCGTGATGTGTGGCCGGTCATGGTTGGCAGGCCCGGTGACCACCAATCCATACTCGGGTGGGGTTTTGAACAGGAAGGGTAAGTCCCAGGTGACCACGCCTGTGCCGAAGTGGGACTTAGGACCAAAACGGATCTCGCGCTCCCGGTAGACAAACAGCTGGCTTTGCGGTGTGAGACCATTCCAGCGGAATTCGCAACTCACCGGGTTGAGAATTTCCCAACCCATGGTGTTGGCTGCGGTCATGGGAATGCAGCGATAGGCATAGTTTTCCGGTGTCCGGTCCATCCATTCGCGCTTGGGCCTGGCCGGACGGATTAGTTTGTCCACGCCCTCAGGCGCACCGGGCAGGACGAAGGCTGAAATCAGGTTCTGCTTAGCGCTCATGGTTAACCTCACCGGTGACACCGGCCGCTGATATTTCAATGGATCATAGTGGTGAACTGACTCAATGCGGTAGAATTTACCGTTTTAGCCGAATCGAAACCAAATGTTTGAACTAAATTAATCGGCGCCAGGGCAGCAGAGAACCTTCATGAATACCGAAGAAAGTACCAAAACGACCCACTTCATTCGCAACATTGTGATCAGCGACCTGGCAAGTGGTAAACACAAATCCGTGCTGACGCGCTTTCCTCCCGAGCCGAATGGTCACCTGCATATTGGCCATGCCAAATCGATTTGCCTGAATTTTGGTATTGCTGCTGAATTTGGCGGCGGCACCAACCTGCGATTTGATGATACCAATCCGCTGGCGGAGAACGAGGACTTTGAGCGTGCTATCAAGCAAGACGTTACATGGTTGGGCTTTGCATGGACTGAACTGCACCACGCTTCAGATTATTTTGAACAACTGTATGCGTATGCGGTTCACCTGATTCGCAACGGCAATGCCTATGTCGAAGAATTGACGGCGGAAGAAATCCGTGAGTATCGCGGCACGCTGACTGAACCTGGTCGAAACAGCCCCTGGCGCGATCGCCCGACGGAGGAAAACCTGGATCTGTTTGCCCGCATGAAAGCCGGTGAATTTGAAGATGGCCTGTACGTACTTCGCGCCAAGGTCGATATGAGTTCACCCAATATCAACTTGCGTGACCCGGTGATATACCGCATCCGCAATGCCGCTCATCACCGTACCGGAGATACTTGGCATATCTATCCGATGTATGACTGGGCACATGGTATTTCGGATGCCATCGAAGGCATCACGCATTCGCTGTGTACGCTCGAGTTTGAAGACCATCGCCCTTTGTACGACTGGTTCCTCGAAAACATCCCATCGCCCTGCCACCCACAGCAGATCGAATTCGCCCGCGGCAATCTTGATTACACCGTGATGAGCAAACGCAGGCTGAAACAGTTGGTGGAAGAGGGCCATGTCAGCGGTTGGGATGATCCCCGCCTGCCCACGCTTTCAGGGCTGCGTCGGCGCGGTTACAGTGCCTCTGCAATTCGTGCTTTCTGGGAAGAGATGGGTATCTCCAAGTCGGAAAGCATTATCTCCATGGGCGTTCTGGAAAATACTCTGCGCAATGATCTGAACATTTCAGCACCGCGCAGCATGGCCGTGCTGGCGCCCCTCAAAGTGGTATTGACCAACTATCCCGAGGGCGAAACCGAATGGCTGGAAGCTGCGGTTCATCCTCAGGATGAATCCATGGGCAGCCGTAAAGTGCCGTTGACGCGCGAAATCTGGATTGAACAAGAAGACTTTATGGAAGATCCCCCAGGTAAGTTCTTTCGCCTTAAACCGGGTGGCGAAGTGCGTTTGCGCAATGCCTTTATCATCCGCTGTGTCGCCGTGATCAAAAACGAAAGCGGTGAAGTCACAGAACTGCACTGCGAGTTCGATCCGGAGTCTCGTTCTGGTTTGCCGGGTGCAGCGCGCAAAGTCAAAGGCACGATTCACTGGGTATCTGCAGTACATGGCGTGCAAGCTGAAGTGCGTTTGTACGATCGCCTGTTCTCGGTACCCAATCCCTTGTCCGACAAGTCGCGCGACTTCCTCGAATTCATCAACCCTCATTCACTGGACATCATCACCAACGCCGTGGTTGAACCCGCTGTCGCAGCGGGCAAGCCTGGTGATATTTACCAGTTTGAACGCACCGGCTATTTCGTGCATGACGCAGTGGATTCCCAGCCCGGCAAGCCGGTGTTGAATCGAGCCGTTTCCCTGCGCGACTCCTGGAAATAACTATGGTGTTTCGGCCATGACCTTTCGCACCCTTACTGGGTAGACAGATTTGCTACACTGCAAGCTGTCTCAAACTGGGGAGTAGCATTATGGGTGGCTGGATTATTCTTGCGATTATCGGTGCGCTGGTTTTATTTGCAATAACGATTTACAACCGCCTGGTCGCGGGTCGGAATCGTTATAAAAACGCTTTTGCACAAATTGATGTGCAACTCACACGTCGACATGACCTGATTCCCAACCTGGTGGAAACCGCCAAGGGTTATATGGCGCATGAGCGCGAAACGCTGGAAGCGGTAATCAATGCCCGCAACCTCGCTGTCAGTGGTCTCAAGCAGGCAGCCAAGGATCCTACTGATCCCGAAGCCATGCAACAGCTGTCACAGGCAGAGCAGGGCCTTTCTGGTGCCCTGGGCCGTTTGTTTGCGCTTTCTGAGGCCTACCCGGACCTCAAGGCCAACGAAAACATGATGCAGTTGTCGGAAGAACTGACCACTACCGAGAACAAGGTTGCGTTTGCGCGGCAGGCCTATAACGACTCGGTGATGGACTACAACACGCTGCGTGAGTCCGTCCCCAACAATTTCTTTGCGGGCTGGTTCAATTTCAAAGCCGCTGAATTGCTCGAAATCGAAGACGAAGCCAAGCGCGAAGTTCCGCGGGTTTCATTCTGAGAACGGCGGGGTCAGAGGGAAACGGCGGGGCCAGAGAAGTTAATCTCTAGCCACCCATGAACTTTTTTGAACAACAAGCCCAGGCCAAGAGTCGCTCGCGTTGGCTATTGTTCATCTTCGTATTGGCCGTGCTGGCCGTGATCATCGCCGTCGATTTGATCCTGATGCTGGCCTGGGGCATGTCGCCCATGCAAGCTGAAGGGGTGTCACCATTCAGTCTGCAAAACCTGCAACAAAACCTGCCTTTATTGACCGGTGGTGCGGTGGTCAGCGCCAGCGTCATTGGCCTGGCCAGTCTGTATCGCATCGGCAGCTTGCGCTCCGGGGGCGGACAGGTGGCACGCGAACTGGGCGGCACGCTGGTCGGTTTCGAACCCGGTGATCCCCTGCGCCGACGCCTGCGCAACGTGGTTGAAGAGATCGCTTTGGCGGCTGGTGTAGCGGTGCCGGAAATCTATGTGCTGGAAAAGGAATCCGGCATCAACGCCTTTGCCGCCGGTTTCTCGCCAGCAGATGCTGCTATTACCGTGACTCGTGGTTGTCTGGAAAAACTCAGCCGCGAAGAACTGCAGGGGGTGATCGCGCATGAGTTCAGCCATGTTCTGAACGGCGATATGCGGCTGAATATACGCTTGATGGGCGCCCTGTTTGGCATCTTGCTACTGGCGATAATCGGCCGTCGCGTGTTGCTGCACAGTCGGCATTTTGGCCGCAGCCGCGACAAGAATGTGATGGTCGTCCTTTTGATTGCCTTTGGGCTTTTGATCGTGGGCTACGTGGGCCAGTTTTTTGGCCGCTGGATCAAGGCGGCGGTTTCACGCCAGCGTGAATACCTGGCAGACGCCTCGGCAGTGCAATTTACCCGCGACAACCAGGGTATTGGCGGCGCGCTGAAAAAAATTGCAGCGTACAACGGCGGTTCCCTGATTGCCGCGGATTCCGAGGAAATCAGTCATATGTTGTTCGGCAATGGCAGCAAAATGATGTTCTTTGCCACCCACCCGCCCATCGAAAAGCGTATCAAGCGGGTTGATCCCGGATTTCGACCAGAAGAACTGGACCGTTTAACAGCGCAGTTGGTAAATCAGGAAGTGAAGCGTGCCAAAGAGCAGGAAGAGGAGCGGGCCAAGGCTGCTGCATCCGGCGCGCCCGGAAAAGTCGGCGCCGATATTTTTCTCGATCCAGCCAGTCTGATCGAGCAGATCGGCAAACCCGGCTGGGAACAGATACTGATGGCTGCGTCGCTGACCGCTTCTCTTCCGCTGAATGTGCGCCGGGCGACGCAATCAACGGAATGGGCCGCGGCGGTATTGTTTTATACCCTGCTGGATCACAACAGCGAGCTCAAGGAGCAACAATTGCTGTTGGTAGCAGGAGCCATGGGTAGCCATGTTGAATCACAGGTGCGATCCCTGATTGATGCCGGCGGTAAGCCCACTTCCGATCAGCGTTTGCCTCTGTTGGAATTGGCCTTTCCGGCGCTGAAGCGCCATCCGCTGGATTACATCAGCAAGGTGCTTGCGGCAGTGCAGGCATTGGTAAATCTCGATGGCAGAATTGATATTTTTGAATATCTGTTATCACGCATCACCCTGCAACATGTGTGGGAGTCGCAAAATCCCGGTTCGGTGCGCATGGCGGGTAACAAATCCCTGTCCGCTTGCCTGCCTCAGGCTTTACGCCTGCTGGCCATACTGGCCATAAATGACAGCGATTCAAATGATGATGGCATTCCTGCATTCAGGGCCGGCGCCGCAGTTTTGGACCAAGCTGAAACCCAAATGCCGATGTCAGAGCCCATGCCTTTGATTGGACCTGAAGATTGGCCAGCTACGCTGGATCAGGATTTGCCCGTGTTGGACCGGCTGGCGCCGGGGGAGAAACAGAAGCTGGTGGCCGCACTGGTCACCACGGTTATGAAAGATGGCAACGCGGTCGTTGAGGAGCTGGAACTGTTACGTGTTACCTGTGATCTCTTACATGTGCCCTTGCCCATGTTGTCAGGCCTTAAGCCCTCAACACCAAACCAGCCCTGACTCAGCTCGAGGCAGCTTCCGCCGCAAATTTCTCCGCAATCATGATGGTAGGTGCATTGGTATTGCCACTGACCAGAGTCGGCATGATGGAGGCATCGACTACGGCCAGGCCTTCCAGCCCGTGCACTCGCAATTTGTGATCGACCACAGCCAGCGCATCCTGGCCCATTTTGCAGGTTCCAATCGGATGATAGATGCTCTCCGCTTTGCGACGGATAAACTCCATCAGCTCGGCTTCTGACTGCACAGCTTTACCCGGAAGTATTTCTTCACCCGCTGAGGCGGCAAATGCCGGTTGTGCAAAAATTTCCCGCGTCAGTCGGGCACATTCCAGCATCATTTTGCGGTCGTAATCGGAGTTCAGGTAGTTGGCATGGATGGCGGGTGCCGCGGCTGGGTCGCGGGACTTGAGGCGAATTTCGCCGCGGCTTTCCGGTTGTAATGCGCAGGCATGAATGGTCATGCCATGGCCGGGCAACCTGTTTCGACCATGATCATCCAGCAGCGCCGGCACAAAATGCATTTGTATATCCGGCCGGTCATCGGGGGCGTGGCGGGAAACGATAAAACCTCCGCCCTCTGCTATGTTCGAGCTGCCCGGACCTTTTCGGTCAAACAAATAACGCAAGCCGACCGCTATGTCACTGAGCTGATCGTAAGTGATGGGCTGGAGGCTTTTGACCAAGGTGCAAATGTCCAGGTGATCCTGCAGATTCAGCCCCACGCCGGGCAGATCATGGCGCACACGGATTCCGACACTGTGCAAATGTTCTGCTGGGCCAATGCCAGACAGCATCAACATCTGCGGGGAGCCTATGGCACCACCGGACAGAATGATATTGCCACTTTCAGATCGAACTTCTTTGCCCTTCCAGCGATAGCGCACGGCTTCAGCGCGATGCTGGTGCAGTTGGATTTGCTCCACCACCGCCCCCGTGCGTACTACCAGGTTAGGCCGGTCCATGGCCGGCCGAAGGTAGGCGACAGCACTGCTGCAGCGGCGACCATTGCGCTGCGTGACCTGGTAAAGGCCAAAGCCGCGTTGCTGCGCGCTATTGAAGTCATCATTGCGCTTATACCCAGCCTGCTGCGCTGCTTCGATGAAGGTTTCACTGAGTGGATTGCTGTGGCGCAGATTTTGCACCGACAACGGACCACCCACGCCATGAAATTCAGAAGCACCATTTTCCTGGTCTTCAGATTTGATGAAATAGGGCAGTACATCAGCAAAACCCCAGCCCGGATTTCCGGCCGCAAGCCAGTTGTCATAGTCTTTGTGGTGACCACGGCAATAACACATGGCATTGATGGAACTGGAGCCTCCCAGCACGCGACCGCGTGGCCAGAACAGCCTGCGGCCATTCAGCTCAGCCTCTGCTTCGGTGTCAAATTTCCAGTTGACGCTGGCCATTCCGACCAGCTTGGCCAGCCCGGCAGGCATGTGGATAAAAGGGTGCCAGTCGCGACCGCCAGCTTCAAGCAGCAACACCCGTGTATTGGGGTTTTCGCTTAGCCGGCCCGCCAGCGCGCAGCCTGCCGATCCGGCTCCTGCAATGATGTAGTCAAAAGTCATGGATTGATAAATGTCATAGATTGGCAAAAGTCATAGGGCGGCAAATGGTCATGGTTTGGCGAATTCCATAGGGTGGAGTATTCCATACGATGGCGTACTGAAGACAGCCAGCATCATACCTGCTTAATGGCTGCCGACAAGTCGGGAATCAACTCCTTTGCTATTTATTTAAGCAATCTTGATTGCGGCATCTGGTTTGCATAAATGTTAGGCTTTACGGTCTGCGTCGTCCTGTTTTTCCATTCCTGGTAATTGCTTTTGGAAGGGAATCGCGGCCGACTGATTCCTGTTTCAAGAGGTTCAAGCTGGCTTGCTTCTGACGCGAATTTCATTATCCAATCCCGTTGCAGTGGTGGTAGCCTGCTTGCTGCTGATCATTTTTGGCAGCATTTCCCTGTTTCGGTTGCCTGTTCAAATGGCTCCTGAGATTGAGCGTCCGGAGATTTCGATCGAAACGGTTTGGCGCGCTTCAGCGCCCAATGAGATCGAGTCGGAAATTGTTGAGCCTCAGGAGGACGTATTACGCAGTATCCCGGGCTTGTTGAAGCTTCAGTCTACCGCCAATTTTGGCAGTGGTTCGCTGAACCTGCAGTTTGCCATCGGCACGGATATGAGTCGGGCCCTGATCGAAGTAATGAACCGTCTCAACCAGGTTCCTCGCTATCCGGTCGATGCTGAGGAGCCCGTCATTGCCGTGGGTGGTGATGATTTTGACAAGGTCATTGCCTGGTGGGCGATATTGCCCATTGATGGCAACAGCAACTCGATCGAGAGTTACCAGGATTATGTTGAAGATACCGTTATTACCCGCATGGAACGTGTTCCCGGCGTTGCGCGTGTTGGCTCTTTTGGTGGCCGCAGCCACGAAGTGCGGATTTCCTTTGACCCCTATAAAGCGGCCAACATCGGGCTTGATCTGACTTCCATTGCAGGCGAACTGGGCAGCAATGCGGATATATCAGCGGGCAGCAACGAAGTAGGGCGCCGACAATACACTCTAAGGTTCAGCGGCAAATATGATGTTCAGTCGCTCGGTGACCTGGTGCTGGAGTGGCGCGAAGGACGACCCATCAAGCTGCGCGATATTGCCACCATCGAGTTGACTATGGTGGATCCATCCGCGGTATTGCATCAAAACGGTAAACCTTCCATCTCGATATTTGCCATACCGGAATCCGGGGTTAATGTTCTGGAGGTTATGGCCGGGCTCAGCGATACGGTGGCCGATCTGGCCGAGAATAATCTGCAGCGCCAGGGCTTGCACATCTACAGTGATTATGACGAAACCAAGTACATTCTCGAATCCATCAGCATGGTGCGCAATAACCTGATACTGGGAATGTTGCTTGCTATCGTGGTGCTGTGGTGGTTCCTGCGCAAGTTCCGCGCCACCCTGATCGTAGCGCTGTCGATTCCTTTATGCATGTTCGCCAGCTTCATGGTGCTGGACTTTGCCGGCCGTACCCTCAACATTATTTCCCTGGCTGGGCTGGCATTCGCCTCCGGCATGGTGCTGGATGCTGCCATCGTTGTTTTGGAAAACATATTTCGCCAACGCGAAGCGGGGCGTCATGGTGGTGAAGCCTCCATGCGCGGCACCTCTGAGGTTTGGGGTGCGTTGTTAGCCTCTACCGCAACCACGGTGGCGATTTTTATGCCGGTGGTGTTTCTGGAAGATGAAGCCGGGCAACTGTTCGGCGATCTGGCCATTACCATTTCGGCTGCTGTAGTCGCCTCTTTGCTGGTGGCCGTTACGGTATTGCCAACCGCTGCCGCCAACTGGATCAAGGGCCATGCCATTGAAGACATTCACCACGACTGGTGGGAGTGGATCTCTGATCACATTATGCGCTGGACAGATACACCCCGACGGCGCTGGGCCTGGGTTGCCAGCCTCATTTTGATCCCCATGGCGCTGGCCGTTTTGTTGCTGCCGCCGGCAGATTATCTGCCGGAAGGGCGCAAGAATTTCTTTATGGGCTTTATCATTTCGCCTCCGGGCATAGGCATTGAAGTGGGGGAAGAAGAGTTGGTCAAAGTGATCGATCAACGCCTCGACCCCTATCTGAAACGAGAAAAACAACCCTACCTGGAGAATTACTTTCTGGGTATGGCTCGTGGCTGGGGGACCTTTATCGGTGGCAGTGCCGTCGATCCTGAGCGCATGGATGAACTTATCGATGTGGTCAACCGGGAGATTATTACAGGCTTTCCGGACACCTTTGGTTTCGCTGGTCGCGATCCCCTGTTCGGCGGTTCCCGCGGCGGCAGACAAATTGAAATCGATTTGTCTTCTGATTCCTTTGATTCTTTGCTGGCTGCCGGGCGGGCTGGATTTGACGCCATCATGCAGGCCATGCCAGAGGCTAACGTGCGGCCAGAACCGGGCCTGGAATTGGCCGAGCCGGAACTGCGACTGATACCGGATGACCGTAAGATTGCTGAAGTGGGCTGGAACCGATCGCGCATGGCTACAGTCATCCGCGCCATGGGCGACGGTGCTTTTCTGGGCGAATACTTTGATGGCAGCCGTCGATACAACGTAGTTATGCGAGCGGAAAACTGGGTGACGCCGGAGGAACTCGCGTCTTTGCCGGTAGCCACTGCCAGCGGTGAAGTAGTGACCATAGGCGAGCTTGCCGAGGTAACTCAGACTGCTGGTCCCAGCCAGATTCGTCGCATAGATCGAAAACGAACACTGACTCTGGCAGTAACACCACCTTCCAGCATGGCCATGGAAGAGGCTTTGGATATCATCAAACAACAGGTAGCACCGGCCATACTGGCGCGCCTGCCTGAGAATGCTTCGATTACTTATCGCGGCACTGCAGAAGCACTGGACCAGGCGTTGCAAAGCATGTCGGGCAGTTTCCTGCTGGCGGTTGTCATACTTTATCTGTTGATATCAGCCTTGTTCCGCTCCTTTACCGATTCCTTGCTGGTGGTTTTGACCTTACCCATGGCTACGGTTGGCGGAATACTGTCATTGCGCATGATGGATCTGGCGCTGCTGGGTTCCGGTGGCCAGCAAATGGATCTGCTCACCATGATCGGCTTTATCATCCTGCTCGGGCTGGTTGTAAACAACGCCATCCTGTTGGTCTATCGCGCCCGCGATGCCGAGCGTGAAGGCATGAGCCGACGCGAGGCTGTGAACAGTGCCGTGCATTTACGCTTGCGTCCCATTCTGATGAGCACCATGACCAGTATTTTCGGCATGCTGCCGATGATGTTGATGCCGGGCTCCGGCACTGAGTTGTACCGGGGTCTGGCCGCCGTTATCGTTGGGGGTATGCTGGTCAGCACCTTGTTTACCCTGATCCTGTTACCCAGCCTGCTGCGCATGAATGAGGATGCTGCTCCGTCTCGCGCTATCTCGCCGGAATCAGCCTGAATGAAAGAGAAAAGCCCTATGGTTGTGAATCGTCGAATCGTGTTGCGGTCCTTGCTGCTCCTGGTACTGCCGCTCAATTGCCTGGCGCAGGACTTCGGGCCTGCACTGGTGAAAGTGGCTGATGCCCGTATGCTTGATCTGTCCTCCATTGTTTTGGTGCCAGGAACCGTAGTCAGTCGTGACGACGCACGTTTGTCGGCTGAAGTGGCTGGTCGTCTGTTGCAGGTGGCCGAGGTAGGTACTGTCGTCACAGCCGGCGAGCCGGTGGCAATCATCGAGGATAAAAACCTGCGTTTAATCAACCAGGAGTTGCAGGCGGAAATTCGCCGTGCTCAGGCCAGCATGGAATTTTTGGGTAACGAGGTGCAGCGTTTTGCCACTCTGGCCAAAACCAATCTGGCCAGTGCCAACCAACTGGAGCAGGCGCGATCAGAACTGGCCGTGGCGCAGGGCGACCTGGATGTGGCCAAAGCCAGGCTGGCGCAAAACAATGACCAACTGGCCCGCACCCGCTTGCTGGCTCCCTTTGCCGGCGTGGTGGTTGAGCGCCTGATGCGCCCGGGTGAACGGGTAGCCGATGGTGGCATAGTGGTGCGCCTGGTGGATCAGCAGAATCTGGAAGTCGTTGCCCGTGCACCCTTGGATTATTACGCATTCAGCCAGGTCGGTGAGCAGTTGAGCCTCCGTGCGGGTTCACAAGAGCTTATGGCCACCATCCGCACCGTGGTTGCGGTGGGGGATGAGAATACCCACCAGTTTGAATTGCGACTGGACCTGGAGAGCCAACCCTTCCAGGTAGGGCAAACCGTGCGCGTCTCAGTGCCAAGTTCAAATGCGCGTGAGGTGCTTACCGTTCCCCGCGACGCATTGGTTCTAAGACCAGAAGGCACCACCATTTTTGTTATTGATGCCCAGCAGCAAGCCCAGCAAGTTGCTGTGACTACAGGATTGGGCTCGGGCGATCGCATCGAAGTCAGCGGTAATGTCAAAGCAGGAGACCAGGTGGTTATACGCGGCAATGAGCGTCTGCAGCCCGGTCAAAGTGTCCAGGTTATGGATAGTTGAGGACATCCAATTATTAAGCCTGGGGATCCAAGCGATTGAAAACCACCAGCCTCGTTAACCGGCTGGTTCTGGTTGAAGAAGGCGAATGGCCTCGTCTGGCCATTGCCTTTGCTTATTTCTTTTTCCTGTTAGGTGGTTACTTCATGCTGCGGCCCATACGTGGAACGGTTGCAGCCTATAACAGTGATGTGCTGCATTGGCTGTATACCGGCACATTCATCACCATGTTAATCATGGTGCCTGTGTTTGGTTTCCTGGTCGCCCGCTTCCGTCGCGGCCAATTCATTCCGGGCATCTATTTGTTCTTCAGCGCCAACCTGCTGTTCTTTATTTTCAACTTTGATGGAGCCGACACTGCTATTCCGGTTCAGCGGGCTTTTTACATCTGGCTCAGCGTATTCAATCTGTTTGTGGTCTCGGTGTTCTGGAGTTTCATGGCAGATATTTTCAAACCCGGGCAGGCACAGCGATTGTTTGGCTTCATCATGGCAGGCGGCAGTATGGGTGCCATCATTGGCCCCAGCTTGACTGCTGGCCTGGCAGTTGAGAGTGGCGAGCAGGTTGTGATGATTATTTCGCTGGCTTGCCTGTTGATTGCTACGTTGCTGGCAGTGGTGCTGGGTCGCTTCCAACAAAAGACCAGTCAAGAGCAAACCGAGAAAATTGGCGGCAGCGTGTGGGAAGGCGCGATCAGTGTTTTCAGATCGAAATATCTGTTATTCGCCTGCTTGATGATGTTGCTGCACAACCTCACCTCAACCTTTCTATACAACGGCCTTGCCGTGTTCGTGGATCAAACCGTCGTCGGTTTCAATGAACGTACGGTGTTTTTTGCCTATATCGACTTTGCAGTGCAGATCATTGCCTTCAGCCTGCAGTTTTTTATTACTTCCCGCTTGATCAAATCGCTGGGCATGCCACGCACGCTGGTGGGTGTGCCATTGTTTCTGGCGGCAGGGTTTGTGTTGCTGGGAAGTACCATGGGACTGGTTCTGTTCGCTGCCGTGCAGGTACTGCAACGTTCGATGAACTACGGCATCCTCGGCCCGGCCAAGGAAATGCTTTTCACCGTGGTTGACCGGGAAACCAAGTACAAAAGTAAAAACTTTATCGATACGGCTGTGTACCGCGGTAGCGATGTGACGGCCTCGTGGATATTCAAAGGCTTAACCAGCACCGGCCTGGGCCTTGGGCAGATCGCGCTTGCTTATTTGCCCATCATGGGTTTGTGGGCCTGGGGCGCCTGGCGTTTGGGCAGCCTGTATCAAAAGCAATTGATGAAGGATCTGTAGGAGGCCGCCTTGCGGCCGATATGCCTGAATCGTGAGCAAGCCTCGCTCCTACAGTGACATTTGCTGTAGGAGGCCGCCTTGCGGCCGATTATCGCCGAGAGTCAATCCTTGCTATGGGTTTGTCAGCGGGTAAAAACGCAATCCGTTTTTTCCCTGCAGCGCTTCTACAGGGCAGCCGAAAGTCCGCTCCAGATTGGCTTCGGTCAGCATTTCACCGACCGGCCCAGCCTGCCACTTACCGGACCCGAGCAACAACAAGGCATGGCTGCAGTAGCTCATGGCCAGATTGACATCATGCAGTGCGGCGATGGCAATGCCGTCCTGTTGCACACTGAGGCCGCGGATCATTTGCATGATTTGCACCTGATGTTTCAAATCCAGGTGATTGCTGGGTTCGTCCAACAACATCACCGATGCCTGCTGGACCAACAGGCTGGCAAAGGCCAGGCGGCGTGCCTCACCACCGGACAGGGTAGTGACGCATCGATCTTCAAAGTCTTGCAGATCCACGCTATTTAAAGCTGATCGTGCCAGATCAAAGTCCGCTGGGCCTTCACGTTCCAGCAGGCCCAGGTGTGGATGGCGCCCGGTCAGCGCGGTTTGCAACACGCTGGAATCGAACACATAGGCCGAGTGTTGCTGCAACATGCCTAGTTGACGTGCCAGTTGGCGCCGAGGCATGGATTGAATGGCTCGCCCACGTAACTTCACCTCGCCATGATCAGCGGCACGCAAACCAGCCAGGCAATTGAGCAGGGTGGTTTTGCCCACCCCGTTGGGTCCCAACATGGCCCAGAAAGACCCTGAATGAATCTCAAGCTCCAGTTGCTGCACCACTTGCACTGATGCAATCGAGACATCCAACTGTCTGCAAGCCAGGGTAATGGTCATTTCACTTTGGCCCGGTTCAGCAACAACAGAAACAACGGCACACCCAGTAACGCCGTGATCACGCCTACCGGTAACTGACGAGGTGCCAACAGGGTTCTGGCCAGTGTGTCGGCAACCACCAGGAACAAACCGCCGAACAACGTTGCGGCCGGTAGTAGCCGCCGATGATCGGAGCCGACCATGAGCCGGACCAGGTGGGGAACAATCAGGCCCACAAAGCCAATGCTTCCGGCAATCGATACGGCCGTGGCAGTCAGTACCGATGCCAGCAGGTAAAGCAGCCAGAGTAATTTTTCGGTGGATTCACCCAGCAAACGGGCGGTGGATTCGCCTATGGCCAACACATTCAGGCTGCGTGCCAAGGCCAGGCAAAGACCGAATGCCAGGGCGAGGATCAGAAAACTCCAGACCGGAGCCTTGGCATAGCCCAGATCGCCGATCAGCCAGAACAACATGCCGCGCAGGCTGCTGTCAGAGCCCAGCGCCAGTATCAGGCTGATCAATGCAGCCCAGCCTGAAGCAGTAACCACACCTGTTAACAACAGGCGGGTGCTGCTCCACGGCCCTTCTCCCCTGGCCAGGCCGAATACCAGCAGGATGGAAAACAGCGACCCCAACAATGCCAAAGCGGGGATGAAAGCCGCCGTTACGCCCAAAGACATGCCGAGCAGAGTGGCAAAGGCCGCTCCACCCGATACACCGAGTATGTATGGATCGGCCAGCGGGTTGCGCAGCAAAACCTGCATCAAGCAACCTGAGAGTGAGAGCAGGGCTCCCACAGCCCAGGCCGCAGCAACACGGGGTAAGCGCAGCCGCCAGATCACTTCGCCTTGCTCTGCGGCCGGATTGCTGATGGCCAACCACCACTCATGCATACTCATAGGTACAGAGCCCAGCAGGGTAGCGATCAGGATCACGATTGCTGTCGTGACGAGTAGCATCGGAATCAGCAGTCGTTGAATCGCTGTTGGCATCATTGGCTATAAACGATTAACATTTGGGAATAGGAGCCAGCAAACTATCACCCTGTTTTCTGGCACGCAAGAAAACCCCGAGGGGTATCCGGAATTGAACCACAACCCATGATTGATCCTGATGGCTACAGGCCGAATGTCGGCATAATTTTGCTCAACCAGGAAAGACGTGTTTTCTGGGCGCAGCGCGCGGGCAGTGACGGCTGGCAATTTCCGCAGGGTGGGATGAACACCGATGAAACCCCGTTGGAAGCCATGTATCGCGAATTGCGCGAAGAAACCGGCCTGTTACCCAAGCACGTGGATTTGCTGGGCAGCACGCCGGGCTGGCTGCGTTATCGCTTGCCCAAGCGCTATCAACGCAGTTACAGCAAACCTTTGTGTATAGGCCAGAAACAGGTCTGGTTCCTGCTACGCTTTCTGGGCGATGACACCTACGTGCGTTTTGATTGCTGCGATCATCCCGAATTCAGCAATTTCCGCTGGGTGGATTTCTGGTATCCGGCGGAGAACGTCATCACCTTCAAACGTCGCGTCTACCGCAAGGCGCTGTCGCTACTGGAACCTTTTGCAGACCAGCCAGCAACTAACGGCTGAGTTTTTCTGTGCGACCCGGTACGGTGCTGACACATCAAGTGCCTCAAAAATTGAATGTGGTACCCAGCATAAAGGTTCTGGGTTTACCTGGACGTGCGCCATAGGGCTCACGAGCCACAATCTCCAACTGATCGGTGAGGTTTTCCGCCAGGGCATAAAGGGTCCAGTCAGTGTTGATTTCGTAATGGGCAGAAAGGTCAAACAACAGTGCCGAATCGGCCCGTTCAAATTCATCACAGCGGGCCTTGGTACATATGGAATCCAGGAAGTTGCCACTTAAATAGAAAGCCCATGGGCCATGCAACAGTCCAGCAGATATCCAAAGCTGATTCTCAGGAACGTAAGGCACCGGATTACCCTTCTGTACTTCACCAAAAAATTCAGAAATAAAGCTGGTCTGGAACTCGGGATTCATCCAGGTGTAAGTCAGTTGTAAAGGAAATTCCCATTCACCACCTGAGCTGAGATTGGCGTTGGCAGTGAATTCCACACCTGGAATGTGCACGCCATCACCATTGAACGCGCTGCCCGGTTCGCAATCGCTACCCGAGGAATTGGTGCAAACGCCCACCAGGTTTTCGTAGTCGTTGTAGAACAGCATGGCTTCAAAGCCAAAATCCTGTATTTGCTGGCGGATGCCCAGCTCGTAGTTGGTGCTTTCTTCCGGGTCAACACCCGGTTCGTTACCCGGGGTGGAAAAACCGCGGTGAATGCCGGCAACCCACTGGGTATTGTCGTTGATGGCGTAAATGGCGCCCATACCGGGTAACCAGATGTCCACACGGTTTTCGCGCGAATCGCGGAAGTTTGATTGATCCCGGCTGGCTGGATCAGCGCTGTTGGTGAAGTAACGGGTACGCTTGAGTTTGATGTTTTCATACCGCAGGCCCGGGGTGAACGTCCAGGTGCCCAGTTCAATTCGATCCTGGATATAGCCAGCCCAGGCCCTGGCGTTCTGTAACTGGTTACCGGCATTGCCTTGCAGGCCGATGCTGTTCAGTAACAGTTGGCCAGCTAATTGCTGGTAATTATCGTTACGCTGTAGCCGGTCTTCCTCATCCTCATGCAAGCGCACGCCAACTTGCAGCTTGTGATTTGCCGAACCGGTATTCAAACTTGTATCGGCAACAGCCTGAATTCCCCTGGAATAATATTTGCGGGAATTGTTGCGAAGCTGGATTGAGCCCACGGCTGTATCAGCACCATCGAGTATGGCCTGAAGTTCAGCGGGATCCAGGTTACCCAGGCTGAGACCACGATTGATGGTATCAACAATATTGGCCCAACCCGTGCCGCTGAAGCTTTGCGGAGTAACGCTGCCATTGATATCGAGTGCTTCGGTTTTGTACCAGGCACGCTCAAAATCATTGTTATAAGCGGTGACCGTTAAGCCCGAGCCTTGTTGGCTTTCGATGCGCCAACTCAGAGTGACCTGGTCATGCTCATTGTGCATTTCGTCTTCGGCCGACAAGCCGTAGCGTCGCAATGGTTCAGCTTTGAAATCAACATCGGTCAGGCCGAGGTAACTTTGTTGCGAATCTTCTGCGGAATATTGCAATTTCAATTCCAGCGACTGATACAAGCTGGCTGCGGGATCTGAATAGGTAGCCAGCTTGGCCAAATAGTCCTGTTTTTGCAGTCCGGTGGATCTCTTGCTGCGGTCGATTTTCTGGTAACCGTCCGACTGCCATTGGTGGGTCTCCGCCAGGTAGCCGAAACGGTCGCTGCTGCCGCCGTGCCAGCCATGCATCCGCCAGGTAGAGTCCGAGCCGTATTCCCCTTGGATAAAACCCTGATTGTTGGAAGGTATCGGGGTGGATGACAGGTTGATGGCGCCGCCGACCGTATAAGGCCCCTGCGTGATCGAGGCAGGTCCTTTGAGTATTTCTACCGAATTAATGCGTCCAAAGGTTGGAAAGTAATAGGCCGATGGCGCGGCATAGGGGGCAGGGGCAATCAACACCCCGTCTTCCATCAGCGTAATGCGGCTGCTGCGCTCGGTGGCTGTGCCGCGTATGCTGATATTGGGTCGCAAGGCCCAACCGTCTTCCAATTGGATGGAAACGCCCGGAACCCGGCGCAAGGCTCGAACCACATCGCTGTTTTCAAATTGTTCCAGTTCTTCTGCGGAAATTACGCTGGCTCCGCCGGCTACATCGCGGGCCTGGTCTGCAGAACCAAAAATGGTAATAGGTTCAAGCTGGGCACAACTGGGCTGGTTTTGCTTGTTGGCATCACATTCAGCAGCCCAAAGCGCTGGAATAGAGAATAGAAACAAGAATGCTGTGATCAATTTACAAGCGTGTAGTGGCATTTTCGATATTTCCTAAATGAGAATGGTTCTTATTTATAGAATTAGATTCTAGCCGAGAAAAAGCTGATTGACAATCATTCTCATTTGCATTTATGATTTGAGGCACTACTGATGTGTTGGCCAACGGTGCTACCGATGTACATATGCCTTTGTCATGGAGTTAACGAAGCCACTATCCGCGAGGCGGTGAGGAATGGCTCGTGCACGATGCGGGAACTCAGTTTCCAGACCGGTTGCGGAACCCAATGTGGCAGTTGTGTTTCTCAGGTAGAGGCCTTACTGGTTGAAACATTGCCTACCGAACGTGCCGTCAGTAACACCCCATTCCTGCAAATCGTCGCTAGTGCCTGAGTCAAAGCTCGCCACAGGATTCTGGGTTGAATAGCTACGCCAGCTGAATTACCACGCATACACCGCCTTAGGCCGCAATGATTCTTATTTCCACATCAATTTCTTCACCGCGTTAGAATGACCCATCGAAGGAATCTCTGAGTTTTTCAGAGTTGATTAAATTTCAGGTCAGGCAATTTTTGGAGAGTTTTAAATGAAGGGCGACAAAAAAGTCATCGAGTACCTGAATGGTGTGCTGCGCAACGAATTAACCGCCATCAATCAGTATTTCCTGCACTCACGTATGTTCAAGGATTGGGGTCTCAAAGGCCTAGCCGACTACGAACACCACGAATCCATTGATGAAATGAAGCATGCCGACCAGCTGATCGCACGGATACTGTTTCTTGAAGGCCTGCCGAATTTGCAGGATCTGGGCAGGTTGATGATCGGTGAGAATACCCGGGAGATACTCGAATGCGATCTGAAGCTCGAAATGCAGGCGCTGCCGATATTGCGTGAAGCTATGGCTTACTGTGAATCGGTCAAGGATTATGTCAGCCGTGAGGTGTTTGACAGCATTCTGGAATCCGAGGAAGAGCATGTGGACTGGCTTGAGACCCAACTCGGCTTGATCGAAAAAGTAGGTCTGGAGAACTATCAGCAGTCGCAGATGAAAGAGTGTTGATTTTTCCGGCGGGGTATTGAGAATAGATGCAATAAGCCGCATCTTTTTCTCACCTATGTTTAACCATACCAGTCAACCTTGTACATTCGAACGCGATTGCGAAGTCGTGATGATCCCTGCCGGCGATGAAGTGACCATTCCGGCCGGCACGGTGGGCTATATCACCCAGGCTTTAGGCGGTAGTTTTACCGTTTTTGTCGATGGCAACCTGTTTCGTGTTGCCGGTGTTGATGCCGACGCCATCGGCAAAGAGCCTGTGATGCCACCCCAATTGCCGGAAAACGCCACCGAAGACGATGTGGAAAAGCTGCTGTGGAACCAGTTGAAAACCTGCTATGACCCGGAAATACCGGTCAACATCGTCGACCTGGGTTTGGTTTACCAATGTGACATAGCACAGACCCAGCAGGGCGATCGAGTGGTTTCCGTACGCATGACCTTAACAGCGCCCGGCTGTGGCATGGGCGATATCCTGGTAGATGATGTACGTTCCAAGCTGGAGTTGGTACCCACCATCAGCCAGGTGGATGTGGAGCTGACTTTTGATCCGCCCTGGAATCAAAGCATGATGTCAGAAGTAGCCAGACTTGAAACCGGCATGTTCTGAGTTTGCGCTCCGGTTGATCAATCAGCCGTCAATCCAGCAGCACCACCTTCTTTGCAGTTTCTGTAGACATTCGCACACGAGCCAGCATGGCTTGTGTCATATAGATCACGCCCTTTTCGTCAGTAAGCAGCACATATTCCAGATCCATACCAATCGCGACTTCTGACCATTCATCCAGGCCCGCCACCACCAGGGCAGTAGCCGCGGCATCGGCGGAAATTCCGCTATCTGCAATAACCGTGGCTGACATAACCTGGCTTACCGGCCAGCCCGAACGGGGGTCAATTATATGCGCGTAACGAAAGCCGGATTCATCCATCCCGTAGCGTTGGTAGTTGCCAGAAGTAAATACTGCTTCGGTGCCGGCAATTTCGATGATGCCAATGATGCCGCCCAGCGGATTCTGCACCGCCACTCGCCAGGCGCGCCCCTGGTTGCTGCCAAATGCGCGTAAATCACCACCGGCATTGACGATGGCACCTTCCAGCGAGCGGGCTTGCAGCCGCTCAATCGCCAGATCCACCGCATAACCCTTGGCAATGCCACCAAAATCCAGTTGTACCGCCGGATTTGAGCTTCGCACTTCCCATTGATCATTGCCAACAAAGTGCAGTTGGACATCCTGCGATGAAGGATGCGCTGCAATCAGTTCTGCTATTTCGTCCGCAGTGGGTATGGGTGCTTGAATGGGATAGTCGGAGGTATGAAATCCCCAGCGACGTATCAATCTGCCAATTGCGGGGTTGAATCGGCCACCACTGGTCTTTTCATAATTCTGTGATTGCCGAATCAATTCAACCAGGTACAAATCAGCGCTTGCAACCTGACCAGTGGCAAAAGCCTGGTTGATGGTTGTGAGTTGTCCCGGCTCCCAGGCATGCCAGTCCCGGTGCATTCGTTGGAACATTTGCTGGAGATCGAGAAATGCAGCCTTCACCGCGGCCTGGTCAGCGCCGGAAAGGCTGATATCAACCAGTGTGCCAAATACAAAAAGCTCTGCTTTGTCGGGTTCCTGATCAGAGCATGCGAGCAAAAACAGGCAGGCCACAAAGCAGCTTAGCAAGCGGCCAGGCATCATGAATGTGCACGATCCGTACCCGCCTCACCGACCGGCCACACGGCCGCTTTAGTCTTGCTGCAAAGCGGTGGCAACCCGTTGGCATTCCTGCTGCAAAGCCTGTGGCGTACGCGAACCGAAAGATTCGAGGTATTGGCCTATGCTCGCCATTTCCACCTGCCAGGCAGCCACATCAACTTCCAGCAAGGCTTGCATGGATTCGGGGCTAACAGCTATGCCTTCAAGGTTCAGGTCACCGGCCCGGGGCAACAAACCAATGGGTGAGCGACTGGCACCCGCTTCGCCGCTGCAGCGGGCAATGATCCAATCCAGTACCCGCATGTTTTCGCCAAAGCCTGGCCAGATGAATTTTCCGGCAGCGTCTTTGCGGAACCAGTTGACGTGGAAAATTCTGGGCAATCGGCTGGACCGCTCAGAGAAACTCAGCCAATGCGACCAATAATCACCAAAGTTGTAGCCGCAAAATGGCAACATGGCCATGGGGTCACGCCGCACTTTTCCTACTGAACCGGTTGCTGCTGCGGTAGTTTCCGAGGCCATGGCAGCTCCCAGCAACACGCCGTGCTGCCACGATTCGCTTTCCAGAACCAACGGCACCAGACGTTGCCTGCGCCCACCAAAGATGATGGCCGACAGGGGCACACCCTGGACGGCTTCAGCTTGCTCAGTCCAGGACGGACAACGTTTGCTTGAAACGGTAAAGCGTGAATTCGGATGTGCGGCAGGACCACGGGTGGCATTAAAAGGCTGGCCTTTCCAATCCAGTGCAGGCTTTTGATCGTCTTTGCCCTCCCACCAGGGCTGGTTGTCTTCGGTTATCGCCACGTTGGTAAATATCGTATCGCGGTCCAGCATGGCCAGAGCGCTGGGGTTGGTGTGCTCGCTGGTTCCGGGCGCCACGCCAAAAAAGCCCGCTTCAGGATTGATCGCCCACATGCGGCCGTCTTCACCTACCCGCATCCAGCAAATATCATCTCCCACGGTCCAGATTTTCCATCCGGGATAGCTTTCGGGTGGAATCAACATGGCCAGATTGGTTTTGCCGCAGGCAGAAGGGAAAGCGGCAGCAATGTAGTGGACTTCACCTTGTGGATTTTCCACCCCGACAATCAGCATGTGCTCTGCCAGCCAGCCTTCTGTGCGAGCCTGATGACTGGCGATGCGCAGCGCGTGGCATTTTTTGCCCAACAGGGCGTTGCCACCGTAGCCGGAACCGAAGCTCTGGATTTCCAGGTCAGCAGGAAAATGCATGATGTAGCGGTTGTCCGGGTCCAGCAATCCCGTGGAGTGCAGACCTCTGACAAAAGTGCCTTCATGCTCAATACGTCGCAGAGCGGCATCGCCCATACGTGTCATCAGGCGCATATTCGCGACCACGTAAGGGCTGTCGGTAATTTCTACCCCGCAACGTGACAGAGGTGAGTCGATCGGACCCATGCAGTAGGGGATGACATACAGGGTTCTGCCTTGCATGCAGCCTGCAAATTGGTCAGCCATCAATTCGCGGGCTTCGGCAGGATCCATCCAGTTGTTATTTGGACCAGCGTCTTCTTTCAGCGGCGTGCACACAAAAGTCAGGTGCTCAACCCGCGCCACGTCGTTGGGGTCGGAGCGGTGCAAATAGCAATTGGGGTGCGTTTCAGGGTTAAGCTCAAGCAGTCCGCCATTCGCCACCTGAAGCTGAATCAACTGTTCGTTTTCTTCAGCAGAGCCATCACACCAGTGGATTTTTTCTGGCTGAGTAAGTGCAGCAACCTGGTCCACCCAAGCCTGCAATTCCCTGAAACTGGTCACAAAATATCCTCTTCAATCAAATTTCAACGCCACTTGGGCGGCGTTCAAGGGGCAACGTTGAAGGGCTGGCAGCATAGACGCTCACGGCCCTCAGCTCAACGCCAAAAAGCGACATAAAACTTAAAAATCAGACCTGGATCTCGTGCGGAATCAGGGTCTCGATCACGTGATCGATATAAGTATCGTACTCTTCGCTGCTGAGGTTGGGTGTTTGGTGCTGGCGCTGCAACTGCAAAAAGCCCAGGTAAACCGAGTAGATCAGGCGTGCCTGGTTACGTGCGTGCAGGCTGGGCATGCCCATTTCCTCAAAAGCTGAACTGAGGTGTTCCATACGTCGGTTCGCAACCCGCTCCAGCACGGGTTCAACCTGCGCGTGGCCGGCCGCGGCACAGAGTTCGCTGTAAACCTCATGCGTAAGCTTTTCCTTGCCCACGCGGCGAAAAAAGGAAATCAGGCGATCGCGCGGGTTGGAAATTTCCCCCAGCGATTTGGCCAAGTTCCTGCTGTCATGCTCTTCCCAGCGTTGCAGGGCCTGCTCCAGCAAGGATTCACGACCGGAAAAATGCCAGTAAAAACTGCCCTTGGTGATGCCCATGCGGCGTGCCAGAGGCTCGACAGCCAGGGCCGGGACGCCTTTTTCGGCGATCAATTCCAGCGCAGCGCGCTCCCAATCTGCCGCGCACAGGGTGGATCTTTCACTTTTGTCCAGTAATGTACTGGCAGACTTACTGCTCATGTAGTTCCTTGAGTATCTGGCCGACGATTCCAGGCCAGAATCAATTCGCGTTCAAGATTTTCGGTCAGGCTGGCCGCATCGCCAAGGCCTGATTGCAATAGTTTACCGCGAAGTTCTGAACGCAGACGGTGTAAATGCTGCGGGTTTAATGCCAAATCTAAAACTATCCTTGTCAGGCTATTTTCGTCGCTGGCCACCAGATTCTCCATTCCCACGGCAGATAACAGGCTCAACCCCATTCTGGAACGATGGTCGGCCCCGACTCTGGTAACCACAGGCACCCCCATCAACAAGCTGTCACAAGTGGTGGTGGTGCCATTGTAAGGGAAACTATCCAGGCAAATATCCACTTGCTGATAGAACTTCAGGTGCTCCATTTGAGAAATCGTTTTTCCTGCAAATATGAGCCTTTCACTAGCTATGCCATAAGCGGCAAATAACCCGCTGATCAGTTGCTTCGGTCGGTCAAAGTCCATGCCGAGATTCTTGAGCAAAAGTCGCGAACCCGGCAGCTTTCTCAATATGCCAGCCCAGCACTGCAGCAAAGGTGGGTTAAGTTTGGGCAGTGCGTTGAAGCTGCCAAAGGTGATGTGGCTCTGATCCCGGCAAGGTGGTGGGGCCACGTCCGGCAGCTCTGCCAGAGGAGCGAAACACAAAAATGGCTGGGGCAAGCGCAGCAAATTCTCGGTATAAAATGCTTCTGACTGACCCACCGGATCGGTCAGATTATCGACGATGCGATAATCCATTTGCCCCAGGCCAGTGGTATTGGGATAGCCAATCCAGTTCATCTGCACAGGGGCGACGCGCTTGGCAAGAACGGCCAGCCGATGCCGCTCTGTGAGGCCATTCAGGTCGATGAGAATGTCAATCTGGTCTGCACGAATCCGCTTCTTCAAGTCCTCATCAGAAAGTTGAGAGACATTATGGAAATGCTCAGCATGATGCTGCGCTTGCTGGCTGAATTCGTCTTCACGCGGGTGGTTGTGATAGACAAAAACTTCGAAACGTGCCCGCTCATGCTGTCGCAACACCGGCAATATGAAATGCGCTACCGAGTGTTTGCGAAAATCCGATGAGAGGTAGGCCAGACGAATTCGCCGGGTCGATTGGGCTTGCCTGGGTACGGCCCAACTGGCAGGTTTCGCCTGGCTCTCCAGCCATTCTCCCGCTTGTCGATGGGCCTGAAAAATCTGCTCAGAAGCAGCGCTGAAGCTGTAGTTAAAGGCAAAAGCCTGGTTGAACCTGGCCAACAAGTGATTGGAATCCAGTGCCACAGCTTTTTGAAACAACCCAATGCGCCGGTCGTCGGCAGTGAAATCGGCCAGCGCGGCGCAGCCGAGGTTGTACCAGGCATTGGCATGAATGATTTTCAGTTCTTGTGGCGCGTTTACACTGCCTGGAGCTCGCTCCCAATTCAGTAGCGCGTTTTCTAACAGGTTTAGCTCGGTATTGGAACCGAACATACCTGCTTCACTTTTGGCCGGTGCTCCTGGATAGTTTCCAGCACCTGTCTCGCACAACTGCAATGCTGCTGCAACCTTCAAAGCCGCTGCGTCCAGAGTTGCCAGTATTGATTCATGGCGCTGCTGCTCGATCGCTGCGGCGTAAAGTTTCACAGCAGCGTCAAAATCTCCCCTTAACTGCTGCAGTACCGCGGAAAAATATTTCAATTCGGCAGGCGGAGATTCTGCTCCAGGCCATTGCTGCAAGCATTGCTCTGCCAGATCCAGTTGCCCCAGGTTGAAATGAATTTCCAGTTGCCGTTGCACAGGCTCGCTGCTTTGTGGCTGCAATCGGCGCCACTTGGCCAGACTTTCAAGTGCCCGTTGCAAAGGCTCAGTTTGCCGAAGCGAGATCAGGCCTCGAACCTGAAGCCGGAATTTTTCAACTGAGTCGGGCAGATTCTCTGCCAGGGCCAGTGCGGTTTCAGCCTGGCTATGCTGCATTGCGGCCGATGCACCTTTCAGGGTGGTGGTTGCCCGGTCCGGCTTGGTGTTAGAGCCATGACAGTACTTGAATTTCTTGTCACTGCCGCAGGGGCAGGGCGCATTGCGAGCAGTCATGGTTGCGGCCGGGGAAAGATTCCATGAATTCTCACGAGCCCCAGTGCTGATGTCAAATCGGCGTAATTAATGAGCTATATCATTGTTTCAAAAATCAGAGGTTGACTTGGTTAATTTAATTTTCCATACTCCGGCGTATGGCGGACGAAATGAACCATGCGTTTTTATAATTCCGCCTGGTGGAAATGAATTTGGAAAGGGTAGCGATAAAGCTGCTTTATGGAGAAATGAAATGGCTGGCCTGATGTTTTTGGCATTATTGACGGTGTCTCTGATTTGCGCTTTTTACGCTGTCAAATTGAAAGTCTGGACGGTGTCGCTGGTAGCGGTTTGGTTGTTGTTTGCAGCCAGCGCGGCAGTGTCGTGGCCAGTTCTGGTGTTGAGCGCCGTGATAGTGGCTGCAATCCTGATACCTTTGAACTATCGACCCTTGCGTCAACAACTGGTCAGTGCGCCTTTTCTCCAGCAATACCTGAAAATGACGCCAGCCTTGTCCGAAACCGAACAGGTAGCGCTGGAGGCCGGCACCGTGGGCTGGGAAGGTGAATTATTTGCTGGCAACCCGAATTGGAAAAAGCTTCAGTCGCAGCCCTTTCTGCACCTCACTGTGGAAGAGCAAGCCTTCCTGGACGGCCCGGTAGAGAAATTGTGTGGCATGTTAAACCAGTGGGAAATTACCCATAAAGATGCCGACCTGAATTCTGAGTCCTGGGAGTTTCTGAAGAAAAACCGTTTTTTCGGCATGATCATTCCCAAAAAGTACGGTGGCCTGGGCTTTTCCGCCCTGGCTCACCGCGCGGTGCTGCAGAAAGTGTCTTCGGTTTGCCCGGTAGCCGGGGCGCACGTGGCTGTGCCCAATTCACTGGGCCCGGCTGAGTTGCTGCTGCATTACGGTACCGAAGAGCAAAGATCCCACTACCTGCCCAGGTTGGCCAAGGGTGATGAAATCCCCTGTTTTGCATTGACCGGGCCCAGCGCCGGGTCAGACGCAACATCGATTCCCGATACCGGCATCGTTTGCCAGCGCGAAATCAATGGCAAGCTGGTCAAAGGCATCAGCCTTACTTTCGACAAACGCTATATCACGCTGGCACCAGTAGCTACTTTGGTTGGACTGGCGTTTCGCCTGTACGATCCTGATGGCTTGCTGAGCAGTGAAAATGATCGTGGAATCAGTATTGCGCTGCTACCACGAGAGACAAAGGGGCTGGAAATTGGCATGCGCCATTTCCCCCTGAATGTGCCATTCCAGAATGGGCCTTTGCGTGGTAAGGATGTCTTTGTGCCGCTGGATGCCCTGATCGGTGGCGAAGAACGTATCGGCCAGGGCTGGCGCATGCTGGTCGAGCAGTTATCGGTTGGGCGGGCCATATCACTGCCAGCCTCGCAAACGGGTGGCATGAAGCTCGGTGCATTGGCAACCGGTGCTTACGCGCGCATCCGCAAGCAGTTCAATATGCCTATCGGGCGATTTGAGGGCGTTGAAGAGGCCCTGGCCCGGATTGCCGGTCATACCTATGCCAGCTCTGCATTGTCCAGAATGACGGCTTCCGCGGTAGATCTGGGCGAGCGGCCGGCGGTGCCTTCGGCCATAGCCAAATATCATGCGACCGAATATGCCCGCGAAGTGATCAAGGACGCGATGGATGTGCATGGCGGTAAAGGCATTATTCTTGGGCCAAGAAATTATTTAGGCAGGGCCTGGCAGGGCATGCCGATCTGGATCACCGTTGAAGGTGCCAATATTCTCACACGCAGCATGATGATCTTTGGCCAGGGTGCCATCCGTTGCCATCCTTATGTTTTGAAGGAGCTGGAAGCGGCGAACTTGCCTCATGCCGCTGAGCGCATCAATCAATTTGACCGGTTGTTATTCGCCCATATGGGTTACTCCGTTCGCAATGCGGTACGCAGCCTGGTTCTGGGTTTGAGCTTTGGCCGCTTTGCGGCAGTTCCGCGCGATCGCCGTACCGCTAGGTACTATCAAAAGTTGTCGCGTTATTCCGCCTCGTTAGCATTTATCTCTGATATCGCCATGCTGACTTTTGGCGGCAAGCTGAAACAGAAAGAGCATATCTCTGGACGCTTGGGAGATGTGTTGAGCCAACTGTATATCTGCTCTGCCATGTTGCATCGCTATGAAGCCATTGATCGACCCGCTGCAGACCAGCCGATTCTGGCCTGGGCTTTTCATGATGCCATCTACAAGATCCAGCGGGCGCTGCGCCAGGTGGTAGATAACTTCCCCAATCCGTGGCTTAAAGCCATGTTAACTGTCGTAATATTCCCATTGGGCTTGCGTGAGCGTGCGCCGGGCGACCGGCTGACGCACCGCGTTGCACAGTTATTGCTGGCCCCATCAGAGACGCGTAGCCGCTTGACCAACGGTGTTTATACGACAGCTCATAGTGGTAACCCGGTTGGCCTGATGGAGCAGGCATTGCCGCAAATCATTGCTACCGAGCCGTTGGAGCGGAAAATGCTCAAGGCGCTGAAATCAGGACAAGTCACTGGCATCACCTGGGATGAGCAACTGGAACAGGTAGTTGCCATCGGTGGACTGACCAATGCCGAAGCCGCTTTGCTGCAATCCAGCCGCAAGCTGGTCCAGGAAATCATCGCTGTTGATGAGTTCGAAAGTGTTGATCTGCGCCTGGGACAACAAACGCCGATTGCTGTGAATAAGCAGCATGCTGCCTGAGCAGCTTGCCTGAGCAGCTTGCCTGAGTAGCTTGCCTGAGTAGCTTGCTTGATCAGCCTCATCTCGCCGCCACCTGAATCCCCGCCAGCGACTCAAACCCGAGGCGCTGGTACTTCATGCTCTGAGCAGGGCACCCGCTGCAAAATCCCCGCAGCACCCAAAATTGGCCGTCCAAAGTGGTCAATACAGTTATAGCCTGTAACTTACTCCATAGAATCGGGTCCGATTGCTATGCAGGATTGCAACGGTCGATGCAATTGCAAGCCCATCAATTACAACTGCTACACCTTATTGCCAATTCTGGCCCGGTGCCGCGGAGAAACCTGATATGAAACTGTTGCCCAATACCCTCACCGTTTTCGTGCTCGTCGTTCTGACTATGGCCGCGCCGGTTTCTGCACAGGCCCTTACCGACATTGAAGAGAACCGGCCAATCAGCAGCGACGGGCGCATCCAGATCGATAACATGGCGGGATCCATCAAGGTCAGCAGTTGGGATAAGCCGGAAGTAGAAGTTCGCGGCCAACTGGGTGACCGGGTCGATGAGCTTGAAATCGCTGAAATCTCTGGTGGGCTGCGAATACGCGTCCTCAACCAGAACAACCAGCGGCGCCTGGATGAAACCCATCTGCGTTTGCAGGTACCGCGTGGCGTCAGCCTGGAACTGGAGAGCATCAGTGCGGATATCACGGTGCAAGGCCTGGATAACAGCAGTATTTTGGCCGGTTCGATCAGCGGTGATATTGATATAGCCGCCGATAGCGGGCAGTTGGAGGTGGAGTCGGTCAGCGGTGATGTAACTTTCTTTGGTAAGGCGCTACGCGTGACAATAGAAACAGTCAGCGGCGAGATTGACGCCCAGGGCGTGGAGGATGAAGTCCGCGTAACCACAGTTTCGGGAGACCTGGTGTTGCAAGGCGGCGCAGTCAGCCTGGGCCGCTTTGAAACGGTATCCGGGGACCTTGAATTGAACCTGCAGGTCACTGATGGCGGACGGCTGAATGCGGACAGCATGAGCGGGGACGTGACTCTGGTGCTGCCGGGTTCCCAACAGGCCGAATTTATGGCCCAAACCTTTTCTGGCGACCTTCGCACGGAGTTTGGTGTGGTCTCCTCCGAGTCCGGCTCCCGCGGCCGCAGCCTTGAATTCACCGCAGGTAACAATGGTGCGAGCATCCGCATTGAAAGCTTTTCCGGTGATGCACGTTTGAGTAAGCGTTAATCCTGTACATAATGTAACTTTCCTCGCGGATGCCTTTAAGAATCCGTATATCGGCGGCAATTCCTTGAATTGATGCAGTTAATGGCATTAATTCCACCCCCTCAATTCGTTAGCCATTTCGTTACCTATTTCGTTAATTGCCTGTTAATTACAAGTTAATAAAGCCTTTCACTTCACCTGTTAATGGTGATACCATCCTGTCGAGCTCGGATTTGGCCCATGTTTGACCTATGTCATATGACTTGGATCAAAGCCACAAAACATCCGGGTTGACTTCGAAGATAAGCAACCGAACCAAATAAAATTTTGGAGAGTCTAGATGAAAAATAGCCGTAATCCTCTGTACCAAGCCGTGCGCTACGCACTGGTTCCTGGTGCAATGGCAAGTATCGCACTCTCTTCTTCACCTGTTTTTGCACAGGACAGCGAAGAAGAAGCCGCTGATCTCGATCGGGTTCAAGTAACCGGTTCACGTATCAGCCGCATGGACATTGAGGGCGCGAATCCCGTAACCGTTCTGGATCGTGAAGACATCAAGCGTACCGGTATTACCGACCTTGGTGAGTTGGTTCAGGACCTGCCCATGATGAGTGGTTCTCCGGTATCCAGTCAGCGTAACAACGGCGGTAGTGGCCGTGTTGCTGTGGACATCCGCGGCATGGGCACCAACCGTACACTCGTTCTGATCAATGGCCGTCGGGCGCCTGCCCTGTTCAACGACTTCTCAACCATTCCAGTCGCCATGGTTGAGCGTATTGAAATTCTGAAAGACGGCGCCTCCGCCATTTATGGTGCTGACGCTGTAGCCGGCGTAGTAAACGTTATTACCCGCCAGAATTTCGAAGGTGCCGAATTTGATTTCAGCATCGGCGAAAGCTTTGATACGGGTGGGCGCAACCAGCAGATCAGCTTTATCTCCGGTGGCAACACGGATCGCGGCAATTTCGTGATTGGCGTTGAATACACCGAGCAGGATGAAGTGTTCCTGGCTGCTTATGACGAAAAATACCTGAAGTCAGCGGTGGCCATTTATGACCCGGATGAATTCTCCCAGTACGGTTTTTCGGGTGATCCTTGGGTGGATGAGGATGGCGATGGTTACCCAGGCTGGGCAACCTTTGGTTCCAGCCGTCGTGAATATGGCTATTTCAATATTCCCGGCGTGGGTAATAACCTGACCATCTGTCAGGGCTCAGCTACCGGCGGCGCTTCTGTCAGCGATTATGGTCCTGCTGGCCCGGCTTGTGGTCCAGGTACTTATGACTTTGCGCCTGTTAACTACATGCAAACCCCCTACGAGCGTTCCAGCTTCTTCTTCCAGGGTGACTATGAGTTGTTTGATAACATCACAGCCTACACTGAAGCACGCTTTGCCAATCGTCGGTCTGAGCAGTTGTTGGCTCCGCTGCCTTTTGACAGTCGTTTCGACCCAAGTTACTCACAAATCGAACCCGGTGTGGTTATTTCCAAGGACAACTTCTACAACCCGTTTGGCGTAAACATCACCCAGTTTCGTCGCCGTTTGACGGAAACTGGAGGTCGTTCCTTCCAGCAAAACGTAGACCAGTGGCAGATCGTAACCGGTGTAACCGGTGATATCAGCACCAGTTGGACCTGGGACTTGAGCTACAACTACGGCAAGAGCGAATCCGCTACTACCGATTTTGGTCAGTTCAATGGTTCTCGTTTTGCTGCGGCGCTTGGACCATCATTCCAGGATGCCAACGGTAATGTTGTTTGCGGCGTGCCGGGTGCTGTAGTTGATGATTGCGTGTCCTTTAATGCTTTCACCAACCCTGACACCAATCCAATCCAACAGAATATGCTGGATTACCTGTCCATTCCCTTGAATGATCGCGTCATCAACGAACGTCAGGTAGCCAACTTCACCGTGGTTGGCGATGTGTTTGAATTGCCTGCCGGTACGGTAGGTTTGGCCGCCGGTTTTGAGCGCCGTAAAGAGAACTATGTGTTCATTCCTGATTCTGCCAAGGTGACCAACTCCACCACGGGTAATACTGGTACAGGAACCAATGGTGCTTATAACATCGATTCCTTCTTCGGCGAAATCAACATTCCATTGTTATCTGGAATGACGGGCGCAGAAAGTCTCGAATTGGGTTTGGGTACCCGTTACGATGACTTCTCCATCTACGATGCTTCCAGCACCATGCAGGCCAGCCTGCGTTGGCAGCCCGTCCGCAGCTTGTTGGTTCGTGGTACCTGGGGCGAGGTATATCGTGAGCCCAACATCTCTGAACTGTTTGCTGGTATAGGCGATAGCTTCCCGAACACGGTTGATGCATGTTCGGGCAGCGGCAACACGCTGCCGGGTTGTGTAGGCCAGGTACCTCCTGGTTTTCAGCAGACTGATCCGCAGGCCCGTGCGCGCGTTGGCGGTAACATCAATGTATCCCCGGAAGAGGGTGAAACCTACACATTGGGTTTGGCCTGGTCGCCGACCTTTGCTTCCGGCCTGAGCATGACATTGGACTACTGGAACATCGATATTGACGATTCCATTAATGTTCCGTCCGCTACGGTTGTAATTTCAGGCTGTGCCACGGGTGCGGTGCCTGGCTTCTGTCAGAGTGTCAAACGTTTCGACAATGGTGACATTGATGAAGTGCTGACCCTGGTGCAGAAAGTAGGTCCGGAATCTGCCAATGGCATTGACTGGTCGGTTAACTACGACTGGAACACCGATATCGGCTTGTGGGGGCTTCAACTGGATGGGTACTTACAATCTCGAGCGTAGTCTGCTGACGGTAAAAGACTTCAACGGTGACGGTGAGGAAACTGCTGAAGTAACGGACATTGTGGGCAATTTCGAGCATCGTGGTTTGGGTCGTGTGGCATCATTCCCCGAGCTGCGTTGGAGATTCGATACCGACTGGTCACTGGGTGATTTTGGTGCCAGCTTCAGTGTTGAATACATTGATGGGGTAACCGAATGCGGTGACGCAGTTGGTTTCGGAAATGTGTACTGCCCAGACTCAGCAGCTGGTTTCGGTCAGCCTGCAAATACAATCTGGAAGAACACCATTGATGATGTCTTCTACTTCGACCTGGTGGGCCGCTATACCGCTCCATTTGGAACACAGTTCTCTGTGGGTGTCATCAACCTGACCGACGAAGCACTGCCATTCCTGAACCAGGGCTTTAACGCTACTACTGACGAAGACACCTTCCGTGCCTTCGGACGTAGCTGGTTCTTCAACATCAAGCACTCGTTCTGAAACCCCAGTATAAAAACTGAGTATAAGAGCAACGCTAGAGCCAGGCCGGAAAGGCCACCCCGCAAGGGGTGGCCTTTTCTTTTGGTAAGCTGACTCCATCACTTCATGATCATTTCGCATCAATTCCGCTTTATCTTCATCAAGACCATCAAAACAGCGGGCACCAGTATCGAGGCCTATCTTTCGCCACTTTGTGGCCAGGAAGACGTATTCACCCCCATCAACCCACCCGAGACAGGCCATCAAGCGCGCAACTTTGCTGGCTTTCATAATCACATGTCTGCCTGGCAAATCCGCCGGGCTGTAGACCCCACAATCTGGAACAGCTATTTCAAATTTTGCGTGGAAAGAAATCCCTGGGATAAAACGGTTTCAGATTTCTGCATGGCCAACCAGCGGGCCGGCTCACGTTACCAGTTTGACGATTACTTCAGGCGCGGCCGTTTTTGCCGTAGTTGGGAGTTGTACACCAACGATGACGGTACTTTGTTGGCAGATCGAGTGCTGCGTTATGAGCACCTGAACCAGGAACTTGGAGAAGTATTCGCGCAACTTGGAGTGCCCTGGGCAGGCGAATTAAAGGTCTGGGCAAAATCAGCACATAGGACAGACCGCAAGCCCTATCAGCAATGGTACACACCCGAGCAAGCGGCTATCGTGCAAAATATCTTTGCTGACGAGATTCGGGCCTTCGATTATGCCTTCTGAGCAAGCGAGTACAAGGCCAAAAATTCGCATTTTGCATCAACTGGCGCGTTCCGGGGGAACCGTCATTTGTCGCTGTCTGGCCAGCATGAAAGATGTTGTGCTGCTCAGCGAAATTCATCCGCTGGGTAGTCGCATGTTCAATCCGCTGCAGCAGGCCATGGAATGGTATGGCCTATTGCAGGCCGCTGAGTTCGAAGCAGCGAGTCGTGACAAAATTTCGTTTTCGGCGGCGATCGCTTTGGTCGCAGAACGCTGTATCGATCAAGGGAAAATATTGGTACTGCGTGATTGGAACCACCTGGACTTCATTGGCCTGCCGTTTGTGCAGCCTGCTTATCGGCCACTGCTGACTGAAAGCTTGCAAGCGGATTTTGATTTGATCCGCTTTGCCAGCGTGCGCCATCCGCTGGATCAGTGGTTGAGCCTCACCAGCAACCCGGTATTCGCGAATCGACTGGGCGTTGGAAAATACCTTAAATCCGTGCGTCGTTTTTCGGAGATGGCCGCGGCTACCGGATTTTTGCATTTTGAAGACTTCACCGCAGATCCCGATACTGCACTGCAGCAGCTTTGTAAGGCATTGGAACTGCCTTTTGATGCCAGCTACCGTGATCGTTGGGCAAATTACACCAACATCACCGGTGATGTGCTGCCAGGACGTGCTCAGTCCAGTGAAATCAAGCCGCTGCCGAGGCAAAATACTGATCCACAATTGCAGCAGGCTTTTACTGTTCGCGCCGATTACCCACGGATCCTGCAAATGATGAATTACACTGCAGGACATCAGGATCGAAACAGAAGCTTATGAAAGACCTTTTTGGAATTTATGAGAAATCACTGGGCCCGGGCTTTTGTCGTGACGTGATTCAGCGGTTTGAGAGCGATCCGCGTAAAGTAACCGGCAAGGTTGGAGACGGAAAATACCGTCCCGATTTCAAAGCCACTACCGAAATCGATTTCGTCGAAGTCCGGCAGGGTTGGGAAGATGTCATCAATACCGCCAATTTGCGGCTCAGCCAACATCTGCGGGATTACATGCCACGTTGGGCCGAGGCCTTCAAGGCCGTTGAAGTGCATCATGAAGGTTTTCGCATGGCGCGTTATGAAGTGGGCCAGCAATTCGACTGGCATTCGGACAATATCGGTGGCTCCTACACCCGCGTAATGACCGCGGTTTGGTATTTGAATACCGTGGCAGACGGCGGCGCCACAGAATTCAAGTTCGCCGAGCAAAGCATAAAGCCGGTGGAAGGACGATTCCTGCTTTACCCGGTGGGCTGGCCGTTTTTTCACCGTGATGCGCCGCCGCTATCAGGCCCCAAGTACATCATCATGACGCAGCTTCACCAGAAACGCCGCCTGGCCACGGCTGTACCTCCAGTGACTGAATGACAGATTCTTTAGACATTAAAAGCCTGACCAGTCCGGATTGGTTGCTGGCCGGATTTGACGCAGAAAAAGACCGTTATCACCTCGCCAAAGTCAGCCGTGAAACCTACCGTGCTTCCTCGTTTCTCGATCACCGTATACAGCCACTACCGACAGAAACATTAAGTATTACTGGTCAGCAGCTTGACAAAGTTTTGCAACACGTTTCTGGACCGCCCGCCAGTTGGATTTTTCACACTGGTTTTTGTTGTTCCACCCTGTTGGCCAGTTGCCTGGATCACCCCGGCAGCACGCTGGTATTGCGTGAGCCCAAGGTGCTTTCGCTATTGGCCCACGCTGCGAGAAAGAACACGGTTAGCAGTTCGTTTGTGCAGCAGCGTGTAATTGGCATGTGCGAGCGCAGCTATCCAGGCGAAGCGCTGGTAATCAAACCTTCCAATTTTGCCAATTCACTGATGGGTGGATTGATGTTCGCCGAACATCATGAACGGCAGCGCAAGACGGTGTTGATGAGTTCCAGCCTGGAATCCCTGTTGATTTCAATTCTGAAAAAAAGAGCCGAGGCGGAAGCTTCTTTGCCTGCTTTCCTGAATGCGCTGCTGCAGGATTCAGATTATTTGCAAGTAACCGGAATTTCGAATCCGGGCCAATTACACCTGTTGCAGCAAAGCGTGTTGTTCTGGCATTGCCAACGCCGTTTCCTGCAACAGCGTTTGGCTGAAGCAGCCGAGGGCAGCTTTATGAGCCTGAGCATGGAACGATTCCTGGCTCAGCCCCAGGCGGTTCTGGCAGAAACTTCAGAGTTTTTCAATCTGGGCTTGGCGCAGAAACTTATTCAGGAAACTGTCGAAACCGGTGCGTTTGGCCGACATTCCAAACAGACGGGTAAGGATTACAACCCGGAAACACACCGCATGGAGCAGGCGGCTACCAAGGCACTGTTCGCAACCGAGATTGAGCAGGCCATGAACTGGGCTGAGCCTTTATTGGAGCAATTGCCGATTAAACCATTCGATAAATTTGAAGCAAGTAATTGATTTTCGAGAACTCTTTTTCGTCGTCATCCTGGCCACTTAGTTCGTCATCCCGGACAGCGCGAAGCGATCTCTAGCCCCGTCATCCCGGACAGCGCGGAGCGCGGGGATCCGGGATCCAGCAATTCTACACCCGTTTGAAACTGCAATTGGCTGCCACCGTAATTCGCGGCTTGTCGCCAAAATAGGGCATGACTTCGTGCAAAACGAAGGAAGGAAACACCAGTAACTCACCTGGCTGCATGGGCTGATTGACCGAGCCGATGTGAAACTGGCGCTGCCAGCGGTCGTTGCCCGGGTCCCAGTACATATTGGCCGTGGGCCGAGGGTCCTTGAAACTCAGCACTCCATTGCGCGGATCATTTTCCCCCGAATTGCCTGGATTAACCATGTATACGGCAGACCAGGAAGCATTGGGGTGATTGTGACTGGAGATAAAACCGCCATTGTGGGTAACGTGGTACCAGGCATCGGTGAACACCCGGATCTGTTCCAGTTCTTCTTTGCTGTAGCCACTGGTTTCCGCCATGGCGTGAAATATGCCAAACAGGAAAAACTTCTTCAGTTCCAGTATGCAGGCTGGCGCAGCAGGGTCCTTGAAAATATCGAAGTGACTTTCAAAAATATTCACCTGGTTACTGGTGACGTGTCGATTGGCGTGCCGATTGGTGTTCTGGGGCCCTTCCGCTTCCTGCTGCAGGATCAATGCTTCGAGTTGCTGGTTCAGTTTTTCAGCAGCGGGGTAGGCGCTGAGGTAAAACGGCGTGGCGAAGTCGCCCCAGGACTTCACTTCGGGTTTGGCAGGGGGTGCAGTTTGGCTCATGGCTTTTTCTTTTCTGATGGAACGGTTGAAGCTTGCGCTGAACTTGCCTTAGCCTAGCGGGCACTGTCAAGCTGAACGCCTGTTTGAAGCATGGTTCAAGTGCTGGGTTTCTGTTCTAGCGGCTATCCAGACGCCGGCGAATTTCATTCATGCTGTTGGCGATAATCTCATTGCGATCGAGGCTGGCCAGCAACTCCCGCGCCACTTCACGCGGCCCTGCAGCACCCCAGGATTTACCGCGGGAGAACCAGTCCTGGGCCATTTTGCCGGTGAGGTAAGTGGCATACCAGGCCAGCGCACCCTGAGCCGACGCGGTTAGCACGGTCGACATGCCAACACTGACGGTTTTCAGCGCACTGGAAACCAGATTCACGCCCCAGTATGCGCCCATCAGGGCAATCCACTGTGCTGAAATGGTCCACAGCAGCTTGGAAGCCTCGCGTTTGTCCAGGCGAAAGCCGTAAATTTCACCCAGATGAATGATCATGGCGATATCGGTGCCGGCTGCTGCCAGCAGGTCTGCGACCGGCACTGGGTTAACCGCCACCGCCAAACCTTTCACCAGGCAGTATTTCTGTATCAGACTGTCCGCCAGGGATTTACGCACAGTGACGATGCGGCTGGCTATTTTTTGGTCCAGTTCGCTGGTAAACAAAGAAGCATTCAAAACAGCCAGGGTTTTGCCGTCTTTTTCCAGCAATTGCCACAACTGCGCACGCAGCGCTTCGACATCGGTTGCTTTGTGCCGCGAATGCTCGGTTTCGGTGCCATTCGCAGCCTGCTGCAGCACGGTTTCGGGTCGCGGGTCGGAGCTGCAGGCGATGATGTTCGCCGCCGGGATCAGGCCCTGGGTGCGTTCCCGCAGGCGGTGCAGCAGTTGTTCCTGCT
>Ga0163153_10001525_pt1 | contig 36448 bp, 29 predicted proteins | sample OliLakLV19MP6IB1_FD_148629 | JGI IMG/M metagenome (GOLD analysis project Ga0163153, IMG submission 148629) | Freshwater microbial mat bacterial communities from Lake Vanda, McMurdo Dry Valleys, Antarctica - Oligotrophic Lake LV.19.MP6.IB-1 | ecosystem: Environmental > Aquatic > Freshwater >... | reverse complement strand
GGTCAGGATAGGCGTTGTCTGGTTTTTGCCAAGGACTAAGTCTATTTCAAAATCACCAATTCGGCTGCGCTCCTCTACCACGGGCGGACGCTGTTCAATGCCCACCCGATTGGGAATGACACCTCGGTTTTTCTTGCCGTTGCCCCGCTTTTGATATTTACGTCCCTGGTTGCGCAGATGTAAACACCACGTCCCGCCTTTCCTTTTTTCCTCCCACACATAGTGGTAAATCGCTTCGGGGGATAAGGTAACGGCATGTCCCTCCTTGTGCAGGATGCCGCTTATCTGCTCTTGGCTTTTATCCTCTTGGAGTTGTGCTTCCACAAACGCTTTCAGTGAGCCTATAGCCCACTTGCTTGCCTTTCTGCATTGTTTTCTTCGGTGCTTGTAAAACGCCTGAGCGGTTGCTGATTTATACCTGCTGTTTTGAAGCTTGTTGCGCTTCAGTTCGCGGCTGACCACCGACTTGCATTTACCAATCGCCTCTGCGATTTCAGTTGGAGTGTGTTCAGCGACAACCAGCGCCTGAATTTGATACCTTTGTTCTACGGTGATAGGAGCCACAATTGACAACTTTTGGACGAGGAGCCAATTTGGGCAATATTTCCATCAGAGGAGGGAGGCATTCCGCCTCTCTCTTTTGAAAATATTACTCCTTTATCTCACTCACCAAAGTTGCATTTGAAACTTGAATTTTAGAATGAGAAAACTGATTCCGATATTCTTTTTTCTTGTCCTCGGTTTTTCTTGTACAACTTTTGCCCAAGGAAAAAACCTCAATTATGGTAATAACGATAAAGAGATTTTCAAGAATAAATATTTTGACATCGAAATTTATTTTTCAATGGTTAAGAAAATTAAAATCTAACTAAACGACCTTGTCACCCAACGACTGGCTAAACTCCGGCTATTTTTTTCACTATAAGGATTACAAAATTTTTTACCGTCACACGCGTAGCGAAAAAGAATGCGTTCTGCTATTGCATGGCTTTCCCACTTCATCGTGGGATTGGGATAAAGTATGGAATTCTTTAGCCGAACGCTATTGGCTGCTTGCGCCTGACTTTCTCGGCTTTGGTTTTTCAGATAAGCCATTGCCGTATCCTTATTCCATTTTCGACCAGGCTGATATGCTGGAAGATTTGATTTCAGAAGTAGGCTCTACAAAATTTCACATCCTCGCGCATGATTACGGAGTATCTGTTGCGCAGGAACTTGTTGCCCGCGCAAATGAAAAAAAGGAGCAGGGTAAAGGTTATTTCAAAATCAAATCGGTATGTTTCCTCAACGGTGGTTTATTTCCCGGAGCATATCAGCCGCTGCTTGTACAAAAAATTCTTGCAGGAAAATTCGGGAGCATCGCGGTGAAGCTGATGAATTCATTTTCGTTTGAACGCAGCATGAACAAAATTTTCGGAGCAGATACAAAAGCATCGCAGCAGGAGTTAGCGGGCTTTTGGCATCTGATAAATCAGAAAAATGGAAAAGCGGCTATCCCTTCTATCATTCAATATCTGCGCGAGCGCGAGAAACATGCGCAGCGATGGACAAGCGCTTTACAAACAACCGCTATTCCGTTGCGCCTCATCAATGGAACGGAAGACCCGATTTCGGGAATGCGTATGGCGGACAAATACAAAGAGTTGATTCCAAATCCTGATATCGTGTTGCTGGATGGCATCGGGCATTATCCGCAAGTGGAAGCGCCTTCAAAAGTCGCAAAGCACTATTTAGACTTTAGCAATAAACTTGGGCTTCTGTAATCCGTGTTGCCCTTCTTTTCAATTGTAAAGCGTATAAAACTATCCACGCTATTCGTTAGTTTTAGTCCCCTAATTTCAAGATGATAGTACCATTACACACGCCTACACTATTAGACGAACAGGATAAATACATTCGCACCATTCTTGCAAATCCCTCTATTTTCAGGGATAGAATTTATTCGGCTAAATGCATTGAATGGCTGCTTAAAATAAGCAAGGCTGGAGCTTACCTCACAAAATCCTGCACACAATCACTTGAACTTGCCGCTCAACTTTTAAACTTTCAGGCAGGCGATGAAGTTATCCTGCCGTCCTATGGATTCGTATCCACCGCAAATGCTTTTGCTTCTCAGGGGGCAAAATGCAAATTCATAGATATTCGCCCCGATACGATGAATATAGATGAAAACTTGATTGAGCAGGCGATTACTGAAAAAACAAGGGCGATTATTACAATTAATTATTCCGGTGTGGGTTGCAATTATGACGTAATCATTCCAGTTGCAAAAAAACATAATCTCATTTTGATTGAAGATAATGCACATGGCATCCTTGCGAAATATAAAGGAGAGTATTTGGGACGATTTGGCGATATTTCCACGAACAGTTTTGATCATTTGAAGAATATCTCCTGTGGAGAAGGAGGCGCAATTTTGTTTAACAACAAAGCCTTTGAGGAACAAATAAAAATCCGCTACGAATTTGGCACGAACAAACTTGATTTTATTGCAGGCAAAGTTTCCAGCTATGAGTGGAAAGGAGTGGGTTCAAATTATTATCTCTCCGACTTGCTCTCCGCATTTTTGCTCGTGCAGTTAGAGAACGCACACCTCATCATAGAACGCTTTAAAACAAGATGGAACCAATATCGCGCATTGCTTTCACCTCTTGCCGATGAAAACCTAATCAGGATGCCTTCCATCGGAACCGATTTTGAGCATAACGGTCATCTGTTTTATATCTTCACTAAAAGCAAACAAGAAAGGGCGCAGCTAATTGAATTTTTGAAAAACAAAGGAATCGCAACTACTTTTCACTACACTCCGCTTCATTCAAGCGAATTCGGAAAAAAGAATGGAAGTTTCTGCGGTGAAGATGTTTACACTACGCGTCTTTCAGAAACATTGCTGCGCTTACCCCTATTCTATGCTCTGAAAGAAGAGGAGGCTACTTATGTTGCCCGGAATATTTTTGATTTTTATGGCGTTGACTTCCATCCTTAATTTTTAGTTTTTTCTCTGCGCTTTATGTCAAATCTCAATAGCGCTCCTTAAAAACGAAATTCCACTGTCAATTTACGGTTCAATTCATCTGTGCCAATTCATTAATTTCACCTCCCTTATGAAACTCCCGAACCTCATTCTCTTCGATGACGCCATCATCCGTGGAAATCTCCTCCCGTTCACCTTCTCGCGCCCCGTTGCCGACACCCGCATCGGCATCCTCACAATTCGCGAAAAATGGGAACATGCAACGGAGAATACTGCAAGCGTATTGACGGAAAACTATCTCTCCAAAAAATATCCGCTCAAAAAAGCCGCAACCAATCTGCTTGTGAATGCTTCTGTTTTGCCCGATGAAAATCTTATCAAAGAAATCGCAGCATTGAAAGTTGGAGAGAGTTTAGTAAAAGAGGATGTTGTGATTGCAACTGTCAGCAAAGAAGTATCGCTGGAAAAAATCGCAAGTAACAAGAAGAAAGAATACCGCAACGCGATTGTGCAAATCAAACATCCCTGGGATATTTTTTCAAAGAATGAGATTGCGATCACTGCGGATTTCAACGCAATCATAAAAGGACGCAAATCACAAAAGATTGATAGCACAAATCATGTTCTTGGGAAAAATATTTTTATTGAGAAAGGCGCGAAAGTGAGTTGTTCTGTTTTAAATGCGACAGCAGGCGCAATCTATATCGGCAAAGATGCTGAAGTGATGGAAGGCTCGCTCATTCGCGGTCCGTTTGCATTATGCGAACATTCAACCTTGAAACTGGGCTCAAAGATTTACGGAGCAACCACGATTGGTCCGCATTGTAAAGTTGGCGGTGAAGTAAATAATTCTGTCATCTTCGGATATTCAAACAAAGCGCATGACGGATTTCTCGGCAATTCGGTGATTGGCGAATGGTGCAACATCGGAGCCGACAGCAACAACTCCAATCTTAAGAACAATTACGCCAACGTGAAGTTGTGGCATTACCCCAAAGTCAACTTCGTTGACACTGGGTTGCAGTTTTGCGGCTTATTCATGGGCGACCATAGTAGATGCGGCATCAACACAATGTTCAACACCGGAACTGTGGCAGGATTTTCTGCGAATATTTTCGGAGCGGGATTTCCAAGGAACTTCATCCCTTCATTCTCGTGGGGAGGCGCGCACGGCTTCTCAACTTATAGTTTACAAAAGGCGATGGAAACAGCCGAGCGCGTGATGCAGCGCAGAGGATTGAAGTTGGATGCGACAGAAAAAGAAATCTGGAAAAGTATTTTTGAGGAAACTGAAAAGTATAGAATCAGAAACGCTGATTAAATATTTCATGCCGCACTCGTTCCGGCATCCCCTAATAAGAATACATGTGAGGGGATTCCGGCATAAAGCCGGAATGACAAATAAATAAAGAGTAATGCGCAAAAAAATCGTAGCAGGTAACTGGAAGATGAATAAATTCCTCACGGAAGGGATACAACTTACTGTTGATATTTTGGTTGAATTAGAAAGGAATCCTCCGAAACACACCGTCATTTTGTGTCCGCCATTCATCCATCTTTCCGAATTATCAAAAGTGTTGAAAGAATGCAGTTTCATCAAGATTGGCGCGCAAAACTGTTACTATAAAGACAGTGGCGCGTTCACGGGCGAAGTGTCTGTGCCGATGCTTGCTTCGCTTGGAATTGATTACGTAATCACAGGACATTCCGAGCGCAGGCAATTGTTTTTTGAAACCGATGAAATCATCGCGCAAAAAGTAAAAGCAATTCTTGCACACGGTCTGAAACCAATTTTCTGCTGTGGCGAGCCGCTTGACGTGCGCGAAAAAAATGAGCATCTTAATTATGTGAGCAATCAGGTGCAAAAGAGTTTATTCAATCTTTCGCAACAAGAAATAAAATCAGTAGTGATTGCTTATGAGCCGATTTGGGCAATCGGCACTGGCGTAAATGCTTCTCCCGAACAGGCGCAGGAGATGCACTTGTTCATTCGCAACCTGCTCAAAGAAAAATTCGGAAACGAAAGCGCAGATTTAACTACAATACTTTATGGCGGCAGTGTGAAAAGCGAGAATGCTGCAACTCTTTTCAGCAAGCCCGATGTGGATGGCGGCTTAATTGGTGGCGCTTCATTACAAGCGAGCGAATTTATGAAGATTGTGAGAAGCCTTCCAAATTGACGATTTACGAATTGAAATCAGAAAAAACTTATTTGCTTGTCGAGTTCGGGGATTTGAATTCTGAACATAAAGAACTTCTCTCCGCGCTCCTTCCCGATTATGGTTTTGAAGGACTCGAAGAATTAGAATCTTCATTGAAAGGCTACATCCTGCAAAAAGATTTTTCCGCAGATACGCTCAATGATTTTCTCAAGCAATTTTCTCTTGACATTTCATTTACCGAACAACTGCTTCCCAACAAAAATTGGAACGAAGCGTGGGAGAAAAGCTACGAGCCGATTGTAGTTGCTGATTCTGTGATTATCAAGGCATCCTTTCATCAAACGAATAAAAGCTATCCGTTTGAAATCCGCATTGACCCGCAGATGTCGTTTGGCACGGGGCATCATGAAACCACGCAGTTGATGACAGAGATGATGCTCGGTATGGATTTTCAAGACAAAAGCGTCTTAGACTTTGGCAGCGGAACGGGCGTTCTTTCTATTTTGGCACACAAAATGAAAGCAACGCGCGTTGTTGCGATTGACATTGATGAATGGGCTTACAACAACATCATTGAGAACATGGAAAAAAATTACGCGCAGCATATCGAGCCTTTGCTTGGCGGAGCAGATGCGCTGCCTGACGAGCGCTTTGAAATCATCCTCGCCAATGTGAACAAAAACATCCTACTGGAGAGCATGGAAATATTACTTTCAAGGCTTATTAAAAACGGCATCATTCTGTTCAGCGGACTGCTGTTGCAGGACGAGTCGGAGTTCGTGCAATCCGCTCAAAAGAACGGTTTAATATTGTTGGAAAAGAAAACAAAAAACGAATGGGTTTCTCTCAAATTTCAGAGGCAGTGAAGCGTCAGTTGCTTTGTTTTTTGCTGCTGCTTCCTTTTCTTGCTTCGTCACAAACGCTAACAAAATTTTCCCCCGAGCCTGACAAGTTTGTAAAGGAAATTACGGACTTGCTGAATGCAACGAAACGCGAAGATTGCGCGGCAACAGCAGCGGCATTTGCTGCAAATTTCAAAGCAGGTACGCTCGCTTCCAAACTGCCGAAAATTCAGGAAGCATCGGATGTGATGCTGTATAGGAACATGCGCGCGTATCCGCATTTCGAGCAGTACCTGCGCACAGTGAATAATTATGTGGCAGCAAACAAGCCTGATGATTTATTTAACAAGTGGTCTGACATTCTCGTGAAGGTTACGAAGGAGCAGCGCAGAGGCGAAACGAAAGACTTTATGGCTTACACTGAGTTTGCAGATGGATTGTTTTCGCAGGGCGCTATGTATGTATCGCAATCAAAAACGTGGCTTGCGAAATCCGATAATTACACACTGCAATTTGACAGCGTGCCGAGCGCATTTTTCCCAACGGTTGACCTCACCGTGTTCACTGCAAAAGATACCATCAACATCAAAGGCACCTCAGGCGCATACTATCCGTTGAGAAATATCTGGGTGGGGAAAAAAGGGCGTGTTGATTGGACGCGCGCTGGTCACGACCCGAATACAGTATATGCTGATGCCAAGAGCTATCGCATTGATGTCACGCAGTCAGATTTCAAAATGGATTCCGTGACGTTTTACAACAAGCAATATTTTGACTATTCGCTCGAAGGAAATTTCAGCGACAAACTCACGCCTCAGAAAAACGACATCAGCTATCCGCGCTTTACTTCTTTCCGCAAAGACCTTGCAATAAAAGACCTTGCGCCCAACGTGAACTTTGTCGGAGGGTTTGCGCTCAACGGCACCAAAGTAATCGGCACAGGCGATGAATACAGCAAAGCCACGCTCTTTTTTTTTAATTCCAAAAATGAGAAAGTGTTGAGCGTGAAATCGAAGGAAATTCTTTTGAAGAAAACAGAGAGCCTGGCAGCCGATAACGCGGAGATTTCATTGTACTTGGATAAAGATTCCATCTATCACCCGGGATTGACAATGATTTACAAAATCAAGCTGGAAGAAGTGAATCTTTATCGCGGTGAATCGGGAATTGCCTCTACTCCGTTTTTCGATTCCTATCACAGGCATGAAATAAAAACGGATGCGCTTGTCTGGAAAATCAATGAACCTTTTATCAATGTAAAAATGCTGAGTGGCGCGGGAAAAGCGCCTGCTACGTTCACTTCTGACAGATTTTTTCGCCTTGGCGAGTTGCAGAAATTTCAGGGCATGATGGACTTTAACATTGTCTCTTCGATTTACGCATATTCAAAAAAGAACGACACGCGCGAAATCCTCGCGGAAGACCTTGCAAAAAAAATCAACCCAAATTATACAGTGAATACCATTCAGGATTTGTTGTATAAGCTCATTGAAAACGGATTTATTTTTTATGATGCCGACAGGCAGGTGATTACCGTGCGCGATAAAGTGTTTACCTACATCGCTGCAAATAGTAATGACCCACGCTACGCGATTGACTATGATGTGATTCAGATTAATTCCTACACGCCCAATCTCAACGGGAAATTGTTTTTCGATAAAAAAGACATCAGCCTTGTGGGCGTAAAAGAAGTGCTGCTCAGCGATTCGCAAAGCGTGTATGTATATCCCGACACAGGAAAAATTCAGATTGGTGAAGGGAGAGACATGGATTTCTCCGGCAAGGTTTCCGCAGGGCGTTTGGATTTTCAAGGCACCGGTTTTCGTTTTGAATATGACACGTTCATGCTCGACCTCACGAATCTTGCCTCGGCAATGATGTGGGTTCCATCGGGCGAGTTTGATAAAACGGGCGCAGAATTGCTGAAGCCGATGACTTCAAAAATTGAAGGGCTTACCGGCTTTCTCAATATTGACAAGCCGGATAATAAATCAGGAAAAAAGAATTACGCGGAGTATCCCGTTTTCACCAACATGGAAAAATCCTACGTGTATTATGCAGATTCTTTCATTCACAAAGGCGCATACATAAAAGATTCCTTCTACTTCCTGCTTGACCCGTTTGTGTTTGACAGTCTTGATTCATTCGATCCGTATTTATCTGACTTCAAGGGTGATTTATATTCTTCTGACATCTTTCCCACGTTTCGTGAAAATCTGAAAGTGCAGAAAGACCTTTCATTTGGCTTCAAGAGAGTAACGCCCGAAAAAGGTTTTCCGCTTTACAAAGGCAAAGGAACATACAACGATTCCATTTTTCTGAGTAATGCGGGATTGCGGGGTGACGGTAAAATCAAATACTTGTTCAACACGATTGAATCAGACAGCATCATTTTCTTTCCCGATTCGATGGATGCATTTGCGCAAAATTTTGAAATGAAAAAGACAACGTATGAGGGCGTTACATTTCCGCCCGTAAAAGGCTACAATAATCAAATTCACTGGCTGCCGTATCTCGACAGCATGTTAATCAACATGACTGATTCGCCTTTCGTGATGTATGACTCTGCGCAGTTGAAAGGAAATCTGATGTTTACGAAAAAAGGATTGAAAGGCAATGGTGATTTCGATTTCCGCGAAGCATCTATGGCTTCTGAGTTGTTCAACTTTGAATCCGTTGCGCTGCATTCCGACACGATTAATCTCGTGATTAAATCCATTGCGGAAGATAAAGTAACCTTTAAAACACCCAACGTGCGCGGGCGTATTGACTTTGAAAAACGCGAGGGCGAGTTCAAATCAAATGACATAAACATTCCGACAACTTTTGACAACAATAAATACAAAACCTCCATCAACGAGTTTTTTTGGGATATGGATGGAAACTTTCTCGACTTCAAAGTTCCTCCCGGAAGCGCAGGCGTTTACTTCACGTCCACCGACCCCGCGCAGGATTCGCTGAAGTTCCTCGGACAACGCGCCTTCTTTGATATGACCACTTCTATCATTGATGTTGACAGCGTGTTTGAAGTGCGCATTGCCGATGCAAGCATCAAGCCCGAAGGAAAGCGCGTAACGATTCAGCCGGGCGGATTGCTTGACACATTGAAAAATGCAGTCGTAGTGTTTGACACGACAAACAAAAAAAACAAAGTCTATAACGCGGTACTCACGATTGAGAGCATTCACAAATTCAGTGGCAACGGCATTTTTGATTATCAAATCGGCAGTTCAAAACCTTATCCGATTATCGTGCATGACATGGGCGTGAAGGAAGTGAAAGACCGCAAGAAGCTATTGTATTACACGTATGCAAACGGAACGCTGGAGCCTGAGGAGCATTTCATGCTGCATCCGAAAATCGAGTTCAAGGGCAGCATGAATATTTCGCAGGAAACAAACCGCCCGCGCTTCAATGGTTTTGCGCAGTTGAATTTGGAGAATACATTGATTCCAACAAGCTGGTTTGCGATTAATGAAGAAGTGAATACCGACACGTTCCAGCTGCACTATGACCATCCTGCGGGCGAAGACACTTCGGGTGCGCGGATGTTCTCCGGCATTTTTTACAGTCCGTATGATTCGCTCACCTCGCTGTATGCAGCCATTATGCAGCCAACACTTTCCAATAAAGATTTACAAATTCTGAACACGAAGGGCATTTTGAAATATGACGATAAGAAGCGCACATGGATTTTGGGCGATGAAAAAAAAGTAGTGAACCCGGATGCGCTCACCGGCAACTTGCTGAAATATGACGAGCAGAAAAATATTGTGGAAGCGGAAGGCAAATTTGAATTTGGCTTTCAGTTGGAACCCGTTGTGCTGAAAGCAACAGGCAACGTAACGCAAAAGATTGACTCAAATAAATTCACGTTCAATACGCTGCTCGCGCTTAACATTCCAATGCAGAAAGACCTTGCAGAATTTTTCGGCACTGACCTGATTAACAACACGCTCGACCGTCCGAACCTTGAGTATGTGAAACCCGCTTTTGAAAAATCGCTTGCGGAGATGGTGGATGTAAAGAAGGCGGAAAAAACGATTGCTGATTTACGCACCACCGGACAATTCCTCAAGCCAAAGGAGTTGGAGAAATTTAATATCCTTCTTGGCGAAGTGAAGCTCATTTACGAGCCGTATTACCAAATCTATCGTTCTGCCGGGGCTATCGGAACGTCTTATATCGGCACAAAAGGCGTTCACAAAAAACTGAACGGCTTTGTGGAACTCGGCTACCGCAAAGGCAATGACTTCTTCAACATCTACTTTGAAGGCGCGAACGACAGTTGGTATTTCATCAGCTTCAGCAATAACACACTGCAACTGCTTTCTTCCAACAAAGACTTCAATATGCTGCTCTCCTCCATCGTGCCACAAAACAGAAATGCGGAACTCGCCAGCGAGGAGTTTTATTTCTACACCGCGTCCACTTACAAAAAGATGCAGGATTTTCTCTATCGCATGAGGCAGATTGAAAAAGGAATCAGAGTGGAAACTGTAGAGCAAACCGAAGAAGAAATTTTTGAAGAAGAATTGGAGCAAATTAAAAAAGAACTGCTAAATCTGCCGCCTGTTGACACCACGCAGCCAATTGTGCCGGAAATTGAAGAAGTTGTTCCGCAAAAAGGAAAGAAGAAAAAAGAAGAAATCTCATTTATTCAGAAAGAGCCAACGATTGAACAGGAGCAACCCGACATGCAGTACGTGCGCCCCGAAGATTGGCTGAAAGGCGAGGACACCTTGCAACAACAGCAACCACCCGTTGAAGAAAAAGGAAAGAAGAAAAAAGGAAAGGAAGTAGTGGAAGAAGAAGTTGCGCCAGATGAAGAAGACCCCTATGCAGATGATGATGAAGATCCGGAACTCGAAATCCCGAAGGAGTATCAAAAGAAAAAAGAAGAAGCGCAGCCGCAGGAAGAAACACAACAAGAAGAACAAGCAGAGCCGCAGGAAAAAAACGAAAATGCTCCCAGTGATTTTGAGCAAATCATGGGCGGTGAGGAGGGCAAGAAGAAAAAGAAGAAAGGCGACTAAGGGGAATGAGGAATTACGAATTACGAATTACGAATGCAATAACACGTCATTGCGAGTCCTCCGGTTATACCGGGGGACGAAGCAATCCCTTCATTCTTTTTTCTTTTGGATTGCTTCACTCGCAGAGCCTCACTCGCAATGACGCAACCCCCATGCTTTGCTCGAAATGACGGGAGCATTCCTCAAAAAACTCCTCAGCCACCTCTTCGAAATCAAAGTCGAAGAAGCGCCCAGCGAAGTAAGCGGCAAGTTGCGTGTGTCGCTCATTGACGGAAGGTATTGTCTCAGCACAAGCAATGCGGTTTACTCCAACGAAGACGATTACTCCTCCTTCAAAACCGCTTTTGAAAAACTACAAGTTGGTAAACGCGACATTCGCAATGCGTTGATACTTGGTTATGGATTGGGCAGCATTCCGCTGCTGCTGCATAAAAAACACAAAGTGCATCCGCGCTTCACTGCGGTGGAGCTTGATAAAGAAGTGATTCGCCTTGCGGAAAAATATGGCTACCTGCCGGTCAACGTAGCGATGGTGCAGGAAGATGCTTATGGCTATGTTTTAAATTCCATTCAGCAATTTGACCTCATCAATGCCGACCTCTACGTGGATGATGTTACGCCTTCGCAGTTTGAAAAGGAAGAATTTCTGCTCGCGTTGAAAAACCTTGTTGCCCCGGGTGGCTTGCTGCTGTTCAGCAGGTTTTATAATGATGTGCGCCACAGGCAACTCACCGATGCGTTTGGCAAAAATGTGTTTGAAAAAATATTTTCCGGAGCCAGCGCGATGGAAACACAGGGCAACATGATGCTCGTGTGGGAAAAGCGCAAAAGCTGATTATTTCGGCACCACCTCTATCACAAAGCCCTTACGGGGCGCGTTACCTGCCATGATTTTATCAAAGTAGCACAGGCAGCGCTTCGTGTTTTCCTGCTTCACGAGGGAATAAAATGCAGCGCTCAGCGTATCTCCCGTGCAGGCTAATTCCTGCAATTCTTTTTTATCGCAGGCAAGGGTTACGGTGTAGGAGGTGATGCCCTCGCCCGCCTCTGGCTCGATGTCGTTGAGTGTTGCGCTCTGCAAATCTGCGGGCGTGAACAGGGAGTAGCCGTCAGCGTTTTTCTTTGTTTGCGCAAATGCATCTTCAGTTCCGGCAAATACGAGCAGCAGCATTGCGAGCGGCATCCACAAGTGATGTTTCATAGGTATTTTTTTAGTAAGCAATGAACGTGTGCAGGGGCAAGTTTAATATATCGGCAGAATACTTTCCCCCGGAAACAAAAAGCCCTCTCCGGCATTGCCAAAGAGGGCTTATTTATTTACCTGCTTCTGTGGGGAAGTATCGCCCGGAATAGAAGCGGCATCCGTTTTAGTTGGAGCGGTATTGCTCGCAGCGAAAGTGATACCGCTTTATTCCTTATATTTAAATAACCAACCCGCCTGCCATGAAGTGCTGCTTACTTCCACTCTTATATATATGCCTTGCGCAAACACTCTGGTCGCAAGCACCTTTGGTTAAGATGTGGGATAAGAGGTTTGGAGGGACGGAAGATGATGAACTTCGTTCATTTCAGCAAACTACTGATGGAGGGTATATTTTAGGCGGAAGTTCAGAATCAGGAGTTGGCGGAGATAAAACTCAATCTTCATATGCTGTATATGATTATTGGGTAGTAAAAATTGACTCACTTGGCAATAAGCAATGGGATAAAAGCTTTGGAGGGACGGATAATGATCATCTTTCTTCCTTGATACAGACAATTGATCAAGGATACATTCTTGGAGGCTGGTCATACTCTGGAATTAGTGGAGATAAAACACAGGTATCTTGGGGTAGCTCTGATTATTGGATAATAAAAATTGATTCGCTTGGGAACAAAGAATGGGATAAAGATTTTGGAGGAACAAGCACTGAAGAATATTTCGAGAATATTAATCAAACACCTGATGGAGGATATTTGCTTTCCGGTATATTATACTCTGCTGCCGGAGGAGATAAATCAGAAAAAAATCTGGGGATAAGCAAGTATGGATTGTGAAAGTTGACTCAATTGGAACCAAGCAATGGGATAAAACAATACTTACTGCCAATAATTACGAGCAAGGGTATGCCATTCAAACAAAAGAAAATTGGTGTTGTGCGATTGCGAATTATACTGATGCTGGAATAGGTGGATATAAAACGCAATGTAAAAAAGGTCAATATGATTATTGGATTGTTACTTTTTTTGATAGCACCAAGTATATACCGCAATTAGCATCCTCTACTTCAACCACAGATGTGATATGTAGAGGAGGAGCAGAAGGGTCAGCAACAATAACTGTATGGGTGGAATTCGTCCATTTCATTATTTATGGAATAACGGCAATACATCTGATACGGCATCTAATCTTATAGTCGGAACATATTCTGTTACTGATGCAGACAGTAATTCACTTACATCTTCGGTAACAATAGCACAACCTGCTCAACTTATTGTAACAACCACAGACGTTACACCAACCACGTCTTGTTTTGGCACAACAGATGGTTCAGCGAAAGCCTTTGCAACAGGAGGTACACCTCCGTATAATTTTTTAGGGGGTGATGGGCAAACGGGATCTTCAGCCTCGCAATTCTTTGCGGGAACATACTTTGTAAGTGTCACTGATTCGCAGGGATGTATTGACACAGCCTCTATTAATATTCAAGAAGGACCGATAATTACTGTAGGTTCAATTAGCAGACCTGATATGGTAAGTATTAATGGAATAGCATATTATAGTATTGACACAGGGTATATTTACAACTGGATTGTAACGAACGGTAATATTCCTTCTGGAGATAGCACCAATAGTATAGTAGTTAACTGGACTATTGGTGGTCAAAGCATTTTACAGGTTATTGTTTCTGAGCAAAGTTGTATCCGTTATGTTACTAAAGAAATTACTGTTATTTATCCTGTGGGTATTGATAGCTATTCATTCAACAACAGCTCTCTCCATCCCAACCCCACCAATAAAACCATCACACTCACCGCACAAAACATCCAAACACAAGCCACACTCACACTTGTTGATGTGCTCGGCAAAGAAGTGTGGCAGAAAACATTTTTCGCAGAAGCGCTCAAGGCAGGCGTGCCTCTTTCATTAAAAGAACAAGAGCAGGGAATTTATTTTCTCAGCATCCACACCACCAGCGGTTCACGGGTGATGAAGGTGGGGAAGTATTAGATGTTAGTTGATAGTGGTTAGTTGTTTGATGCAATCCGTAACTACTACTTATTATTATCTACTAACTAATAATTAGGAATTTAGGGTTAATGCAGATGTGCTTTTAATTCTCAAGTCCTAATTCCTAATTTTGACCCATGTCGCTGGCTCTGAAAAAAGAATATCTGCCCCACTATACATACGATGAGTATTGCCAATGGGAAGGCAATTGGGAATTGATTGATGGTGTGCCGAATGCGATGAGTCCGCAGCCAACAGGGAAGCACCAGAGAATTGCCGGAAAGCTATTGATTCAATTTGATGAAAAGCTAAAGCAATGTAGCCGCTGTGAAGTATCGCTCCCCGTTGACTGGAAAATAAGCGAGACCCTTGTTATTCAGCCCGATCTATTCGTTGCATGTTTTGATTTCAGGAACGTAAAATTCATTTCTCAGACACCAGTAATTGTTGTTGAAGCGCGCGCTCCTTCGACCCGTGAAAAAGACCTCCACGTAAAGCGAAATATCTACTTCAAGCAAGGTGTGAAATATTACGTAATTATTGACCCTGAAAATGATTCGTATAAGATTTTGCAACTTGCTGGCACAGATTACTCCGAAGCGCAAACAGGATATGACGGCACTTTCACCTTCTCATTGGATAATGATTGCCAAGTAAAAATTGACTTTGCAAAAATCTGGACATGAAACCTTGTCCCAAAAATTCCTAATTCTCAATTATCAATTCCTAATTCTTAGCAAATCGTAGCTTCGTTCTCTGAAAATCCCATGGCTCAAAAAGTAACCTTCGTCAATAAAGACAAAACAAAGTTTTACGCCACGCTCAAGCAGCGCGTGGATGCATACTTTACCACAAACAATATTTCACAACATGCCAATGGCGCGATGGTGTTCAAAACCATCTTCATGTTAAGCCTGTATTTCATTCCTTACTTCATCATTATGCTGCTGCCTATTTCAGTCGGCATGATGTGGCTTTGCACGGTGGTGATCGGCTTGGGGTTGGCAGGTATCGGCATGAGCGTGATGCACGATGCTAATCACGGGGCATATTCAGACAAGGAGAGCATCAATACAATGCTTGGCTACACGCTGAATCTTGTTGGAGGCGATGCCAACAACTGGAAAGTGCAACACAACATTCTGCATCACACCTACACAAACATCTATGGACATGATATTGACGTAGGCGATAAAACACTGATGCGTTTTTCACCCCACGGAAAACATAACCCAGTGCAGTATTTCCAGATGTTCTATGCGATGTTCTTTTATTCGCTGATGACATTCTATTGGACAACCGGAAAAGATTTCGTGCAGTATGTGCAGTTTACCCGCGAGCATCATCGCGGCAAACTTGCGTGGACGTTTTTCCTCATCATTTTCTGGAAAGTAGTTTATTTCATCTACATCGTTGCGTTGCCCCTTCTGTTTCTTGATGTTACATGGTGGCAGATTGCCATCGGGTTTTGCACACTGCATTTTGTAGCAGGCTTTGTGTTGAGCGTGGTTTTTCAACTTGCGCACGTGGTAGAGATTGCTTCCTTTCCGCAGCCTGATGCAAACGGAAGTATTGAGAATGAATGGGCGATTCATCAAATGCACACTACGGTTGATTTCGCAAAGGACAATCCGCTGATTACATTTTATGTCGGTGGTTTGAATTATCAGGTGGAGCATCACCTCTTTCCGCGCGTGTGCCACACGCACTATCCTAAAATCAGTGCGATAGTGCAACAAACGGCTGCGGAGTTTGGCGTTCCCTATTTGTACAATCCTTCTTTCCTTGGGGCGCTCGCCTCACATCTGCGCTTGTTGAAAAAGTTAGGGAGAAAGGAGGCGCTTCATGCAGCGGTGGGATAACCGCTATTATTTCTCTTTCCCCTTTTTCTTTTCCGCATCATCTTCCGTTACCTCATCACCAAAACGCTTGTCTTCATAGATGAGGTCGGCATCTAATTGACCAACGACTTTAAATTCCGTTCTGCGATTGTTTTGGTGGCAAGCGCAGTCGCTTGAATTATCTGAAGGGCATTCGGGATATTGTGTGCAATCATCCAGCAGGCGCGACTCGCCATAGCCTTTCGCCTGTAATCTTTCCTTTTGAATTCCTCTGCTGATTAAATAATTCACGCAACTTTCCGCACGTCTTTGCGACAGGTTGATGTTGTATTGTTCCGTAGCGCGAATGTCGGTGTGCGAGCCAATCTCCACGATAATCGTGGGGTTTTCAATCATCAGGTTGTAAAGCGTGTCTAATTGCTTTTTCGACAGTTCGCGCAAATCCCACTTGTCGAAATCATAGTAGATGTTGCGCAGGCGATACACTTTGTCGAGAATAAATCTTTTCAAATAAATATCTACCCACAGCGTGTCGCTGCCTTCGATACCTTTTGTGTTGAATGCAACCGAGTTGCTCAGAAACCCTTCAGCAGAACCGGTCACGCGATAATCTTTCTCATAATTCAGCGGAAAGAAATAAGGCTTGCCATTGAGAATGGTGTCTTCTCCGATTTGAATGTTTTGCGCAATGCCTTCTGCGCTTTCAAGCGCCAAGCCCACAGTTGATTTCTCAATGGGGTCTTTTGAGATGCCGTCTTCTTCATACACAAAACCCTGCACAGCTATGTTGCGCACTTTGAAATATTCAAACTTGAAAATATCATCGCAGCAGGTTTCACTGCGAATGGAAATAATGCCCGGACGATTTGAAACAAAGAAGCCCGCTTTGCCATCTTCAGCAACTTTGAAATACATATCATCCGCGCTGGAGTTAATCGGGAAGCCTATGTTCACCGGCTCGCTCCACTTGCCCGCACTGCCTTCTGCTCTATACACGTCATAACCGCCCACATTCACGTGTCCGTCAGAACTGAAAAAGAAAGCATTCGTGGCTGCGTCAAAGAATGGAGTCACTTCATCGCGGTCAGTATTAATTTTTGCACCTGCATTTTTTGGCTCGCTGTATGTGTTTTTTTTGATGTTGTAATTTGAAAACCAAATATCTAATCCGCCTTTTCCTTCTTCGCGATTACTTACGAAAAACAGGGTTTCATAACCTTTCTTTGCAGGCGCAACAAAGGGATGCGTGCTGGTGAATTCCACATCATTAATGTCATCACCCACGCTTGCGGGTTCCGTCCACGCGCTGTCTTTGCGCTCGCTCACGTAAATGGCGCAATTGATTCTGCCGTTTTTGGCATCAGCGCATTGCGTGAAATAAAATCTTTTCTTATCAGGCGAATACGTGCCGTTGGCAACATGAGATCCCGCAACATTGAATTTTTCAAACACCTGCGCTTCTTCATATTCGTTTCTCGCCTTGATAGTGGATTTGTAAAACTTGATGTGATGGTCGTTTGCCACCGCGTTGCCTGAAATCACTATCACTGTGTCGCTCGGCAAGGATGCAAAAAGAAAAGTCGTGTCATCCCACATCAAAGGCGCGATGTCGGTGTAGGGTGAATTGACCTTGTCGCTCAGGTGCGTCACGTTCACGGGCATTGGATCTTCTTTCAACTTCAACGCGAGTTTGCAACCATCCGATTCAATCTTCGCCCACTTCTTCAGATTCTCCTCCTCCCCTTTATAGCGTTTTTGAAAATCATCAAACTCTAAGCGCGCGGCTTCGTACTTCGCATTCATTTTCAGCATCAGCGCATACCAATAATAGGCGTGTGAAAAATCAACCGGGTCCATCTCCGTCACTTTGAAATACCAGTCTTCTGCCTTTTTGTAATCACGCGCGATGCGATACGATTCGGCAAGTTTGTAAGCAGTAGCCACATCATCAGGAGTGTGCGTCAGAATCTCTTCGTATAAATCGCTTGCGGCATAGACGTTTCCCTTTGTGAGCATCTTATTTGCCGCCTTCACATTTTTACGCGCCTTGTATTTTTTTTCTTTCTTCGGTTTCACCGAAGCAGAATCAATCGCAGCCGTTTCATCCGTTTGCGCAAGCAAGTTTGTGATGCTGAAAAAAGCGAGGAGAGCGAGAAGTGAAAATCGTTTCACAGGTATTTTTTTTCTTGAATAAAATTATAGTCGCGGGCACGGCACCAGTATAGGTGCGTTCACTTTTTTGATATTGCCGATGTAGATTAATGCGATTTCAAACGCGCCCCTGTTATTGCTTGCGGGTTCCAGCGGTGAAGTGTTCACATCATACGCAACGCCCATCCGGATGCCCCGATGCTCCACGCTTGCAGAAATAATCCCTGCATCCTGAATGCGATACCATCCGCCAATGCTTACTATCGTGTTGTTTGCATCCTTGAAATGATATTCAAGCGCAGTACCAAAATTAATTTCACGCGCAGCATTCTGGTGCATGAATAAAAAATTCGGAGTGATGTAAATATGTTCTGTCACTTTGATATTTAACCCCGTGTGCGCGAGATAACGCATGCTCAATTTGTTGTCATCATCCAGAAATGATTCGGTGGGAGGAATCAAATGAAAAATCGTGCCACCCGCAAACACGCCCAGCCTGCTTCCGATTTTTGAACTCCAGAGCAACCCGGCATTCATATCGAAGTAGCCGGTATTATCATTCAGATTTTGTTCGCCATTCGGTTGTGTGAGGTCAAAGGTTCCATTTGAATATTGCGAAGGGAAAGCAAGATTACTCGTATTCAGATTACGCTGCACAAATCCTCCCTGCAAGCCAATGCCGATAAAATGTTTCGCGCCTTTCCCCAACGCTTTGTGATAGGATGCAGAAGCCATGATACCCATATTGCTCAAATCACCATCGCCTGCTTTGTCATACACGATGGAGCCGCCTACGCCAAAAATATCTTTCTTCAATTTTTTCTGTAGCAAGCGCATATCGAAAGAAGCCCCATAGGTTTGAAACGGAGTGGTAACGCTGCGCCATTGGTTGCGGTAAATGCCCGCCACACGAAACGTGCCGTCATGGAAACCGCTCATGGCGGGATTGAGCGTGAGCGGTGATGCATAAAACTGGGAGAAATGAATATCCTGCGCCTGTGTAACAGCGCAAACAGAAACGAGCAAGGCGATAGAGAAATATTTCAATACATTCATGCGCCTTAAAAGTAAGAAAAAATGCTTGCAGATGGAATTCCGCTTGCAAGTTAAAAATCTTCAATAGCTACTTTCCGTTGCTCCGCATCCACCTGATAATATCCGCCAACTGCTTCGGTGAAAAATCGTTTTCATAATACCGCTTAAACATTTCCACTTTCAACTCCGTTTCGGAAATACCGGGATGCTTTTCCCTGATGCTGTTTGCCACAATCAGGCGCACAGAGTCAATCATCTCAATTCCCATCAGAAAGCGTTCTTCGTTTGTTTTGGAAAGAATGATTTCCAACTGCATTTTTTCGGCTTCTTCTGTAGTGTCTTTCATACGCTGAATACTTGAAAGGTATTTATTCCAAGCATGCCGCACCAGTGTTTGATATATTCCGTGTCCACATCAGGATTCTTCAGTAGATTCTTAATATCATCCATCTGCCTATCGCTATAAAGTTCTTGAATCCAAACCAATTTTGAAATTATTAAATCTTCAGGTGTCACTAACCATGTCTCAAACCCAAAGACTGTTGACCGCTTTCGTCTTGAAAATTCAGCAGCGCGGTATTCTGAATCTTTCTTTACAATGAAATCTATCTTATAGCCTGTAGCTTGGTCAATTACATTAAACATGCCCTTTCGCTTCACCTCCACTTTTACGCTCTCTTTGGAAACATAAAACCCTTTATTGAAAATTTGCAAAAAAGATTCGATCTCTGTTTCCCGCAAAGCGATAACCACATCTATATCTCTTGTCATCCTTGGGGTGGTATAAGTATTCAGCGCAACGCCTCTGGAAACCATGTATGAAATTCCTTTTCTATCCAACTCTGTAGAAAAAAATTGCAAGAGGGACAGAATAGAATCCATCTGAGAAAGTAACTGAAAAAATTAATCCGGGAAGAACCGGTTATTTTCTATTAATAGAACCTCGGGCAGAAAGCCACTTTCGACTTCTTCTTGAACGCGCCTACGTGAATCGCAGAAACTTCAAACGCACCGCGTGAATTGGTTGCTGCGGTCAACTCAGAGAAGTTAAGGTCGTAAGCAAACCCTAAGCTGAAGCTGGAGAAGTCAAAGCGCGTAACAAGAATCAACGCATCGCTTGCGATTGCCTTGTCTTCACCACGCACAATGCGGTATTGCGGTCCGATATAGAATGCGTTGCCCTGTGGGTCGTTTGCTTCAAAGAGCAATTTCAGCAACATTCCCACCTGCGTTTCAAACGCTGGACCTTGGCTCATAATCAGGAAACTGGGTAACAAATCCAACTGCCCGCCCAACGGAACCTGCACACCGCCTGTTCCTGTATAGCGCATGAAAAGATTTGCATCCGGTCCTTCAAGGAAAGACTGGTCAGGACGATTCAGGTGAGAAACTCCAAATCCCGCATAGAAATTTGTTCTTTTCTTTGGCGCATAATACCAAAACACGCCTGCACCTAAATCAAAGAATGTGAAATTGTCATCACCGAATGTTTCACCATTAGCAAAACCGGGATTAAAACCTGTTCCGTCAAATTGATTTCCGAAGCGAAGATTGTTATAGTTGATGCTGCGAAACGCTACGCCACCCTGAAAGCCTGCCGAGAGAAAATGTTTTCCCTGGCGGTCAAGCGCTTTGAGGTAGGAGAAAGAAAGGTTCACTTGGTTAGTTCCAAATTCAGCTTCCCCTGCGCGGTCATTCATAAAACAAATACCAACGCCAAACGCATCATGCTTGGAACCGGGATTTGCAATACGCATATCATACGAGCCGGAAAACGTGCGGAACATCGGCACAGATTCATCTTTCAACACGCTTCCCCACTGGCTGCGATAAATAGCGGTGAAGCGATAGTTGCCGCTGAACACGCCTGTCATTGCAGGGTTAATTGTGAGTGGCGCGGCATTGTATTGCGAGAAATGCGGGTCTTGAGCAAATGCTCCGAATACTGCGAATACTGCGAATACGAAAAGGACTGCTGATTTGAGTTGTGCTTTCATAAAGCCAAATTTAAAAGGTTTTTTGTCTTATTTCAAAATTGTTGTGCTTCCTTTGATTTGTTTTTTCTGACCATCGGTGAACTCAGCGTCCACATAATAGACATATACATCGGGGGGAAGGAGTTTATTTCGGTAGCTGCCGTCCCATCCTTCACTCAGATTATTTGTTTCCCACAATTTCTCACCCCAGCGGTTAAACACGCTGAATTCAATACTTAGCAGCGAAATTCCATATACATTCAGGTAGTCATTTACGCCATCACCATTCGGGGTAAACGCATTTGGTACTACGAGAATCAGTTCATTATCCACTTCAATAATAATCGTTTCGGAATACCGGCAGCCATTTTCATCAAACACCGTAAGTTGATAAGGCGTGGTGATAAGCGGTGAAGCTACAGGATTCGGACAATTATTGCAACTCAGTCCTGTTGAGGGTTCCCACGAATAATTGTAAAAAAGATTAGCGGGTTGAATAACCGGATTGAGCGCAACCTGCTGCCCAAGATTGATTTTTATTTCGCTTGAATCAAATGCAACATGTACGGAATCATACGCAATCACGGTAACAGATGTATCAATGGAACAGCCGTTATCATCCGTTACAGCAATGGAATGATTTCCTTCTGTAAGTCCAGTGAATTCAGGATTTGATTGCGTAACTGTGCTATCAAGAATGAAAAGATAAGGCTCTGTTCCTCCGTTTGCGGAAAATAAAATCGCGCCTGTAGCTTCGCCTGAGCAGGGAGGTGTAACATCTATTGCGCCTAACAGAATTGCCGAAGGCTCTGTGACTATAATTCCCGTAAGAGAATCCACGCACCCGTTTAAATCAGTTACCGTGACGGAATAATTTCCCGCAATCAAATCATTGGCAATCGGTGTGATGTCGGCATTGCTCCACAAGAAAGAAAACGAAGGCGTTCCGCCTGAAACTGTCACTAAAATTCTGCCGTCATCAAATCCAAAGCAGGAAACATCCACTACCGAATCTTGAATCGCAATTGCCGCAGGCTCGCCAACGATCACCGTATCAAATTCTTCACAGCCATTTACATCTGTAACTGTCACAAAATAATCATCCGCAGAAATTCCCGTGGTGTTTGAATCTGTGAGCGCATTGCTCCACAAATAATCAAAAGGAGAAGTGCCGCCTGAAACAACATGCACTTCTGCATAGCCGTTTGCTACACTGAAACACAACGCATCCTGCGCAGACGCTGCTAATTGAATTTGCTGCGGGCTTCCGATTGTCACGAGCGAGTTGATGCTGCATGTATTTGTATCCGTGACAACAAGCAACACGTTTCCTGCGGGCAATCCCGTTGCTATCGCTGTAATTTGTGAAGGATTGCTGTTCCAGAGAAATTGATAATTCACCGTATCGCCCAGCACAGATGCGCTGGCAACGCCATCAGAGCCATTGAAACAATTTATATCCGTGACAGCCACCACAATTCCAAAACTGTCGGGCTGATTTACAATTGTGGTATCAAGATGTGCGCAATTGCTGTCGTCTGTAATAGTAACGATAAATGTTCTCGCAGGCAATACAGTTGCTGTTGAAGTTGTTTGCGAATCACTCCAAACATAGCTGAAAGGAGGATTTCCTCCCGACACATTCACAGTTGCGCTTCCATCGCTGTATCTATAACACGAAACATCCGTAACACTAATTGAGCTAACAATTGCAGCAGGCTGCACTATCGTAACTGCGTCAAATGCGAGACAGCCACTTCCGTCAGTAAGCGTCACTTGATAATTACCCACAATAAGCGAACCTGCACTTGCAATCGTATCACCGTTACTCCACAAGAAATCGTAAGGCAATGTTCCACCCGTTCCGCTCGCAAGCGCAGAGCCGTTATTTCCTCCAAAACAACTCACATTATTTGCAGTAGCATTTACCGAAAGCGGTGGAGGCACTGTAATAATAATGCTGTCGCTTGCTTCGCATCCATTGTTATCAGAAACAGTAATCTGATATGTTCCTGCGAGCAGATTATACAACGTATCTGTTAATACGCCATTTGCAGTTTGTCCTGTGTTCCAGATGAAACTGTAAGGCAACACCCCTCCATTCGGAACAGAAACTGCGTTGCCATCGGAGTTTCCGTTACATCCGATATTTTGACCAAATACATTTACGTCATAGCTGGTGTAAAAGCGAATCGTCACGGTGTCGGATGCTACGCAAATTCCATCGGTAACAGTTACAACATATTCTGTAGTTGCAGTCGTATTGGAAATTGGGTTTTGTGCAAACCGGTCATCTAATCCTGTTCCGGGCGACCACGCGTAGGTATAAATACCCGGAGGAGGTGCGCTGATGCCGAAGCGCATATCAGTGCGCGAATTCGTTGCGATAGCCGTAGTGAGATTACATCCTGCTAAATAATCTGCCGAAGCATAGAGCGCGGAGGGAAAAGAAGTAGCTGTGAAATTGACAATATCTTCACCTGCGTAACCAACATTATTAAAACAAACTTCTACAAGGACATTGGAGAATCCATCCCAGTCATACGTATTATCAAGCGCAAACGTGTTCCATCCTGTTGTCGTAGTAATATCTTTTGGCGTGAAGACAATGAACATGTTCGGGTCGAAAGTATTTCCAATTACATCGCTGTTTGTGCAGCCCATTTTGATGGTGAAACCTCTGAATGCCTGCGTGGAATTTTTAAATGCAACATTGAATGAAAGCGCAGTGAACACGCCACGCTCTAAACCAAGCGCGGATAATTCGGATTCGCGAATCAGCATTTGCACACGGTTGTCATGAAAACTTCCCTGGAAAGGCGTAGGCGTGGAGGTGACGCTTGTGCCTGTTCCCAATGAATAATTATTGGAAGCAGCAACAGGAGTTCCGTTGATGCCGCAGGTAAGTTGAATGGGTGAGGGAACTCCATAAGAAACCGCAGTCAACTGAACAGGTGTTGGAATGCAAAGAGCAGTGTCACTTCCGGCAATTACTATTACCGTTGTGTCCACCACCACATCTACAAAACCCTGCCCAACACAGCCGCCTTCATCCACATCAACGATAAATGTAGTGCTGCCGAAAACGCGCACCAGCGGATTGGGCGAGTTTGGATTTTGCATTCCAACAGAAGGCGACCAATTTATCGATGCGTTTGTAATTGACTGCTGGCAAATGCTGAAGCGCGTGTTCGGACGGTCGCTGCTTGTGGTGGGTCCAATCAGCGAGCAGCCGGATGAACCATCGGTGTAATCATACGCGACAGACACAAAGGGCGTAGTGGTATAATTCACATCATCATCGCCTGTGAAATTGTTGTTATCAAAACATACTTCAACTATCAGACTGGAAACACCATCCCAATCATACCCGCTTGTGAGCACATGGCTGTTCCATCCTGTGGAAGTCGTGTATGCAGTAGGTCCGTAAACAGGAGTCAATCCCGGGACGAAACTGGAAAGTGCGGTCAGGTTTGTACATCCCATGCGGATGGTAAACCCACTGTAAGGTATGGTGCTTTGTTTGTCGGAAATGTTAAATGCTATTTGTTTAATCGTACCGCCTGAAACGCCCATTGCATTCAATTCAGATGCGCGATAGAGATACTGTACTCTGCCGTCTTCCCAAAAGCCCTCATACGGAGTGCCAATACCCGTTGATTGCGAAGAAGAACCAAGAGTATAATCAAGCGGAGTTGTATTGCATGGCGTAACACTAAGACCGCAATTCACGGGAGCAGTTGTCAAATCCAATTGCACGGTTTCACCCGGGCATACGGTATCTTTTGATGTGAATGCGATGACGCTTGGCGCAACGCCTGATATCGTCACCTTTACAGTGTCATGTTTAATGCAGCCTTGCGCTGATGTTGCCACTACCGCATACGTAGTTGTTACTGTGGGATTCGCAATCGGGTTTGCAATATCTGTGAAAGAAAGTCCCGTTGCGGGCGACCACTCAAACGTGTAAGGTGCAAAAGTACCGGGCGTTGCAACTGCCTCCAACTGTGTAAGCGCATTCAGGCAAATCGAAACATCAGAACCTGCATTTAATGTAAATGGGGGCTGCACATCAACAAAAACCGAATCTACGCCACAGTCACTTGTAACGGTGTAGTAAGTCGGAATGGTTGGCGTTGCAACAGGATTCGGAATATTCGCAGCAGTTAATCCCGCTGGCGGATTCCATGTGAAATACGAACCTCCGATAGCGCTGAGTTGAATCGGGGTTCCGCAAAATACCTGGTCAACGCTTGCTACTACTTTATTAAACACATAAATAATGTACGTTACGGTTTGCGGAGTGGAAACAGGGCAACCGTTGTCGCGATACGTTACCTGAAACGGATGAAAACCGGTATCGGCAACCGTGGGCGTCCACGAAAATCCTCCGGTGACAGACGAGCCGCTGCCAATCACGGTAAAGTTTGAGCCGGGAATTGCAGTTGTAGCATTGGAAGTAAGCGTAATCACATCTCCGTTAGCATCCGTTACATCAATATCGAAAGTAAGCGGTGTGTTCGGACACATCTGCACCGTGCTGCTGTCAGCGCCAATAAATCCACCGCCATTTATACTCGTAATCGGACTGATAGCCGGTGATTGATTGGTGCAAAGAAAATCAGCAATCACCACCACCTGAATATCACGCATTGTGCTTCCCACCAACACCCCGTTGCGGTATGCTTTCACCTGCACCGTTACTACAGCCACTTGCTGAATATTTGGTGTGAATGTCATTTGACCTGTTGTAGAATCAAATACGAAAACGCCTGTTGTGGTTGACATCGGGTAGTCAACATTGAATGAGCCCGTGTATGCAATGGGAGAATTGTAATTATCCAGCGGAACAATTAATTCATACGCGAGCGAATCACCGTCAATGTCCACTGCCCCCTGATTGTAGTTAAACGGAACGCCCGCGCAGATGTAAGGTACGGGCAGCGTGGTGAACACGGGTGAATTATCGCACAAGCCGCCTGTGTTGTTAATAGTAGCAAATGCGTAGAGGTTATAGCTTGCAGCGCTGGCGAGGTTGGTAATGGAATTGTTGCGGCAACATTCAGCATATCCAATCACCCAATCGGAACATTGTTGCGGCAGCGTAATCACTCCTTGATAAACGTATTGCTCAACCCCGGGATAAAAACCTCCGTTGCAGGTGCTGTTGATTAACTGGCTTGGACACAAAGGTGACACTTCCTGCGAGCTTTGCTGCGAAAGCGCAAGACTGAAAGTGCCTGAAGATATATTGCACGATGGAGAAAAATAATCCAGAATAACGCTTGTCGGAGCGCCAATGCCGGAACAATCACGATAGAATGCAACACGCACACGATATTGATTCAGTCCGATACACTCGTATGTAATGTCCGTGCCCATGGCGTGCGAGCCAAAGACATCAAGCGGCAAAAAATAGATTGCCAGTAAAAACAAAAAATGACCGTATCGCTTCATGCAGTGAATAAACCTATTTATCTCAGGGGAAAGGGGACTTTAAAAGTAACGAATTTTACAATTGAATCCCTTATTTTTTCAATGATATTCAAAACGCGACTACGCGTTGGTTTCTCCCCTTATAGGGGAAACTCCTGCGCACAACAGCCTTGTCGCCTCTTTTCCTTCCCTAAAGAATATCTACCTTTGTCCTCTGAAAAAAATTATAAATTCCAATTACTCAAGAAAACAGTTTTAACCTGTAAAATCAACTCTAATTCATGTACAGAACTCACACCTGTGGCGAACTAAGGATAAGCGATGCGAACAATAAAGTAACGCTTGCCGGATGGGTGCAGAAAAGCCGCAATTTGGGTGGAATGACTTTTATTGACTTGCGTGACCGTTATGGCATCACACAGCTTGTTTTCAATCTCGATTTTAATGCCGATTTGTGCAAAAAAGCGCGTGACTTGGGGCGTGAATTTGTGATTCAGGTGAAAGGAACTATTGCCGAGCGCAGCAACAAAAATGCACAAATGCTTACCGGTGAAATTGAGATTCTCGTTGAAGAATTAAATATTCTGAATCCATCAAAAACGCCTCCTTTCACAATCGAAGAAGTATCAGATGGAGGAGATGACCTGCGCATGAAATACCGCTATCTCGATTTGCGTAGAAAACCCGTATTGGATGGATTGATATTACGCCATCGCATTGCAAGCGAAACGAGAAAATATCTCGACTCGAAGAGTTTTATCGAAGTTGAAACTCCGGTTTTGATAAAATCAACTCCTGAAGGCGCGCGCGATTTCGTGGTGCCTTCGCGTATGAATCCCGGAGAATTTTATGCACTGCCGCAATCCCCGCAAACCTTCAAACAAATTTTGATGGTGGCGGGCTTTGACAAGTATTTTCAAATCGTGAAATGCTTCCGTGATGAAGATTTGCGCGCTGACCGCCAGCCTGAATTCACGCAAATTGACTGCGAGATGTCGTTCATTCACCAGCAGGATATTCTCGACACGTTTGAAGGACTCATCGTGCATCTTTTCAAATATGTGAAAGATGTTGACCTCGGCAAAGTGCCTGTGATGAGCTATGAAACTGCGAATAAATTGTACGGCTCTGACAAACCCGATACCCGTTTCGAAATGACGTTTGTCGAGTTGAAAAGCCCCCTCCCTGCCTCCTCCGAAGGGGGAGGAGTTGACCTCGCCTCAGGTAAAGGATTCAAAGTGTTTGACGATGCTGAATTGGTTGTCGGTATTTGTGCAAAAGGGGCTGCAAGCTATTCGCGTAAGCAATTAGACGAGTTGACAGAATTTGTAAAAAAGCCGCAGATTGGCGCAAAGGGATTAGTGTATTTGAAATTTGAGCAGGACGGAATCAAATCATCGGTTGACAAATTTTACAACGCTGATGATTTGAAAAAGTGGGGTGAAAAATTCAATGCGCAGACAGGCGATTTGATTTTGATTCTCTCCGGGGAAGCCGACAAAACACGCAAAGCATTGAACACACTGCGCCTTGAAATGGGCGACAAGCTTGGGTTACGTGATAGAAATACGTTCAAGCCGCTGTGGGTTACTGACTTCCCGTTGCTTGAATGGAATGCCGATGACAAGCGCTGGTATGCAATGCACCACCCGTTCACTTCGCCAAAGATTGAAGACATTCACTTGCTGGATTCCGACCCCGGAAAAATTCGTGCAAATGCTTACGACCTTGTGGTGAATGGCGTGGAGTTGGGAGGAGGTTCGGTGCGTATTCACGACAAGGGCTTGCAGAAAAAAATGTTTTCTATCCTCGGCTTCAGTGATGAAGATGCGGAAATGAAATTCAGCTTTTTGATGAATGCGTTTGAATTTGGCGCGCCACCGCACGGAGGTATTGCCTTCGGGCTTGACCGCCTGTGCGCAGTGTTTGGCGGCAGCGATTCCATTCGCGATTACATGGCGTTCCCGAAAAACAATGCAGGACGCGACATGATGATCGATTCACCTTCCCGCATCAGCGATGAGCAGTTGAAAGAGTTGAATCTCAAAGTGAATTTGCCGATTAGCTGATGTGCCGATATGCCGATGAATAATAGCCTTCTCAGATATTCAACTGTTCGGACTCCCTCTCCTTTGGAGGAGAGGGGTGGGGTGAGGCTTCCTAAAAATGCTTTATGAAAATCCTGATGGTTTGTTTGGGAAATATCTGCCGCTCTCCAATTGCCGAGGGAATCCTGAAATCGAAAATTGAAAAGCACGGATTGCCGTGGACGGTGGACAGTGCAGGCACAAGTTCTTGGCATTCAGGCGAGCAGCCTGACAACCGCGCGATAGCAATCACAAAAAAATACGGAGTGGACATCACTTATCAGAAAGCGCGACAATTTTCTCCGTATGATTTTGAAAAATTCGACCGCATCTACGCGATGGATGCAGGCAACTACCGCGATATATTGCGACTTGCTTTGACGGATGACGAAAAGCAAAAAGTGGAGATGATTTTAAATGAATCCTTTCCCGGCATGAACAAACAAGTGCCCGACCCTTATTGGAACGACAATGGCTTTGATGAAGTTTATAAAATGCTTGATGAGGCGTGTGAAGCGGTTGTGAAAAAATATGCGGTAAACGTATGAGCAAGGTAACTCCATCTTTACCCAAGGGAACGCGTGATTTTGGTCCAGCCGAATTAAGAAAACGCAACTACATTTTTGGAATCATCAAAAGCGTTTTTGAGAAATATGGTTTTCAACCGATTGAGACACCAGCCATGGAAAAACTCGAAACGCTTGAAGGCAAGTATGGCGAAGAAGGTGATAAACTGCTCTTTAGAATTTTGAATAGCGGGGATTTTTTGAAGGAAATCAGAAGTCAAAATATAGAAGTAAGTGAAGATAATCTAAAAAAAATAACTTCCTTAGTTTCTGGAAAAGGACTGCGCTACGACCTCACAATTCCTTTTGCCCGCTATGTTGTGCAGCATCAACATGAAATCACTTTTCCATTTAAACGCTACCAGATCCAACCCGTATGGCGAGCCGACCGACCACAGAAAGGACGTTATCGCGAGTTCTATCAGTGCGATGCAGATGTTGTTGGAAGCGATTCGCTTTTGAATGAAGTGGAGTTGATTTTGATTTATGATGAGGTGTTTAGGAAGTTGGGGTTGGATGTGACAATTAAATACAACAGCAGGAAAATTTTGAAAGCAATTTGTGAAATAGCAAATATTCCCCTTTCACAATTTGGTGATGTTGTATCAGCAATAGATCAATTCGACAAGGTTGGAAGTGAGGTTGCGCTTGATTCACTAAAGGAAAAGAGGTTTTCTCTTAACCAAATTCAATCTCTAAAAGAAACCATTAACTACTTATTAGATGGGAAGATAGTGATGCGGTTAGAAGATAAGTTCAAAAAGTTATTCTCAGAAAATAATAGTGGTTTGACAGGATTGGATGAAATTCTTTTTATCAAGCAAATAATAAAGAATCTTTCTGGAGATAATCTTGTGGAGATTGCCAGTTTTCATCCTCGTGCTCAACAGATAATTCACTATCATAAAAACCCTGATTCACACAAAATAAAATTACATTTTGATGCTGTGTTAGCCAGAGGGTTAGATTACTACACCGGAACCATCTTCGAAGTAAAAGCCAACAATGTCCAGATGGGCAGCATTGGCGGTGGTGGTCGCTATGATAATCTCACCGGAGTTTTTGGCTTGCCGAATGTTTCAGGTGTTGGAATTTCGTTTGGTGTTGAGCGCATTTATGATGTGATGGAGGAATTGAAATTGTTTGACAACATTGATTTGCAATCAAACACCACACGCGCCTTGTTCATCAACTTTGGCGGGGAAGCTGAAACAAAAGCGTTTCAATATTTACAACAACTCAGAGCCAGTGATATTCCCGCAGAAATTTTTCCTTCCAATGAAAAAATGAAAAAGCAAATCGGCTATGCCGACAAGAAAGGAATTCCTTATGCAATTTTTGTGGGCGAAGAAGAATTGAAAAATGAAACGCTGCAAGTAAAAATTTTAAAGAGCGGAGAGCAGAAACTCTATAAGATTGAAGAAGTAATTGAATTGCTGAAACAATAGCGCTAAAATTTAGATACTGTTCGGACTCCCTTTTCAAAGCAGAGGGGTGAGGCAAGATGAATTGTTTAAATTTGATTTACTGACATTTGCCTGATGCTACAAGACATCGTTCATACCGACAAAGAAATTCTGGGAGGAACTCCCGTATTCAAAGGAACAAGGGTTCCCGTAAAAGCGCTGTTTGATTATATGGAGACTGGCAAAACAATCGAGCAGTTTCTCGAAGATTTTCCGACTGTAAAATACAATCAGGTAACACGCTTGCTGAATATCGCTCACCAATTGGTTATCTCTGAAAAGGCTTTTGATGGAAAAGCTGCTGCTTGACGAGTGCGTTCCGCAACAGTTACGGCATAACCTTTCGGAATTTGAAACTTACACAATCGCTTACATGCAATGGGGTGGAATTAAAAACGGAAAGTTGCTTGTGCTTGCCGTACAGGAACAGTTCGACTTTCTGCTCACTACCGACAAAAGTATTTACCTTCAGCAGAATCTTGAAAAATTTCCAATCGCAATTATCGTATTTGATGTGGTGCGAATTGACGCGGAGTTGATTCAACTCCTGCTTCCGCAATTCAAAAAGAATATTAAAAACTATGAGAAGCACCGTGCTTTTATTTTAGGATAAGGTCTGAATAATTATGAAAACCTACCCCATCACCACTGCCTATCTTAAAGTTGACGAACTGCGCACAGTTCTCAATGAAGATTTTCAATTGGAGCTTGCAGAGGAAGCGAAAAAGAAAATGCAGGTATGCCGCGATTATCTTGAAAAGAAAATCGCAGAACCCGGCAAACGCTATTACGGAATCAATACCGGCTTCGGCTCCCTGTGCGATGTAGAAATTCCGAATGACCAGTTAGAGCAGTTGCAGGAAAACCTGCTCATGTCACACGCCTGTGGCATGGGCACGGAAGTGATGCCCGAGGTGGTAAAAATTATGCTCATTCTGAAAATGAAAGGACTTGCGCTCGGCAAATCGGGTGTACGTGCTGATGTAGTGGAAAAATTGATTGAGTTATTTAATCACCAGATTTTTCCAGTTGTTTGGGATACGGGTTCACTCGGTGCATCGGGTGATTTGGCTCCGCTCGCGCACCTTTCGTTGCCGCTAATCGGCATGGGCAGTGTGCGCTACAAAGGCGAAGCAATGAAATCAGATGTGGCGATGAGCAAGGCGCAGGTGCAGCCCATGAAGTTGAAAGCGAAAGAAGGTCTGGCGCTGATTAACGGCACACAATTCATGAGCGCGTGGGGTTGCTGGTCAATCCTCGAATCGAAGCGCGTTGTGAAACTTGCCGACCTCACCGCAGCAATTTCGATTGATGCGTTCAACTGTCAGGGCGAACCATTTCACGAAGCGATTCAAAAAGTGCGTCCGCACAAAGGACAGATTGAATCTGCAAAAAGTGTGTTGGAGTTTTTGAAAGGAAGCGAAATTGCAAACCAAGCGAAGAACAATATTCAAGACCCTTACTCATTCCGCTGTGTGCCGCAAGTGCATGGAGCAGTGCGCGGAGTGATTGAGCATGTCGAACAGGTTTTTGAAACGGAAATAAATTCAGTTACCGACAATCCACTCATTTTCCCGGAGGAAGACAAAATTCTTTCGGGTGGAAATTTTCATGGCGAGCCGCTCGCACTTTCTCTTGATTATCTTGGAATGGGAATGGCGGAACTCGCAAGCATTTCCGAGAGAAGAACCTTTCAACTTGTTTCCGGCAAAAGAGGATTACCTCCGTTTCTCATTGAGAATTCCGGATTGAATTCAGGCTTGATGATTCCGCAATACACAGCCGCAGCGATTGTCAGCATGAACAAACAACTCGCAACACCCGCATCGGTTGACACGATTACTTCTTCTGACGGACAAGAAGACCATGTGAGCATGGGTGCAAATGCAGCCGTGAAATGCTACAAGATTGTGTACAACATCGAAAAAGTATTGGCGATTGAATTTCTTACTGCGATGCAAGCGCTCGATTTACGTAAGCCGCTGAAAAGCTCACCGCTGATTGAAAAAATAAAAGCAGACTACCGGAAGGTTGTTCCTTTTCTCGACAAAGACCGCTACCTCTATGATGACATTCAGGTGACGGTGGACTTTATGCGCGAGATAAAACTGTAACAAGCGCTCTATAATTCTTTGCTGAGATTAATCTTCAACTCCATCATATGGAGCGAAATTATTTTTGAGGGCTTACTAACAGAGCGATACTTTCCCTTTTCCAGAATAAATCCATAAGCATGACCCTTCATCGGGTCAACGTACCAAAGCTCTTTTACTCCGCAGCGTTCATAAACTACTTTCTTTTTAATGGTGTCCTGCTCTGCGTTCCCTTTGCTTAGTATTTCAATGACTAAGTCAGGAGCGCCTTCAATGCCCCTGTCGCTCAGGATAGATGCATTTTCATTGGAAACGAAAACGATGTCGGGCTGCAACGCATTTTTATTCGGCTCAATGAAAACATCAATGGGCGCTGAGTACACTTTTCCCGCTTGGCTGCTTTTGATAAAATTGTAAATCGCTGTGGAGATTGTCATTGAAATATCCTGATGTTTCCTGTTTGGTGCTGGACTCCTATACAATTGATTTTCGACCACTTCGCATAATGTGCCTTCAGGAAGCAAATTAAAAATTTCCATTGCGGTGCGGGGCGGCTGGCGGTAAATTTGTTCGCTTTTCATACTGCTAAAATTAGAAGTGTTTACCTAAAACGGCAATGATTTGAATTATTGATAGAGAATCTTTTCTGCTGAAATCCAAAGTGCGTCTGCCGTCTTATCCCAACTGAATTTTTCTTTCTGAACGAATCCTTTCTCAATCAAATCTTTCCGCAGCATTGTGTCTTTTAAAATCTTTTCCATCGCTTCGGCAATCTCACTTACAGATTCAGGCTGCACGAGCAAAGCCGCATCACCTGCCACTTCCGGCATGGAACTGACATTGGATGTAATCACAGGAGTGCCGCAATTCATCGCTTCAATTATTGGAATTCCAAATCCTTCAAATAGGGAAACGTACAATAATGCTATCGCTCCCGCCATTAAACTCGCTAAATCTTCAGAAGAAAGATGCCCCGTAAATAGCACATCTGCCTTGTTTGTCATTGACTCATAAACATCCAATGCCTCTTTAAACTTCCACGCCTTTCTGCCGGCAATCACGAGTTGCACATTACCGGGATTCTTTTCCTTAAAGGCATCAAACGCATGGAAAATATTTGCAAGATTTTTTCTTGGCTGAATTGCTCCGGCATACATAAAATACGCCCCACTGATTCCGAATTTATTTCTTGCTGCCGCAATTTCCAGCTCACTCTTTGGACGATAGATTTCACGCGCTCCGTTTCCCACTACATCTATTTTGCTTTGCTCAATTCCATACGTGCGAATAATATCTTGCTTTGAAAATTCTGAAACGGTAGCGATGCGCTGCGCGCGTTTGGCAAACAGCGGAGAGTAATGCTGTAAATATTTTCTCGTGAGCATTCCCACATGCTGCGGGAAATGTTCAAACGCGATGTCGTGTATTACGAGCAATGTTTTCACATCCGTTTTCAGCGAAAGAAATCCATCTGTTGAAATGAACAAGTCTGCATTTACTTTTTTCAGCGCAGCAGGAACAGCCTGTTCAAACCACCAATACCACAGCACCGGATGCCGCGACTGCGGATGCAGGATAAGAGGCGTTACGTTTTTCGAGAAAACAAATTCTTCCTCAAACTTCCTGTCGAAGAAAAAAAAGAACCGGTGTTCAGGGTGATTGCGCGTGATGCGCAGCATTGTTTCATACGTGAACCACCCGATGCCTTCAAGTTTATTTTTTAAAAGAAACCTTGTGTTAACTGCAATATTCAATCCACGGAAATTTCACGCCCAAAATAATTCATTCAATCCTCTCGGGAATAAATAATTTTGAATCCTAAATCTAAAAATGAAAATGAAAAAACAATTTCAGTTTTCTCTCCTTGCCATTTTTGCAATGTCCCTCAGTTCATGCAGCTACAACAGCATGGTTTCAAAAGAAGAAGCCGTCACCGCGCAATGGGCAAATGTCGAAAGCGCTTATCAGCGCAGGGCTGACCTCATTCCCAATTTGATTGAAACAGTGAAAGGCGTTGCTGAATATGAGCGCGGAACACTGGAAGCTGTGGTGAATGCAAGAGCGAAAGCCACGGGCATCACCGTAAATGCAGAGAACCTTACGCCCGAAGCCATTCAGCAATTTCAGGAAGCGCAAACGCAGTTGTCGGGAGCATTGTCGCGCCTGCTGGTAACGATTGAAAAATATCCCGATTTAAAAGCAACGCAAAATTTTTCTGAATTTCAGGCGCAGTTGGAAGGCACAGAAAACCGCATCAACGTAGAGCGCAACAAATTCAACGAAGCCGCGCAGGATTACAACGCATACATCCGCAAGTTTCCGCAGGTGGCGTATTCCAGCTGGTTTGGCTTTGAAAAGAAAGGCTACTTCCAGGCTGATGCCGGCTCGGAAAAAGCTCCTAAAGTAGCATTCTAATTATGTCTTCGGCAACATCACTGCTCAATCAATCGCAGCAGGAACAAATCGTAAAAGCTATTCAGAAAGCTGAGCGCGGCACTTCGGGTGAAATCCGTGTGCATCTGGAAGACCACACCAGCAAAGACGCGCTGCTGCGCGCTGAAGAAGTTTTTCTGAAATTAAAAATGCAGAAAACAAAACTCCGCACGGGCGCGCTCATCTATGCCGCAGTGAAAGACCGCAAGCTCGCAATCATTGGCGATAAAGGCATTCACGATGTAGTAGGCAGCGACTTCTGGGAAAAGGAAAGAGACCTGCTCGTAGAATATTTCTCAAAAGGCAACTATGCTGAAGGCTTGGTAAAAGTCATCGGGTTAATTGGCGAGCAATTGCAACAGTTTTTTCCGCAGCAGCCGGGCGACAAAAATGAACTCCCAAACGAGGTATCCTTCAAATGAAGAATTACGAATTAGGAATCAGGAATTGGAAAAACGCTTTTGCAGTTTTTCTTTGTCTCTTCCTGTGTATTCAATATTTACAAGCCGCTGACCTTCCTGAACGCCCCAAACCGCAACGGCTCGTAAATAATCTGTCGAAGGAGTTTCCCGATTTTCTCAGCAGGCAGGAAACAGATTTGTTGGAAAAGAAATTAGTCGCGTTCAATGATTCCACTTCCAATCAAATCACCGTTGTGATTGTGGATGATTTAGGCGGCACTGATGCTTCTGACTTTGCATTTCGCCTTGGTGAAAAATGGGGCGTGGGGCAGGGAAAGTTTGATAACGGAGTGGTGGTGCTCATCAAACCCACGGGGGGCGCAGGTCAGCGCGATGCCTTCATCGCTGTGGGCTATGGCTTGGAAGATGTCATCCCCGACATCCTCGCCAAGCGCATCGTAGAGAATTACATCATTCCCGATTTCAGCCAGGGCAGATTTTATGACGCGCTTGACAAGGCAACAACCGTTATCATCCAGCTATCAACCGGCAAATTCAAGGCTGACGACATCCAGCCAAAATCAGATAAACACTTCCTCATCCTGATGATTTGCCTCATCCTGTTTTTCATCTTCCTCTCTGCAATCCTCAATCGCAATAAGCACTCCACCTACTCCGGCAGCGGGCGCTCAGGCGGTGGCTTGGGCGGACCGTGGCTTGGCGGTGGCGGCTTTGGTG
>Ga0163153_10001523_pt1 | contig 36491 bp, 57 predicted proteins | sample OliLakLV19MP6IB1_FD_148629 | JGI IMG/M metagenome (GOLD analysis project Ga0163153, IMG submission 148629) | Freshwater microbial mat bacterial communities from Lake Vanda, McMurdo Dry Valleys, Antarctica - Oligotrophic Lake LV.19.MP6.IB-1 | ecosystem: Environmental > Aquatic > Freshwater >... | reverse complement strand
CGAAAAGGTGGATTCTGTCGCGGCTGGAAGGGAAGAAATATGGATCGGTTGAATTTAGCAATGGCTATGGGAAAGGCGTGCCCGTCGTTACGCTGGAATATCTCGGATGGAGCTATGGCACTGGCCGCCGCGAGTGGGGAGGCACAGGACACAAGGTTGCTGTGATCCATATGGGGCGGATTTTGAGTAAGCAGAACGTCGAAGTCACCAACAAGGAACCCACATGGACCTGAAAACAGCCAGAGAACTCGCATCCAACACCCGGTTTCTGATCTTGATTCAGGCCGTGGCAGGGGAGCGTGAGATCGCCGCGATGAAACGATGCGCCACCAAGGACAGGGCAATCGACCAAATCCGGCAGGACCAGGGAGCGGCCGACGAATGCCGCTTCTGGAAAAACATCTTGGACCACCTCAGAGCTTCAACCGCCACATCCCCGGATGAAGATTCTCAAAAAAAAGGGATTGACACCTAGGAAATAATATGGCAGACATCACGCATACGGAAGGTATTTCGGAGCAGACGCCAGTGATCGCTTCGGACGAAACCCCGACAAATCAGCAGCAACCGCCACCGCAGCCGACACCGCCTCCTCAGTCGAAAGAGATCGAGGAGCTTCGGCAAAAGCTGGAACGAACCGAGCAAGTCGCCCGGAAGTACCAGAGCGAGGTGGACCGGATGCGAAACGCATTCGCACCTGAGCAGCAAGCTCCATCATCCCCGGCTGACATCGCCGCTCAAAACGCCTACACGGCGTTGAAATCGAAGGGATTCAAGGAACAAGACGCTCAAGACATGGCCTTCGCTCTCGGATCGAGCGTGAACGCCGCCCTGCAACCCATCCTCGGCCAGTTGAACGCGTCACAGGCGCATTCTCAATTGCCAAACGTGATTCAGCAGACGGCGAACTCCGACCCAATTGTGGCCGAACTACTCCAGAACCCAGCCGCATACAGGGAAATGGAGGACATCGTTCGATATAACGCCAGTCAAGGGGTCGCCCCCAACGCACAGATGGTCCAAAACGCGGCGTACATGGTGTTCGGCAGGCTCAATGCCTTGCAGCGCACCCAGCAACAACCGCAGCAACCGGCCCCAGCGCCCCTCCAGTTCGCGGGACAAACCTTCCAGGGAGCATCGGGGTTCCATATACGGCCGCAAGTAAATCCGCAGGCCAATATGAATGATGGTCAGCGCCAGCTCGACGCCGAACTGAAAGCGAGGATGGGACTCAAGTAGATCCCAACATTTTCCCAACAAGTCCCGGTCCGTAAAGGATCGGGCAACAGCGAGAAACCCGACCTAAACACGGTCGGGTTTTTCTTTGCCAAAACCAAACCTGAAACAACCCCCCCAAACCCAATGCCATCCCTCGAAATCATCGATGAATCAATTGAACCCGCTGCCGGAATCTTTCGGACGCGGGCTGATCAGACCCGTTTCCGTAGCACGTTCGGCGTGATCGAAGGAACCCCGCGTGACGGGTTTCAACCTGAGAACGTATTGAACCAGCGACAGGTCTATTCCCACATCGGCAAAGCAGGTTCTGCTTGGGAACGATACCGCAAACCCGGCAAGGAAGGCGGGGAGAACATCGTCGAATACGCCGGTATGAAATTGGTCGAGATGATCATTCCCAAAGAGGAAATGGACGAAAAGCAGGCCGACGAGGCAAGGCTCAGCCGGGATCGAATCGATGGAACCCGTTCAGTGGCCCGTGTCGGATTGGAAAAGACCGGCATGAAACCTGAAGAATCCGACTACAACACCCGCGTCGTTGATAATCCAGACGCCGATTGACCACCACCAGAATCCTCAATCAACCACCACACTAAGGAGACACAAGCACCATGGCATCCGCACCCGTTACATTTCCCTGGCTCGCCTCTGACAACGGCCAGATCGCAGTCACACGACCCCAGATTACTGATTCGAGCAACACGTTCGCTGCCTATCAGTTCGTCAAGGTCTCGTCCAACGCTCTCGCCGAATGCGCCACCGATGACGTGGTTTGCTACGGCCTTGTAATGGACCCATCGCATACCTCGACCGACGCACCTTTTGTGGCGCCGTTCGGAGAGTTGCATGAAGTCATTGACCCCGCTAATGCGCAATTCGTGGTGAACATCACGGACAGCAGCGGCACAGTCGGCAGCGGATCAACCCGTCAGATCGACGTAGCCATTGGCACTGCGTATGCTCTCTACCTCGGTAGCGGTGACTACGACGGCATCGCCTTCGTGGACAAGAGCGATACGACCAATGATTTCTTCATTGTGCAAGGACGATACGAAGGCGACGCCTCCACCGATTTCAACGGGCGCGTTTATGTTTCGCTCGCCGATGGCGTTCGGCAGTAATCCACAACCCACTCAACCCAACATAGGAGACAAACCACCATGGCAACCACAACCTCACCAATGACGCTGGAACAGTGGGCGGATACACTGAACCGGAACATCTCGGATTATTTCCGCTACATCTACGACAAAGCACCGGAAGAATATTCCAGGCTGCTAAAGGTGGAGCCGACGAGCCGATGGTTCGACCAGTATGCCGGTGCGCAGGGCATCGCCAAGCCGGTTGCGAACCGCGACCTTGAGCCAATCCCCCAGCGTTCCCCGGTAAAGTCGAATACCAGCAAGATCATTCAGACCTCATACCGATCCGGTATGACGATTGAGCGACTGATGATCGAGGCGCCCGACGCAAACAACACCGCCCCGCTTGACAACATGCAGGACTTCATCGAGAGCGAAAAGACCTTGCGGAACCAGGTGGCGGCTGACGTTTACAACAACGGGTTTTCAGTTCAGCCCTACGACTTAACCGAAGCGGATGGTACCCAGCGGGCGCTGTTCTCGACAACGCACAAGCGGGAAGACAATGGCGCGACATTCTCGAACTTTTTGAACGTCGCCCTGCCTCCGAATTTGGCCACGATGTATGAGATCATCGCGACCTTTAAGCGGTATCAAGACAACGTGGGAAACTTCATCGGAATGGACACGGCATTTACAATGCTGATTCCTACCTTGAAACCCGACTGGATGAAGGCGGCGGATCAAATCTGCATGTCGCCCGACAACCCCGAGACGGCGGATCGTGCGGTGAATACCCTTCGTTCCAAGTTCCCGATCAGTTGCGAGCCGATCAATAACTTCACCAGCTCAACCAAGTGGTTCGTTCGTGCCGATATCTCGAAGCGATATTTCCCGATCAGGATGAAGGTGTTTTCGGAACCGCAGTTGTCGCCCCTCAAAGAAAGCGGCAACAACCCGGATGCATACTTCACTCGCATGCGTTCCATCCTCGGGGTCGGCGTGTTCGGGTCCGCCCGTGGCGTGTTCGGGGTTGGCATTTGAACCGTTAACCGGAGAACCTATCACCATGAGCGCTACAAACGCAACGGGGGCGATTTACAACGACCGACAAGGGAGTATTCCGGTTCGTCACACACTGGTAATCTCGGCTAATACGAGCACCACGGCGAAACACTGGTTGACCGTGCAGGCCAGCCCGTCGAACCCGGTTTTGCTTGAGGCTAAGGCGTGTGTGTCAACAGCTGATGGCGGTGGAAGCCCGACTCTCAGCCTTGGTTACACCGCCAGCACATACACCGATTTGCTTTCGACCGTATCGACGGCGACCGCTGCAACCGGGGGCACTGTCCTTCCGGCGAACAACGTGATCGGCCAAAAGAGGATCGATGCAGACACGGCGATTTATTATAAACAAGGTGGAACTCCCGATGGCGCGGGGGTGACAACTATTTTCCTTACCGTGACGACGATAAACACCGAGAGCGAGTAATTGCCGCTCTCAAGGAGTGAAATCCTATGAGCGACGAAAATCTCATTCTTAACGGGTCCAATGCGACCCTGAACGTGACCAATCTCGCGGCTGCACCGTCAGGAACAAGCTCCCTTACGGCGCTTCCGCTTGGCACATCGGACGATACGGCGACGGGCGAGATCGTCCTTAAAATCATCATCGTATCATGAGCCATCAACCCAATCTCATTCTGGATGGCAACAACGCCACGCTGACCGTTACGAACCTTGCTGCGGCTCCTTCGGGGGCATCAACACTTAACGGCGTTCCAATTGGCACAGTTGGAGCAACCGCCACAGGTGAGATTGCGGTGAAGGCGAAGATTGTTGGTGGTCCGTTTTACGCGACCGCGCTAGCGATCACATTTGCCACTCCGCTCAGCACGAACGCCTCGACCGGCAGCATTTTCTACTTCACGGCGACCAGCAACTTCACGCTCGCCAATCCGACTGGCGCATACAACGGCCAGCGCATCACATGGAGAATCTCGCAGGATGGCACTGGCGGGCGCATCATCACGCTGGGGACAAAATTCAATCTTGGGGATGATGTTACGGCGGTTGTCCTGTCCACCGGTGCCGGTGCCTACGATTACCTGACGGTCATTTACAACGCGCAGACCGACACGTTTGATGTGTTTCCGTTGCTGACAGGATTTTAGCCATGGCTACCGTTTATTTACCTCCGGGGAATTACGGAACCGCTGATTTCGAGACGCCGAATGATTACGTCGCGGCAGGGTTTACGGGGTTTCGAGGCAAAACACTTCTTAACGCTCTGTCAGCCCCAATCTGTTCTTCGCTCGTTAACTTTTTATCGGTGGGAACCAGATCGATCACTGGAGTTGGTTTTCTTGGCGCACCGAGCTCGTTATCCGTTTTCCTTGAAGACTCCGGTGGTCAGAATATCACTTTGACGCTTACTAATTGTTACTTTGCGAGTAATGTATTTTTTGCTTGTTTTGGAAGTGTATCAATAAACGTGGTGCTCAATAACTGCGTTTTCGCTGACAACATTTACGTTGAAGCGGGAACTTTTGGAGGTATTGGAGCCTCCGCGTACGTGTATATAAACCATTGCATCGTGCTTGGTGAAGTTTTCTTGAATGATTCCTTGGGAGACATTACCGCCACGGCGAAAAACACGATTATAAATGGTCTTGCCTATCAGACTTGGAGCTTCGGCAGCGGGTCGGGTGTTGCGGTTAATCCGGCTGTTGTTTGGCCGAATACGACAAACCTCCTCACCCCAATCAATGTCGTCCCGATCAAGGGAAAAGTCGGCGTGATCGGGGCCGGTCTTGCTTATGTTGGCATGCCCGTGATGGATGCGGCAGGGTTCTCGCGACCGTTCAAAGCGGTCTATCCATGTATCGGCCCGTGCGAATATCGACCGGCTGCGGGAGCCGGAATGAGGATTTCGGCATGAGATTTGGCATCGTATCATTAGTTCTCGCCACACTGACGTTCGCGACACTGGCTCTGCCGGGTTGCGCCGCGCGACCTGCGGGTGAGGCGGAGGCAATTCGGTTTCTCAATGCGAAAGGATTGTAATATAATGGATAAAGAGCCAGACACGAACCGCGGAGTGGTCGGGATCAACATAAATACGGTTGTAACGACGATTACTTCTGGCGTCGTGATCCTACTCATATCGGTGCTGTTATCAGGTTCCAAGGCGAATGCCGAAAAACTGACAGAGATCAAGACAAGCCTTCCTTATATTCAGGCATCAATCGCCGACATGAAAGTATCCATTGGGCAGATGGTCACGAAGGCGGAGTTCGACTCCAGACAGAAACAGTTGGCGGATACTATGGAAGCCATGAAGACTGAGCAGGAGCGGGTTCGGATGGAACTTGATAAGAGAAGGGTCGGGCCGTGAAAACCGGCGACATTATCACGCTCGCGTTCTGTTTGCCACCACTGATTGCCGGTGTGGTGGGCCTGTGTTGGTTCGCACTGGCGACCGGCCGATACCCCGCGGACGAGAATGCGAGTGACGATGCCAGCCCATTTGCGTATGATGCACAAGACTACTTCACCCGGAAATGAAACTATGGAAAACCCTACTGAAACTGCTCAAGTCGATCCGGCCGTGGGTGCCGATGGAGATCGACCCGAAAACGGGAAAGCCTATACCGAAATCTATCGGGATCAGGGGAAGGATCGACTGGTGAAACCAAATTTCGACTGGTTCTTGTATGGCTCAACAGTTCTTGGAACTGCTATTGTGACAGCCATCGCAACGATTGCCATATCTCCAGAGCGTGTCCGCACGGAAACCAAGGTTGTTAACACGACTGATTCAGGGGCTAAAGCCTACGGAATGCAGACTTGGAAAGCGCTTCTGGACCGTGGGCTAGCTGAGTATGACAACAAAACGGGTGAGCTTCACCTACGAACTGATGACCAGATATTTGTCCACCTAAAGGCTCCCGAAACATTCCCGGAGCCGACCCTATTTCCAGCACCACAATCAACCCCCAAGAAAATCAAATGAGCAAACTGTATCTTTACAAAACCAAAACAGGCTATCGGTGGCGGCTAACCGGCAAGAACTACCGAATTATCGCTGCGTCGAGCGAGGCGTTTTCCAGTGCGCGCAAGGCTCGACAAAACATTATCCTGACTCAGAAAACTCTTGGCGATATCATCATCCAAGAAGCGGGAACAGTAGTGGAGGCACTATGAAAATCACGACGATACTGATGGCGCTGTCAATAACGCTATCGGGCTGCGCGGGCACACAGGCATGGATCAAGGATCATCGCTCCGCCATCCGTGGCACGGTGCTCATCGCTGCTCGCGAGGCTGGGCAACTGGCTGCGTCGGCGGTGTTGCAGGCTGCGGTGGGGCAACTCGACAAGGGAAAGAAAGTCGATTTTCTACAAGGACTCAGCGGAGCGCTCTGGCAGCAGCTACCGACGGCGGTCAATGGGTCCACGGTCGACGAGATCGTGCGGGCATGGACCCCAAACAAGCCACATTGGACGGGCGTCGCGGAGACGCTGGCTGCTAATTTCGAACAGGCAAAGCCACGGAGTCCCGAGGAGGTGGGGGCGCTTTTGAGTGCTTACGCGGAGGGGCTGTATCTCGAATCAGTGAAGGCGGGAGGGCTGCCATGAAGAAGTTCATCGCGAATCTATTGGTATCATCGATGGGCCGAATTTTGCTGGCCGTGGTGTCGGCGGCGGTGAGTGCGGCGATGACGAGATTGGCTGGATCGATGCCGTGGATGAAGCCGTTGCTGGAAATTGTGAACCCGTATGAGCTCTCGGTGATGATCATGGCGGTGCTGATGGTCACGATCTTGACGAAGGTGAATGGGGTTTTGGGAGAGGCTGTAAAGCCCGTGCAGAGGTGGCTACAGTCACTGGGATACCAACTGGATGTGGATGGGTGGTGGGGGGATAAAACGGCGACGGCTGTGAGTGAGCAGACGGGGATGCCGGTGAGGCAGGCGGTGCCGGTGGTGTGGAATGAGCCGGAGAAGCGGCCATGAGTTGGCTTTCTTTGCTTACTTTTGGCCGATTCGGTCGCGGCGGGAGTCGCGTTCTCGGGGTCGGGGGCGAGCGCGCCGGGAGTCTCCATGACGGGACTCAGGATTGTGGCGGGTCGGCAATGGAGCAACGATTTGAGCGAGGCTGCTCGCCGGGACGTCCCCTTGCGCATCGTGTGATCAGTGCGGACGGACTGATGCTAGTGAAGGAGTTTGAGGGGCTTTTCCTGAAGGCTTATCGGTGCCCGGCGGGCGTGTGGACGATTGGCTGGGGTCACACGGGGCTACAACACAAGGATGGGACGGTGTATGCCGGGCGTACGCTTACTCGCGAGGAGGCGGTGGAGTTGCTGCGGTATGACATGCACCAGTTCGAGAGTCGCGTGCAGGCGCTGGTGAGGGTGCCAGTGAACGATGATGAATTCGCGGCGCTGGTCTCCTTTGATTTTAACACCGGCGCGCTGCATCGCAGTTCGTTACTGGCGAGGCTTAACGAGGGGCGGCGGAGTGTGGCGGCGGATGAATTTTTGAAATGGTCGCGTGGTGGCGGAAGGGTTCTGCGGGGGTTGGTGCGGCGCCGTCGGTCTGAGCGGAATCTGTTTCTTTCGATGCGACCCTTCCTTGATTACGCGGCCAACTGGACCGGCTAAGGCATGAACTACTACGACATGCAGCAGTTCGTGAAGAACGAATCTCGGGTGAACAACTTCGAGGGTCTCGATTCGCTCATCGAACAGACGTTAAATCGGGTTTATCGGGAATATGCCAGGAAACAGAACTGGCGTGAACTGATCGTGTACGGAGAGGAGTTTGACACCGCACTGGACACATACTCCTACGTCGCCCCGTACGCGTTGTCGAACCTGCAACCCGGAACATTTCTATACGACTATAACTCTGACATTGGGACCGGACAATCATTGAATGTCATCATGGACCCCAGCAGTGTCCAGCGATACGCCAGGTTTGCCGAGGGAGTCAGGCCGTATGGTGCGGTGATCCGTGGGAACGTGGGCAGTGACCTTTACGCAACGGGTTCGGCGACTGTAGCCAACGAGTCAACCGGCGTGACCGGTACGGGAACGACTTGGACCAGCGCGGCCCATGCCGGGAAATGGATGCGGTTCGGCTACTCGGCAACCAGCACGGCCAGCGGCGGAAATTACGGATACAAGATCGCCAGCGTGACTAACACGACAACACTGGTTCTTGAGGAGGCATATCGAGGAGCGGCATTGACTCAGGCGAAATATGCGATCCGACCGGCGACCGGGCCGATGATTGTGATGACGCCACAATTCACGGAATACGGAAAGACAATCCGGTATGCGTGGCAGCGGGTGCCCCGTCGCCTTTACAACCCGGACGACACGCCTGAAGTGGAGAAATTGAGCGAAATACTTGTGTCGGATACCTGCGCAACCGTGGACAGCTACCACATGGACGCGAAGCGATTTGGACTGTTCAAAGAGCGGGCGCGCCAGCAATACAAAGAGATCCTGCAAGACCTCGCCTTCTGATGCGCCATGGAACGAGAAACAAAATCCCCGATCTTGGTTCTTGGGGCTGGCGGAATGAACCAGCTCGTTGGCCAGACATCGCAAGACCCGTCGCTTTGGACTGGGGCTGGGATTGACGCGACTAGGCCCGGAGAGAACCGGCGAGGCCCCGGCAAAAGCCTGACGGACAATCTTGGAACTCAGATCATGGGATTATTCCAGTTCTGGAGTCCGTTCGGCTACCTCGTATCGTTGCAGCAACTTCTCGGATCAGTGACGGGAACCACGATTGAGTTCACCGACACGACAATTGACTACACGATCCCAACGGGGAGTCAGCCGCTTTATTCGGACGTTATCCTGTTGTGCCATTTGAATTCCGTTGATGTGGCGCTTGTCAACGGTAGATACGCCTGGAAGGAAACGAAGGCGAACCGGACGACTGAGACGAATCCTGAATTTACTACAACGGCATCAGCGAATACGAGCATCTTCAAGTTCGGCGGGGCATCGGCGAACAAAAGCGCAATTGAATGGTTAACCAATGATAACACATTCTATCAGGGGCAATGGGGCGCATGGACGGCGGAAATGTGGATAAACATTTTAAGTTTTGATGACCCATATCTCATTGGGACTTTTGGCTCCTACTATGGAAGCGATATTGAATATTTCGGTTCGGATATGTATTTTAATGGCACGAACATTTACTGGTTTACAAATCTCAACGGAGTAGACACACAGGAATCGGCCCCGCATGGAATGGTTACGGGACAATGGTATCATATTTGCGTATTACGAGACGGAAATAACATTAAGTTTTATGTGAACGGCGTTTTGAAACTCACATCCGCGAATGGACTAGCAACCATAGCTGGCGTAAACTACTCAAGTTTTTATTTAGGTACGGGCGACGTGATTTACGGCACTGGATTAAAGATTTATCGCGACGAAGCCCGCCTTTCCAAGTCCGTGTTTTACAACACCGCAGGGTTCACGCCGCCAACTGAGCAGTTCCCCGACTCGTAACCCATGGAGCGCGAAACAAACAATGATGGAGACGACATTATCGCCGGATTCGACGGGGCGGACTATCTTACCAGCCCAACGTCTACCGGGGAAAGCAAGTGGTCTACCGCCATGGGTGTCTCAGACACTCAGGATTCAGCGTTCCGAGACGCCGGTAAATCATTGGTCGGGCGAGGTGCATCGCCGGTTCTTGGATTTGCTCAGCTTGGAACGTATATCATCATTCAAAAAGCGGGAACGGTTGAGGCCATAGCAGAAGCCGACTTTTTCGCATAACCGATCATACCTCATGCCAGTCATTATTTCCACTGCCCAAACCCGACACAAAGATTCTTACGCGGCTGCGTCGGACATCGGGATTGCGTTGCGAGCGAATGGAGAGGAAAAGGTTAAGATCATTGATAGCAACCTGAACGTGTTGTCGGCAGGGTTGCCCGCTCCAGTCGCAGCGGCAACCGTAGCCGATGGCGGGGCGGGAAACTTGCTGGCGACCAAATGGTATGCGTGGCAATACGTGTATGCGGCGACTGCCCGGTATCCGTTCGTGATATCAACAGTGTCGGGAGGGGGCGGTCAACTTTCCCCAAGAAGCAATCCCGGGCCAGTTCAGACCCATCAAATCGGCGGCTCGAACCAAGAGGTTGACGTGACATGCGCCTACTCCACTCGGGCGGACATATCCGAGATTTGGGTGTATCGAACCACGGCCTTTGACACCCAACTGGAAGCGCAGACGGCCGCGGATGCGGGGCAGATATATTACGTGTCGCTCGCCGCAAACAACACGGCAGGCGGAAGCGTGGTAATCGTGGATAACGAATCGGCTCCAACCGAACAGATCGAGTTGGATAATTTTGAAGCCGCGACATTCGCGTTTTGCGTCTACGATGGCAGCTATTTTTGGGGGTTCGGTAACTACACGTTCACGGCGGCGACTTCGTGGGACAATTCGCATACCGGATCAACCGGAAAGATCACCCTGACCGGGAGCGATACGTGGTTCGATGGCAGGAATGGGATGAATGTGCGACTGGCTGGGATCACCACGGGGGGGTACGACGGGCAGGGGACGTTCCGGTTCAAATGGCTGACGGCCACGACTGCCACCGTCTACACAACCACCTCCGCTTCACCCGTGGCGCTTCCCTCGACCGGTAGCGGTCAGGTGACGATTCAGGGACCGGCTACGACCCTTTACAGGAGCAAGCTGAACAACCCATTCGGTTGGGGCTACACCCAGGCAATTGCGGACGTGCAATTTCCAATCGAGTTTGGAGAACGTCTCGGGGGAGGATATGGCACGTCGATTTCAACGGTGCCGAACCAAGAATTGTTGGTGCTTTGCACCCGATACCCCAGCAAAACGTATTCGCTAAATCTTCGGGCGGCAGCAGAGGATAGTTTCTTTTCTACGAAGCGATTGATTTCGGACGTGTATGCGTTCACGAATCAGGCATCCGTATTCGCCGCTCGACAGGGGGCAACCAACGTCCTGCGCGGCATGGACTACGAGAATGGGGAAATCGTCCAGTGCGACGGAATCCGTATGTGGCCGGTAATGCAAGAGATCGGACCGACCTTGCGCGATTTGACATCCACCCGGTCCCGACAGGAATTAGCGCATGGCGTTTACGATCCTCGCACGCAAACGAATTGTATGTGGGTGACCACCGCCGATTCCGTTATGTTGGTTGACCTCGGCATCTTCGAGGATACAAAGTCGGGGGCGATCACACTTCGGGAGGATCATGACTTGCTCTGCTCGGCCACTTTGTCCGACACGACAGCGAATACCAAAGTGACGGGGGCTGGAACTCAGGCTGGAATTTACGGCACGGCCATGGTCCCAGGGGTGTTCTCGGACTGGCTGAATAAGCTCACTGGATTGACAACGGGCACGGTGGCAAGCGCGACTGCCACGACCCTCGTCCGCAGCGGGGCAACGAACTTTGACACCGCGAACGACGGGATGATCGGGAATTGGGTTTTGGTAACGGATTCAGCGGGAGAGAACGAGCAGTGGGCACGGATCAGCGCTGTGTCGGCATCAACCCTGACCATTGACCTGTGCGTGGGTGGCGGTAATGAAACGCAGTTCGACCCGGTGCCGGTGCAGGGGGCGCTATTCTACATCGGCCTGATCGAATGTTCCATATCGAAATACTTCGATGCACAGAAGCCAAGCACGTCAAAGAACGTGATCGAACAATGGCTGAATATGAGAAACGCAGGTGGAACCTATGTCCGATACTATCGTGATCGAGATGAAACCGGATATATCAAAAGCATCAGTCCAACCAGAGTGACCTACCTGTCCACACCGACCGCTGGGACGGATACATGGTTCGTAAAGAAAGAAATACCGGCTGAACAATCGCGGGCCTTTGGTGTCAAGATCATCAACCGCAATTACGAGCAATGGAGGTTTTTCAACACGGTCTTGAAGATCGTGGCCAACCCGTAAATACGACATGGGATCCCGCATCCACGTTTCGAGGGCTCTGGTTGACATCGAAGACCCGCAAGAGTTCCGGTCGGCGCTGGAATCCAACTTGCGCGATTTGATCGATCAACTGAACTCCCAGACCGTGACTTACACCCGGTTGGGAAGCAATTCACCGTATCCTCTGGCACCGAATCCGAACGATATTCTCTATGACTATTCGACAGGCAGCTTAAGGGTGGCGGTGTTCGATGGGGTTCAGTGGATTTACTTCGATTTCGGTTCGTTCACGGGGTCGATCACCGAAAACCAGCATGGAGCGCTTGGGCGGGTGACGACAGGCGGGAATGCCTTGCACACGGTGGCCACAACATCCCAGGCGGGGTTTGAATCGACATCTGACAAGACCAAATTGGACGGCATTGCGACCGGAGCGACGAATACACCGCTCTCAGCGTCCACTCCTGCCACAGTGACCGTCGCGGGGGCTGGGTCAGCCGGTTCGTCCACATCAGCCAGCAAAGCGGACCATGCCCACCCCGTAACGGCACTGGACGACACGACGCACGGTGCTAGAGGAGGCGGAACCCTGCACGCAGACGCCACAACAAGCGTTGCCGGGTTCCTGTCATCCGCTGACAAGACCAAAATCAATTACTTTCTTGGGCGAACCAGCAGCGCATCCGCCCCAACGACCACCGAATACCCGGTCTCACAAAACTACGGATTCCACTACAATTCGACAGGTCCGATCCGGTATTTTGCTTGGAATGACGCAGGAACCGTGTATAGCGTTCAGTTGACATGACATCATAAAACGAAAGGCAATTATCAACATGTTTGGATCATCTTCCATGCCCGGTTTTTCCGGGGGCTCCGGTTCATCCGGCTCATTCGGCACATCACCGGCCTACAATGTGGGTCCGGCGAACTTCAACGAATATTTGAAGGCGCAAAACTTGCCCGACATCGGAGCGACAACGAGCGGGTTCCGAACGGCGCTACGAAACGCGCCCGATGCGTTCGCTTACAAGCCATACATGGCGGCAGTGAATAATCAGGCAAACTTCGTCACCAGCGCGGGGATGAACGCCGGGAACGCAGCGGCTCGGCAATACTCAGCACAGGCAAATCGGAATGGCACCAGCGGCTACGGGGCGGGTGTTGCGCGGGCGTTATCCATGATGCCCGGTCTACAGCAGGCCAGTCAATTGCGATTGCAGGGGGAAGAGTTCGCTGCGTCTCAGCGGGCGGGGTTGGCGAACTATCAGCGCGGAATTAACCAGGATATTTCCCAAGCCGAAACCTCGTATCGTTCCATGTTGGCTGGCTACAACCAAGGAATGTTCGGAATCCAAAACCAAAATGCCCAATGGCAGGCGGAATTGGCAAATCGACAGAACGAGTTCACCAGGTCGAGCGGTGCATTTTCGTCCGGGGCAACGTCGCCTGTTCGTGCCCCGGCAGGTGGTGGCGGTAGCGGCCCGTCAAATGCCTATCAGGCAGACGTTTTTAGTGGGTATTCGGGTTTTACTTCAAATATGAACAGCAGATTCACCCCATCCACGCAGTTCGCGGCATGGCAGGATCGGAATCCGGGCGTCACGCCAACGCAGAGGTTTATGGAAAACCGACCCGCATCTTACAATCCATTCTCACTTGGAACCACGCCCAGACCTCGTACCGTGAGCAGACCGGGGGCTCAATATGGTCCACCGGCGCAAACCGAACAGCAAAGAACGCAAAGCTACAACCTGGATGTCGCCCGCAGAGCTACAGGCTGGAGCCCGATTTAATTCACGAACCCACCACACCCCATGAACTACACTCAGAACTTTCAAAGAATGGCCGGGGATTCGATGATCCCGGATGACTGGCAGATGCAAAGAGCGAAAGACGAAGAATGGAATATGGCCATCGCCCAACGGGCGCAACTTTTGTATCAAGATAACCTCCGACGCCAGGCTGACATCCAGGCGAACGCCCCCACCGCACAAGAAATGTCTACTAGGGGTTTGGTCAGGGATTACGGAGTCACCCAATCACGGCCGTATTCCTATTCTGGCGGTCAGGTGTTCAGAAACGGGCAAGCCATGGACGGCACGTTCACGGAACAGCAATATAACCAAATGCAGAACGAGGAATCGTTTTCTTCTGGGAATCAACTCGAACGCGCATTAATGGGGCGTGATCAGGCGGGGTTAAACAAGCGTTTGATTAACGACCCGAGATTCAGCCGCTTGAGTCCCCAGCAGATGCAGGAGGTTTATCAGGAAAGCAACCTCAGATCGATTGACGAAGATTTGCGTCACCAATCACAGATCGAGAACTTGAATCTTGACGTGAACGGAAATCAGGTCCCGACCGTCCGGCAGATGCGAGACTATAACCTTGGGTATTCCAAGTCGTTCGGGGCCGCAAATGATACCAAATTGAACACACTCGATGCTTCAATCGCTCAAGGGCGGTATGTGAATATGGCGAACCAGTTTGGATTACCGACCGGACCATCGATATCAATCGAAGATCGAGCGAGGCTGGCCACCATGGACCAAAACCGTCGCAAGGAAGATTATGATCAGCGTGCCTACAATCAATCGCAATTGGACAATAAGCTGAAACGGTTTTCGGAAATGACAGGTGGGATTCAACCGGCTGATGCGATTGGACTTTACGACCCAGAAAAGCAAGCTCTTGTCATGCCAAACAAGGGACCAAACGGCGAGCTTGGGGAACCCATTGTGAAGCAAATCCCCCTGGAAATTATTGACTATGCTCGGCAACTTGTCGCGCAGGAAACCGGGTTTGAGATCCCGGAACGATGGGATTCCGAATCTATCGGCATGATCCAACAACTTCCCGAACACATCCAATTGCAAATCGCAAAAAAAGCTGATGAGCCGAAAATTCTGGCCACTGACGCAAAATTTCCAGGGTTTCGCAAAAAGATGATCAAAGAACTGATCGATCTTGAGCTTAAAAAAGCGGCAGAAGCCGCCATGGCGGCAGGCTCAACCACTCAGGCGCCAAGCCAACGTCGGACACTTGGCGGGGACGCCGAGGCAGTTGTATCTGGATTTGAAAGAGGTGTCACACGCACAGGTCTCGGGGCCGGTGTTGCTTTGCGGGAAGTCGGAGCGGCCACATCGAACTACGTATTAGGAACAGACTACTAACGAAATCATGGCTCTCAACGAGGAAGCACAATCAATCTTCGACTCACTTCTCAGTGAGTATTCGTTGGCGTCGCAACCACCTCAACCGCCCGAGGAAACGGGGTTTATTCCCCGAGCATTTCAGCGAACTGCGCAGATCCCGGGTCGAGTGTTTCAAGGCTACGTCGATGCACTTGATCGGCTGGATTACATGGGCCAAACGGGGTCCAGCGACGGCTATGAACCGATTGACTGGGCCGGAACCAACGTGTTCCCGGATCTCGAACGCGCTCAATCCGTTCCCGGGAAAGTCGTTGACTTCGTAGTTGGCGACGTTGCCCCGCAGGTCGCCGCGCTTGCCATACCGTATGTGGGCGCAGCCAAGATGGCGACCGGTTTGGGAGCTGGCGTTCGCGTAGCTGACCTAGCCGGGAACGTGGCCGCTGGAGCATTCCAGCAGGCGCAAACCGGTAATCCATGGTCCGTACCAACTTTCGCGGCGTTTGGAGCGCTACAAGGGCTTCCGTTGGCGGGGCGCGCTCTGGGGGGAGCCGCCCTGTCAGCGGGCTCACAGGCGCTTGACGGGCACGATGTGATGACCCGGGAGGGCATGACTCAACTTGCCACCGACACGATTTTCTCTGCATGGGCGAGGTATCCCCGCGAACGCATGTCGAGGGCCGTAGACCCGGGGATGGATCAATCACCCCCGATTCAACAAGATGGGCGCGTGTTCTATCCGCGACAAGACTTGCACGAGCCATACATCAACGTAGAGCCAGGAATGGACCGACCATCTCCGCTTCAACGAGATGGTCAACGCGTATTCTATCCGCGAAACGCTACGGAGAACATCGTGGAACCGCCCCCCACAGTCCCGTCAGTCGAGACGCCAACCGCCCCGATTCCGGCAGTTGAGACGCCCCCAATTTCCGAGAGTGCCGTCACGCCGTTACCTAAACCCGATCCTGAGATCGTCGCCCCCGGCATTTCCCCGGATCAAAATCATCCGATTGTCGAGGCAAGCGCACCGAAGGTTGATGCGAATGGTCAACCAGTTGCTCCCGAACCCCCCATCACAGACCCGGTTCGACTCAAACCTCTCAAAGATAAGATCGAAGCCAAGGGCGAGGCCGCATTCATTGATGCCGACGTATTCAGGGGCGCCGTGGATTTCGGGCGCACGATCTATCAGAAGGGCGTTCAATTCACGCAATGGTCATCAAATATGATTCGCGAGTTTGGACCGTCCATCAAAGCGCACATCGAGAATATCTGGAACGGCGTGCGGGGATTGGTCGCCAAGGAAGATTACAAGCGCGCAGATGATTCCGGGGACGGCGTTGGCAGGTTCAAGGCCGAGCATGAACATGCGGTTGCCACGGGCAAGATGGACCCGAACGAGGCGTTCTTTGAAGGGCCGTTGACCAAAATGCCAACCGGCAAGATTTCTCAGGCCGCTCATGGATCAACACACGCGCCTGATGCTGGGTTCGTCGCTCGCGGCACGCGCATGATCACGGAGAATTTTAGTGCGTTTCATCCCGCCGTTCAGGAAGTTTTGACCCGACGACAGGGCGATCTTGGTTATTACAATAAACTGATCCAACGCGCCTACGAAGGAGCGTCAGGATGGGCATCTAAATTAACGGATCGACAGCAGGAAATCGGCCGTCAGCGCGTCAACGGAATAATCAGTGATGATGAGTTTTTCGCGCATCCCGATATTCCCCAGGCTTACAAGGATGCGGAGCGCAAATCTGATTACGCAATCGGTCAGTTACAAGATGCTCTATTGCAAGGCGAGTCCGACCCCGTTCGACGCAAGGCAATCCAGAATACCAAGGGAATTTACCGGGCGCGACAGTATGACATCTTTGTCAATGGCAGGGAATGGAAGCGCGATCCGCAGGCGTTCGAGGATACTGTGAGCGAGCTTGTCGGGGAGTTTGGCGGCAGTCGTGAAGCCGCTGCCATGGATCTCCGCCAGCATCTTTCCGAGCTTCGGAATGAAGAGCGGTTCGGTTCGGATTCAGGTGGTAAGACGACCATCAAATCATCTATTTATGAGCATCGGATGCTCACCCCTGACGAAAAGGGGATGAAGTTGAGACAGATTGCCACGGAAATCGATGGAATGAACTCCGATTTGGATCAGGCAAAAAAAGCAAATAAAAACGCGAACACCAAAGAGACCAGGACCGCCCTTCGTAATGCCGAGAACACATTGGAAATCGCCACGACCAAGCAAAAGGAAATTGCCGACGCAAAGGTAATGACCGATGCGCGCCGCCGCCTTTATGGGGAGCGTCTAAACCCGGTCGAAATTGCAGCTCGCACGGGCGCAAAAATTATCACCAGTGCGGCCAATTCCAAGGCATTAAAGATGTTCGATGAGTTGCATTTGGACAATGTCCCGGCAGCATTGAGTGCCATTAATTTTCCGGCCTACCTTGACGCCGCCACCGACGCGGAAAAGGCCGTCTTGCAACGGTTCGTTAAGTTGGATGACAACCTGTCCTTTGGACCTTTGGCTGATAAGTGGGTTCATCAAGAAGTCGCCCGTGGAATCGGTGTGGTCGTTCCCATCAATTCCGCGTTTGAACGAGTTATTCGGGATTCCGGCATCGGCTTTATCAATAGTCAGGTGAAGCAGAATGTCACGCTCAGGAACCCGGCAACAGTCTCCCGCAATTACGCGACCATCCCTTTGTTTCTTCTCGCCGCACGAAATTTCAACCCGGTCGAATGGCATGCTGCACTCAAGGATTTGCGCAGTAAAACCGGGTATTTCGATGAAGCGGATCGATTGGGCGTCTTTGGCGCAACCCAGGTTGATCATGAATTTATCGAAAGTGTCGCCGATCAGATTTCCGGTCGCGTTCGACCTGTAAAAAAGGCGCTGGCAACTTTCAAGGCGGCGGATGACTTCGCAAAAAAAATCTATCGCCAACCCGATTCATTCGTCCGATACGTCACTTATCGTAATTCCCGCCTTCGCGGCATGAACGAGTCTCAGGCACTCCGATTTACTGATCGTTACACCCATAACTACGGCACATCACCAAAGGGAATCCAAATCGCCAGCAAACTCCCGTTCGTCAATCCATTTATCACTTATAATTATCAGATGTTTCGCGTGATGAAGAACCTGGCCGAAGATGTTGGCAACCCGCTTCTCAGCGTCAAAGAGCGCATGACCAGCGCGGCCATTCTTACCGGGCTCGTCACCACGCCTCTTGCCATTAAGAAAATCGTGGAATCATCCATGCTTTCCGATGATGACAAAAAGGATTGGGATCGGATGATCCGACAGTCCAGTCCCATGGAGCGTTCCCAACTTCGCATTCCATTCTCGCGCAACAAAAAGACCGGTAAATTCGATTTCATCAACGCGGACCCGTTCAACATCGTCGGCGACTACACCAAGACACTGCGCAATCTTTGGAACCGGGATCTAGACGCCATTATTGGAGATAATCCAGTCGGCGGTATGAGAAGTACGCCTCTCTTGAACGTAGTCGCTGAGCTCATGGCGGGGCGACAATTGTTCTCCGGTCAACCCATCGAACCAAACGCGAAAGGCGCCGCCCAGACCGTCATTCGCAACATGGCGCCCCCGTTGGCAGGTGGATATGGCTCCCAGGAACTAATTAAATCGTTCTCGCGCAATAATCAGGGCGGTCGCGGCATCGAAGACACTCGCACGGGCAGGCAATATACCCCAGGCAGGGCCGCTCTTTCTCTCGTCGGTGTCCGAATCGCACAAATCAATCCGCGCACAGTCGAACGAAATCTTTTGTTTGAACGCCGGGAACAGCAAACTCAGGCCACACGGGAACTTCGGAATATTACCGGGTCAACCAGGGCAAATGACACCAAGCGCGAGGCGTCGGAACGATATAAACGCCGTCTCAAGGAAATTCAGCGGGAATATGAGCCTCGGTTGAGACGGGATTAAATCAGCCCAAACGCGGGACTTTTTTGTGGTTTTCTCTCTTTTGAACTCTCGATTCCCATGATTCTTTCCCCGACTTCTTAATGGCAGGAGGGATCTTGCGGTTCTCGGGTGAGAGGATCGCTGAAATCGGAGTGAGAGCGGTTTGGCGGCAATTTTGGCAGTTTGGGACCGGACTTTCATCCAGTTGCCCGCCCGCCTTGCTCTAGGGGAACCTCGGTCATGTTGTCATTCCCCTGGTCGTCCTATCCCCGGTTTGGGGAATCACAGTCTCATGGCGACCATTTGCATTTGCGGGCGGCATGACGCTCGTCCTTGTGGACTTTGCCGGGTCGATACCCTCGTAATCGTTGCCCGTCGAGTTTTGCCGCGTTCCGATGCACTCTTTGCTGTCCGGTCGCTGTGACGCCGCGAACCGGGTTGTCGAACCGCCCGGTTGTCCCGCAGAAGATCCCCTAGAAGAAGAGACCGCCCACTTGTAAACGCCTTAAAAGAGAAGGTTAGGAGCCTCGCGGTACTCCCCAAGTGGGTGGTCAAAAATTATATCCACTCGCTCTTTTCCGACAGTTTAATCCGGTTGGATGGGCGAAACATCCACAACCGCCCGCCTTGGCGCAAGCAAAAAGTGATCGGGAATCGAAAAAAGTTAAATCGGCCCGCCTTGTAATGGTTCAAAGAATCCGGATATTCGCTTTTCCGGGAGCGGCTAAACGCTTTTCTGGAAGTGGCTGAACGCTTTTCCGGGAGTGGACGGAATCGCCAAATTCCCCAGCGATTCCCGGCTTTTCTGGGAGCGGCTAAACGCTTTTCCGGGAGTGGCTAAACGCTTTTCCGGGAGCGGGCGGAATCGGCGATTCCAAGGCCCGAAAAATAGTCGAAAATAATCCTAGCGTAAGCGCTGGCATTTGCGGGCGGGCGGACCGCCTGAACGAGGGCCTGATTGGCGGGTCCTAGCAGAACCCGGCACTGGCCCCGGGCATCCACGTCCCACTCGCGTCCGGAAAACCCCGTAGCGAGGCGCACGGAAGCCGGATGACCACACGCCAAAAGCCCCAAGCGGGTTGCGCTCGGGGCTTTGGGGGTTGCGGGTTGGGTTCAGCGGTCCAGTGCCGCGATTATTTCCCCGGCAGTCCACTCCCAGCGATTCATGGAGGTAGCCCATGCGTTGGGGGGTTCGCCAGTGATGACGGAGACGGCATCGGCAACGGCGCCGTGCGGCTTCGCCTCATAGGCTCCCGGGAGTTCGATCTCGGTCGATGGCTCGAGAGATCGGAGGTAGGCAAACGCGGTTGCTTCTGACGTGATGTAAATTTTCATTTTGCTCCTCTTTTCCAATCCATCCACTCCCGGTTGCACTCAGCCCAGATTTCTGCGGCCCATTCCGCCGACACGGCATGCGCATCCTGCTCCCCTACCCCGGAGTATCCGCCCAGGCCCTCCCGTAGCTGCATGATGATCAGGTCATCACTCGAGTTGTGGAGGCTGCTCCCGTAGTAGCACGATCCATTTCCATCCGCTGATATCGCCGGATTGCACGGTGTCAGCCCTCCGTCGTCGTCCTCGTCGATCAAAGCGGCATATAGCGCGTATGCGAGACTAGCTTTATTGAGTTCTTTCATTTTGTTTGCTTGTTTGGTTTGTTGTTGTCAATCCGCGGCCAACTTGAGTTTTTCCAGCCCAAACCCACAGGGCTCGTAGGTTGCATCGTCGATGATGACCGTGGCAGTTGCGTCCATTGCACAGCCGCCACCGCAGCCGGTCCAATCCGCCTCATCGACCCCGAATTGAGCGAGGGCTCTAGAGATGTCCCTGAGTTCTCCTTCTCCCTCGTCGTCCCCATATTCGATGCCGAATCGGAGCGTAAGTTCAGCCGGTTCTCCGGCAAGATCGCGTGGGCGAATTTCCTCATCAATGGATGGCTCGTGGATTTCGGCGAGCGCGGCGATCAGGTTGCGGTAGTCTATGGATTTCATTTTCGTAGTTCCTTTGTTTGTTTGGTTTGTTGTTGTTGTCAATCATTGCCGAACCAGCCGACAATATAGCCTACTCCTATCACTCCCAGGCCAACGGGTATGTTGATCATTATGACGTTTATACCGCCGATCATAATGACGATTCCGCAGGCCATGAACATTTTTTGCCATGTCATTTTGTTCCTTTCGCCCTGGTCCGCCGCCGGTCGTGGAGACGATAGATGGTAGCGTTCGATGATTTTGTGATGTATTCCATTTCAAGTTTGATGGCCTGCATGATCCTCCGCACGCTTTCCAGTCCGCAGGCTCCGTGTATCAGCGGGCGCCGATGCAGTCGCGTCGGAAATTTCGAGCTGGCGGAATTGCCGTGGAATGTTAGGCCGTAGAAGCCGCCATCCTTCAGCCGCAACAACCGGTCCGCATACTCACGCGCAACCCAGTCGCCCAGGCTCTCGCCCTGCATGTCGTAGCCGCCTCCCTTGCATGATGACACCTTGCGGCCGTCTACGTACAGCGAGCAGATATTGTAGCCCCACGTGCCTCGACCCCGGCTTTCCGAAAAGCGGAATTCCAGCGTTTTATAGGTTTTCATTTTCATTGTGTTCCTTTGTTTGGTTGGGGTTGGGGTCAGAAGCGAATCGGCGTGGCGGGTTTGTGGCCCGGTGCATATGCCAGCCGGGCGAAGGGAGACAGGAGGCTGGTTGCGAAATCCTCCGGGATTCCCCTCGACGCCTCGCCGATCATTGGCGCCGGGCCGCGTCGCCCGTAACCCATGGACCGGAATTTTGCGTCCCGGTATGGGAGGAGGGCGGACTTGTCTTTGCGATACTCTTCCCAAAAGTATGATCCATCCGCTTCGGTGTGGCGCGTGAAATACACTTCAGCGCCCTGCACCTGTATGATTCGAGTTTTAGGCAGTTTTTTCATTTTGGTTGGGTTGGGTTGGGGGTGGAGACCCATTTGTTTTCTGGGTATGTTTCGGTAGCTTTTACTCGACCGGGGCGCAACGCCGTTTCGATTTTGTCCACCACTGCCGTCTCGCCCAAGTGCGACGCGACGCGCATGAGGATCCTCAGTTCGGCGAGGGCTTCGATTGCCGGGACGTTCGCTTTGTGCGAAGATTCGGCGACTTGCCACGGATCGAAGATTTTGTGTGCGCGCGACAATTTTGCCGCGGAGTAGGATACTGCGTCTTGCAATGCCGTTGTCGTTGTCGTTGTCATGGTTGGGTTGGGTTGGGGTTGGATGCCGTTTATTCCGCGTCCTCCCACCTGCGCTTGTCCATATAGACGGCCCTTGCGCCCGGAGTGGCATCTACTTTTTCGTCGATTGTCTCGAAAAGCATTTCGAGGTCGTCGGTTTCGCCGACTTCCGCGCAGGCCGATTCGACACAGGAGACGGTCGCGCTATTAAGGTCGTCGATCCAGTAGCGGCGCAGCCCCCAGATGATATAGGTCTGGTTGTTTTCGGTTTTGACTTTGGGCTGAGCGGTTTGCATTTTCATTGTGTTTGGTTGGTTGGGTTGGGTTGGGTTGGGTTCTATCCCCGAATTTCGATTTCTGACCGCTCGAACCCACTTGCGAGGAGTTCCTTGATCGCGTCCTCCTCTGAGTAGTTGAGTTTTTCCCACTCTTCTTGCGTCGGGGCTGATGGTCCGATCGTTTCCTGCTCTCCGTTTTGGATCGTGTAGAAGAACCCGTAGTCGCTGCCCGCTTCGCCGTTGTCGAATTTCAATGTGATCATTTTCGTAGTTCCTTTGTTTGTTTGTTGGTTTGGGTTGGGTTGGGGTTTGGGGTCAGAACCAGCCTGGATACCATTCGTATTCTTCTCCGTGGATTTCTCCATCGACCTGCGATGCCCACGCCTCAATAGATGACATGAGCAAGGCGGACTCCGCCGGAGTGGCGCAATAAAGCCACGCTTCTTTTTTCGCCCCTACGCGCGGGCAAAAGTTGGCGCCGCCGTAGCTCGGGCGCATGTACTCACCCGACGCGAGTCGGATGTACCACACGATGCCGACGCGGCTCCCTTTCCGGGGAGCGCATGCCAGCGGAGTGACGGGGTAGGGGTAGGTGAGTGTGTTCATGTTGGGCTTGGGGTTTGGGGTTTGGGGGTGTCATTCAGTGATTGCCGCGGCCCAGAATTGTGTTTGTGAGACGGGATGCTGCCAGCAACGCTTGGTGCTTGTCGTTGCTGCGAGCAGCGCTTTCCGCAGAGACCTACGCTCGGCCGTCTTTCCGGCGGGGGTGATTGTGACTGCGTTGGTGACTGCGTTGGTGACTGCGGTGGTTTTCATGCCCAAAGACTCTCACGAAACCGGTTTCGTGTCAATCAAGTATTTTTAACAAAGTTTTAATCGGCTGGATATCAACATTTTACGACGTGAAATAATTCCCACAACGACGGATTAAATGGCGCATTTATCCCGCAATCAGGCCCGAAAAACAGTCCGAAAAATAGTCCGAAAATAATCCTTGCCTAACCCGCTTACGCATCCGATACTCCGGGCCATGAACAGGATCAAACTCGCAGACATGGGGACAACGGGACTCGTACAATATGTTATCTCCGGAAGCCGACGGATGCGTGGGGCGCGCAGAGGTCAGGCAACGAAAATCATCGCAGCACGGTTCGGCCGCTGGGAAGCCATCGACGCATTTCGCAAGGCGGTGAACCGAGCGGTGATAGGGAGGTGAGCGAAACACCCGCAGAATCCATGAAAGCAACGCCAAAAATGAAAAAACTCAAATGCCGCAAGTCACCCAAACGGCAGGCCAACCCGTCTGTCCTACCGAAACCCAAGCAGCAATCCGGGGAGGATGAACCGCCTCTTGCCCTCGTGGCGCAGGTGGCCGCCGCGATACACGCCCAGCAATGGGGCAGGGACCCCGATGCGGACCCGGCCAAGGCGGTCTATCAGGCGCTGAGGCTGATAAAGGCCATCCGGATGGAGTGGCATACCGAACGCGATACCATTGACGCCTTGAGAAGGCAGAAGTGGTGAGCGAAACGCCCGCGGAATACCTGGCCCGAATCGGAGCAAAGGGCGGCGCGAAGTCACGGCGAAAATTGTCGGCGAAAGAGGCTCGTCGCATCGCAATGATCCGATGGAAGAGGGGAAGCCAAAAAAAGAGCTTGACATGTCACCCCAAATCCCCCTTAAGATCCCCCGTAGCCGCAGCGCCGATATAGCACGTCCAGCGTAGACGGAGACGCGGAAGCGGGTCCCCTCACGATAGCACACTCTCTCTATCGATAGACGAGAGAGTCTCTAACCCGGTCCGATCATATCAGGTAAGGGCCGTACTCAATAGGCTCGATCAACCGTCCAGCCGCTCGATCATGACGGGGCGTAGCGGACCCAGGTGAGCCGATCAATGGACGGGGACCTAGCGACCAGGTAGCGACTTGTTACGCTAATTCCGTATTTACTCGAAGGGCGTAAAAATCACGCATCGACCCCGTCCCAGGGTGGGGTGAGCGGGAGCTGTATCGAAGGGTCAAAGGCATAAGGTGGCACAATAAGGTTCATGTATAATGAAGTCACAAGTAATTGAACGACAACGGGATAGAGAAGCAGGGAATGGGCCGATCGGGGCCTATATCGAGCCCGGACCCCACCCCCACCCTTGCCCCATGGGCGCCCCTTATATATAGATTCGATCCCCATCGACAGTGCGAAGTGCCCTGTTTTGGGTATAAAGCTGGGATGATTCCTTGTGAGCGGACCATATTTTTCCCGATTTTCTACGGGGTGATGGTGACGTTTGAATGGTGAGTGAGGGGATGTTTTCCCGATTTTGATGGGGCCGGGTGGGGGGTGATTTGGGATTAATTCCCGGTACTACGGAAAGAGCGGGTCAGAAAAGCCGCTTGACCGAGTGGCTGATTTGAGGGAATTTACTGGCGGGTAAGCGCAAGAAATGTAGAGGCCGCTCCTTGCGAGTGGCAGCCCGTCAGGGTGGGATCCTCGGTTCTTGGGACCTGTCTTTTTCATAAGCCTCCGAGGTTCGCCGCTTCGGGGGCTTTTGATTTTACGGTGACAAAATCAGTCATGGCTGATCTTGTGCGGTAGGCGACTCTGGCGCGCTCATCAGACGTTCGATATACCTGGCCGCTTCCTCATGCTTGGCACGGTGCTCTTTGTAGCCGTTCCAGATTTCTTCCCTGGACTTGCCGGATTGGCCGTGGGGAAGTTTAAGTTGTTCCGCGGTCAATCCCCTGAAGGCGTAGTTTGCACGCTCAAGGTCGTCTCCATGTGCTTGGCTCATTGCGCCGCGCACGATTTGTTGTAGTTCGGCTTTGTTCATAGTCTCAGGTTCGTCGCCTACCAGCGCCTTGCAGCGAATGGCTCGGCATTGGTTTTAGTGGTTGTCTAAAGTCTTTGGCTCGCCATCGCTGAAGGCGGCGTTAGATTCCGGAGGGGCTGGAGCTACCGCTCCGTTTTCGATTGCGACGATACAGCGGATGATTTCGGCTGCGACTTGCGGGACGATGGCGTTTCCGAGTCCTCTAAGTCGGTCCACCCGCTTGGGTATCCCATGAGCCACTCGACCCACGCCGGATTCAGCGAACCAGTCTGCTTCTGATCTCCATGCACAGCGGCGTTGAGCGGCGGCGTATTCCGCTTGAATTGGCTGGGGCCGGCGTCGTTCTCCGCGCCCTGCACCGTTGGCGTCGGATACATCTTGACCGCCAGCGCGAGCGGCGGCGTTGCCACACTCCCCGCGTCGGCTCGCTTCTGCCATGTCTCGGCATTCTCTCCCGAGGTCTTGCCAGCTCTGGGAGTTGGCCAGAGTGCAACTTGATCCTCCAGCCTTGATCTCCCTTTGCCCGCGATGTTCTGCGGATCTCTGAGCGGATGCGCCATCCCATCCGCGCAGCGCGGAGTGCCCCACAATCCAAATTCGTTCTCTGCGGTGACTGGCGCCGACGCCGCAAGCTGGTATAGCGAGCGTTTCGCAGTCGTATCCTTCATTTTCCAAGTCAGCAAGCACGCCATCGAGTGCCATCGTGATGATGCCAGGCACATTCTCACCAATGATCCAAGCGGGCCCTGCCTCTTGTATGACTCGCAGCATTTGCGGCCAGAGCGCACGGTCATCTTCGTTGCCTCTTCGCTTCCCGGCGACGCTGTAAGGTTGGCAAGGGAATCCCCCTGTAATAAGGTTAATTGTTCCATATTCGTTTCCTTTCATTTTGTGGATGTCGTCGCAGATTGGCACATCCGGCCAATGTTTTTTCAGCACTCGTTGCGCGTATTTCTCACGCTCGCAGAAAGCCACCGTTTCGATTCCTCCGACCATGCGTGCAGCCAGCGCGAAGCCCCCGATGCCCGAGAATAGGTCAAGATGACGAAGGCAATTAGTGCTCGCTTCGCTCGTTTGGTCACGAGCCCATCCAGAATCTAACAAGCCATTGCAGCAAACTTCGGGGAGATCGTCGCTTGAGATTGTCATCGGTTTGCTTCCCCTTGTTGCTGACTGGCGGCGTTCGCCCGACAAATGAAGCGCACCCGCGTTCGCAACTCCCGTAGCACTCGCCCGGTCAGGCTATACCACGCATCGTTGTAGTCCTGATCCCCGTGATTGTGGCTCCACTCCCACCATTCATCGCTGTCGATGTCCGGCTCATTCGAGCATTCGATCTGCACTTCGGTCGCTACCCAGGAGCCGTCGTCTTCCTGCTGCCATTCGCTCGTCGAGAAGGACAGTTTGCCGCCACAATACGGGCAAGGTTTTACACCCCGGAACACATGGCCAGTCTCCACCACGCGAATTGCCGAACAAGGCGCTGATGCCAATCCCTGCCCGGTGAGAGCCGGTGAGAAAGCAACGTCGCTGGCGGGCAGGGCTGGCATAGCTATGCGTTCGGCGAATCTCCACTCCCGATCCGACGTTGCAGATTGTCTCTCAGTGTTTGCACCATCTCATCAGTCATCAGCAGTTCCGGGAAGGCACGCCTCCAGAAGGCTATTTGTGCCGCCGTGAGTTTTACGTCATTCGCCGAACCCGGCGATGCAGCGAACGATTCGCCGCGTTGGTCATCTGTCTTGTTTTCCATAGTTATTGGCGCGGCGTATCGCCGCTGATCTTTGCGTTCTGCTTCAAGAATGCCACCCAATGAGTGACGGACTTTTGTCCGCCCTTGTGCCCGTAAAGTGGTTTCTCAGGAGTGAGCGCGAGAATTTCGCGGAGAGGAATTTGCGTTTCGCACCATTTGAAGATGAGCGTTCCATTTGGCTTGAGCACCCGGAAGCATTCGCGGAAGCCGCCCGCAAGCATTGCTTTCCAGTCGCCGTTCAGGCACCCGTATGCCTTCGTTATCTTGCCGAGTTCCGCGTTGCGGATGATGTGCGGAGGATCGAACACCACATGCCAGAACGAATCGGTTGGAAAGGGCATCGAAGTGAAGTCGGCCACCACATCGGGGCGGACATGGATCGTTGTCCCGCTTGGGTAGGCGCGATCTGGTTTGATCTCGTAGCTTTCGTTCCGGCGGTCTTGGAACGTCACTCGGGCGTCTTGCTTGTCCAGCCACATCATGCGCGATCCGCAGCACGCATCGAGCACCACGCCCAAAGCAGAACAAGACGCTGCTGCCAATCCCAAGGGCGGCGATGTTGTTTCTGTATTCATGGTCTTTTTTCGCCCTCGGGCTGGCATAGCTATGCGTTCGGCGGTGGCGGCAGCGTTGCCCAATGCGTTGCCCAAGCATGATGAGACCATGTTCCGTTCGCGGGCTTTCCGTGAGCGAAATACCTGCCAGATCTAGCCATACCAATTTCAATTCGCTCGACGTTCGCGAAGTGTCGATGCGGACAGTAGAGCATCACGGTTACGTTTTCAGGAGCAGTCTCTATCGGTTGCCAATCGGCGGTCGCTCCATCCCTGGCCCGCTCCAGAGGTTCTTTCGTTTTTTGGTTGTGGGGATGCGGCCGAAGTCCCCATGAGCTGCACGGACCAAGCTCGGAATCTAAACAATCCACACAAACAAGACCTTCACGTTGTGCCGTCAGCCGACTCAATGGCGCGAACTTATGGCACCGAGAGCACTCGGTTCCGTATTTGTCTTTCATGGGCTTCATGGCGTGCAGTTCCTCGCACAGTTTCACGATCATTCTCGCGAGGTCGCGGGTGTTTTCGATGCCTTCCGATTCACTCATTTCTTCTGCCTGCTTCTTGATGTCTTTGATGCTCATTTGGTTTTTTCTGGTTTGGTTGTCTGTTCTGAAAATCCGCTGCCTAATCTTGGGCGTTCGGCGACATTCGATGCCACACCATGCAGGCCGGGCACGCCTCTGTTCCGGCGGGGTTTCCGCCGCAAGAACAAGACAGGTTGACCGCCTCGCTCAGATTCCGTTTCATATTCTCGCGCTCTATCGTTGCGACCTCTCTGTTGCGTCCCCCCTCAAGAGCGGCTTTCCACGTCTCCAGTTGTCGGCGCACGTATCCGATCCATTCTGCGGGTTGTTTGGTTTTCATAGTTGGTCTCTTCCACCGTTCGATTCGAGCGAGTATCTTCTCGGCAGCTTTCTCGCAGCTATCCCGCTCACTTTCCTTGGAGACCGCCCAGCCATTGAAGAATCCCACCTCTCCTTGGATTATATTTGCGAGCAACGCTTTCCGCAGAGACCTACGAACGGCGCCCTTTGGTGATTTGGATGGTTTTCGTGATTTCATAAAGTTATTCGACATTTGCGCCGTCGCTGCCCGCGTTCTGCAAATCGAATAAGAGCGCCTTTAGTCGGATGATTTCAGCTTCGAGTGGCTTCCGCGCATCATTGGAGATCGCCTTGAAGAAGTGTTCAGCGACCGCCTCAGCGTCTTCGACATCTATAGAGAGTCGCCCCCACTGGTTCTCGCTGGCAATCGTCTTCCCGCAGAAGGGGCAAGCGACCATCGGCTTCGGATCCTCGCCAGTCATTTGGATGTCTCCGGTTCGCAGTCGTGAGTTTCATCGTTAGGCATCAGATTGATTGCGCTTTCCGCAAGTCGCCATATGCGTTGTACCACGTCGTAATCCATGTCATTATCGTATGGGTGCCCTTCTTCGGATGCTTGGCTCAATTCCTCCATTGTGGCACCCTCGCTGCCGATTCCTCCGGTGGGCATCCATTCGGCGATCTCTTGGATTTCCCGTAATATGAGCAATATGCCCAACAAATCGGATGCAGATAACGCTCGTTTAGGGTCTGTCGTGCTCATGGCTTCGGCGGTGATGAACTTTCCATTGCGTTGACGACATCCATCCAAATGATCACGGGTGCGGTTTTCTGATTGGACGCTCGATATTTGGCGCTCTTCCATGCGCGTTCCAGTTCGGCATATGTGATCGACGGGAGGGATGCGGCGGTTTTGGCGCATTTGGTGAAGGTATAATTGGCCAGGTTTTTTTTCATTTTGGTTGTTCCTTGGTTGAGAGATCATCGAACCGGACGTGTTGACCGTTCCATGCGAGGGTGATGACATCGCCGGACGGGCCGTTTGTGTTTTTAGCGATTAGAAGTTTTCGGGTATTGACCTCGCAATCCTCTGTTGGGAGGATTTTGAGGGCGAGTTTCGCGTCGAAGAAGATTTGTCGGGAATCTCGAACCTTACCGTTCTCGTTCAGTTGGGATAGGACGATGACCGGGCAACCGATTTCCTTGGACATGGCTTTTGCGGCCATTGAGGTTTTGGCGACCTCTCGTTCCCGGTTCTGTTCGTTATTTGCTTTCTCAGGGGAAACCAGTTGGAGATAGTCCAGAACGATCAGGCCGACGTGTTTTTTTGCATTGGCTTCCCGGGCGATGGACCGCATTTGAGTTGGGGTCATATCGGAATCATCGCGCACGATAATATCGAGCGCTGCGATGCGATGAAGGGCGGCTCCTGCCCTGTCGATCATGTGGGCTGGCCATTCCGGCATGCGAAGGCTAGTCAGGTTGACACCACCGATATTTGAGACCAGCCGATCAATCACCATTTGCTGCGTCATTTCCAGGGTGAATACCAGAATTCGCTCACCTTTGAGAGCGAGGCGACCGGCAATTTGCAGTGCGAGGGCGGTTTTCCCTCCACCGGATTCCCCGGCAATGCAGATCATGTCTCCGGGCACCATGCCGCCGATGATGCGATCCAAAGAGCCCAGCCCGGTTGACAAACCCGGTTCCTTCGTCCCGAGACACACGGCTTCATAATGATCCCGGGCCGCGTTGATTGCTTGTTTCCATGTCATTTCAGGTTCGGCAATGGTGTTCGAGGAACGGATCAGCGAATGCAAGGCCAGCTCGACCTGTTCCTGAACATCTTCCATGGGCATGGATGAATCATGTGCCTTTGACACCAAATCGGTTGCCGTCGTGATGATTCGGCGCAACTGCTGCTTATCAGTGACCAGTTTCAGGTAGAACTTGGCATTGGCGGCGGTCGGGAGGAGCTGGGTGAGGCGAGAGACGGCTATCGCCCCCCCTACGGCATCCAGATCCCCGGACTGATGCAGGAATGAAGTCAGTGTGACGGCATCAATGGGCATGTCAGCCTCCTGCATGGACGCCATGGCCCCGTAAATCGTCCGGTTGGCCGGGATATAGAACAGGTCATCACCCGGCACGGAGGCGATCAAAGGGATTATCTTTTCTGGATCCACGGTTGCGCACCCGATCAATGCCTCTTCGGCGGTGCCATCAAACGGAAGCCAGCGGTCAGGAGTGTCGAATGCGGTCATTGGGGTCAGAGCTTGGCTGCGATTGCTGATTTCATTGCGTCGTTCGGTTTTGGGACTGCATTTGCGGCGAGTTCGACCTTGGCCTTGTTAATTTCAGATTCAAAGTTGTTAAGGAGAGTTGAAAGATTGCCTCGAATATAGGAAGTCTCGCCTCGACTCCTTTTCTCCCACCCATCGGCGTAAAATCGTTCGAGATCGGCAATTTCCTGTTTTGAGAACTCGGGCAGGTTTTGGAACGCCCGAATGTCGGTAGATTTCCATGCGGTTGTCGGTCGCTGTTTAACCATGGCGGCAATCCGAATTGCGAGAGGATGAACTGGAACCCCGATTTTCTCAGAACCACGGACAGGAGCGGAGCGACAAACCGGGTGTGTGGGGGGTGTATTTGTATTTAAAGATGAAGATAAAGACAAAGACAAAGAGTTGGCATTTGGTTGGTAGGGTGGTTGAAGGGTGGTTGAGGAATGGTTGGAAGGGTGGTTCAAGGGTGGTTGAAGGGTGGTTGAACCACCCTTGAAATCCACTGGATTTATTGATTCCCTCTGTCGAACAGCCTTTTGCTCGGATGATTTCTTGCCACCGGCTGAGCTTTTCCGCCTCCATTCCGATTGTTTTTCCCTCTCCTTGTCCAGTCGGTCGTGATTTAATCGGTCCGGACGATCACTGGACGGCTGGAACATTGTCAGCACGGCGGTTGCGAGGGCGATTGATGCGCCCTTTCCAATTAACCGCGCCACACTCTCGGGGTCGGACGGGATACTGCCGTGCTGCCAGCAAAATGCCAGCAACCGGATATACGCCCCCTCTTCCTCCAAGGTCAGCATTGCGACCCTTTGGCTACCGAGCCAGCCAGACGGGTAAAACTGGAACGCTGGTGATTGATTCATCTCAATTTATTGTTTAACGGGATAAATCATGATGATTTTCGTCCCTTCGTCTTCTTCGCGGTGGACTTTGATTTGCCAGGTCTCGATATAGACATCTTTTTCCCGGTCGTCATCCAAGAGTTCAGCGCGACGTAGGCCGTCCGTAAGGAATTTGACGACGGTGTTGTCAGGATCGAGGAGCCGTCGCCTGCGGATTTCAAAGAGGAGAGCAACGCGACCTGCGCTTCCTTTTTGATACCCTGAACGAAACGCCAATGTCGGTACAGGATCTGGTTGAGGCTGGGCGGCAGGTGTCCCGGCAACCACAATTCCAGCCTTTTGCCAACTTCCGTCGGGGAGTTTTTCATAGCCGATTTTGCGAAGATCGTCTTCGGTCATTGAGCGCCCTGTCCGGTCGCCAGCACAGCTAACGCATTCTTTTGTTCCTTGAACTTGCGTAGTTTATAGGCCCGACGCCGCTTGATTTCAGCCGGAGTCATTTTTGCCTTTGCTGCACGGGTGCCGTGAGTGGTGTTCCCGGGTCGTTTGGGAACGTCCGGTGGCAGGTAGTCGTTCATGTTCGGCTTCGGGATGTGATGCAGCGCCCGCAAATGAGAGGGGCACGCCAGTTGAACCAACTGGCAAAAGCCGACCGCCTCCGGAACCCCGGCACACATGGCCTTGAACGCGGCCCGGTAATTCTTTGGGACGCCGTTCAGCTGGAGATTCATGGGGCAAACACCTCCGCACTGGCAAAAACGCACTGGTCATCTCCGATTTTCACCCATGATTGTGGACCCTCGGAGATCACGAACCGCCCGAGCGTGGGGTGATCGGCTGGAACCAAGCCGGCAAACGTGCCCTCGCCCGTAAAATCGACAGACTTCACCCGGACCGGCGACCCGATGGAGAAAGTGACGCATGGATTTTGCGCCGTTTCTGGGGGGATAATCTCCACCGGGCCGGGAATGTCGGTTGATTCGATTACGGGTGATGGCGCCGCAATGGGAACGATCCGCCCAAAATTCGGCCCAACAATCGCCCGAGCCATCGATCTCAGCTTGGTCAGGTGCGCCCGCTGGTTGTCGGTCAGAGGTTTCCCAATATACCGGAACATCTTGGCCACCCGGACGCATTCACAGACCGGGCACAAGGTTGAAATCTTGGCCTTCCGAACCTGGCATTGTGTGCAGATGCCACGCTCCCGAAGTTTGCGGGCAATCAGCGTCGTCCGGCATGGGTTCATGGTGCGCGTTCTGATCACGGTTCAGGATGTAAATCCATACACACGCATGGTCAATGAAAAAAATCGGCGGACACGAAAAAAAGATGTTGCCATCCCGTGCGCACGTGTGTATTTACTGGCAACGAAATGAAACGCCGCCGCAATATTCTCTGGAAACTGGCCACCGATAAAAAGGCGGTCGTCATTGCGCGGCGCAGGAAAATCAAGGGTGGGGTCAGCGGGCTCCTCGAACAAATCGTCACCAAAGAAAGCGAAAAGTGATGAATATCGAACTGATCAGCATTGCCGTCATGTGTGCAGGGTATCTACTTTTACTTTCCGTTTACCAAATGATCGACAACCGCAATGCGCGAAAACTCAAACAAAGATGGGAATTTGACCGTGCAAATCGAGTTCACAACCGACGAGGCTGAACAAGTCCGTCAAATCTTTAGGGCGTTCAAGGTGGAGATTATCAATCGGATAATCGTCACCGGTGGATGCGATCACGTTGTCGCGGAAATTGATTGGGACAATCTATATCTCAAATTCCACGACGCGACTTTCCAACCCGAACAACAACCAAATCCATGAGTACCGAACTACAAGAAAAATCCTCGCCGTTTTCGCGAACGGCATCATCATCACAAGTCGAAATAGAATCCCAACGAGCAGTGGCGGAGGTGCAATCCGCCATGATTCTCGCCCGTCGATTCCCGCGTGATCACGTCGCTGCGCTCGACCGGATTCTCAATGCCTGCACCCGCCCATCATTGGCTGAGGGCGCGCTTTACACCTACAGCCGGGGAGGAACCGACATCAGCGGCCCATCAATTCGGCTCGCTGAGACGATTGCCCAGAATTGGGGGAACATTCAGTTCGGCGTGCGCGAGTTGGAACAACGCGAAGGCGAGAGTGTCGTCGAGGCGTTTGCGTGGGATTTGGAAACCAACACACGGCAAGTAAAGGTCTTTCAGGTTCGCCACGAAAGGCACACCGATCAAGGCGTCAAAATGCTGACTAAACCCCGAGACATTTATGAACTGGTCGCCAACCATGGAGCCCGCCGTCTCCGTGCGTGTATTCTAGGGGTGGTTCCCGGCGACATCGTTGAAGACGCGGTTAAACAATGCGAGGTGACTCTTCAAAGCAGCGCCGAGTCAAATCCCGAGAAAGTGAAGGCCCTGATCGCAGCGTTCGGCGCCATGAGAATCACTTCCACCCAGATCGAGAAGCGCATCCAGCGCCGGATTGACTCCATCCAACCCGCGCAAATCGTTCAACTCCGAAAGATTTACGCCAGCATGCGCGACGGAATGAGCAAGCCGGAGGACTGGTTTGAATACGAACCCGAGTTTGAAACCGCAAGCCCGACAACCACTGCAACCATCGATACCCCGACTTCGTCCCGCCGCCGTGGCAGACCACCGAAAACGGTTGATGTTCCCATTGATGACATCGCCCCCGTCCCCGTCGAGACCGCCCCAGTCGAATCCTTAGCCTCCCGAATCGACAAGCTATCCGCCGATGGAAAAGTCACATCGGGCGACGTTCTGGCCTATCTCCAGACAGTCGGCAAAGCGCATGGCGCATGGAATACCCTTGACCTGTCCAATGACGATGCCCGCTATGTGTTAGACAACTGGCCGCACGTCCTTGAAAAGACCAGCGCCTACCTCGAAGGGGAAACATTGCCATGATGTCCATAAGCATCAACGTAACCAAAATTGACAAGGCATTGATCAAGCCGGGAAAAAAACCTGATGCCGTTACAGGAAAAGTCGGGCAATACATTGATCTGGTTTGCTTTGATAAGCCTGACAATTACGGCAACGACGGATTTGTTGTTCAGGGAGTTTCCAAGGAACAGCGTGCGGCAGGCGTCAGAGGTGCAATCCTCGGCAACTGGAAGGCTATTGGGGCTATCCGACAGCCATCGCAGCCAGCACGACAACAACCGTCCAACAGCCAATCGCAGGAAGATGATATTCCTTTTTGACAAATGAGCGACGATCCACGAATGGGACTTCCAAGCGCTTCATCCATGGAAGCATTGGAACTTTGCCCCGGCAGGCATCTGGCGTGCCAAGGCATCGAGGACACCAGAACCAAGGACACCACGTTTGGCGACCGTGTTCATTTCGTTCTCTGCGAGATGGCTAATGGAAACGCCGCGCATCGAGACATTGATGAATCAGTAAACTCCGCCGCCATTGATCTCTGGAAAAAAGGCAATGATCTTGTCGAATGGTGGAAGCAAGCGAATGAAATCACTGATTGCTCTGAACTAATCGAACGACGACTGCTGTTGTCGAGCCGGGACGGCGTGCCATTGATGACCGGACAGGGAGACAGGATTGTAATAAGCCGGGATCACGCGCTTATTATTGACTACAAAAGTCTTCCGGGCGACGTATCAGACTCGAAAGACAATGGGCAACTCCGCAGCCTAGTCGCACTGGTCGGGCATTCGTACGACGCTGTGTTCACAATCACCGGAGCCATCATTCAGCGTATGACAGGCAAACCGGAGCCCGTTGTCTATCGTGGTGAAGAAATCGACGCAGCGATTGATTGGTCGGAGCGAGTGGCGATTGCCGCCATGGACCCCAACGCCCCGCGCAACCCTGGCGAGAAACAATGCAAATGGTGCCGGTTCAAGCCTAATTGCCCGGAAGCGAACGCCAAGGCCGTCGCCGTAGTCGAAAGGCTCGGCCCGGTGGATCTCGTCACCCACAAGATTGCATCACTCGCACCCGACCGATTGGCACAACTATTTGATCAGGTCACGTTTGCTCAAACCATCCTGAAAACAGCCCGTGAAGAAATCGAGAAGCGAGTGGACGCAGAATCCATCCCCGGTCTTGAACGAGGGGAAGGGTCAAAAACTAGCGAGGTTTCTGACATGGGGGCGTTGTTCTCCAGGTTGCGCGATAAATACGGCATAGACGACGCTCGGTTCGTGCGCGGGGCGACAATCAGCAAAAAGGAGATCAAGGCCATGATCAAAGAGTGGAATCAAGAAATGTCCGGTGCAGCACTCGACAAGGCTTGTGCGACATTACTGGTTGGAATTGTCACAGAGAAACTGAAAAGGGGTAGCGTTGGAAGGGTGAACGTCGAAGTCACCAACAAGGGGGGCGCGAGTGAGCGTTGAATCCACACCAGAAGTCCCGCGCTCCCCGCAGTTTGGTGGACTGCTTGGTTCGGCTGGTCCGTGTCCGATATGCGGCGATCCCGGCTGCATGGGAAATGAATGCTCTCCACCCGACCCGTCTGTATTGGACTGCTATAAATGCA
>Ga0163153_10001521_pt1 | contig 36527 bp, 37 predicted proteins | sample OliLakLV19MP6IB1_FD_148629 | JGI IMG/M metagenome (GOLD analysis project Ga0163153, IMG submission 148629) | Freshwater microbial mat bacterial communities from Lake Vanda, McMurdo Dry Valleys, Antarctica - Oligotrophic Lake LV.19.MP6.IB-1 | ecosystem: Environmental > Aquatic > Freshwater >... | reverse complement strand
GGGGGAGGGAGGGGGGAAGTAGGGCTGGCAGCCGTTAGCCATCAGCCATCAGCCAGCAGCCGTCAGTCGTCAGTCGATGGCCGTTGGCCGTTAGCCATTGGCCGTTGGAGGGGATGCTGGTCAGATTCGCGCTGCCACCTGCCACCTGCCACCTGCCACCTGCCACCTGCCACCTGCCAGCTGCCAGCTACTCCCTGCTCCCCGTTGCCCGCACCGTCGTCCCCAGCAGCACGATCTTCTGCCAGATCTTGTTCGACAGTCCGGCGCAGAGTGTCTCCACCTCATTGACGGCTGCAAGGACCACCGGGTCGTCCAGCGTCTGGGCGTAAAGCGCTGCGACTTTGCCGGTGAGCGACAGCAGCTCCGAGCAGTAGTCGAGATAGCGGGTGAGTTGGGCCGGGGTCAGCAGCCGAGTGGGCGACGACGCCGTGTCCCGCCGTTCGGCCAGGAACTGGTCGGGGTCTTTGGTAAGCTGGTGCATGTCCACGACGTGGGCGATGCTGCGGAGTTCGTGGAGGTCCCTGAGCGCCCGGCCGCGCTTGAGCCGACCCTCCAGCGTCACCAGGAAGGCGATCCCGATGCCGACGAAGACGACATCGTTGATGGCGGATTCGAGCACCTGGATGAATCCGGTCGCGTCGCCCAGCGTCCCGGGCCACCGCAGCTGTGCGATGGTGATCAGGGCCACACTGGTGATCAGCACGATCAGGATGCCGACGCCGAACCGGACGTCATGGCGCGGCCGGCTGAGCTCGACCAGACGGGCGGAGGTCTCGTGGGTGAGGGCAAGCAGGTCGTTGGCAACGCGGCGCAGCCCCGATTCGGGAAAACGTTCCCCGATCCGGCGTTCGAGCGCCTCGGCGGTCGTCAGGATGTGGGTGATATCGAGGCTGCGATACATCGGTCAGGCCGCGAGGAGGCGGTCGACGGTGCGCTGGCGGTAATCGAAGATGCGTCGGAGCTGCAGCGCGATCACGGGCCACGCCGCCTCACCCAGGGGAGCGAGTGGAAGACAATAGCGCACTTCGTCATCCATGCGGGTGCCGTCACGCTCATCGCGAAAGGTGTGGGTATGCACCCACATCCGGTATGGTCCGCGGATCTGTTCGTCGACAAACCGTTCGCCCTCGTCCCAGACGGTGATCAGCGTTCGCCACTCGATCGACACGCCGAGGAGTGTCAGCCGGTAATCGATGACGGCGCCCGCCGACGAGGCCAGCGGCGTCGGGGTGACGATGCGAAAGTGGAGCTCGGGCGGCGTGATCTGCTCCAGATTGGCGGCATCGGCGAAGAAGCCAAAGATCTCGGCGCGTGGGCGCGGCAGCCAGAGGCTGCGGGTCAGCCGGTGCACCATAGCGTGGCAGGCCTCAGACGCCCGCGGGTACGATGGTCCCAAGCCGCCGGGCGACGACTTCCACGGCCCGAAGCGGCGCGAGTGTTCCAGGTGTCAGCACATCCACCATGCAGCTGCCGGCGCCGGGCTCGGCGTGGAGAATGATGTGGCCGCCATGGGCCAGCAGGGCGACGGCAGTGCCGAGGGGGCCGCTGCGGCTGATCGGCGGACCGTAGGCCGGGAGCCCGATGGCGCCCGCCGCAGCGATCGTGAGCGCCGCCAGTCCATGCTCGTCGGCCAGAAGTGGCGAGGTGATGTCGGTCAGGTGGACGAGCTGGTGCATGGGAGCGAAGCGCGGGCGGGGAGGTGGACTGGATGCGAGGAGTGAGGCGGAAATGCCCGGGTGCCATCAGCCGCCGTGCCGCCTCACTCCGCACGCCTCACTTAGAACATCGAGATCGCGAGCAACGACCGGAGGTTGTCGTTGGTCGCCCGCAGGCGGCCGGACAGGAGCCGGGTCATGGACCAGAGGATCTTGTAGGCCATGTCGCGGTTGAAGTCGAGCAGAATTTCGAAGTCAGGCCGGGAGATGGTCATCAGCGACACCGGTCCGTTGGCGATCGCGTCGGTGCTCCGCTCGGAGCGGTCGAACACGGCCATCTCGCCGAAACAGCTGCCAGGTTTCAGGACCGCCAGCGCTTCTTCGCCGGAGCCAGGAATGTTGCGGCTGATGCGCACTTCGCCGGTGACGATGAGGTAGAACCGGTTGCCCGGCTCGCCTTCCTTGAAGATGACCTGCCCGCCGGTGTATTTCTGCTCCTTGCAGATTTCCGCCACGCGCGCAAGTTCTCCCTCGTCCAGGTCGGCGAAGATCGCGGTCTTCTTGAGGAGCTGCAGATCCATGTCCGGTACCGGTGAACGGTGAACGGCCCTCGACCCCGGTCGACCGGGACTCGATGAGCCAAGGTACTCCCGGCTCCGAGGGCGAGCAAGGTCAGCGATCACCATCCGGCACGAGGATCACCGCGGCGGATCTGCTGACGCTGTCGCGGATTCCGCTGGCGGTCGCCTTCGTCCTCGTTGGCAGCGCCGGGGCCCAGCTGGTCATTCTCGCCATCGTGGCCGCGACCGATCTGCTCGATGGATTCATCGCCCGCCGTCTGGGCAGTTCGCGCTTCGGCGCCTTCATCGATCCCGTCGCCGACAAGCTGTTCATGGCCGCGGCGTTCCTGGTCGTCGTGCGGGCCAGCGACCTGCACTGGTACGAAATCGCCGGCATCCTGCTGCGGGACATCGTGGCCACGATCGCCTTCCTGGTGACGGTCCTCCTTGGCCGAGCCGCCGCGATCCCCGCCCGCCTCGGCGGCAAGGCGGTGACGGTGGCGCAGGTACTGACGCTGATCGCCTTTCTGACCGACTCCCCGCTGCTCCGACCGCTGGCCTGGGCGACGGCGGCCATCGCGCTGTACGCCATCTGGGACTACAACCAGGCGGCAGCTGCCGCCCGGCGGCCGGTCGGCGGGTAAGGCCCTCCTGACGGGGGCCTCTTACGCGCGGCGGGTTCAGCCTGCACCTTCTCCTTCCGGCGCCCCCCGGATCGCCCTGAGGCAACGGGCCCCGGGCACCAGCTGGACTTTCTCATTCCCCCCCAAGGAGATCAACGTCATGGCGGAATCCTCGCAAGAGCACGACAAGAAGGTGCTGCACCGGATGGGATACGCGCAGGAATTGTCGCGCCGCATGTCGCTGTTCTCGAACTTCGCGATCTCTTTCTCGATCATCTGCATCATCGCCGGAGGCATCACCGCCTTCCCCGTCGCCCTCAGCGCCGGCGGCGGGTTCTCGGTCGCGATCGGCTGGCTGGTCGGCGGCCTGTTCGCCATGAGCGTCGCCGTGGCCATGGGGCAGATCGCCTCCGCCTTTCCGACAGCGGGCGGGCTGTACCACTGGGGCTCCATTCTCGGCGGGCGCGCCTGGGGCTGGGCCACCGCATGGTTCAACCTGCTGGGCCTGATCTTCGTGGTCTCCTCGGTGGATGTCGGTGTCTATCTGCTGCTGAAGGGGCTGGTGCTCAAGCCGATGTTCGGCATCGATCTGGCCTGGACCGTCACGGTGACGACGGGCTTTGATGTCGACATGTGGCAGCTGATTATCGTCGGCGGGCTGCTCGTGCTGCAGGGCGTGATCAACCATTACGGCATCAAGCTCACGACCATGCTGACCGACTTCAGCGGCTACCTGATCCTCCTGGTGGCGGTGGTGCTGGTCGGCGCGCTGCTGGTCGGATCCCCGGTTCCGCTCGACTTCTCCCGCCTCACCACCTTTACGAACTACACCGGCGACACCGGCGGCGGAGTGTTCCCCGCGACGGGTTCCGCGGCGTTCGCGTTTCTGCTCGGATTGCTCTACGTCTGTTATACCATCACCGGCTTCGATGCGTCGGCGCACACCTCGGAGGAGACCCACAATGCCCAGGTGAACGTGCCCCGGGGCATGTGGACCGCCGTGATGGTGTCGTGGCTCGCCGGCTTCATCATGGTCGCGACCTTCGTGCTGGTGATCCCGGACGTGCCGACCGGGGCGAAGGAGGGCTGGAACTCCTTCTATTACATGTACGAACATGCGGGGATCTCGTCCGGAGTCCGGGCGTTCCTCAGCATCGGCATCGTCGTCGCCAACTTCCTCTGCGCGCTGGCGGGGTTGACCTCCACCTCGCGGATGATGTTTGCCTTTGCGCGTGACGGAGGGCTCCCGGCATCGGAGGCACTGAAGCATGTCAGCACCAAGTTCCGCACCCCGACCTATGCCATCTGGACGTCTGTGGTCATCGCATTTCTGTCCACCGTGTACAGCGGTGCGTTCGTGGTGCTGGCGACCGGCTGCGCCGTCTTCCTCTACCTCTCCTATGCCATGCCCGTCCTGGCCGGACTGCTGTCCGAGGGGAAGGGATGGACGGAGAAAGGCCCGTTCAACCTCGGTGCCTGGTCCAAGCCGAACGCGCTGTTCGCTGTGCTCGGCGCGATCGTACTGGCCATCACCGGGTTCTTCCCACCCAACGAGAAGGTATTTTATCTCACGGGTGCCATGATCGTCGTGATGTTCGGCGCCTGGTTCGCGCTGGAGAGCAAACGCTTCCTCGGGGTACCGATCGGCGACAAGATCGCCGAGCGGCAGAAGATGATCGCCGAAATCGAGGCACGGTACAAAGACGAACCGGCGTAGGAGCCGTCAGCCGTCAGCCACCAGCGCTCCGCTGGTGGCTGCTGGCGTTTCTGCCCCGGGATGGCGCTCTCCTTCTCCAGTCAGGCGACCACGCTGGCGGCGAGGCCTTGCATCGCTGCTGCTGCGCCCCGCCGGCCGCTCGCGTCCGCCATCGTTCCTCCTCCTGCGCTCAGCGTTCCGATTATCAACGACTAACTGTTGTTTCGGGGTGCATCGGCGTGCGCCTGATCGCGGGTGCCGACGTCTTTCTCACCGAGGCGCGCAGTCCGTTGTTCCCTCCCTGATGGCTGGCGGACGCTACGATGCCGATGCAGGTGATGCTGCGCGCGGGTACGGCGGGCTCCGTCAGTCGCGTGACTCAGGAGGAGCTCCGCCGCCTCCTGGCGGACCTCGGCTTCGCCGAGGTTCGCTCGCTGCTGCGGAGCGGAAATCTGGTCTTCCGCGGTGATGGGCCGACCGGCCCGGAGCTGGAGCGGGAACTGGAGCACGCAGTCCAGCGGCGATACGACGGAGCTGTCCATCTCTTCTGTCGCACGGAGGAGGAATGGAAGGCGGTGGTCGCGCGGAATCCGTTTCGAGAGGAGGTGGTGCGGGATCCCGGCCAGCTCGTGGTGATGTTTCTCAAGCAGGCGCCGCCTGATGCACGGCTGGCAGCGCTGCAGAACATCCGGCTGGGTCCGGAACGGAGCGGGGCCGACGGGAAGCAGCTCTACGTGCTCTATCCGAATGGAGCCGCCGGATCCCACCTCACCCGCACCCTGGTCGAGCACCGGCAAACACATCCGTCACCGGCCGAAGCCGGAATACCATCCTCCAGGTCAGGCGGCTGCTGCACGACCTCGCCTCGCTCGATTGCCGCGATGAACCCTCGCCTGTCCTCCCTCCGGAGGGGCACCGATGACATGGTGCCCCGCGGGCTGAGGCCCGATTCCACCGCAGCGTCACCACGCCGCCCCACCGGCGCTATCTTCTCCCCCGATCACGATCGCACCCGGCCTCTCCCTCTTCCCTGCGCCCTTCCATGTCTTCCGACGAACACCTGCGGCACGCGGCCCTGACGTGGACCCACGGACTGGTCTTCGAGGGCGGCGCCCCGAAGGGCCATTCGATCACGCTGGACGGTGACTCCACCGAGGGCCCGAGCCCGATGGTCGCCCTGCTCCTGGCCGCCGCGGCGTGCATGGGCGCGGATGTGGTTTCGATTCTCGACAAGATGCGCGCGGGGCTGACCGGCTGCCGGATCGAGGCGACGGGTACCCGCCGCGCCGAGCACCCCAAGCGGTATACCGACATCCGCTTTGTCTTCCGGATGAGTGGCTCGGCGCTCGATGAAGCCAAGGCGCGCCGGGCGGTGGATCTTTCGCTTGAGAGGTACTGCTCGGTGGTGCACTCGCTCGCCCCGGATCTCGCGGTTTCGTACGACCTGACGCTGAGCTGAGTGTGTCGGTCCGCGCGGTGGCGGCGTATGCGTCCCTGGTGCTGTTGAACCCGCCCGCGATGCCGGCCCAGTCGCCTACCGGCATGGAAGCAGGCCTCATCAGTGCCCTCGCTGCCGCGGACCCGGCCTTCATCGGTGGTGGGGCAAGCGTAGCGTGGCGGCCCGGGGATCGGCTGCGCCTGGTGGCGGCAGGTATGCTCGGAGGTCAGGGCGGTCGGACCACCGGTCGCGGTGAGATCAGTCTCAACTACCTGCTGGAACCGGCGCGGGCCGAGGGGATCGGTGTCTATGGTTTTGCCGGTATCGCCGGGACGACCGGTACCGTCGGGAATGGGTACCTGCTGCTCGGAGTGGGTGTTGAAAGCGCGCCTGGTTCAGCGCACGGGTGGCTGGTGGAGGGCGGAGTGGGTGGGGGAGTCCGGATTGCTGCGGGATACCGCTGGCGGTGGCTCCGGCGGCCGGTGCGGTGAGGGCCGAAAACTTCGACGCCCCGGCCAGGGCCGGGGCGTCAGGTCGTACGGTTTCGATACTGTCCGGCTCAGGTGACTGACGCCGTTTCCTCGGGCTCCTGCGGCCGCTTGGCAACCGGCTGGCAGTAGCGCTCGCCCAGGGTGCGGAGCTGGGTCAGCTCCTCCTCCGGCATCCCTTCGTAGCGTTCGGTCAGGTACAGCATGGTATCGTCGAACCACTCCTTCTGGTGTTCCGGCAGGGCTTCGAGCACCCCGCAGCGGAGGATGTGGCTGAACAGCTCATCACGAGCCTGATCGAACATACGGGGGGCAACGGGGGTCCGGCGGGGCGGCTTGCTCTTCGTCATGCTGCTGACTCTCCTTTGACCTGGTGGTCTTGCGGCGGGAATATAACGAAACGCACGGTCCCCGGGCAAATGCGGGTTTCCTCCCCCGGGTTTGGGGGCATGATTAGATTCCCTGCGCTTCTACCGGCCCGGGGGGTTGTCGGGCATCATGAGGGTCAGATGGGCGATCACGACGAAGTATACGGACAGGCCCGCTCGGACCAGTTGCGCGAGCTCCTCCGCCGACTGGCCGAGCGGATCCGGGCGCTGGATGCCGCCGGGCGGCTGCTGCAGGCGTCGCCGGAGCTCCAGCGCCTCCTTGGCGACGCCCGGAGCGAGTTGTTCCGCTATGAAGTCCGCTGCACCTACGACACCCCTGAAGTCGCGGACAGTCGGCGCATCGTGAATGAGGCCGAGCGAGCTTCCCTTTCTCTCGATCTTCCAGAGGATGACGAACCATGGCGGCCTCCGCCGGCGGGATGAATCGCTTCTACCTGATCCTGGGCGGCCTCGCGGTCGCCGGCGCCGCCGTGCTGGCCGCCCTCACGCTGCGGAAGCCCGCGGTGAGCATCCCCGCCAACGCGGCGGTGCAGGTCAGCGATACCAGTGGCTTTCACGGCTACTATGCCGGGTCGGACAGCGCGCCGCTCACGGTCACGGAATACGCCGACTATGAGTGTCCGGCGTGCCAGGAGTGGGCCTCGGTGCAGTTCCCCACGATCGAGGAGCGCCTGATCAAGACCGGCAAGGTCCGCTGGCGCTATCGGGACTTTCCGCTCGACCAGATTCACCCCCATGCCCTGATTGCCGCCCACGCGGCCGCCTGCGCCGATGAGCAGGGGAAGTACTGGGAGATGAACCACCGGATCTACTCCTGGGAACCACGCTGGCCGGAGCAGCGGGATGCGCTCGGCACGTTCAGCGGATACGCCAAGGATGTTGGACTCGATCTCCCCAAGTACGGCGCCTGCATGCTATCGGCGCGGTATGCCGGTCGGCTGCAGGCGAGCAAGGCGGAAGGAATGGCCGCCGGCGTCCCGTCCACGCCGACCTTTCTCATCAACGGCCGGCTCTTCCTGGGTGGCCGTTCGGTGCACTACGACATGTTGAAGGCCATGCTGGACTCGCTTGCAGGCGGACCGGCCCAGTAACATGCGCACCCGGATGGCGGCGGCCCTGCTGAGTCTTGCCGGGCTGTTCGTCTCGCTCTATCTGTATCTGTACAAGCTGGGCTACATCGGCACTCTCGCCTGCGGTACCGGCGGCTGTGAAACGGTGCAGTTCTCTTCGTACAGTCGCCTCCTCGGCATCGAAGTCCCGCTGCTCGGCGTAGCGGGCTATGCCGTCCTGCTTGGCCTGAGCCTGCTGGCGCTGCAGCAGCGGGGCAACCCGCGCTGGCCCGGGTTGCTCCGCCTGCTGAGCGGCGGCGGCGTCGCCTTTTCGGCGTATCTCACCTATCTCGAATTGTTCGTTATCCATGCCATCTGCCGCTGGTGCGTCGGCTCGGCGGTGATCATCCTGCTGCTGTTCATCGCCGCGCTGTTCATGCGGGCCGAGACTGAGACGGCAACGGCATGAGCGCGACTCACGGCGGTCCGGTCTCGAAGCGTCAGCTCGCGGGTCTCTCCCTCGCGGCGCTCGGCGTGGTCTATGGCGATATCGGCACCAGCCCGCTGTACGCGCTGAAGGAATGCTTCGGGGCGGCGCACGGCATTCCGCCGACATCGGAGAACATCCTCGGCGTCCTCTCGCTGATCCTCTGGTCGATGAACTTCGTAGTCTCCTACAAGTACATCACCCATGTCATGCGGGCGGACAACCGGGGCGAGGGCGGTATCCTCGCCCTGCTGGCGCTGGTGAGTGGCTCGGAGGGCCGCCGACGCATGTGGCTCGTGCTGCTGGGCTTGTTCGGCGCGGCGCTGCTCTATGGCGATGGCATCATCACCCCGGCGATCTCCGTGCTCGGCGCCATTGACGGTCTCGAATACGCGACGCCGGTATTCAAGCCATGGGTCGTGCCGATCACTGTTGTCATCCTGCTGCTGCTTTTCCTGGTGCAGAAACGCGGCACTGCGGGCCTCGGTGGCGTCTTCGGCCCCGTGATGATCCTCTGGTTCGGCTGCATCGCGGTGCTCGGCGTGACGGGCATCCTCCGGGAGCCTGGCGTCCTCAAGGCGATCAACCCGTGGTACGCCGTCGATTTCTTCATTCGGGACGGGCTGCAGGGATTCCTGATACTCGGGGCTGTCGTCCTGGTGCTGACCGGCGGCGAGGCGCTCTACGCGGACATGGGGCATTTCGGCAGGACTCCCATCCGCATCGCCTGGTTCGGCGTCGCGTTGCCGGCGCTAACGCTCAACTACTTCGGGCAGGGCGCGCTGCTGCTGCAGGATCCCGGCGCGGTCCGGAGCCCGTTCTATGCGCTGGTCCCCGGGCCTTTCCTGTATCCGATGGTGGCGATCGCCACCGCAGCGGCCATCGTCGCCTCGCAGGCGCTCATCTCGGGCGCCTTCTCCCTGACGCAGCAGGCGGTGCAACTGGGATACTGGCCCCGGGTCACGATCACGCATACTTCCGAAAAGGAACGGGGCCAGATCTACGTCCCGGACGTGAACTGGGCCCTGATGGTCGCCTGCATCTGGCTGGTGATCAGTTTCCGCTCCTCCAGCAATCTTGCCGCGGCCTATGGCATCGCCGTGACCGGGACGATGGGCATCACGACGATTCTCTTTTCCGTGGTGGCCCGTGAGCGGTGGGGCTGGAGCCGACTCAAGGTCGGAGTGACCTGCGGGCTCTTTCTCGCCGTCGACGTCGCCTTCTTCCTGGCGAACATGGTGAAATTCGTCGAAGGCGGCTGGTTCCCGATCGTCGTTGCGCTCGGCATCTTCACGCTGATGTCCACCTGGAAGCGGGGTCGTATCCGGCTGTCACGAATCATGGAGGAGAACTCGCTTCCGATCGACCTCTTTCTGCATGACGTGCCGAAGCGCTGCCCCACGCGGGTGTCCGGCACGGCGGTATTCATGACGTCGCATCCCGGCGGTGCTCCGCCAGTGCTGCTGCACCATGTGAAGCACAACAAGGTGCTGCACGAGCAGGTGATCCTCATGTCGATCATTACCGAAGATGTGCCCTATGTGCCGGAGGAGGACCGGGTCAGCTTCCGGGACCTGGGCCAGAAGTTCTATGCGGTGACCGGACGCTACGGCTTCATGGACACGCCGGATGTCCCCTCGGTGCTGCGCCGCCTCCAGGCGTATGGCGTCGGCATTCGACCGATGGAAACCACCTACTACCTCGGCCGTGAAACCCTGATCGCCACACCGGGCCCGCGCCACTCTCCACCTGCCGCGGACGGTCAGCCAAGCCCACCTTACCTCTCGATGTGGCGCAAGCGGCTGTTCATTCTGATGACCCGCAACGCCCAGTCCGCGACGACGTTCTTCAATCTGCCACCCAACCGGGTGGTGGAGATGGGGGCGCAGATTCAGTTCTGAGGTGGCAGGTGGCAGGTGGCACGAGATTGCCGTTAGCCGTTCGTAGAAATATCACGGCCCACGGCTACGCACCGGGGGCCTTTGATCTTGTCAGTTCTGCCACCTGCTCCCTGCCACCTACCGACTTCCGCTCAGTGCCGCGCCCACACCGTCGTCGCGCCCTTGCCATCGAACGTCACCACCTCGTAGGGCTGCCTGTCGCCGTCCATCCCGGGAGAGGACGGGGGCATGCCCGGAGCGGCGAGACCGGTGACCTTCGGCTTCTCGCTGAGCAGCCGGCGGATGTCGGCCGCGGGGACATGGCCCTCGATGACGTAGCCGGCGATCACCGCGGTATGACATGACCGGACCTTGGATACCACGCCCAGCTCGGCCTTGATGTCGGTCAGGTCCTCCTGCTCGATCGACTTGACCGTGAAGCCGTCGGCCTTGAGGTACTCCACCCACTTCTTGCAGCAGCCACAGGTGGGGGAGTGGTAGACGGTGATCGCCGGGCCGGTGGTCAGCGGGGCAGACGGTCGGACGGTCGGTACAGCGGCGGTCGTTGTGGCCAACACCGCGCCGGCGACGAGGAGGTATGAGAAACGCATGACCCATTCACTTTCCGTTGAATGCCGTGTGGGCAGGCGGGGACGCCGGCCCTACCCAAGGAGGCGCGGACGCCTCTCGCCTACCGCCTACTTCACCCCTCCTCACTCTCATACTGGTCCTTCAGCTTCGCCACCACCCCCGGATCCGCCAGCGTCGTGGTGTCGCCCAGCGCGCGTCCCTCGGCGATGTCCTTGAGCAGCCGGCGCATGATCTTGCCGCTCCGGGTCTTGGGCAGGTCGGCGGAGAAGAAGATATCGTCCGGGCGCGCGATCGGTCCGATCTTCCTGGTGACATGTTCCTTGAGGTCGTCGCGCAGACTGGAATTGGCGATGATCCCTTCCTTCACCGTGACGAACGCGGCGATCGCCTGACCCTTGAGATCGTGGGTCTTGCCGACGACGGCCGCCTCGGCGACCGACGGGTGGTCCACGAGCGCGCTTTCCACTTCCATCGTCCCGATGCGATGCCCCGCCACATTCAGAACGTCGTCCACCCGGCCGAGGATCCACCAGTAGCCCTCATCGTCCAGCTTGGCGCCGTCGCCGGCAAAGTAGCGGCCGGGGAACTTGCTCCAGTAGGTCTCCCGGTAGCGCGCGTCGTCGCCGTAGATCGTGCGCAGCATGCTGGGCCACGGCTCGGTGAGCGTGAGGAAGCCGCCACCCACGAGCATCGGCTGGCCCTTCTGATCCACCAGTTCCGCCACGATGCCGGGAAAGGTCGTCGTGGCCGAGCCGGGTGTCGTCGTGGTGACGCCGGGCAGGGGGGTGATCATGATCGCGCCGGTCTCGGTCTGCCACCAGGTATCCACGATGGGGCAGCGATTGGCCCCGATGTGCTTCTGGTACCACATCCAGGCCTCGGGATTGATCGGCTCACCCACGGTACCGAGGAGCCGGAGCGTCGAGAGATTGTGCTGGGCGGGGAGATGCTCGCCCCATTTCATGAACGCCCGGATCGCGGTGGGCGCGGTATAGAAGATCGTCACGCCGTAGCGCGCGATGATCTTCCACAGCCGGTCCTTCTCGGGCCAGTCGGGCGCGCCCTCGTACATGAGCACCGAGGCGCCGTTGGCGAGCGGACCGTAGACCACGTACGAATGCCCCGTCACCCAGCCGATGTCCGCGGTGCACCAGAAGAGGTCGTTCTCCTTGAGGTCGAAGACATACTTGGTGGTCGAGGCCACCTGCGTCAGGTAGCCGCCCGTGGTGTGGACGATGCCCTTCGGCTTTCCCGTCGTGCCGCTGGTGTAGAGGATGAACAGCAGGTCCTCCGCATCCATCGGTTCCGCCGGGCAGTCCGACGACGCCCGGTCGAGCAGCCGGTGCCACCAGTGATCGCGGCCCTCGGTCATCGTGGCAAACGACTCGTCGCCCGGGCCGCCCGGGCGGCGCATGACCACCACGACATCCCTGATCGAGGGACACTCGGCGATCGCCTCATCGGCCATCCGCTTGAGCGGCAGCACCGAGCCCCGGCGGTAGCCACCATCGGCGGTGATGAGGCAGACGGCCTGGGCGTCGTTGATCCGGTCGCGCAGCGATTCCGCGGAAAAACCGCCGAAGACGACGGAGTGAATCGCGCCGATCCTCGCGCAGGCCAGCATCGCGATCGCGGCCTCGGGGATCATCGGCAGGTAGATCGCGACCCGGTCGCCTTTCTTCACTCCCAGCGCCTTGAGTGCATTGGCGGCGCGGCAGGTTTCCCGGTGCAGCTCCCAGTAGGTCAGGGTGCGACGATCGCCCGGCTCTCCCTCCCAGATGATCGCCGCCTTGTTGCGCCGCGCCGTGGTGAGATGCCGGTCGAGACAGTTGGCCGCGATGTTGAGCTTTCCGCCGACGAACCACCTGGCATGCGGCAGCTTCCACTCGAGCACCGTATCCCACGGCCGGATCCAGTCGAGCGCCTTGGCCTGTTCCTCCCAGAAGCGCAGCCGGTCGGTGCGGGCGGCCTGGTACAGCTCGGCGCGCGCGTTGGCCTGGGCGGTGAAGGCCGCGGGCGGCGGAAAACGCCGCGTCTCGGAGAGGAAGGTCGAGATTTGATCGGTCATGGGGGCGTCAATTGGGTTGGAGAAGCGGCGACCGGCCCCCGGATGGTGTCGCTCCCGGGCGGTGGGGTCAATAGCCGGCGAAATTCCCCGGTTCGGGAGTGGCTTGCAGCTCGCGGAAGCTCACTGCGGAGTGCTAGGCGTGAAAGCGTTGCGGCACCCCCGCATCAGTCGTCAAGTGATTGTCATTCAACACTTTGGTGTTCTGGCACCGGCCTCGCCTTTTACCGGTGCGGAGGCCACAAGGTCTCCAAGACAATTGATCCGCCCGATAAGAGCACACCCGGAGTGATCCGGGGCCGCAAAACTAGAGGTCTCTGAACTGGGGTCGGTTCCTGGGGATGAGATAGCTCGGTGCCGAAGGCGGACGCCCCGTGCCCACAGCGCGATGCGTCCCGCTTGAAGGAAAGCGGCAGAAGCATCGCGCTTCTGTGTACGATCCCGGGCGTGGGAGGCACACAATGCAGACCACGCAAGAGCATGTCCTCGAACTCGCCGCGCCCGAGCACCTCGGGCTCGACACCCGGACCGCCTTCCGCCAGAGCGCGGTTGGCCTCCTCGACCAGCTGCCGGAGCGGCTCGGCCGCCTCGTCATCGACCTGCGCGGCACGCGCACGGTGGACTCCGCCGGGCTCGGTGCGCTGATGCTGGTCCAGCGCCGGGCCTCGGAGCGGCGCCAGGTCGTCGTCCTGAAGCAGCCGAACGACGAGCTGCGGTTCCTGCTGGTGCTGACCAAGCTCGACGACCTGTTCGAGATCGAAGCCGACGCCGCTTGACGCTATATTCGGGGCATGGCAGAGGCTGTGTCCCGGCGGCGGGTGCTGTTCATCGAAGATGAGCCCGCCCTGCGTTTGAGTTACGCGCACGTCTTCGGGACGCGCTACGCCGCGTCGTTCGCGGCGACCGGCGCGGAAGCGCTCCAGCTGTTCAGGGAGCACTCCCCGGATGTCGTGGTGCTCGACCTCCGCCTGCCCGACACCGATGGCATCGACCTGCTGCGCACCCTGCGGCAGTACCAGCCGGGCCTTCGGGTCATCATCACGTCCGCTTATGTGAGCCTGGAGCCACAGCTCCAGGTGCTCAACCTGCCGCACGACGGCTATCTGGTGAAACCCTTCGATCTCGACGACCTGGGCCGGCGGATTGATGCCGTCAGCTGACCCGGCGCTGGTCATCGCCGCCGGCCTGGCCCGGCGCTACGGTGCGGTGCGCGCACTCGATGGGGTCGATCTCACCCTGGCCGCGGGGGAAGTTCTCCTGGTCCTCGGCCCCAATGGTGCGGGCAAGTCCACCCTGCTCCGGACCCTCGCGGGGCTGCTGCGGCCCACGGCGGGCACGGTGACCGTCGGCGGCCGACTCCTCGCCTCGGATACGCACGACGTGCGCCGGGCGATCGGGCTGCTGTCGCACCAGTCGCTGCTCTACGACGAGCTCACCCTGCTGGAAAACCTGGTCTTCACCGCGCGGCTCTACGGCCTGCCCGATCCCGCCGCCCGTGCCGCCACGGCACTCGCCGAGCAGGGACTCGCCGAGCGGGCCGATGACCGGCCGCGGAGCCTGAGCCGGGGGATGCAGCAGCGGGCGGCGATCGCCCGCGCGCTGATCCACGACCCCGCACTCCTGCTGCTGGATGAACCGTTCACCGGCCTCGACGCGGTGGCGGGCGACCGGCTGCGCGCCCTCCTCGCGATGCATGTGACCGGCCGGCGCGCCATGGTGATCGTGACGCATCACGCCAGCGAGGCGTGGGATCTCGCCACCCGGGTCGGGGTGATGGTCCGCGGGCGCTGGGCGCTCGAAGGGCCGCGGCCCGCTGGTCTCGACGACTTCCAGCAGCGCTACAACGAGGTGGCCCGTGGGTAACCTGTTCCGGCTGGCACTGGTGCTGGCGGGGAAGGACCTGCGGCTCGAGCTGCGGACCCGGACCTCGATCATCTCGGCCGCGGTCTTCGCCGCGCTGGTGCTGATCGTGTTCAATTTTGCCCGCGACCCGACCGCCGTGGCGACGCTGGATCTGGCGCCCAGCGTCCTGTGGGTGACGGTTGCGTTCGCGTCGGTGCTGGCGATGAACCGCGGCTTCCTGGTGGAGCGGGAGAACGCCGCCTTCGACGGGCTGCTGCTCGCACCGGTGCCCCGTGAGGCGCTCTTCCTCGGCAAGTACCTCGCCAATTTCGCCTTCGTGATGCTGGTCGAGGCAATTGCGCTGCCGCTGTTCGTGCTGTTCTTCAACCTGGATCTCTCCCACGCACTCGGTGGGCTGGTGCTGACGATGCTGCTGGCGACCATGGGGTTCGTCGCGGTGGGCACGATCTTCAGCGCCATGGTGGTGAAGACCCGCTTCGCGGAGCTGATGCTGCCGGTCCTGCTCCTGCCCTTCATGGTGCCGCCGCTCATCCTCGCGGTGAAGACGACCGTGCCGCTCTTTGCCGGGCGCCCGTTGAGTGAGGTGGTGGACGGGCTTAGGTTCCTCGCGATCTACGACATCGTCTTTCTGACGCTTGCCGTGCTCCTTTTCCCCGCCGTGGTGGACGAATGACCGCAGCTGTCTCCGGTGCCCGTTCCGTGATCAACCGCGGGCTTGTGCTCACGACACTGGGACTCCTGGGCGTGGCCGGCGTGATGGTGCTGGCGCTCGGGTTTACTCCGGTCGAGGCGACCCAGGGGCTGGCGCAGAAGATCTTCTACGTCCATGTCCCCGCCGCCTTCACGGCGCTGTGGGTCGCGGTCCCGGCGACGGCATGTGCCGGCCTGCTCTACCTCTGGCTGCACGATCCCCGGCTGGATCGCTTCGCGGCGGCGAGTGCCGAGGTGTCACTGGTGTTCTGCCTGGTGGTCCTGGTGACCGGGCCGATCTGGGCCCGACCGATCTGGGGGGCGTGGTGGACCTGGGACGGCCGTCTCACCCTGACGCTGTTTCTCTTCTTCCTGCTGCTCGGCTACCAGACGATGCGCGCCGCGATTCGCGATCCGGTCGAGCGGGCCCGGTTCAGCGCCGTGCTCGGCGCAATGGGCCTCGTGCTGGTGCCGTTCATCCACCTCAGCGTCTACCTCTGGCGTGGCCTGCACCCGAAGCCGATCGTGCTCAAGCCCGGTGACCCGAGCCTGCCGCCGGAGATGCTCCACACGCTGCTCTACGGCCTGGGCGCGGCATTGCTGCTCTACGTCGGTTTTGTGACGCTGCGCTACGGCATTCAGCTGGCCCAGGATCAGAGGGAGGCCGCCGATGCCCGATAACGGCGGGTACCTCAACGCGGCCTACATCGTCGCCGGCATCATCTACCTGGGCTACACCATTTCGCTGCTGCGGCAGGCCAGGCGGCGCTGAGTCCCGCCGGTCCCCGGCTCCGCTCCGGATAACGTAAGGGCCGCGGACATGCGGCCCTTGCGTCTGTCTACGATTGTCGCGATGATCGTCGTTGCCTGCCGCCCAATCGCCCAATCGCCCAATCGCCTACTGCTCCCGCCCCAGCAGCACCCGATGCCACAGTTGCGCGGCGACGAGACCGCCGGCAATCGGGCCGACCCACCACACCAGCTGCGCGTACCACGTCCCCGAGATCAGGGCCGGACCGAAGGCGCGTGCCGGGTTCATCGCCGCACCGGTCAGCGGACCGCCGACGAGAATGTCGAAGAAGAGCACCAGCCCGATCCCGAAGCCGCCGACCTTCGGAGCATTGGCGGATACCGCCGTGCCGAACACCGCCGACACCAGGAAGAAGGTGAGCACCGCCTCCAGCGCGATCCCGCTGGCGAGGCTCATGCCGCCCGCGAGGGATGGCGTGCCGATCGTGCCGGCGCGGGAGATACCCGCCGGAATGACCTGGGTGAGCAGGTAGGCACCGAATGTGGCGCCGGCCAGCTGTGAGGCGATGTAGGCGGCCGCGTCGCGGGCGGAGATCCGCCCGGCGCTCAGCAACCCGATGGTGACGGCGGGATTCAGATGACCGCCGGAGATGTGCATCGTCGCCGTGATCATCACCCCGAGGACCAGGGCGTGGGCCAGCGCGATGCCGAGCAGGCCGAAGCCGGCGCCGGGCAGGGTGCTGGTGATGACCGCGCCGCAGCCGATGAAGATCAACGCGAAGGTACCCAGTGCCTCGGCGACGCACCGACGGGGAAGAGCAGTCATGACGGAGTTCCAGGGGTTGAAAGGCGGCGGAACATACGGGCTCTCCGGCGATTTGGGCAGGGGCCGACCGCCCTACCGCCCATCCGCTCGCCGGAGCACCAGACAGGCGTTGATGCCGCCGAAGCCGAACGAGTTGCTCAGGAGGTATTCCGGGTCGGCGTCGCGGCCCGTGCCGGTGATGTAGTTCAGATCGCAGGTGGGATCCTGCTCCAGCAGGTTGACGGTGGGCGGGAGCCAGCGATTCGCGCTGGCCAGCGCGCAGATGGCCGCCTCGAACGCCCCGCTCGCCCCGAGGGCGTGGCCATAGTAGCCCTTGGTGCCGCTCACCGGGATCGTTCCCGTCTTCTCGCCGAACACCTGCCGGATGGCGAGCGTCTCGGTCGGATCGTTGAGTGGTGTCGAGGAGGCGTGGGCGTTGATGTAGCCGATCTCGCCCGGCTGCAGGTGGGCCTCCGTGAGCGCCAGGCGGATGGCGCGGGACGCCTGCACGCCGTCCGGCCGCGGCACCGTCATGTGGTGCGCATCGTTGGTCGTGCCGTAGCCGCATACCTCGGCGTAAATCCGTGCGCCGCGCGCGACGGCCCGCTCCCGCTCCTCCAGCAGCAGCACCGCCGACCCTTCCGCCATCACGAAGCCGTCGCGGTCCTTGTCGAACGGGCGGCTCGCGCTGGCCGGATCGTCGTTCCGGGTGCTCATGGCGCGGATGATCGCAAAGGCGCCAAAACAGAGCGGGGCGAGCGGCGCCTCGCTGCCGCCGGCCAGCATCACGTCGGCCTCGCCCCGGCTGATGGCCCGGAAACCATCGCCGATCGCCATGGTGCCCGAGGCACAGCTCATCGCGTTGGTGGAGTTGGGACCGGTGACGCCGAATTCGATGGCCAGGTTGCAGCTCCCCGCACCGGCGAACACCGTCAGCGCGAGCGCCGGATTCACCCCGCGCACTCCCTCGCGCAGGTAGTTCGGGTACTGCTCCTCGGCGTAGCCGACGCCGCCGAGGGCCGTGCCCATCATGGCGCCGATCCGGTCACGGTCCTCGGTGGCCAGATCGATTCGGGCGTCCTCGAGCGCCATGCGCGCCGCCGCGATGGCGAACATGCCGAAGCGGTCGAGCCGCTTGGTCCGGCGCGCCTCCATGAAATCGGCGGCGCGGAAGTCGGGGACCTCCGCCGCGATGTGGGAGCGGAACGGCGAGGGATCGAAGCGGGTGACGGTCCGGACCACGGAGCGCCGGGCCTCCAGTCCCTGCCACAGTCCGTCCACCCCGGTGCCGATGGGCGTGACGGCACCGATACCGGTGATGACGACGCGGCGGGAACGGTTCATTTCATGTCCGTGGTTATGGCGTGGTGGTCGATTGCGCGGAATCGACCCGCCCGGGGATCCGGCGAGGGGGGCCGGCCGCCGGTCGGTCCTTGCCTGAATTTGTCCGGCGCCACTCGCGGCGTTCGGTCGTCACGGGATCGGTGCGGCTTCTACCGACCGTCGGATGCCAGCCAATGTCCGCGATGCGATCCCATGCACGAACACCGGGCCGATCACCCAGTTCGCCGCGATCCAGCGGATCAGCGGCCAGGGCGGACCATCCCATTCGTGAATGATGGTGACGTGCGTGCCATCACCCTCGGGCACCACCTGCCAGACGACATCCATCCCGCGGGTGATACCGCGGATGTGCCGATAGCGCACTTCCTGCCGCGCCGGGTCCACCCACATGTCGGACACCCACCAGGTGGGCCAGTTGAGCGGACCAAACGGCCGGTTCGCGCTCATCTCGACGACGGCCCGGTCGGCGTGACGTTCCAGCGTCCGGACCCAGCGATAGTGCGGCAGAATCGCCGGCCACTGCTCGACCTCCTTCGCCGCCGCAAAGACCCGGGCCGGTGCCGCCCGGATATGTCCCTCGTCCACCACCCTCACGCGGCCGCCGTGCGCCACGCCGCCACGAGGCGGAACCCCAGCCGCTGCTCGACCCGGGTCACGATCCCCGCCCGCCGCAGCAGGCCGGTCAATTCCGTCGCGGTGAACCCACGGCGCACCGAGGTGAGGCCGTCGGCCTTGGTCGCGGCATCGAAGCCGAACAGGCGCGAGCCGAGCCAGAATCCGGCGAGGGCGACGGGGGACCGTCGCAGGTCGGCGATGATGACACCGTGGCGGGCGATGGCATTGGCGGTCTGGCAGCAATCGATGATCGCGGCGGGTGCCAGGTGATGGACCAGTTGGCTGGCGATCACGATGTCCACGCCGCCGGCGCGGACTGGCAGGGCACCGGCGCAGCCGAGCAGGGTGGGCACGCCCTGCTGCTGGGCGAGCCGGGCCGCCGCGGGATGCCGCTCGACGCCGAACGGGACGAGGGTGATGCCACGCCGCGCCGCCCAGGCCACGGCCCGGAGGGGCAGGTCGCCGGCGCCGGTGCCGATATCGAGCAACGTGAGGCGGGTGCCCGGCGGGATACCTGCCAGCAGGTGGCGCAACCCGTGGCGCACCGCCCACCAGCCGCCGAACCAGCGGTTGGCCGTACTGATATGGCGGAGCGAATCCCGTACGACGGCGGGATCGGCGTCGGGGTGATCCAGCAACTCGTCGCCGGCGGCGAGCGAGAGTCCCTGCACCGGGGGGGCGGTCATGGGCGACGCAGAGTGGCGTACGTCCCGCGGTGATACAGCAGTGGCTCACCGTCGCCCGCGCGCCCGCCGGTGACCCGGCCGACGAACAGGGTGTGGTCGCCCAGCGGCACCTCGGTGAATTTTTCGCACTCGATATGCGCCAGCACGCCCTCGAGGATGACCAGGCCATCCTCCGTTGCGCGGTACGGCAGGTCCGTGAACCGCTCCGCCGCCGGCATCACGGCGAAGCGGTGCGACAACTCCTCCTGTCCCGCGGCGAGGATGTTGATCACGAATGGCGGGCCGGCGCCGAGGGCGCGGTGCATGTCGGCGGCGACATCGACGCACACCGAGACCAGGGGCGGCGTCAGCGAAACCGACGTCAGGCTCGAGGCGGTCATGCCCACCGGATCACCGGCATCGTCGCGCGTGGTGAGCACGGTGATGCCGGTCGCGAACCGGGACAGCAGGTGGCGAAAGGCGGCCCCATCCAGATCCGGGCGGATCACAGCACCATGCGGGCGAGAAACCATGGATTGAGGACGGCGCGGGCGGGGAGCATGTCGCCGGTGACGCCGATAAAGGTATGAGCCAGCCCGCGGCGCTCCAGCCGGCCGACGGCGCGGTCGAAGAGGGCGGGGACGAACATGCCATACCCCACCAATCGCTCCATGGTCCACTTGCCGAGGAACGCGCGCCGCCGCTCGAGCCGGTACGCCTCCAGCGCCCGCGCGGTCACGGCGCCGCCAGCCAGCAGGGCGGGATGGGCGGCGTCGGCGGCGAGGACCGCGCCACGCAATGCGGAGCAGATCCCCTCGCCGGTGAAGGGGTCGAAGAAATCGGCGGCATCACCGACCAGCAGCGCCCCGTCGGCGGTGACCCGGCCCGACCAGGCGGCGAAGGGCCCCGTCACCATGACTTCACGCACCAGGCATTCGGCGCGGACCCGACCGGCCACACCGGGAAAGCGCTCGAGCATTTCGAAGAAATAGTCTGTGGGTCGCCCGCGGGCTGCCTCCACTCGGGACCGGGGCACGACGACGGCGACGTTGGCGAGCTCGGATCCGATGCGGTTGAGGCCGACATAGCCCTCGGGGCCGACATGCATTTCCGCCAGGCCCTCGAGGCCGGGCACACCGGCGACATGCGCGACGAACGCCAGCCGCGACGGCATGCCGTGGCGGCGGCGCCCCAGCCGCCGGGCCACCACGGAGCGCAAGCCATCGGCGCCGACGACCAGTCGGGAGCGAATCGTGGCGCGGTTGCCCCGCGCATCGCGCACCACCGCGCCGGCGACGGCGCCACCGTCGTACACCAGCTCCTCAATAGTCGTCTCTTCCCGCACCTCGGCGCCGGCCGCGCGCGCGGCGTTCACGAGATGCTGATCGAGGATGCGGCGCGAGACCGCCAGACCGGCGACGTCGGCACAGCGCGGATCTGCCTCGGCAAAGCGGCCGGTGAGCGTGGCGCCCTTCGGGGCAAAGACCCGGGTGCCGTGCAGGGGCTGGGCGCCGGCCTGGCGCAAGGCGGGCAGCAGCCCGAGTCCGTCGAGCTGACGCACGCACTCCGGGCTCAGGTATTCGGAGCAGGCCTTGTCGCGGGGAAAGCGGGCGCGGTCGACCACGACCACATGGTGGCCAGCCCGGGCGAGGTGGATCGCCGTGGCGCTGCCCGCCGGTCCGGCGCCGGCAACAAGCACATCAGGGTGAGGCGACATGGCGCAGCACGATCCGATCAGTCGGCCTGAGGATGGTCTGATAAGCATTCCGGAACGGGGCGAGGCCGCAGGGATCCCGGAGGGCGCGTGCGTAGCTCGGGTAGGGGCGGGCGTCCCCGCCCGCCCCTACCCGAGCGCTCGAAGGGACCCTGCGGACGAGACCCGGTGCCACCACGAGACACTTGGGGAGCCGCCCTAGAGCTTCTGATACTCGACTCCGCCGAGCAGGAGGCGGGTCGGGGAGAAGCCGGGGAAGTCGTAGGGGTAGCGCACCGGCCCGGTCGCGCCGGAAAAGGTCACATCGATGGCGAAGTTCGCCATGCGGAAGGTACAGCCGCGGGTCGTCGTGTCGCTTGAGCCGACGAGATTCGAATAGGTGATGATGCGCCGCTGGCAGGTTCCGCCCTGGTTCAGGGCCCAGGTGGTGGTGACCGTCTGCAGATCGCCAACCAGATCGATCAGGAAGGTCACCTGCCACCGGCCGACCAGCGCCGGGTCGATGTTGCCGCCGCCGCTTCCGCCCCCACCGCCGCTTCCTCCCCCGCCAGGAAAGGTCACCGGGCCGCCGCCGCCTCCACCGGATCCCTCGCCCGCGTCGAGGGGCGGGCGGGAGGTGGCGCTGCAGCCGATCAGCAGCAGCATGCCGGTCAGCGCGACACCCACCAGCCGAGCACGGTTGCCGTGCCGGTGGCGAGGGCGTTCACTCCGTCGTTGGTCAGCCATGCCAGCCCTCCGGTGTGGCGGGTCGTCTGGCCGCAGCGATGCAGCCGGCGTTCGGTCGGCTGATCACAACTCGGGCAGTGAAACCGGCCCTGAGCCGCGGCGCCAAGTATCGAGTCGACCAGCATGCCGAGCATACCCAGAAGCAGGGCGGGGGAGAAGAGGGACGGGGCGCCGGCCGCGGCCGTGCTGGCCAGACCGACCAGCCCGGCGCCGATGGCGGCGCCTGCCGTACCGAGGAGGGTGACGCCGCCACTCGTCCCGGTCGGCACCTGCCCGCCGGTGAGGACGTGGCGCGGCAGGGTGCGGCTCCAGCCGCCGAAGGCGGTGGCCCAGGTATCTGCGGCGGCGGCGGCGAGGCTGATCGTCACGACCGGGAGTGCGGCTGGGCCGAGCACCAGCGCCGCGAGCGCCGCCGCTCCGCCATTCGCCAGCACCTGCCATTCGTCCCGCTGACTGCCCTTGGAATCGAAGCGCTCGGCGCTGCGGTCGGGGGCCAGGCGGGAGATCATGCTCGAGCCGATGAAGAAGGTGCCGAGCGCCGCCATCCCGGCCCAGCCGGTCATGCTCCCGATGCTGGTTCCCACCAGGCCGGCGGCGAGTGCCCCCAATCCGGTGAGCGCGCGCAGGCGCCAGCCGAGCACGGCGATCAGGGTGGAGAGGGCGAGGGCGAGGGGGAGGGGCATGTGAGAAGAAGAAAGGGAGCAGGGAGAAAGGGGAACGGGGAAGGGGGAAGGGGACGAATTCAAACCAAGTCACGCTACCGAATCACGCTGCCGATGGGTTATTGTAGTCGCGGCGCGTGAGATACATCACCTGCCTTCGCGTTACTGTGTCCTGTCACCTTTTTCCGGCCTCCTGCCACCTCCCTTGTCCGTCCCCACGATCATCCCCCTGAGCCTGCTTGAGGCGCTCCGCAATCTCGACACACCGGTCGAGGACGGGCTGGAGGAGCTGGCGGGCGAGATCGTGAACAAGCGGCTGGGCCTCTCCTCTACTGTTGCGGCGCAGATTGCCCGCTATCAGGAGATGGTGCGCAAGGACGAACCGGTGACGGTGGACGAGGCGATCGCGGTCTTCCGCCTGGCCGGCCGGCGGGAGGACGCCCAGCTGGTGTTCGCCGATGCGGGCCGGCGGGCGGCGCGCCACGCGGCGCGGGGCGGCCCGATCCTCTCCCGGGCCGCGGTGCGGGTGATGCCCGGGGGGCTGGGGCGTTCCTTCGGCGCGAGTGCCGCCGTGCGGGCCGCAAAGAAGGTGCTCGGCGCCCAGCTCAGTGTGGAGGAGGCGGGCGCGATCGGCCAGATCACCAAGCCGCTCTCCATGATCGCCGCGCCCGAGGGGCAGGCCTGTACGTTTTATGGCTCGGCGCTGGCCGAAATCCTCCGGCTGCTGACCGGATTCGAGGGGGCGATGGCCCACGAACGTTGCCGAGCGCGGGGCGACGATCGCTGTTTCTGGCGTGCCACCGCGGTTGGAGGATACGACTGATGCTGTTGCCCGACGTGAACCTGCCCCTGGTGCGGACGGCCCTCGCCGAACTGGGCCTCGATGGCTGGCTGCTGTTCGACTTCCGCGGAATCAACCCGATCACCGGCCGGATGCTCGGTCCGATCGGCTTCTCCAGTCGCCGGCTCTTTGTCTTCCTGCCGCGGGTCGGGGAGCCGGTGGCGATCGTGCACAAGATCGAGCTCACGCCCTTTGCCGACTTTCCCGGCCGGGTGATCGCCTACGCCACCTGGGAGTCGCTGCACGCCGCGATCGGTGCCGTGGTCGGCGGCAAGACGGTGGCGATGGAGATTTCGCCGGACGACGCCGTGCCCTACCTCGACCGGGTGCCGTTCGGCGTGGTGGAGCTGATCCGCCGGCTGGGCGGGACAGTGCGGCCGTCGGGGGCGCTGGTCACCCGGTTCGCCTCGGCGTGGTCGGCCGAGGAACTCGCCGGGCATCTGGTGGCGGCGGAGGCGCTGGCGGAGATCGCCCAGAGCGCGCTGCGGCGCGCGGTCCGCCTCGGCGGGACGGGGCTGACGGAGTCGCAGCTGCAGGGGGAGGTGATCGACGCGATCCATGCGCGAGGGCTGGTATTCGATCATCCGCCGATTGTGGGCTTCGGGCCGAATGCTGCCAATCCGCATTACGAACCGGTGGCGGGGCAGGACCGTCGGCTGCAGCCCGATGAGGTGGTGCTGCTCGATCTCTGGGCCGGCAGCCGGCTGGGGACGGTGTTCGCCGATCAGACCTGGATGGGGTTCTCCGGCACGGTGGTCCCGCCGAAGGTGGCGGAGGTCTGGCGCACGGTGCGGGATGCGCGGGATGCGGCGATCGCCGTGGTGCGGCGGAAGGCGGGGAAGGAGCCGCTGTTCGGCTACGAGGGCGACGTCGCGGCGCGCGGGGTGATCACGGCGGCGGGCTACGGCGAGTACTTCGTGCACCGCACCGGCCACTCGATCGACCGCGACCTGCACGGCTCGGGGCCGCATCTCGACAACTACGAAACCCACGATGACCGGGAAATCCTGCCGGGCGCCGGCTTCTCGATCGAGCCGGGGATCTACTTGTCAGGCAGCTTCGGGGTGCGCAGCGAAGTGAACATGGTGTGGGCGCCGGAGGGCCCTCGGGTGACGCCGGCGGTGCCCCAGGTCGAGTTGATCACGCCGTAGCGGGCGATTGGGGGATTGGGCGCTTGGGCGCCGGGGCCGATTTAATCCCGCTCGCGCCCGAAAAGTCCAAATCGCCCGATCGCCTGATCACCCAATCGACCCGTTGTTTCCTTCTGATTCATCGAAGTTCTGGTGTTTCATGCGGTTACACGGCGCTTCGTGGCCGAAACTCGCCATGTGACCCTTCCTTGACACGTGATTTTGGTCACGTCATATTGTTGTCACCCGATCGGGCCGCGATTGGGGCAATTCGCTGAATACGCACTTCGCACACCCGCAGCACATCCATCTTGGTAGGACCGGCGCTACACGTGATCACCCCCTTGGGTTGAGGGCGGCTCTTCGCCGTCGCGCCTTCACTGTTTCGTATCGCAGGCAGGTTTGTGTTCACGCCACTGGAGGATGTCTCCATGAGAGAATGCGGTGTTAGCGCCTTCGCCCGCCGAGCGCTGTGGGTCGCGCTCGCGGCAGTCGGCCTGCTCGTGTCAGCGGGTTCGCTGCACGCTCAGTCGACTGGTAAGCTCGAAGGACGAATTCGGGATCAAGCTGGTGCGCCCATTGCCGGCGCCCAGGTCCGGGTGGACGGGACGGCGTTCGGTGCCGTCGCCAACAGCCAGGGCTACTGGTTCCTGAACAGCGTGCCGGCCGGGTCGATCGACCTGACCGCCACGTTCGTCGGGTACAAGCCGGTCCGGGTGACCGGCCTTCGCGTGCTGGCCGGCCAGACGGTCACCCAGGACTTCGCTCTGGAACAGACGATCGTCGAACTGACGGATATCACCTCGATCGCGGCGGTCAACGCGCTGGTGCCGCGCGACGAAGTGGCGACCAAGCAGCGGATCGACGGCGAGTACGCCGAGAAGCTGCCGGTCGACCGCATCGCCAACGTCATCGCGCTGCAGCCGGGCGTCGTCATCAACAACAACGGCGGCATCAACATCCGCGGTGGTCGTGACGACGAAGCGGCGGTCTACGTCGACGGCGTCCCGGTCGGCGGCGGTGGCCGCGGTGGCCAGTTCGTCGGGCAGACCGGCGGCGCGGGCATCGGCAGCGTCGGCACCAATTCCTTCGAAGAAGCCTCGGTCACGACCGGTGGCTCATCGGCGGAGTTCGGCAACGCGCAGTCCGGCATCATCGCGATCCAGACCCGGGCCGGCGGCTCCAAGTGGGGCGGCAACTTCGGGTACGAGAACGACGCGCTCGGCGGGCTGAACCACAGCCTCGGGTTCAACCGGGTCACGGGCGGCATCGGCGGACCGATTGCCGGCAACCTCACGTTCTTCCTCTCCGGCGATATCGACGGCGCCAAGTCGCAGAACAACGGCGTGGATGGCCAGAAGAACCCGGTCTTCGTCCAGGCCGGGGTCGACACCACGGTCGCGGTGTTCAGCGGCACGCCGGCCGACACCAGCTTTGTCGATGTGCTGAAGTTCGCCGAGCACACCGGCACCTGCGACGAGTTCAAGGGGAGCAGCAACAGCGACATCCGGAACAACTACGGGCTGGATTGCCGCGGCGCCCAGCTGCCCTATACACCGGCCTCCAGCTACCGGCTGCAGGGCAAGCTGCAGTTCACGTTCGGCACCGGCAGCCGCATCGCCCTGACGGCGCTGCAGAGCTCCGGCCAGAACCGGGGCTTCAACTATGCCTCCATCACCAATCCGACCAACACCTTCGCCAACTGGAACAAGAACAACGTCATGACGTTGAACTGGACCCAGAGCCTGTCGAAGTCGGCGGATCGGGCGCTCGCGCTCGAACTCTATGCTTCGTACCAGTGGGACCGCGCGATCACCGGCCCGCTCACCCGCCAGGGCGAGCAGGACACCCGGGATCCGTTCGCCGGCTTCATGATCAAGAAGCCCAAGTTCCTGTTCGACCTGGGCAACTTCCCGATCGCGGGGATCGGCACCAATTTCCGCTGCAACTGCGGCGCGCTGTCGCCCTACGACGTTCTCGATCCCGACCAGTACGAACAGAGCTTCTCGTACCGCACGAATCCCTACGGGTTGTCCGGGGTGTTCCAGGGCTTTCCCGAGCAGGGAGGTCCCAGCGGGCGGCTGAGTCTGTACAAGGAAGACCGCGCCATCGGCAAGGGAAACCTCGACTGGCAGGTCGACCGGTATAACCGCGTCAAGCTCGGCGGGGAGTACACCAAGTACTTCATGAACGCCTACTCCTCCGGCCTCACCAGCCAGGCCTTCTCCGACGGCTATCACGAGAAGCCCACCCGGTGGAACGCCTTCCTCGAAGACCGGCTCGACCTGGGCGATGTCGTCCTCGTGGCCGGCCTCCGCTATGACTGGTACAAGACGGGCGCCAGCCGGCCCTACTTCACCGACAGCCTGGGCAACCAGTCCTACTTCCCCCGTATCTCCACGATGCCGGGGTACAACCAGGCGACGGAAGACACCCTGTTCGTGGCCGACAAGAGCCACAACTACCTGAGCCCGCACATTCAGGTGGCCTTCCCGGTGACGGAGCGGACCAACTTCCGGCTGTCCTACGCCCACCAGGTGCAGGCGCCGGACTTCAACCTGATCCTCGGCGGCATCAACACCGACCTGAGCATCACGAACACCAACCACGTCTACGGCACCGACCTCGACTTTGGCCGGACGGTCACCTTCGAGTTCGGCGTGCGGCATTCGTTTAACGACGACATGGTGCTCGACATCTCGGCGTACAACAAGGACAAGCTGTCCGACGCCGCCGGCCGCCTGGTGACGTTCTTTGATCCGCAGAAGAAGCAGAACGTCGATCTCCGGGTCATCACCAACGCCGACTTCGGCAACTCCCGCGGTATCGACATCCGGTTCGACCGGCGCATCGGTGAACTGTTCAACGGCAGCCTCGCCTACACCTTCGAGGAAGCCAAGAACACCGGGTCCAATCCGTTCACGTACATCAACTTCGGGTCCCGGATCCTGAACTCCATCAGCGGTGGCAACAACCCGCCGCCGCAGGGCATTCTGCCGACCGACCAGAGCCGGCCGCACAATCTCGCCGGCCAGCTGGCGCTCAACTTCCCCAACAACTGGAAGCAGGGGTCGGCCGCAGGCTCGATTCTGGAAAACGTCGGGGTGTTCGCCACCTTCCGGTTCGCCAGTGGCACCTCCTACACCCGCTGTCCGGTGTCCGACCGCTCGGATGACAACATCTTCTCCGGTGGTGTCTGCGGCCGCAGCATCGAGGGCGATTACAACGGCGCCCGTCTGCCGCAGTTCAAGCAGTTCGATCTGCGCCTGACCAAGGGCTTCGGGATCGGCGGCATGGACTTCACCGCCTACAGCGAAATCCGGAACCTGTTCAACTTCGTGAACATCAACCGGGTGTTCACCCAGACCAACGACATCAGGAACAACACGGAGCGGACCCGCATTCGCGAGGCCGAGCTCCAGTCGTTCGCCGACGAAGCCAGCCGGAACAGTGCCCTGCTGGCCGACAGCTCGATCGACCTCTCGTTCGGTGGGGTAGTCGATCCCCGCCAGGCGTGCGGCTCATGGAAGCAGCAGGACGGTGCCTCCGCGACTCCCAACTGCGTGTACCTGATCCGGGCGGAAGAGCGCTACGGCGACGGGGACCACATCTTCTCGCAGGCGGAGCAGACCCGTGCATCAGATGCGCTGTACGGCGTCTTCCGCGGGCTGAGCAGCTTCACCGGTGCTCCGCGCCGGATCCGGGTCGGTTTCGAAGTCAATTTCTAGCGTAACTCACGGTGGCCTGGTCGGGGAGATCACTCCCGGCCAGGCGCCCCGCATGTCACCGAGCGAGGGGAGAATGCACTCACGATTCCGTATGAAGGGCCTCATGCTGGCGGCGTTCGCACTGCTGATCGCCAGCATGGCGCTGCCCAGTCCGGCCTCGGCCGAGCCGCAGCCGGGAGCCAGAAAGAAGGGCTTCCGACTGTTTGCCCGCGCTCTGGGCGCCATGACCATCAACCAGATCTACTGCGGCCTGGCCTCGGACGGCCGGGTCTGCGTGGACTCGACCAACAGCTCCACCATCGGTGGCGGCTTCTGGCCCAAGGGGACCGCGGACCAGTACGTCTTCAACTCGGGTCTCCAGCTGGCCGGTATCATCGGCCCCGATGGCGGTCCCTGGGTGGGCGACACGGTCGGCGCCTTCTTCTTCGATCCGAAGGGCACCACCGAGCACGGCGAAGAAGTCCAGCCGATCTTCAACATCAGCAATCCGGCGGACGCTGCCATCTGGCCGGCTGCCGCCTGCGTTCCCAGCGGCACGGATCCGGTGGCGCAGCTGTTCGATCCGCTGCTGCAGACCGATCCGACGAACACCGTCATCACCAACTGCCGCCGCACGGCCTCGCAGGGTGACGTCTGGTTCGTGTCGACCGAAGCCAATCCGAGCCTCAAGGGTGGCCGCAAGCATCCCCTGGGCGTCGCGGTGGAAACCCGCGGCATGGGCTGGAACTTCCCCGTCGGCAATGAAGGCATCCTGTACTTCATCTACACCTTCTACAACATCTCCTCGACGGTCCGGGCGGACTATAACGCGACCCGCACCGAGCTGGCCGACATCCTGTACAACCGGGCGGTCGAATTCCACTCGGCGACGACGGCACAGGGGGTCAGCCTCCCGTCCGGGGGCTACACCATCACCAACCTGTTCGCCGCCTTCGCGGCGGACATGGACGTGGCCAATGCCGGTTCGAACTACTCGGGAGTGAACCTGCCGTTCGCCCTCGGCTACACTTACGACCACGAGTTCTCCGGCGTGACGCCGGGCTGGACGTTTGATCCCTCGATCTTCAGCGCGCCGTTCTTCGCTGGCGCCGGCTTCATCGGCGTGAAGTATCTCAAGAGCCCGACTGGCCCGGGCGCGATTCAGCTGTTCAGCAACACGATCAACGGCGGCGCTTTCGGCGACCCGGGCAACACGGTGCAGCTGTACCGCTACCTGTCGGGGGCCATCAGCGTGGCGGCTGGCGATGCGCCGTGCAACACCGGCAATCCGCTGGTCACCCACGTCTGCTACGTGAACAACACGTCGCCGGCGGACATGCGCTTCTTCCAGTCCTCGACGCCGCTCACGCTCGCTCCCGGCCAGGGTGGATCGATCGTGGTGGCGTACATCTTCGCCGCCCCGGTGAAGACGGCGGGTTGCGCTGCCGGCTGCGACGTGCTGCCGGGCGACGCGCTGCTGCTGACCGATCCGGTTGGGCTGGCGGCCACGGGTACCAATCTGGTGGACAGCATTTCCGGCTTCCGGGGCTACTCGGACCTGAACTCCGACGGCATCGTTCAGCAGTCCGAAATGACGGTGGTGAAGGGTTCACTGCTGGGCAAGTCGCTGGTGGCGCAGGCGGTGTTCGACGCCAAGTTCCTGCTGCCCTTTGCACCTGACCCGCCGAGCTTCTTCCTGATTCCCGGTGACAACGTGGTCACGGTCATCTGGAAGCCCACAGCGAGCGAAACCGCCGGTGATCCGTTCTTCGGTCTGGCGAACCAGCCGACGGTCGGGGGCAACCCCAATCCGCTCTACGACCCCAATTACCGCCAGTTCGATGTGGAAGGCTACCGGGTCTACCGCGGGCGGGTCGATGCGCCGAACGAACTGACGCTGCTGGCGCAGTTCGACTACACCGGCACGGTCATCACCGACTACACCGGGGTCATCAACAGTTCGGTCGATTGCGCGCCGGAATATGCGATCACCACAGGCTGCAACGCCGCGTTCGTCCCGAACCTCAAGGACGGCACGGCGCTGACGGTCGGCTTCGATTACGACCTGAACGGTCAGATCATCCAGATCAATGCCGGCTCCGGGCGCGTACCGCTGCTGGCCGGAACCGCACTGACCGTCAAGGCCGACTCCACCGTGACCGGTGGCGGCACCAACGGCGGCTGCGGGCCGAGGTCAGTCTGTCCCCAGCTGTCCAACAACGGCGTGCCGTTCGTCTACGTCGATGCCACGCCGCGCAACAACCTGCGATACTTCTACTCGGTCACGGCGTTCGACGTGAACTCGGTCGAATCCGGCCCGACCAGCCTGGAGTCACCGCGCAACACCAAGCCGGTAACTCCGGCCAAGCCGGCCACCGACTACGTCAATTCCTCGTCGGTGGCGGTCCAGGTCATCGGCCGCGGGGTAGCGATGGACACCATCATCACCGCTGACCCGACGATCAATGGCGTCACTGGTGTCTTCAGCGGCCCGGCCCGGCCGGCGAACAGCCTGGTCCCGGCCTTCGTGGGCCAATTGCCCAAGCAGGTCTTCGCCACCGGTGGCAGTTTCGCGGTGACGCTGGACAGCATCGGATCGGGTGAAGCCGACGCTACCGGCTGCTGCGGCGGCGTGGGCGCCACCGTCGCACCGACGACCTACTATGTGACCGTCAGCACCAACAGCGGCAGCACGCAGCTGGCCATTCCGATCCAGCTGAACGCCAACGACGACCATACCACCTCCGGCAACGCGCTCTTCACAGCGGCCACCGTCAACGGCCCGCTGGCGCAGCGGTACGGTGGCGACTCGACCTACAGCCTCAAGGGTGCCGCCTTCGACAGCATCCCCAGCATCTACTTCATCGGCGCGCCGGTCTTCGGATGCCGGATCAAGGGGGGAACGATTCCCACCGGCAACGAATGCATCTACAACGGTCACCGGTGGCGGGATGGTCCGTCCACCCCGACCTCGAGCCCGCTGCCCTCGGCCCGGCTCACGGCAGAGACTTTTGCCGATCCGAACTCCGGCAACTGTAATTTCAACGGCGGCAACAGCCCGGTCTGCGTGGCGGTGGACTACAACAACGCCGGGGCCCTGAGCGGGGTCACGACCGTCTACAACCCGCAGAGCTACTCGCAGCTGATCCGCCGGTGGCGCAACATGGAGGTGGTGATGACGCAGTTCTTCCGCGCCGCGGACATCAACGTCTACTGGGGCGCGGCCGGGGCAATCGATTCCGTCATCGACGTCACCCACAATGTCCCGATCGCCTTCAGCACGGAAGCCGGTCCGACCTGGGGCATTCTCCAGGCCTCCAACAGCGCCACGGCCGGTTCCTCGGATACCCGCGCCACGGTGCTAACGGCCAATGACCTGGCCTGCGTCGAGCCGTTCTTCTCGCGCAGCAGCAGCCCGCAGGCGCAGTATCCCTGCAGCACACAGTACAGCTTCGTGAACACCGTGACCGCGGGGAACATGGCGTTCTACAAGAATGCCCAGTCCGCGGCGGTCACCGCTCCGGTGGCGGCCGGCAACGGCTTCGGGCTCTACCTGTCCGGCACGTTCACGATGTTCGAGATGGCGAGCGGCTTGCCCCCGGCGGCCGGCACCGTCTGGACCATGCGCTCCTACGCCGGCATGATCCGCGGCGGTCAGGGCGTGGGCGGTGGCAGCACGGGATTGCCCTACACGTTCATCTCCGCGCTCCGTCCGTTCACCGCCGTCGGTGCGCAGGTCGCGGTGGTATATGATGTCGTGAACACGTCGCGGGCACCGACCTTTGCGGACCTGAAGCAGGTCCACACGGTGCCGGACCCGTACTACGTGACCAGTCAGTTCGAACAGTCCACGGACAACAAGATCATCAAGTTCGTGAACCTGCCGCAGCGCGCCATCATCCGGATCTATTCGTCCAGCGGCGTGCTGGTGAACATCCTCGAGCACAACTCCGTGACCTTTGGCGGGGATGAGACGTGGAACGTGCGCAACCGGAACAACCAGGTCGTGGCCAGTGGGGTGTACTTCTACCACATCGAGGCCAACGGCGTGAGCGGTGGCACGGCGCGCCGAGTCGGGCGCATGACCATCGTGAACTTCGCGCAATAGTCCTCGACGGTCTGGGGGGGCCTCCGGCCCCCCCGACCCTGCACCCAGGAGATCGGACCCCATGATCCAGATTCACACCTCGCGCCTGGTGCTCGTCGCGGCCCTGCTCGGCGGATCGGTTCAAGGCCTTGCGGCCCAGGCCGGCACCAAGCAGGACAACACCGCCTACGGCACCACGTCCGCGGAATTCCTGCTCCTCGGAGCCGGTGCCCGCGGCACCGCGCTCGGCGGCGCCTACACCGCGATCGCCAATGATGCGAGCGCGCTGTATTACAATCCCGCCGGCGTCGCCCTCATGACCCGACCCGGCATGATAGTCGGCACATATGACTACGTGGCCAACACCCGCTACAGCTGGGGCGGCATCGCCTTCCCCTTCAGTGGCGGCTCCAAGACCTTCGGTGTGCAGCTCGGCACCTTTGGCTTCAAGGACCAGCCGGTATATACCGTCGAGCAGCCCGACGGGACTGGCGCCACCTACGATGTGAGCGAGACGTTCCTGGGCCTTACCTACGCCCAGAACTTCTCGGACCGCTTCTCGGCGGGCTTCACCGGCAAGTTCATCAGCGACAACCTGGGTGACGCCAGCGGCAAGGCGTTCGCGATCGACTTCGGCACCAATTTCCACGCGGCGCTGAACGGCCACCCGGTCAAGTTCTCGTTCGTCCTGTCCAACCTCGGCACCAATATCGGCTACAAGGGGAATGCGCTGGTGACTGCCTCCCCCCGCGATCCGATTCCCGGTGAGAGCGATGTCCCGGGCCTGGACCAGCCGTCGCAGCTCCGTACCAAGGCGTTCCCGCTCCCGACCACCTTCCGGGTCGGCCTCGCCTACGACGTGCTGACCGCATCGAGCACCCGCTTCACGCTGCTGTCGGACTTCAACCAGCCGAACAACAGCAAGGCCGGATTCTCGGCCGGCGCCGAATTCATGACCCGCAACCTCGGCGGCTCCAACTTCTCCGCCGCGCTGCGCGGGAGTTACACCTATATCGCGTCGAACAACCTGCAGCCCACCACGCTGACGACCTCGCTCAGCAGCGAAGAGAATCTGCATGGTATCGCCGCCGGCGGTGGCCTGATGTACGGGCAGGGGAACTTCAATCTGAGCGTTGACTACGCCTTCAAGTATCTGGGTATCCTGGGGGCGACGCACTTCGTCAGCTTCGGACTCGGCTGGTAAGGCTGTTACGGGGCGGGCGGAGCACTGCGGGCCCCGTCCAGCCTACAAGGATTGCAATGCGACGTTGGATGCTTCTGGCCGGGCTCGCGGCCACCATGGCGGCCCGCCCGGCGGTAGCGGCGGCACAATCGAATCCGGTGGTAACCGTCCGGTGCTTCAGATTCTACCGGGCTGACCAGCAACGCACGCTGGTGACGGCGTTCGTCGAAGTCCCGTACGCGCTGCTGGAACCGCCGTCCAATGCACCGCATGGCGATCTCCGATACGGTGTCACGGTCCAGATCACGGACCCGAAGGGCAAGCAGCTGGAAGGTCAGTCCTGGCCTGGCCGGGCCCGGGCGGACCTCAGGAACGCCGGTGCCGTCGCCTTCGAGATGCTGGATTTCTCCCTGGAACCGGGAACTTCCCGCATCGAAGTCGCCGTCACCGACTCGATCTCGGGGAAGCGTTTCATCGCATCGACCAATGTGACGGCCTGGTCCGAAGCACCTGGCGCATCGGATCTCATGCTGTCGCCGAACATGCGGATCGCCACCGGCAGCGACACCATGCCCAAGTCGGGCGAACGCCGCTGGGGCAACACGCTGGCAACGGCAGTGACGGAGCTCCGGCTCAGTCCAGTTCGTCCCAAGGCGTTCTACCTGCTGGAAGCCTATTCGGCCACCGCCGATTCCGGCACGATGCAGGTCCGAGTGACGGATTCGAGCGGTACCGCGCTGGTGACGACGCGGGCCACGCCGATCCGAGTGGTAGCGGGCGGCTCGGTGTTGAAGGGGGCGCTGGATCTGACGGGGCTCCCGTCGGGCAGATACACGCTGGCGGTCCGGCTCGACGTCGGCGGCAAGATCCAGGAACGCGCCGACCAGTTCGTCATGGCCGACTTCCAGGAGACGATGCAGCGGGAACAAGCCCGTCTCGCCGAGCTCCGGGAATCCGATGAAGGCTATTTTGGACTGTTGAACGAGGAGCAACTGCAGGAGGCGTTTGCGCCGCTGATCTATCTGGCGCCGTCGGAGTCGTTGTCGGTCTGGAAGTCCGGGCTGACGATCAGGGCCAAGCGGGAGTTCCTGACCCGGTTCTGGACCGGAAGGGATCCGACGCCGCCGACCCCGAAAAACGAACGGCGGGAGGTGTTCTACTCCCAGATCGCGGAAGCCAACCGACTGTACGCCGAAGGCGGCCGCAGCACGACGCCGGGATGGCGGACCGACCGGGGCCGGATCTTCGTCAAGTTTGGACAGCCGGGCGATGCCCTCGACCGACGCACCAGCACCGGGTCGGCACCGCCGTATCAGGTCTGGCGCTACACCCGGGGCAAGGAGCAGTACTACATCTTCGCGGATCGAACCGGCATCGGGGCGTACAAGCTCCTGGCCACCAACGATCTCAGGGAAACAAGCCTCGCCGGATTCCGGGAAATCCTGGGTGGCGAGGCGCTCCAGGACATCAGCCGCTGGCTGGGCATCGACCTGTTCAGTGGGGATACCAGAAGTGGAAGCAATCAGTAGTCGCAGTCGACTTACCAGATCGCAGACCCCGTTCCCCAGCGAGCGGTGATCACGTTTTCGTCTTCAGACACGAGGGACACAGTCATGAACCGTGTGATGCGTAGTACGGTCGTCCTCGCTGCCGCGCTCGGCGCGCTCTCCTGCAAGGGAGATCCCACCGACTCTCTCCGCAACGGTATCGACCATCTGGTCGCCACACCGTCGGTCCTCTTCATCGGCGGACCGGACTCGACCCAGTCGGTCCTGATCGAGGCCGTCGACGATCAGGGGAACCGCCTGTCGGGTACCTTCTCGCTGGTGTCCGCCACCGCCGGCCTGTCTGTCGTCCAGGACGCGGCGTTCAACAATGTCTACAACAGCGCCGGGCAGCTCGTCAGCCCCAAGAACTGGACCCGGGCCAAGTACAACATCACCACCGTCGCTGGATCGGGCTTCGAGAACGCGGTCTTCGCGGTGGGCGGGAAGCAGATCACGGTCCCGGTCCGGATCGTGGCAACCGCCATCCCTTCCATCACACTTTCCACCGCCGCCGCCAATGCCGGTGATACCGTCGTCGCGACGGCCCCGGCCAACTTCCGGTTTACCACCGCTTCAGTCGCCACGGGAACGGGTGGTGTGGTCGTGAAGACCGGGATCTCGGCGGACAGCTCGCAGTTCTCCTTCATCGTCGGCCCGAGTCTCAACGGCACTGTTTCCTTCACCAACTTGGTGCTGCAGTATGCGCCGACGGTGGCGAACTACGGCTCGACCTCGGCCGGTACGCTAACCAGCCCCGCAGTTATCGACTTCCCCGGGGTATTCTCCAACTCCACCCCGAGCAGTTTTCCGGCGCAGGACACGGTCACGCTTTCCGCTCCCGGCTTTCTCTTCCTTCCGACGGCCTCCGTGACGGTTGGTGGCACTGCGGCCATCGTAGTCGCTCTCGCGGCCGACAGCAGCTCGATCAGCTTCGTCCCGCTGGCTGGTTCCACCTCCGGGCCAGCGACGGTCAACGGGATAGTGCTGAGCTTCCTGACGTCCGTCTCGCTCAACATCCCAACGCTGGCCTCGCTTACCGTGGCGGCTGCGTCCGGCGCGACGGCGCTGGCAACCGCGCCGACCATCAACATTCCCGCCACCGGCACGACGTCGTTCTATGGGGACGCAGGTCAGTTCGCTTCCGCTGCGGAGTGCGGCAACATCGGGAATCACTGCCGCTTCTATAAGCTGGTACTGGCTGCCCCCAGGACTTTCGGCGTCTCGCTCGCCTGGGGAAACACCGCAGACATCGGTGGCTACTTCATCGACGCGGCCGG
>Ga0163153_10001519_pt1 | contig 36562 bp, 31 predicted proteins | sample OliLakLV19MP6IB1_FD_148629 | JGI IMG/M metagenome (GOLD analysis project Ga0163153, IMG submission 148629) | Freshwater microbial mat bacterial communities from Lake Vanda, McMurdo Dry Valleys, Antarctica - Oligotrophic Lake LV.19.MP6.IB-1 | ecosystem: Environmental > Aquatic > Freshwater >... | reverse complement strand
TTATGGAAAGATTGGTAACGCAGGTGTGAGCATTTGTTGCCTGGACGATGCGAAGAAATTATACAGTGGATTTAATTTATGCGATCCAAAGACTTCCGTGTCGATGACCATCAATGGTCCGGCACCCATGCTGCTGGGTTACTTCATGAATGCAGCCATCGATCAGCGGTGTGAATTATATATCAAAAAAAACGGACTGGAGGCAGAAGTAAAAAATAAAATCAACGAGATCTATAAAAACCACGATGGTGAACGTCCTTTCTATCAAGGGCCAACACCTAAGGGTAATGATGGTCTTGGATTAATGCTGCTTGGCGTAACCGGAGACCAGGTGTTACCACATGATGTCTATGAAAAAATAAAAGCAGAAACATTATCGCAAGTGCGTGGCACGGTGCAAGCCGATATCTTGAAAGAAGACCAGGCACAAAATACCTGCATCTTCTCAACTGAATTTGCATTACGTTTAATGGGTGATGTGCAGCAGTATTTTATCGATCAAAAAATCAGAAACTTTTATTCCGTATCCATTTCAGGTTATCACATTGCCGAGGCAGGTGCCAACCCGATCACTCAATTGGCCTTCACATTATCAAATGGCTTCACTTACGTAGAATATTATTTGAGTCGCGGCATGGACATCAATGAGTTTGCTCCTAATCTATCGTTCTTCTTTTCGAATGGCATTGATCCGGAGTACTCAGTAATTGGTCGCGTAGCCAGAAGAATCTGGGCGAAAGCCATGAAGAATAAATATGGCGCTAATGCACGCAGCCAGATGTTGAAGTACCACATTCAAACTTCCGGAAGATCATTGCACGCACAGGAAATTGACTTCAATGATATCCGCACAACCTTGCAGGCGCTATATGCGATTTATGATAACTGTAATTCGCTACACACCAATGCCTATGATGAAGCGATCACCACGCCTACGGAAGAAAGTGTGCGTAGGGCAATGGCTATTCAGTTGATCATTAACAAAGAATTAGGACTGGCTAAAAATGAAAATCCCATTCAAGGTTCATTCATTATTGAAGAACTGACGGATCTGGTGGAAGAGGCGGTACTTACTGAATTTGATCGCATCACCGAACGTGGTGGTGTATTGGGCGCGATGGAAACCATGTATCAACGCAGTAAGATTCAGGAAGAAAGTTTGTATTACGAAACATTGAAACACACCGGGGAATATCCGATCATAGGTGTGAATACGTTTTTAAGTTCGAAAGGGTCACCTACTATTCTTCCGCAAGAAGTTATTCGCGCCACCACAGAAGAAAAAGAATATCAGATCAATATGCTCCGTAACCTGCACGCGTTTCAAGGAGATAAGGCAGCCAAAGAAATGGATAAGGTTCAACTATCGGCTATTCAAAACAAAAATATTTTTGTTGATCTCATGAATGCGACCAAAGTGTGCTCGCTGGGGCAGATTACAAGAGCTTTATTTGAAGTGGGCGGACAGTATCGGAGAAATATGTAATCAGCAGCGCTGACAATTATTCCAAAGTTTATCATTCGAACTTTGACAAGAAATAATCCATCCAAAAAAAAAGACCTGCCGCAGCAGGTCTTTTTTTGTTTGAAGGTTACTTCGTTGGTTAGTATTTAATCACTTTTGTGTTACCGGTTTTATCGGTCACTTCAAAGGTGGGCACACCCGCAACATCTTTCAGGTTGTAAACCAAACCAAAATTTCCGCTCACCACCAGGTTTTGATTGTGAACCAGGTTACTTGAACCGTCAAAAATCTTCACGTTGATTTTCTCTTCAGTTCCTTTAGCCACTGCAAGCAAATACTTACTCTCACCTGTAATTTTGGCCACATGCACCATGTTTACCGTCTGCTCGATTTCATAATTCACTTTTTGAATCTGCTTTCCGGACGCATCGGAAACCTCAATCGTGTACTCACCAGGAGTCATGCCATTAAAATTTACAGGACGGACAAAACCGTTTACACCCGTAACACTTTCATTGAACACGACTTCTCCATCCTGATTAGAAATCTTCATGTTCACTCTTCCGGCTTTCACGCCTTCATAGATCACTTTGAAAATCCCCGATTCTTTCTGGTTCAATACTACCATCTTAGGATTAACAGGATCAGCTGCTACAGCTACGCCTGCTACCAGTGCTACTAAAAGAGCACTTACGATTAATTTTGTTTTCATAGTTGTTTTGTTTTTGTTTTCAATACAAATAACGGGAGCTTAAAGTCAAACAGACACTCGCTGTAAGTAAACTTGATTTTTAATCTTAAAAATCGTTTGCGGTGCAATTGCATTAGTCTACCATTCTACTTTGCTAAAAAAACGGTCAAACAGATGTTTATTTACTCTTAACCCCGATTAATAAAAACTAAAACGTTTGCGCTACGAAATACCTTGATTCAGTACCTGATACTTAATACTTCAATGTTTTCAACAAACCTTTACTATCGGTTACTTCGATGGTGAAGGCGTTAATACCTTTCAAGTTGATCACTTCCGCGAATTCTTTATTTATATAGCGCGACTCGCTATGAATTAACTCGCTATTGGCATTGTAAATATTCACATTCACATTGTCGGCACCTTTGGATGAAATCGAAAGCAGATACTTACCTTCTTCCGCCAGCTTCACAATGTTGATCAACTTTTCAATTTTCCCTGCACTGTAGTACACTTTCTCCAAATGCGTTCCACCCGAATTTTCAATCTGAATGGTGTAATCTCCCGCAGCCAGACTTTCGAAGTTATAAGGACGAATAAAGCCATCGGTCTTTTTTAACTTCTCAGTAAAAAGAACTCCTCCGGAATGATTTAAGATTGTAACTCTTACATCACCTGCCATATAAGCGGTGTAATACAATTTAAATAATGACGAACCCGATAAGTTAGTCACTGCTACCGATGATGAATTGGGTGCGATAGGTTCATCTGTTCCATTTGCGAACACCTGTGTACAAAAAAGTACGACAACGAATACCAAGCTAATTTTTTTCATAAGGATTATATTTTGCAATTAGGACGCTCACGCCTTCTGAAATGTTGCACGCTCACAGTTAATGTGTGTTAAAATATTTTTAACATACCGCAAATCATTCATGGCGCGTTGAGGTGCGCACTAAACGGCTTCAACTCGGTTTGAGATTCAAAAAACTGAAGAAATATTTTTTTTGATTAATTGAGATGAAAGATGTCTCTGGCATTTTCAGCCTCACGCATCAACTGTATTTGATATTTGATCTGATTGATCAGGAAAGATTCCTGCTTTTCGATCGAAAGGTTGACAAACTTGAGTCGCTCATCGAAACCCAGGCTCAATTCGTTGGCCACGTCATATAAAGAAACGACTTTATCGGAATGTGTAATCTTTAACCAGAAGTGATACTGCTCAAAATAATCCTTTAGAGAAGCACCCATGGGCTTGAAACCATCCACTTTCCATAAGGTAACATCACCGCCCGGGTAGAGTTTATCCTTATGATTTTTATAAAGTTTGTTCATAGAAAACAGGTCCACACATCTCACTATAATATCCGACTCACCTGTTTTATAGTGCTTAATAACACTTTCTAATTTTACCAATGATCCCAGCTTTTGCGTATTTGAAGTGTTGTTGTAATAAATACCAAAAGTGATATCCCTGGCTTCAGCATCCTCCACCAGCTGTCGATAACGTGGCTCAAAAATATGAAGAGGAACCATTTCTCCTGGCAGGGAAAAAATGGATAATGGGAACATGGGTATACTTATAAAAGCGCTCATTTCATTTAAAAACAGATATCCTCCGCAATTGTTCCCTAGAATTATAACTATCTAATTATAGGTAACTAAATAATGAGATTTTACTCCAAATCGATCAGAAAGCATTTTCTCGCCCGATAAAAAAGCCAGATTTATAATAAACGAATACCCAACAACAATCCCTCCCAGTCTTTCAATCATATTGCCTGCCGCTGTGGCCGTACCTCCTGTAGCCAGCAGATCGTCATGAATCAGCACGCGAGTGCCTTTCGCAAAAGCATCCACATGCATTTCAATGGAAGCTGTTCCATACTCTAATGCATACTCCTCATGAATCTTATGATACGGCAATTTGCCCGACTTTCTAACCGGAATAAAAGAGACACTCAGAGCTTCGGCTATTAATGAACCAAAAATAAAACCACGCGCTTCTACGGCAGCCACCGCCTGAACATTCTGAGTACTAAAATGAATTCTGATTTCTTCTACTACTTTTTTCCGGGCCACGGGATCCGCCAATAATGGAGTAATGTCTTTAAAAATAATACCCGGCTTGGGAAAGTCTGGCACATCACGAAGTAACGACTGAATGTAATTTTCTACGGCCATGAAAACAGTTTTAAATTTCAGCCATTATAAGTCAATTAATTTACCATTCAAAATTACTTGACTAACAGGATTACTGCCAAAGCGATACGGAATGGAAGCCAAAGAAGAAAGCGGTTCTGAAATAAATACGTTAGCGATCTTACCTTTGGTAATAGTTCCATGGGTGGCCGATAAACCCAGTGTGTAGGCCGTGTTAATAGTAGCTGCATTGAATGCTTCTTCAGGGCTCATCTTCATTTTTATACAGGCCAATGAAATCATCAAAGGCATATTTCCACTTGGTGCACTGCCCGGATTATAATCGGAGGCAATGGCCATTGGTAAACCTGCATCAATCATTTGACGTGCCGGAGTAAATGGAAGATTCAGAAAAAATGCTGCGCCCGGAAGTGATACAGGCATGGTGGCACTATTCATCAGCAACTGAATTTCTTCTTCGCCTATGTTTTCAAGATGGTCCACACTGATAGCCCCGGTTTTAACACCTACCTGCACCCCGCCCGATCGGTTTAATTGGTTGGCATGAATGCGTGGAATCAACCCATATTTTTTTCCCTCTTCCACAATCCGTTCTGTTTCTTCCACAGAAAAAAAACCTTGCTCACAAAACACATCAATGTAATCGGCTAGATTTTCTTCGGCTACAGCGGGAATCATTTCCGTAATGATTTGATTCACATAAGACTCCTTTTTCATTTCGCGCGGCACCGCATGAGCTCCCAAGAAAGTAGTCTTTACCGTAAGGGGAGTTTCTTTTCCAATTCTGCGAGCCACCCGTAGCATTTTCACTTCGTCTTTAGTGGTAAGGCCATACCCGCTTTTAATTTCAACGGCACCGGTGCCGGAATGAATAATTTCCCAGGCACGCGGAACCGATTTTTCAAATAACTCTTCTTCAGAAATCGCCTGAAGTTTCTTTGCTGAATTAAGTATGCCTCCTCCGCTTGCTGCAATTTCTTCGTACGTAGCGCCTTTTATCTTCATAACAAATTCCTCTTCGCGCGTGGCAGCAAAAACGAGGTGCGTATGTGAATCAATAAAAGAAGGAAAAACAAATCTTCCTGAGGCATTGATCCTATGATGAGCCTTCATTTCCAAGGGCAGATGCTCCATCAATCCATAGGAATGAATAAGGCCGTTGGAAATAATTAAAAATGCATTTGAAAGAATGGGTAATTCGCTCATCTGTTTGCCACTGAGCATAACCGGAGACAGGTCTCTTACCTGCACAAGTCCTTTGATGTGGGTGATCAGAATATCGGGCACCACGGGAGTGAACTTTTATTAGTCTACGTTCTCCACCTTCTTTTGGAGATTGGAGCTAAACACAGGGAAAGCAATTTTCATCAGCGCGAAGAAACCACGTCCGTCAATGGAAGGCCGGTAGCCAATTTCACCTCCATAAGCCCAGGCAAATTTTCGGTTAAACTTGCCGTCAATTCCTGCACGCATGCCAATGCTATTTAACTTAATGGCATCCGTAGCGTATTCGGAATTATTATATGCCACCGGATCAAGTTTCATAGAGGGGGCAAAGATGATGTCCAGAAAAACGGTAAACATACCATCATCAAGCGCCTCTTCATAGTTATCAAAGCTTACTGCCATGTTGCGAATCATGGTGAAAGAACCACCCACATAAAGATTTGTTGCATACAAATTACTAAAGGCATCTAAATCCTGAACGTCACCATTGCCATCCAGATAGGTATCTGGCAATGATACATTCTCCGCATTAACCAGATCAGCATTAGTAAGTCCTTGCTTGTCCAGCGCCCTGCTGATATCCGCGGTGCTGTTCCAAATAATAGCTCCTGCCCGTGCCCCATAAATTTTCCGAAGCTTCGCTGGCACTTCCGTGGTGAGAAGAACTGTAGTTGCCCCTGAATTTGCTGACGACTTTCTCTTGCGGAGCACTAATCGCGTAGTGGCGCTTACGTCAAAGTCCTTGATGTGGTAGGTGCCCCCAACTTCATAGTAATTGAATATCTCCGGCTTATTATCAGACGCACTGTTTCGGGCAGCAATTTCCCTGTTAAAATCATAAAACTTACTGCTATAGGTTTTACGGAATTGAGCCTTTACATCAAACTTATTCTTGTGAAGATAGAGCGCTTCAAATCCAAATCCTGCATTGATGTTGGTGGCGAATAATTCACCATAGAAAGGCTGGAATCCGACAAACAATTTATTAATGGTATAAGGATCATCATACAGTTCTTCAAACGTAGTGGCCGTGTTGAGCTCTTCTTCCTTAGCCTCCTGATCCTGTGCTATCAATGGAAGGAAACAGAGTTCGCTGAACAGCAGAATTAATAAAGGTATCCGTATGTCTTTCATAGAATTACCTAAAAATAGTAAAAGAAGTTGAAACCTAAGCTTTCCAGCCTTAAAGAAGGATACTGGGGCAATTGCCCATCCGCTAATTCAGTCTTACCAATTGGCCGTTTCTCAAAGAGATGAAAGGCACCACATGATTATCGCGTTGCTTTGAAAGAGATAGCCCGGAACTTAGTGACCCCGGCACAAAAACTCCTTCCCCGATAGTCTGAAGAAAATTGACACCATACTGATTCATCACCTGTGCCATGACCATGATAAATTCATATCCGGCACCGGCATATTCTGTAGGCAGAATTCCATGCCTGTTTACATATCGCTTTCTGAAATCCTGATAGGCAGGATTTGCCAGCGACTTAAAATTAGGAGCTGCCAAAGCAATCATGATGCGCTCAAATTTTCTGTAGTCAACGGAACTGTCCTCCATCCACCCTTCCTGGCCGATCACTAAAATTGAATCGCCACGTGTTTCCACACTGTTGATCACCTTTGAGTAGATGAGTTCATTGGAAGAGGCTACAAAAATACAGCCGATGCTATCCTTCTTAAGCGAAAATTGCAGGGGATTCTTCCACTCGTCATATTCGGTAGCGGTAGCCAATTTTGAAAGTATGGTGCCTGAATTTTCTGCGCTGATTCTTTGCGCATGAAGCACCTTGATATTTAACTCATTCGCCCTGGAAATAAAGTTGGCTGCCATCACCGAGTCCTTGGAGGTGTCTCCGTAATACACAAAGCAGTTTTTCTTTTTTGCCATCGTTGAAGCTAATTCGGCTGAACTCCTTCCAATCGTCTCATGGCTGGGTTGAAAAAGAAAACTATATGGATTCTGATTTACGAAGTCGGAATTATTAGTGAGCGGATTAACAATTACGTTGATTTGATTTGACACCGAAAAGTCTAAAACGGGCTTCGCTTCTTCCTGAAAGAAAGGTCCCACTAGCAAATCAACTCCCTTGAGTTCTCGTTCCTTTACTATTTTTCGCGTGACATCCAGGCTGCGCTCATTATCATAGGCCAACAAGGAAAGTTTGATGCCTGAATGAGTAAGTGAATCGGCCGCCAGTCTCATACCCTGATACAACTCCAGAATGATCTGGTTACGCTTTTTCACTGGTGATGGGTCGAGTGTAGCAGCAAGAAATGGCATGATCAACGCAACCCGTATGGTGTCTTTTTTAATTGGACGAATGGCTGCTTTACTGATCAGTTCTTGTCGTGAAAGATGATATTGAATGATCAGTGAGTTAATCAACGTTGTATCCTGAAGATGATAGGGCTGCTGACCGAGGCGTTTAACCAGGATTTTTGCTACCTCGGCATCTTCCGGATGATCTTCCAGCATCATGCGAAGTGTTTCCGGATCTTCAATCTGGGCAAGGTAAACCTTCTTTAAATTTTGAAGATCGCTTTGGAAAGCCGGGTCCTTGACCTGATCCATCACCACACGAGCCTGAAAATATTCTTTCTGATCGAAATAGTTTTTACTGAGCAGGTAGTTTACTTCATCCATCTGGTTCCAGTCCGGATACAGTTTTTTAATCTGAAGCAACATGTCCATCGCCACAGAACTGTAGCCCAACCGGTAAGCCGACATGGCATAATAAAAAGAGGCATACTCGCTATACGGATTTTCCTTATCGTAGATGGTGCATGATTTGAATGCGATCATCGCTTCACTGTATTTGCCCACGGCAAACAAATCTTTAGCGGTGCGATATTGACGTTTAAAGTCCTGTGCCGATGCTGTGAATACTCCCAGCGCGAAGACAATGGACAAAAACCAAGACGATATTTTATTAAAATTTATCTGAAACATAAGGTCTAACAGTGATCCAATATAAGCAAATCAAAAATTAAGCCGCTATTCCCATTCGATGGTTGCCGGTGGTTTGGAGCTAATATCATATACCACTCGATTAACGCCCTTTACCTTATTTATTATGTCAGACGATACTTCACTCAAAAAGTCATGGGGCAAATGAGCCCAGTCAGCGGTCATACCGTCTACACTTACCACAGCCCTTAGCGCCACCGCCTTCTCATAGGTGCGTTCATCACCCATAACACCCACGGAATAAACCGGCAACAATATGGTGCCCGCCTGCCAAACTTTTTCATACAAATCATGCTTTCGCAAACCCGCTATAAAAATATGGTCCGCGTCCTGTAGCACCTGCACTTTCTCGGGAGTGATCTCACCCAAAATACGGATACCAAGGCCCGGGCCTGGAAACGGATGCCTTCCTAAGATCGATGGATCGATGCCCAACGTTTTTCCAACGAGGCGCACTTCATCCTTAAATAAAGTATTCAAAGGCTCTACCACTTTCATTTTCATTTTCTCCGGTAAGCCTCCCACATTGTGATGCGATTTTATGGTAGCCGAGGGTCCCTTTACCGACACCGACTCAATGACATCCGGGTAAATGGTGCCTTGGCCCAGCCACTTCACGTCTTCAAGGTGATGAGCTTCTTCATCGAACACCTCTATAAATGTGCGGCCTATGGCTTTGCGTTTTGCTTCTGGTTCGGAGAGATTTTTTAGGGCAGCGTAAAATTTATCTTTAGCATCTACGCCTTTTATGTTCAAGCCCATTCCCTTGTAGGAAGTAAGCACTTGCTCAAATTCATTCTTGCGTAACAACCCATTGTCTACAAAAATGCAATACAGGTTTTTTCCTATGGCTCTATGAACGAGCATAGCAGCTACCGTAGAATCTACTCCTCCGGATAACGCCATCACCACTTTATCCTGACCCAGTTTTTTCTTCAGCTCATCTATTGTTGATTCAACAAACAGATCGGGTGTCCAGTCCTGGGGGCAACCACAAATGTGAACTACAAAATTCCTCAGCAGATTTTTTCCTTCGAGTGTATGCGTTACTTCGGGATGAAACTGAATGCCGTAAAGTCTTTCTCCTTTTTTCTTGAATGCGGCCACCTTCACGGAGGGTGTGCTGGCTATGATTTCAAATGCTTCTGGTATGCTGGCAATCGTGTCGGCATGAGACATCCACACCTGCGAGTCGCGGGAAATTTCTTTTAGTAATTCGTTATGATGATCTACCGTGGTGAGCTTTGCACGACCGTACTCTCTCATGTGAGAGGGTAATACACTTCCTCCGCTTTTATGAGCGATCAACTGTGCTCCATAACAAACACCCAACACCGGAATGTTGCCAAAAAGGGTAAGATCTACATCGGGTGATCCTGCATCGCGTACGGAACACGGACTTCCGGAAAGAATAACACCTTTTATGGAAGTAGTAATGGTAGGGATATGGTTGTAGGGATGAATTTCACAGTACACATTCAGTTCGCGTACTCTTCGGGCAATCAGTTGCGTGTATTGGGATCCGAAATCAAGAATTAGTATTTGTTCTGGCATGCGCAAAAATACAAAAACCCTTCAGAGTTAGGATCGGGCGTGTAGGTTTTAAAAAAAACCTAATCGACTAATCCTCAATACCGTAGCAATGCTGCTTCAGATAATCACCGGCATCATCCTGCCCGGCATAGAATGCTTTGCGCAAACAACTGCAGGCTTCGTCATCCTTCTTTAGCTCAATCAATGCCACACCCTTATAAAACCAGGCGGTAGCATTCTCAGGATCCAACATGAGTGCTACATTTATATATCTGATCGCTAATTCATAGTGCGCTTCTTCAAGAGAAAAAGAACTTCCATACAAGTAGGCAGGTAAAAATGTAGCCTCCAATTCGATGGCCTTATTTATAGCGATAATCGCACTGTCTCTCTTCTCGATGGAGTAATACGAAAAGGCGAGATTAATTTCCACTTCCGGATCATCCTGCATTTGTCGCACGATCAGTAAGTCTTTGATAGCCTGCTTATACTCTTTCTTTTCTAGTAACAAACCCGCGCGCCATTTTAAAATCTGTGGGTCACCACCACTCAGTGTCAACGCTATTTCAACATCGGCCAGCTGCTTATCGGTTTCACCCAATTCGCGATAGCATAGGGCGCGTAAAATCCTGGCCTGGTAGCTTTCCTGAAACTGAGGAATAAAACGATCCATATCGCTGACCGCATTTTTGAAATCTCCCTGGCTATAAAATGCCACACCTCTTTTATAAAGCACCCGATAATCCGTTCTTTCCTTCAACTTGCTGGCATCAATAACTTTCGTGTAAAGTTTTGCTGCCGCTGCAAAATCCTCCCCGCTCATGAGTGTATCCGCCTCGGTCTCCCATGCCTGCCACTTGGGATCCTGGGCTTGGGCCTGACCCGTGAAGGTTGCAAATGCTACCGCTAAAAGAATTATCAATTTCTTAACCATCGACCGATATTTTATTTCCGCATGAGAAATGGATCACCAAATATGAAAGATCGCGACTGCACTTCCAAACTAAAGAAGTACAGTCGCGATTTCAAAAAACGCGCGAAAGATTAGAATTACTGCTTACCGAAACGCTTGCGTTCGTTTTCGTTCAGGTAAATCTTGCGAAGGCGAATCGATTTGGGCGTTACCTCCACATATTCATCTGCCTGAATGTATTCCAAAGCCTCTTCCAGTGTGTGCTTGAGGGGTGGTGCAATTTTCATTTTCTCATCTGAACCGGACGCACGCATGTTGGTCAGTTTCTTAGTCTTGGTCACGTTAATAACCAGGTCACCACCACGGCTATGCTCACCAATTACCTGACCTTCATACACAGGCTCGCCTGGATTGATGAAGAACTTACCGCGATCTTGCAGGTTGTGCAAGCTATAAGGGATGGCCTCACCTTGTTCCATCACAATCAATGAACCATTAATACGGCCTGGAATTTCTCCTTTGTAGGGTTGATATTCTTTAAAGCGGTGAGTAACCACAGCTTCACCGGCTGTTACGTTCAATAAATAGTTTCTCAAGCCCATAATTCCTCTTGAAGGAATCAGGAACTTCAAAATCATGCGGTCTGCTTTTGGCTCCATGTTCAACATTTCACCTTTGCGCTGAGTTACCGTTTCAATGGCTCTGCCGGCAACCACTTCCGGTAAGTCGATCGTTAACTCTTCTACCGGCTCGCACTTCATACCATCAATCTCGCGCAGGATCACCTGAGGCTGGCCAATCTGAAGTTCATAACCTTCCCTGCGCATGGTTTCAATCAACACAGACAGGTGAAGAACGCCACGGCCAAACACCATGAAGCTATCGGCCGATCCGGTATCACCCATCCGCAAGGCAAGATTTTTTTCAAGTTCTTTTTCAAGACGATCTTTGATGTGACGGGAAGTAACATACTTTCCTTCTTTTGCATAGAACGGAGAGTTGTTGATGGTGAAGAGCATACTCATCGTTGGCTCATCGATAGCAATAGACTTAAGTGCTTCTGGCTTGTCGATGTCGGTTACCGTATCCCCGATTTCAAATCCTTCCAATCCTACCAGGGCACAAATTTCTCCGGCCTTTACTTCATCCGTCTTTATTTTATTGAAGCCTTCAAATACGTATACTTCTTTGATGCGTGTCTTTACAATCGCTCCGGTTTCGCGCTTCACTAACGCGATGTGCTGGCCAGCCTTCACGCTTCCTCGCTGAATTCTTCCGATTGCAATACGACCAACAAAAGAAGAATATTCCAGTGAGGTGATCATTAATTGAGTAGGCCCTTGATCAATCTTCGGAACAGGAATATGTTCAATAATGCCTTCAATCAAGGTAGTGATATCGGTAGTGGGTGTCTTCCAGTCGGCACTCATCCAGCCTTGCTTGGCCGAACCGTAAAAAGTAGGAAAATTTAATTGATCTTCGGTGGCATCCAGTGAATACATCAGGTCAAATACAGCTTCATGTACTTCATCGGGAGTACAATTCTTTTTATCGACTTTATTCACTACCAAGATCGGCTTAAGGCCTAGTTGCAGTGCTTTTTGCAATACAAAGCGGGTTTGGGGCATAGGACCTTCAAAGGCATCCACCAAAAGCAGACAGCCATCAGCCATGTTAAGCACGCGTTCTACCTCTCCACCAAAGTCGCTGTGGCCTGGGGTGTCAATAACGTTGATTTTATAGTCTTTGTACCTTACAGACACGTTTTTCGCTAAAATGGTGATACCGCGCTCGCGCTCGAGATCATTGCTGTCCATGATCAACTCACCAGGGTGTTCGTGATCTTTAAAAACGTGGCCTGCGTGCAATAATTTGTCCACCAGGGTGGTTTTTCCGTGGTCAACGTGTGCGATAATCGCGATGTTTCTGATCTTGCTAACTTCCATAAATTTTGATTCCTCTGCTTTTTTCAGTTTGAGGCCGCAAAGATAGTTTTATTTTCACTACTAAACGACAAAAACAGAAGACCAATAAAATAGCTCTTCTTCAGTTTGTATATGTAGAGTATAGTGAACCTATAAAAACCACCTCCCTATAAGATCAAAACATTTCGATCTGAACCACTGGGTCTTTATTTAGTCTTTTCTTTTGTGTGTAAGTCCTGCGTGTGTTTTCTATGAGCCAAAACAATTCAAGTAAACTTATCAAATGGATCCTCACCATGGCGCAGATGGTGGAAAAGGCTTTTTTCGTATTGGCCTTTACGCTCAGTATTTTTAACAACAGGTGCGCAATAAGCGTGCACCAAACCTGGGTCTTGATGCCATTCTCGGTTTCAGAATAGAAATAGTGGAGTTGATCCCGATTGCTATCGGGATTGTTTTAGTTTTTGTCAATGTTCTACCGTTTCTTGTACAAGAAGGCGATCTCTTGGTTTGTAATCTCAAAGTTATTGCAAATGAACATGTAGATGCGGCCTTTATCATCTTGATAGGTTATTTTCCGTAGGCACAAGGTTTTTTCCACCTTATCTTCCTGGTATTTTAAATGGACATGCTCCTCCTTTAGCACACCTGCTTCTTTGGGTTGGAGTGTTTGCTCACATACCTGGTTCACCACTTCATATACGGCATTGCTTTTCATCCTGCACACAAAATATACCTTCTCATTTGTCCATTTTGCAAATTGCAGATAATGGTTGTAGGCCTTGTCAAACACAATCATGCTATGCGCTGCCAACTTTAGGTATTGCAGGAAATTCTTGTCGTGCATCTTGGCTTCGCTTATCCGGGCATAGGTAGCGCAGTCGGCATGCGCATCGATCATCATGTGTACCTTCAGGCCCCCTTTTTTATTTCCATCATTTTTTGGGTTGCGGCCTACCCCTTTCATGATATCGGAAAATAAACGGATGGTAGTGGAATCAAAAATAAAAAGCTTCTCGAAAGAGACCTTTTCAATCCGGCTGACCGACAAAAGGGGCTTGAAATGTTGGATCAATTGGAAATAGAAGTCCTTGAACAATTCATTGTCATGGTTGCGCAAACCATCGCCTGCTGTACTCTTTGCAAACGAGGAATCCATGCCCAATTGGTTTAGCTTGCCTTGAAGCCCTACCAATTGATCCCAACTTGTAAATGTCTTGTAGTATTTACCACTCCCCTTTGCCAAAACCAAGGCGTCAAACTTATTCTCGGGCAATAAGTTGACGATCTGTTTAAAAAATTGGCTGACCGACTAAATTTTTAGCTATATCTTTGCCCATGCTAGTGTTGTTGTCCAAAACAAACATATAGCTTTTTAAGTAGGCAGGGTAACCTGCTTACTTATTTCAATTTTAGTCGGTTAGTAGTGATTAACTATACGTATTAATTCTCAGAAACAATGGCCTTTCCACTATTGGCCCACTCGTTCATGCCGCCCGAATAGTTCAATATGTTTTTGAAACCATTTTTCGCAAGCAAAGAATACCCGATGGTAGTGCGGTCGCCCGATTGGCAATACACTACCGTAGTTTTATCCTTACTGATTTTATTTAAATTTTCCTGAAGCGTGCCTACAAAAACATTATCTGCTTTAGCAACATGACCCGCTTTAAATTCAGATTCTCCACGCAAGTCCACGATTTGTATACCATTTTTTTTCGCGAGCGTATCAAACTCTTCGAGTGAGATCAATTTCGCTTTCTCCAAAGAGTTTCCAAGTTCAGTCCACACAGTAACGTTATCAATGTATCCATATACATTATCCAAACCAATGCGCATCAACTTACGCATGAGATCATCTAATTGACCTTCGTTTGCAACCAGCATGAATGGCTCATCATATTTTACCAACCACCCGGCCCATGTGCCAAAGGCATTGTTGCCCTGTATGTTAATACTGCCAGGAATAAAACCTGCAGCAAATTCTGCTTTCAATCTTGCATCAATCAACTTGACGCCTTTATCCATCGCAGCCTTAAACTCTTCTTTGGTCAATTTTTTCACCTTCGGTACTTCCGTCAGCAACGGACGGTCCACCTTGTTGAGCTTCTTCATCATGGCAAAATACTTAGGAGGCTCCGGTTGATCTTCCAATAAATATTTCACAAAGCCATTTTCATCAGTAGGATATTGGAAAGCCCAGTTACGAACTTTCTCATAGCCCACCGTGGTGCTCGGCACAGCACCCAACGACTTTCCACAAGCAGAACCTGCACCGTGGCCTGGCCATACCTGAAGGTAATCGGGCAGTGCATTGAACTTCGCAATTGACTTATACATCTCTTTCGCGCCCGCTTCTTTTGTGCCAGCAAAACCGGCAGCTTTCTCTAACAAATCAGGACGGCCCACATCGCCCACAAACACAAAGTCACCCGTAAACAACATCACCGGCTCATTGCTTGCAGGATGATCCGTTAACAAAAAGCTGACACTTTCAGGAGTATGACCAGGAGTGTGTAACACTTTCAAAGAAAGATTTCCGACTTTAATCACACTTCCGTCCTTAAGACCAACGTGAGGAAATTCGTATAACCATCCTTCACCACCTTCATCAGACAAATACAACTCAGCTCCGGTCAGTTTTGCCAACTCCCGTGAACCGGCTAAAAAATCCGCATGGATATGAGTTTCCGCGATATGCGTGATCTTCATGTTGTTCTGTTTCGCTATTTCGAGGTAGGTATCCACATCTCTCTTAGGGTCTATTACAATAGCCACCCCTGCCTTCTGGCAACCAATGAAATAACTTGCCTGCGCTAACGATTTGTCATATACGTGCTGAAAATACATAGTGTAATTTTTAATTTTTGCTAGTTACTAAATACATTTTAACAACTTCGGAGACCAATATATAAAGCTCCCAATTTATCGTACAAAGGTAATGCTCCGTCAGAATCGTTTCCGTGATTTATGTTACACAGGAAAATATTTTTGATGTCTAAAATCAACATTTTCTATCTTTTGGTTAATTAACCTGCCAATCAGTTCGATTTAGTGTCTTACCGTATGGATTTATCCGGGGTGGATTGTCCAGAAAGATAATACCATGATATGCCTGAAAAAGGTAAGGTAATTGAGATACGGAATAACATCGCCTTTATTTTTTAAAGTGATATTTTTCATGGTGACCCCGATTAGTTTATACACTACAACACCAATAGACAATCAATAGATAGTAGTAAAAGTTCGCTCAAATGATTGAAATATCTTAAAACTTCGCTTTTATGAACTTTGTGACAACTGTTACCAATTAAATTACTCTAATTAGTGAAATTTGTACACAAATTAGTGCAACCATGTCAACTGTAAAACTCACCAGCGAAGATTTCAAGGTAAAAGTATTAGACTATACTACACAGCAAGAATGGAATTATCTGGGCACGCTTCCCGCCATCATCGACTTTTATGCCGACTGGTGTGGACCCTGTAAAATGGTAGCGCCTGTGCTGGAAGAATTAGCCAAAGAGTATGAAGGCAAACTCATCATCTATAAAGTAGATACTGAAAAAGAGCAAGAACTTGCGTCTGTCTTCGGAATTCGCAGCATCCCTACTTTCCTCTTTATACCTATGGAAGGCAAACCGATGATGCAGCCTGGAGCATTGCCTAAAAGTGCTTTTAAGCAGGTAATCGATGAACACCTTGTTGTGGAAAAAAAGATTGTCCTCCCGGAATAACTGATTCGGTTTTTAAACTGCTGGCAGGCTTTCTATGAAATGATTCGCTCATGACTGCTGCGCGATCTGAAAATTAATCAGGTAAATTCTTCAGAAAGAAATCACGAATATTTCCTCCCATAATCATTTCAATTTCCCTGCGATTGAATCCTTCCTGCTCCAGAGCAGTTACAACCAATGGAAGGCCGGTAACATCAAAGTGGGTTCCAATGGCGCCATCAAAGTCGGAGCCCAATGCTACTTTATCCACCCCGATCTTGTCGGCCACATAGCGGATACTTTTTGCCGTAGCTGCTGCATCCGTGCCGCATACTGAAGTTTCCCACAGGCCAATACCAACCAATCCATTTAGCTTACCAATCTCAACCAAATGGGCATCAGAAAGATTTCGCTGATTGTCGCATACACCCTTCACACCGGTATGAGAAACCAACACCGGCCGGAGTGTCAATGCAAGAACATCATCAATTACTTTCGGAGAGGCATGGGCCAGATCAATGGTGATTTTCATATCATTCATCTTGCGAACCAGTTCCTTTCCGCTTTCAGTAAGTCCGTTGCGATCTACACCATGTGCAGAACCGCCCCATTCATTATCAAAAAAGTGGGTGATGCCGATGTAGCGAACACCGGCATCGTAAAATGTATTCAGGTTATTAAGATCATTTTCAAGGCAATGCGCTCCTTCCAGTCCTAGCATTCCAGAGGTGAGTAGGTGATTTGCTTTACGGTCGGTAATAAGATTTTGCAATTCACTCTTGTTAGTGATCACCCTAAACTGCCCTTCGGATTGGCTGGCGAATTCACGTAACTGATTAATTTGATGCAGCGCTCTTTCTTTAATGCTAAACCAGGTTTTTGGCGGACGCAGTTGCCCAAAACTCAGCAACGCGATCTGATCACTCTTATCATCATTGCGCTCGATGTTTATTCCTTTCGGCACTTTGCTCACAATCGAAAATACCTGAAACGCCATGTTGGCTTTTTGCATACGCGGAAGATCTACGTGGCCGTAGTCATGCTTTTCAAAAAAATCTCTATCCCACAAAAGCATATCACAATGCAAGTCGGCTATGAATGGGATAGAATCATACCAGGTCATTCGATCACTAGCACTGATTCTTGTTGTCACCATGTTTGACTTCTTATCAAAATAACCAGGAACATAGGTGAAGAAAAACACCGCTGCGATGACGATAATTACTGCCAGAACGATCAGTATCTTTTTTAGCATGAGAAAGATTTTTTTAAAGATACGCTTTCAACAATTACTCACATAACACACGTGCTTATCTGAACTCATACCCAACACCCATCAGTTGGGTAAGTAATTCATTAGGTGCATCGGTTGCTGTGGCACGGCCTTCCAGTTTGGGAGAAATCGGTGAAGCCTTCGCAAGATATTCCTGAATTACTTTATGCAACGTGCTACCCAACCGGGTTGGTTCTGCTACTCCTTCCACTCTACAAATCGTAGTATCAGGATCGCCTTCGCGCTCACACGCAACGAATGTGTATTTCTTAGTAAAATCAACGGGCTTGCCTTTCACTTTTATTGAATTTACACGCTTACCCATTTCGTTGCCAATGGTAAAGTTTACTTCCATACCATTAAAGCGGACTACCCAGCCTCCAAATCGTTTGGCAGGATCTTTCGCAAATGCATTTTGTAATTCTTTCTCCATCCAGTCCCATAGTTGCCTGCCCGTAATCACACCTTGCTTTGCTTCACTATCTACCGGCAGCATGCTCCATAAAAAATCCATGGTAATATCTGCCACACCGGTTTTAGGATCAGGTACTAAGGGAGGACAAAAACGAAAACCATTGCTCAACGCGATGTCTGGTTTATATTTCCACATAATGGCATCAGTGATGAAATTGTCCATCGGAGTCTCAATCACATAATAGCGTACTAGGGGAGTTTTTGTTTTCCCAATCACGCGATCCAGTTCCTGACGATAGGGCTCACGCGCACTTTTTACGAGCGCTTTCATTTCGTCATCTTCTTTGTATTGATCCGGATCTACATCCAGTAATTGATAGGTGTGGTCTTTAATGACACCGTCTTCCACCACGATATCCAACTTTGCCAAAAAAGAACCAAACGCACCCGGCTCGGTAACTTTTGCATGCTTTCCTTGGATAGGAGTGCGCACACGCTCGTGTGTATCCGCACCGATGATATAATCAACACCCTTTGCAAAATCACTATTAGCCAATCCAACTTGCTGCGCCAATCCCATGTGCGTAAGTAAGAACACCATATCGCAACGTTCATACTCGCGAAGCAATTTTATATACTTTGCCACATTGAGCTCGGGTTTAGTAAACTGAATACCATCGCTATATGCGGGTGACTGGCGCATGGGCGTGAGCGGATCATTATAACCAATGAAACCAATTTTAATACCTGCTATATATTTGATAAAGTAAGGAGGGAAAATCAGGTCTCCATTGAATGCATCATTGGTTTTATGAAACATGTTAGCGCACACTTTGGGGCCGTGATAGGCAAACATATCTTTCATCATCATCTCCTTGCCATACACCACTTCCCAGTTACCTGGCAGCATCAAGTCGTAGCCAATGTTATTCATCAATGGCACAATGGCTCTTCCTTCCGTCAGGGCGGCTACTCCACCACCCTGAAAGCAATCGCCTCCATCAATGACTAAGGTATTTTCCGGGTTTTGCTTTCTCAATTCATTCACCATGGTTTTGAGTGTAGCAAAACCTCCACGCTTTTTATACACGGGCTTACCATTCTCAATGAAAAATTCATCATGTATTAAAAGTTGAGAATGAATGTCAGCCGTATGAAGCAACGTGAGTCTGTTTGCCTTTCCGAACTTTACCGCAGATGAATTCGACATCTCTTTACTTAAACCAGCAGCATCTTCATTACTCAACGCAGACGCAGCCAAAGGAGAAATTAAGCCCGCACCAGCACCTAACGCCAATCCCATACCAGAAGCTTTTTTCAAAAACTCCCTCCTACTATTTTCAGAGATTGAAATATTCAATTCTTTTTCCTTATTCGAAATGGTATCGACCTGACAAGAGGAACATCCGCAAGTAGGGTTGTGTGTGAACATATTTATTTTTTAAAAGGGTAGATTGTCTGTTGTAAAAATGTTTTCGGGAATTGTTCAACGCCATCGAAGCCTAACTTTTCATCTCTTCCGTTTTTTGGAATGTAGGCCGTTCTAAACAAATAATCCCAAACGCTTAAGCTAATGCCGTAATTTACTCCGTAGGTATTGGGGAGTGTTTTGGCATGATGCCAGATGTGCATGGCCGGATTGTTCAGCAAATATTTAAGTGGACCATACGTAACATATAGATTGGAGTGGTTAAGATGCCCGATCGCAACCGCGATAATGTGGATGATAAAGAAATCCTGCAAGCCAAAACCAATCATGGCCAATGGAATGTATTGAATGGATTTGTATAAAATGGTTTCCATCCAATGGAAACGAAGGTGAGCGGCAAACCCCATCTCTTCAACTGAGTGATGTACTTTGTGAAACTCCCACATCCACGGCACCCGATGCAATAACCGATGAATGTTCCATTGTATAAAATCGGCAATCACAAACATGGTCAATAGTTTGGCCCAGGCCGGCCAGCTTTGCACCTCAATGGCCACCGGGTTTTGCATTCCAAATGCTGCGAGAAAATCATTAAATAAATTCACTGCCACATTAGAAATGGTATTGTAAGCGATGAGTGAGAATAAGAAAAAATTAAAGAACATGTAAAACGCATCGAGCCAGAAGTCTTTTCGGAAACTAGACTGACCTTTGCGCCAGGGCACAATAATCTCAAGCAACCACACAACCAAAGACAGTCCCACCAACCACCAGAAGTAATTATGCCACCCAGGATAGGCGATCTCGCTAACCAGATAATTCCAGTAGCCGGTATAAGAATCAACTACAATCTTCCAGTAATTCTCCATGTCTTAAATCAATTACTATCGTACACTTTCACGCCTTTATTCAACCACACGCTCCAGGCTTTGCTGTAGGCATGGATATTTTCCGTTGCGGTTCCTTTTTCGTCAACGACCACATTTCCTTGGTTCACCCATTCGAAAATGCCTCCGTATAGATTTGATACATTAGCGTAACCAGCCTGCTTCAATTTGTCAGCAATTTTTTCACTGCGGTAGCCAACCGAACAATACACCACTATTTTTTGATTTTTGTTTATCAACTTCAGTTTGTCCAGATCAAATTGATCATAGCCGACAAACTTTGCGTTTTTAAGATGACTCACCTGATATTCCTTCCATTCGCGCGCATCAAGCAACAGTGCATCATTCATTGTCTTCACCTGCGGCACGGTCACTTCAGGCACCGAATGTGAAAGTAAAGTTTTTAATATAAGATTATAAGCACTGCTTTGTACTTGTGCAGAAGCTGGTAAAAACGAAAACACGCTAATAATCAAAATTATATATGTTCTCATTTCCTTTCTATTGGCTTATTTGATTGCTGCCAGGCCATAATGCCACCACTGAGATCATAAATTTCTGTGAATCCTATCTCGGACATTATATCGACTGCTGAACCACTACGACTACCTGCTTTACAATATACAAACACTGGTTTTGATTTATCGAGCTTACCAACACGGCTCTTGAAATCATTTGAATATATATCGATCGATAACGAGTTGGCAAGGTGACCTTGACCATATTCGTCTGGAGTGCGTACATCAATCAAAATGGGTTCTTTAGATTCCTTTAGCTTTTTATCAAAATTTTGCGGATCGAGTCTCTTCACAGTTTGAGCCTGAGCAAAAAAGTTCACTGCAATCATCATCACCATCAGAGGCAAAAGTCTTTGTTTTAGCATATTCATCATATTCAAAGTTTGATGCAAAGATCATAAGAAGTTAGTTCTTTTTATGTAACAAATGTTACATGACTAATATTCTGGTTATACAAAATATTGATTGGCAATTCAATGATATCAATCTTGTGGTGAAGGTGCCTGTATTGTGCAGGATGCTTTGGTGACTATCGTTCTCTGACCCTTGCTTATTAAGCAATCCACGCTTTACGAACCAGGCCGACTCGTTATTCTGACCTGAAGAATGAAAAGCTATCGTTGCAACCAATGCAGCTGCGATAAAATATTTTGAAAATGAGTACATGATTTACCTGGTTGAACTCAGCGCCTTGCGTTTTTCCTGAATGGGTTTGAAGGGGCCAAGTTTATGTTGTATTTCATCAAAGCCATCCGTAAATGGACCAAAGGGATGATCGATCGGTTTCGTTGATATGTCGGGCCAATCCTCACTTAGATCTTTGTCGGGTCGTAGAAGTGAGTTCACATACGCGGCAACATCCCAGGCCTGCTCATCGGTAAGTTGCGGAGCATCATACGCTGCGCCCATCGGCATGTTTGCTTTTACATAACCGGCAAATCGTGATAAGCGATATAAGCCTGCGCCACTGTTGTAGCTCTGCTTTCCCCACAAGGGAGGAAATTGATAACCGCTTCCGTCAGCGAGTGCAATCCCTTCGCCCTTTTTACCATGACATACCGTACATTGCTGCTCATAAATAAGTTTTCCGTTTTCAATACTCGCAGGCCGATCCATATAAGCGAGCTCTACAAGTCCTGATCCCTTCGGAGATTTTCCTTTCTCAACATCTTTACCCAACCACTGAATATAGGCAACGATGGCTTTCATCTCGTAACTATCATCGGAAAGTGCCTCGCCATTCAAACTTCTCTCAAGGCAATCGTTCACTCGCTTTTCGATGGTTTCTTCCGAGCCAGAACGTGCCCTGACTTTGGGATAAGTGGAAGCTACTGCACTGTAGTTATTACCAAAAGGTTTCGTGCCCGCATCGAGATGACAGTTTTGACAATTCATTCCGTTGCTGATGGCTTTTACCGAACCATTGGGTCCCAGATATTGTGACGTATGTGCAATCAACTCACGACCATATTCGATCAACTTTCCGTTTTCATCCCCTGGGATTTGAGCAATCTCAGGTGCCTGCCAGACATCTGGTTTAACGACATTCTTCTCAATGGCAGGAGCGCTAACGGGCGCTGCAAACCATGACGCAACGCGCGCAGGTCCGATAATGAGGGATGAGGTTAGCCCAACCATCAACAGCACAACTATCATCACCGTGATCAACACTAAATTGATCATTTGCAACAAAGGCTTATCCGGATGCGAATGATTCTCCATAGGCTGATTCAGAAAGTCGAAAAAGTATTTCCTGTTAAAAGAAAAAGTAAAAGCTAATCAAATTAATGAGGTAGTTTCTGTTGGAATAATCCATACACCCAGGTGCCTGCCACCGCGCTAAGGAGCGTAACGATTATTACTAAAAACCCGCTTCCAATTTGCGCAAAGAGAGGACCCGGACATGCACCGGTAATCGCCCAGCCTAAACCGAAAATAAAACCACCAATAATATTTCCCCAATGAAACTGCTTATCATGGAATATCACGGTCTCACCCTGCGCTGTTTTAATATTAAATTTCTTGATCGCCCAAACGGAAATCATGCCTACAATCACAGCCGTGCCAATTACGCCATACATGTGAAATGAATGCAGGCGGAACATTTCCTGAATGCGATACCATGAAATGATTTCTGCTTTCACGAACACAATGCCAAACACAATCCCGGTAATCAGATATTTAATATTGGAGCCAATCAATGTTTCATTGGCTATCTGATCGTTGGGTGCCTCACACTCAACCGGGTGAGCCACCGGTGATACATCTACAAATTCGTCTTTAGATTTCTGCATAGTAATTTCTCTTTGCTATTATAAACTCATTAACCAGGGAAACAGAACATGGACCATCAAAAATCCACCTGCCATGAAGCAACACGTTGCCACCAATGACGGCCATTGCAGATTCGACAATCCCATGATAGTATGCCCGCTGGTGCAGCCGCCCGCATAGCGTGTGCCAAAGCCAACAAAAAAACCGCCTACCACAAAAAACATCAGGCCGCGAAGTGTAAACAGATTTTCAAAACTAAATATAGAAGCGGGCATCAGGTTATTATCTACCGTAATATTTAAAGCTTGTAAATCACTCACAGTCCTTTCAGAAATCAGAATGCCCTCAGGGTTACTAAGAAATTGTGTAGCGATCACACCACCCAACAGCACACCGCCTACAAAAAATAAATTCCAGATTTCTTTCTTCCAGTCATACTTGAAAAAAGAAATATTGGCAGGCAAGCAGGCCGCACATAAATGTCGAAGGGAGGATGAAATGCCTAGATGCTTATTTCCCAAAAGCAATAAAGCAGGCACCGTAAGGCCGATAACCGCACCGGCTATATACCACGGCCAGGGTTGACGAATCAGTTCAATCATAGTAGGTATAGTTTATCTGAATTTAGGTACAAAAATATGGTAATGACATGACATTGGTCAGTGATGTCGATCACACAAGATTAATTTTTTAAGCATACCTGTGATTTTATCTTCTCAGGGCAATACATACGCACCGCCAGTACCATCGAAGAAATCAACGTAAGTGTTGCAATAAGCTCAATGGAGAACGTGAGACCAAACCAACTGGCAGCCATAGCAGCGATCAAACCACCGGCTACGTAGCCTAAGTCGCGCCAGAAACGAAAAATACCAATGCTTTCAGGACGATCCTTCACCGTTGTATTTTCTGCAATGCCCGCTAAAAAAGTCGGGTATACCAGGGCGGTTCCGATACCCAGTAAAGAAGCCAATACTAACAAGGCAGTAAGGTTGATCATAAAGGGAAATGCGAAGAGCGCGAGAGCTTGCAACAGCATGCCATACGTGAGAATATCTTTCTTGCAAAATTTATCAGCCAGTTTACCGGCAAACAGTTGACCTATTCCCCAAAAGGCAGGGTAAACAGCCGCCACCAAACTAATTTCATAAATGGAAAAACCACGTTGACTCATCCAGATAGGAATGATGCCCCAGGCCAATGCGTCATTTAAATTATTGACAAATCCTGCTTGCGTAATAGAGCCAAGGTTGCGATGTCGCCAGGATGTATCAGAAAATATTTTATTCAATGTCAGCGCATGAGGTGGATTTTTTTCTGTGTGAGCAATCTTCGTTGTATCATTTACAAAAATGCAGGAGAGCAGAAAGCCACCAATTGCCAGAAAAATTCCTATGTAAAACGGATATGGGTGCAAACCATATTCAGTAGCCACCCAGCCACTCACAAAAGCCATTATTGAAACTGCGAGATAGCCGGCAAACTCATTGAGGCCCATGGCAAATCCGCGGTCCTTCTCTCCTACTAAATCAATTTTCATCAGCACCGTGCTGGACCAGGCAAGACCTTGATTGATACCAAGAAAAATATTGGCCACAATCACCATGTTCCACGAAGAAGCGAAGATGAGCAGAAAGGGAACGGGCAAACCAAATACCCATCCCACCACTAATAGTCTTTTACGGTTAAGTGAGGTGGCAAATTTTCCGGCTATGTAGTTGGAAATCGCCTTAACAAAACCGAATGCAATGATGAAGGAGAGCACTGCGTAGTGGCCATCCACTCCAAATTTTTCATGAGCAAGCTCCGGAAGTATGGAGCGCTCCAATCCTACCATGCCCCCAACAAAAGCGTTGATAATTACCAATAAGGTAAACTGTTTCCAATTTTCTTTAAGGCCTTGTCGCATGTAAATTTATTGAAATAACCAGAGCAGAATCACTATGGCTATAACCTTTGCCCTCCGGAAATAGTTTCCTGTGTTTTTATAACACAAGTTCCTTCACCAGAATATAAACACCCATTACCAGCACAAACCAACCGAAAACAGGTTTGAGTTTTTCGTTGGGAATAAAGCGGGTGAGATAGCTGCCTATGATAATACCCACTATAGCAAATATTGAAAATATGAGCATAAATTGATAGTCGATTGAGAGTTCTCCTCCCAAATCACCCGTAAAACCAATTAATGATTTAAAAGCAATAATAACCAATGAAGTACCCACTGCTTGCTTCATGGGCAACCCGGCCAACAGCACCAGGGCAGGGATGATGAGAAATCCCCCACCCGCACCTACTAATCCGGTGATGCCACCAACAACAATGCCTTCGATAAAAATAAGCGGGTAGTTATAATTGATTTTTCCCGGTCCTTCTTTCTGTTGAATAGGCTTGCGGATCATAGTGATGGATGCCAACAACATAAGCACACCAAATAACACCAATACCGCCAATGATTTGGAAACCTCCACACTTTCCACTGTAAACACAGGATCGGGAATAATTGGCATGATAAATTTGCGCACAGAAAACACCGCAGCGATGGCTGGCACACCAAAAATTATGGCAGTCTTTACATGAACATTACCACTTTTAAAATGACTGAAAGAACCCACTGCGCTGGTTAGCCCTACAACAAAAAGTGAATAGGCCGTTGACAATACCGGATCAACATCAAAAAGATAAACTAAAATGGGCACGGTTAATATAGAGCCACCCCCACCTATCAATCCCAAAGTAAGCCCCATCACAATAGAAGCCAGATATCCAATAATCTCCATGAATAATTAAATTTTACCGCAAAACTACAGTGGTGGTGATGCTAAACTCCGTAACAAACATCACACAGGCAAAAATCAAATGCCAAAATACTACCTTCGCAACCCGAATGGAAAAATAAAAGAACAAGTTGTTCGTCTATCGGGTTACACTACTAAAAAATCACCAAGCGATATCATGAGTAAACCAAAAGTGACCATTAAACAGGTCTTTAAAACGATTATCTGGCCCCGTAGAAAATTAATTGGCATCGGATTGATCCTGATTGTCATCAGCCGGTTAGCCGGCCTGGTTCTACCATTGGCCACGAAATATCTGATCGATGACGTAATTGCAAAGGGTGACTTATATATGCTGAAGATGGTACTGATCGCTGTGGTGGCCTCCATCACGGTGCAGGCAGTCACTTCCTACTTGCTTACCAAAATTTTAAGCGTTGAAGCCCAACACCTGATCTCTGTATTGAGAGCCCGGGTGCAGAAGCATTTATTAAAACTCCCTACTCGTTTTTTTGATAATCAAAAATCAGGTGCCCTGGTTTCGCGTGTGATGACGGACGTAGAAGGTGTGCGCAACCTTGTGGGAACCGGATTGGTGCAACTGGTAGGTGGGTTTTTAAGCGCAGCTATCTCGCTGGTATTAATGATTCGCATAAGTCCAATGCTTACGCTATATGTATTGGTGCCCGTAATAATATTTGGATTGATCTCCTTAAAAGCATTCGCATACATACGTCCTGTATTCCGCGAACGAGGAAAACTGAATGCAGATGTATCCGGACGTTTAACTGAAACACTAAACGGTGTACGCGTAATCAAAGGATTTAATGCCGAGGGGCAGGAAATAAAAATCTTTGAAGAAGGAGTAGATAAATTATTCCAGAATGTGAAGAAGACACTCACCTCTACCAGCCTGGTCACCAGCGCTGCTACCTTTCTGCTGGGGCTTGCCAGTGCAGGTATACTTGGCATCGGTGGCTATATGATTATTCAACACCAACTCACCTTTGGTGATTTTCTTTCATTCACTTTGTTTCTTGGCTTCATGATCGCACCCATTGTTCAAATGAGCAACATCGGCAGTCAGCTAACAGAATCCTTTGCCGGTTTGGATCGCACGGAAGAACTGATGAACATGCCTATCGAAGACGATGGGACTATTCGTACCACCAAAATCGGAAACATCAAAGGTGATATCGAATTCAAAGACGTGTCGTTTGCCTATGAAGAAGGTAAACCTGTGTTGAAAAATATTTCTTTCTCCGCTCCTGCGGGATCGGTTACCGCATTGGTAGGAACTTCCGGTTCAGGTAAAACAACCATTGCAGGTTTGGCTGCTTCATTTCTTAATCAGGATAGTGGAATGATTACTATTGATGGATTAGACCTATCAAAAGTTTCTCTGGATAGTTATCGTGGTCAATTGGGTGTTGTGCTTCAGGATGATTTTCTTTTTGAAGGATCCATCCGAGAAAATATTTTATTCCCACGCCCTCAGGCATCAGAAAAAGAATTGCAAGGCGCTGTAAAGGCTGCTTTTGTTCATGAGTTTACGGATCGTTTTGAACTGGGACTTGATACGATAATCGGTGAACGCGGAGTGAAGCTTTCTGGTGGGCAACGTCAGCGCATCGCTATTGCGAGAGCTATTCTGGCCAATCCACGGATCTTAATATTGGATGAAGCAACGTCCAACCTCGATACGGAAAGTGAAAGCTACATTCAGGAAAGTTTGCGCACGCTCATGCAAGGACGAACCACTTTTGTGATTGCTCACCGGCTGAGTACTATCCGACAGGCCACACAGATTTTGGTAGTGGAGCAAGGCCAGATTCAGGAACGCGGAATGCACGAAGAGTTGATTGAAAAGAAAGGCCGGTATTTTGAGTTGTATACCTATCAGGCCCGAATCTAGTCGCTGGTTCTTGGTTGATAGGTAATCGGACCTAACAACAATCAAGGAGTAGCTAAGCAAGTCTTTTTGTCATTAAAAACAGGAGAAAATGTAACTAAAACGGCCATAATAGCTTGAAATTATAGTCAAAATCCTATAGGCATACTTTTCACTTATTAGTTTGATCAATCTAAAAACAAATGTCAAACCTTAAAAAATAGAAGTATGAGTATCATCCGATACAACACCAATGACTTTGTTCCAACCACGTTTAGCAATCTGGTAGACAAATTTTTTAATGATTCACTGGCCCGCTCTGGCGGAAGCGCCATTGCACCCAAAGTGGACATTGTAGAAAACACCGACTCATTTGAAATTCATCTGGCCTTTCCCGGCTTGAACAAAGAGGATTTCAAAATTGAATTAAATGACAACTACCTGACGGTAAGTGGCGAGCGTAAGTTCACCAACGAGAAGAAAGAAAGAACTTTTCACACCATCGAAACGCAATACGGCTCATTCAGCCGCTCTTTCTCATTGCCTGAGAATGTTGATGGCACCAAAATTAATGCAACGTATGCGAATGGCATGCTGGAACTCACCATTGCAAAAGACAAGAAAAAAGTTTTGAAGCAAACCATCAAAGTAAGTTAATAATCAAAGTAGTGGAGTTTAGGTTGGGCCGCCATTGTGCGACCGGGGTAGCATCCTCCGGAAACGGGGGGCGTTTTTTGTTTAAAAAAAACCTCACTTACCGCAAATGAGGGTTACTAATCAACATTTAATAAACGTGAACGCAAAGTTTTACCACAAGTCAACCAATCTTTTTAAAGATTTGCGTTATCTTACTTAAATTAAAGAGATTGATATGAAGCGATCGTTGTTGATTCTACTGGTTGGTTGCACGGCTTTCATCGGAGCCATTGTCGGATCCATTTTCACCATGAAGTTTATTGATGTTGACCCAATGTATAATTCCATTGAGACCAGGCAAAATCTCAAATTGGCAAATTACCGGGTAGACTCTACTGCACGGGTTCCGGCAGGATTAAATTTTGAAACAGCTGCCCGTTTAGTAACACCTGCAGTAGTTCATATACGCACGGTGTATGGTGGTGGTAAATTTAGCCTCAATGCTTTTGACTCCTATCTCAATCCTCATGCGCAGTCATCCGGATCCGGTGTAATCATTTCTGATGATGGTTATATCGTTACCAACTACCATGTGATTGAAGACGCCAATTCCATTGAAGTGGTGATGAATAATAATCAGCGTTTCTTTGCCAAAGTAATTGGCCGTGATCCGAGCACTGATCTTGCTTTGCTAAAAGTGAAAGCAAAGAACTTACCGTTTGTTCACTACGGAGACTCGGACAGTGTTACCCCAGGCGAGTGGGTATTGGCCATTGGAAATCCTTTTGATCTCAACTCTACAGTAACTGCCGGAATCATCAGCGCGAAAGCAAGGAACATTGGCATATTGCGTGATAAAAATAATTTACAAATAGAGTCATTCATTCAAACGGATGCCGCAGTAAATCCAGGCAACAGTGGTGGTGCGTTGGTGAACCTGCGCGGTGAACTCATTGGCATCAACTCCGCCATTGCGACAGCAACGGGAAGTTATTCCGGTTACTCATTCGCCATCCCCATTGGTTTGGTAAAAAAGATAATGGATGATCTGCTGGAATTTGGGCAAGTGCAGCGCGGTCTTCTGGGCGTTCAGATTGTGGATGTATCAGCCGCATTGGCCGAAGATCGGGAATTAGATGTCGTGCAGGGTGTGTTTGTCAATCTTGTAAACGAGGGCAGTTCCGCTGCGCAGGCAGGCATAGAGGTAGGTGATGTGATTACCGGGATCAACAATCATTTAGTGAACAGTGTTTCCGAACTACAGGAATGGGTTGCCCGCAATCGTCCTGGTCAAACCGTGAAAGTAACCTTTCGTAGAAGCGGAGAGGAGCACGAGGCAAATGCCGTGTTAAGAAATTACGAAGGATCATCAGAACTTAAAAAGAAAGAAATACACTACGAGATAGAAGGGGCCACCTTCGAAAACTTATCCTACTCCAGGCTGACTAAATTAAATCTTGATGGAGGTGTTCTTATCAAACAAATCACTTTCGGAAAGTGGAAAAAAGCCGGGCTACAGGAAGAATTCATCATCACGCATATTGATAAAGTAGCCATCGACAATGTAGATGATATCAACCAGGTAATGGAAATGAAAAAAGGCGGGGTACTGGTGGAGGGATTATTTTCAAACGGAGAAAAGGGAACGATTGGGATGGAGTGGTAAATTAGTAGCTTTGCCACCGACAAAAGCTTCACTTCAATAATGGGCTATCCTACAAAAATAAGTCAGGCCAATTCCTTCTGACTGTAAAAAACGAACACATGAAAAACTTTGGCATTTCTGAAGCCCTTGATGCACTGGGCATAAAAAGATCAAATCCAGGAACTTCCACCGGTCAAAAATGGATCAAAACAAAAGGGCAATCACTGTCTTCCTTCTCACCGGCTGATGGAAAATTGATCGGGAAAGTTCAGGCCACGGATGAAGCTGCCTTCAATAAAGTAGTTGCACAAGCACACAAAGCCTTTTTAGAGTGGCGTCAGGTGCCCGCTCCCAAGCGTGGCGAAATTGTGCGTCAGGTTGGCGAAGCGCTTCGCAAAAACAAAGAACCGTTGGGCAAACTCGTTTCGTATGAAATGGGAAAATCCTATCAGGAGGGATTGGGAGAAGTTCAGGAGATGATTGACATATGTGATTTTGCTGTGGGGCTGTCACGCCAATTAAATGGATTGACCATGCATTCGGAAAGACCCAGTCACCGCATGTATGAGCAATATCATCCGCTGGGTGTAGTCGGAATCATTTCAGCATTTAATTTTCCCGTGGCCGTGTGGTCATGGAATGCCATGATTGCCTGGGTATGTGGCAACACGTGTATCTGGAAGCCTTCCGAGAAGACTCCGCTCTGCAGCATTGCTTGCCAGAATATTGTCAATAAAGTATTTAAGAAAAACGGTGTGCCCGATGGAGTTTCATGTATTATCAATGGTGACTATAAAATCGGTCAACGGATGGCATCCCATGAAAATATTCCATTGATATCAGCAACCGGTTCGGTGCGCATGGGCAAGGCGGTAGGTCGCACGATAAGCGAAAGATTGGGAAGAGCTTTATTGGAATTAGGAGGCAACAATGCGATCATCGTAACTGAACATGCCAATCTCGATATTACTATTCGTGCAGCCTTATTTGGTGCCGTGGGCACCGCTGGGCAACGTTGCACCACCACGAGAAGATTAATTGTGCATGAAAATATTTATGATTTGCTGAAAGAGAAATTAAAAAAAGCCTACGGTCAGTTACGAATTGGTAATCCGCTTGATCAAAATAATCATGTGGGCCCTTTGATTGATGCGTTGGCTGTAAAATCTTATCGCAATGCCTTGCAAAAAGTTAAATCTTCGGGCGGTAAGTTTGTTGTAAAGGGTGGTGTGCTGAAAGGCAAAGGTTATGAATCGGGCTGCTATGTAAAACCGGCCATAGCCGAAGTTGAAAATCATTTTGACATCGTGCAGCAGGAGACGTTCGCCCCCATTTTATATTTGATGAAATTCAAAACGATCACGGAAGCAATTGCCCTGCAGAACGGTGTAAAACAAGGGCTTTCCTCTGCGATTATGACCACTTACTTACAGGAAATGGAACAATTTCTTTCTCATGCCGGATCGGATTGTGGAATAGCCAATGTGAACATCGGAACTTCAGGGGCTGAAATCGGTGGTGCTTTTGGCGGTGAAAAAGAAACCGGAGGCGGAAGAGAGTCAGGGTCAGATTCATGGAAAGTGTACATGCGAAGACAAACCAATACCATTAATTTTGGCGACACCTTGCCGCTTGCGCAGGGAATAAAATTCGAGCTATAGTCGTATTGGACGGTAAGCTTATAAAAACTAACTTTATCCAATACAGAAAGAAAGATGGCAGATAAAAAATATCCAATTATAATGCTCATTGATGACAATGAGATTGACAATCTGATAAATCAAAAAATGATTGAGGCCGTTGCCATTGCAGAGAAAATCTACATCCATACCAGCGCAAAGAGCGGGCTTGAGTTCTTACGCAACATGGAAAAGCTCGAACTGGCAGATAAGATTTTACCCGATTTGATTTTTCTTGATATCGACATGCCCCTGATGGACGGGTTTCAGTTTCTGGATGAATTTGAAAAACTGGGTGCGCTGGTAAAGAAGAAGTGTAAAGTGATTATGCTTACTTCGTCCATTAATCCACAGGACTATAATCGGGCAAAAAAATATCCTACCATTAAGTTGTTTCTAAACAAGCCTTTATCATTCGACACGATTAAGGAGATTAATGTTTAGCTACGCTGGTTAATTGCCGGGCGATTCTAAATCGGTGAGGTTCGATATAAACTTATCATCCATCTTAATAAAAAACGTGGGTGCAAAATATTGAACCGCTTCCGATTGGAATTTTAGGATGATGGCAGCAATCGTTTTCGGTTTATCTTTTTTCGCTTCACTGGTAGCGATCTTCAGAATTTTTAAGAACAGCAGCACATTATTGCATTCATCTTTACCAAACAATCGAATCTGCCGCTGCACACTGCTGCTATATTGATTGAAGAGTTCGAAATCCCCGAGCATGCAGTATTGCAAAGCCAAAATGGCCTTCACCTCTATTTGAATAAATGGATATTTTTTCAGGCTCACATCACTCAATAAACTATTGAGCACTTTGGCTGCATCTTCAAATCGCTCAGAATAATAAAATCCAAGCGCTCTGTAAATCATGCAAACTGTATGATGAGGTATGTCGAGCAAGTCGGGCTCGATGTCAGCGAACAGACTTTCATTCTCGGTTGCAATTTCTTTCTCGGTACCTGACCTCAAGTGACGCTCTAATTTGGTGAGCAGAAATCGTGAAGAAAACGTATACGATGAATAATTTACAATCAGGTTGGCGGCCGCATCATTCACTTCTTCAAAATGCTTCTCCATCTGCCGATATACCTTGTAATGGTTGTAGTATTCAACCTTAAAAAATTCAAATAAAAGATCCAGGTGATAGTAGAGCGGATCAAGATGGTACGTGTCGAACATTTTCTGGACCTGGGCAAACACATCTTCGATGGATTCTCCCTCCGCCTGAAAGTGATCGTCCGGTTCTACAAACAGCCGATGGAAAATCAACATGCAACTTTGAAAAACATACAGACGGTGCGATTCATACAACTTCGCTACATTCTGCATTTCTTTCAAGAGCAGAATCAGACCCAATCTTTCTGTTTCATCATTGGTAAAATAATAGTTACCATATTTCTTAAAGTAACTTACCAATAAATCCTCGGCTTTATCCACCGCCAGCATATAGGCAACATGGCGGTTGTATAGTTGCGAATAATGGAAATGATCAGGAGAATTTATATTGAGTTTTTTGAGAGACTTATAAATGACCGTCAGCTCACTGGCCAGGTCATAATCAATTAGTTCCTTCTCAAGTTTCTTCAGCGTTGTAAGCGATATGGTTCTTTTTTTGGTGAACAACACCTCATTCAGGTTCGCCACCTTTCTTAATATATCGGTGCGTGGGCTCTCCATCTGTTGCACCAGATGTTCTTCAATACGAATATTTAAACGGGAGCGAAGTGTGTAATAGGCATTAGGGGTAACCTCCAACTCCGTCATGATCTTACTATCAGATAGCTTCCTCTCGCGCAACGCTTTCAACAGGTAGGCAGATTTTTCAGCATTGCTTTCTAACAAATAATCATATAGCAGTTTGTAGTCACTTTCCGAAAGCTGCTTGACAATATTCTTGAGTTTAGCCATTGAATTAGTCTCTTAAACCGCAAAAGTTACAAATTTATATGCTTTAGGCAAGATTACTTATCTACACAAACCCCAATAATTTTATTAAACCCCGAGTCGGAAAATCAGTTATTCCAGATGTTTTGATCTATTTTGGAAGTTGAATTACAAGGCCAACCAATATATGAAAAAGATATTCTTACTGATAATCTTTATTATCCCAACTGTTGTTTTTGCCCAGTCGATTAAATGGGCCAGCGATGGAAATTCCTATTACAGAACAGAATCTGGAGAAATAAACCGATACGTACTTCCGGCAAACATCAAATCCACTGTTGTCTCCAAGGCAGACCTTACACCCCTGGGCCAGTCGAAAAGCATAAACGTGCGCAGCTATTCGTTTTCTGAAGACAAGACAAAGCTTCTGATTTACACCAACACGAGAAAAGTCTGGAGGCAGGACACGCGAGGCGATTACTGGGTACTTAATTTGTTAACCAAGTCATTGAAGCAATTGGGGAAAGGCCGACAAGAATCTTCCTTAATGTTTGCCAAACTTTCGCCCGATGGGCAGCATGCAGCCTATGTGAGCGAACAAAATGTATATGTTGAAAACCTGGCTTCAGGAGAAATAAAGCCCCTCACCAGAGATGGTAACCGAAAGCTGATCAACGGCACATTCGACTGGGTATATGAAGAAGAACTTGATTGCCGTGATGGATTTCAGTGGAGCCCCGACAGCCAGCATATCTCCTACTGGCAGATTGATGCAAATCAGATACGTGATTTTTATATGATCAACAATACTGACTCCGTGTATTCACAGATTATTCCTGTCGAGTATCCTAAGACTGGCGAGAGTCCATCACCAGCAAAAATTGGTGTAGTCAATATTTCATCGGGTGTAACCAACTGGCTTGCTATTCCGGGCGATCCTAAACAACACTATCTGCCAAGAGCAGAATGGCACTCGGCCAATGCAATATTTGTACAGCAACTAAACCGTAAACAAAATGAATGTAAAGTCTTTTCATGCAATGCTGCCTCAGGAAAAGCAACCCTTATCTATACTGAAAAAGACGAGGCGTGGATTGATGTTCTCAGCCCATGGGAAAATTTGTATGACGACAAGCGTCAATTCAACTGGATTAACAAAAAGAGTGAATTTTTATGGATCGGAGAAAAAGATGGATGGCGTCACGCCTATCGCATTAGCAATGACGGATCGAAAGAAACACTGATCACCAGAGGTGACTTTGATGTAATCGACATTCGCCTTGTAGATGAAAAGAATAATCTTCTTTATTTTACGGCTTCGCCAGGCAACGCCACTCAAAAATATCTATATAAAACAAAGTTGGATGGCAAAGGACAGGCCGTGCTGGTTTCACCTGCTTCATTGGCAGGCACGCATGAGTATTCCATGTCACCTACAGGCACCTTTGCTTCGCACAACTTTAATAATCATCATACAAAACCTGTAAGCGAATTCATTTCTCTACCACAGCACAAAGCATTGAATGAATCTGAAAGCATTCAAAACAAACTAACCACTGCTCAACAGGAAAAGACGGTAGAATTTTTTAAAGTTAAAACTGAAGAAGGAGTGGAAATGGATGGCTGGATGGTGAAGCCTGAGGATTTTGATCCACAAAAAAAATATCCGGTCCTATTCTTTGTTTATACCGAACCTGCCGGAGCAAATGTAAAGGACACTTATCGCGTAGGCAGTAACCCTCTTTTTTCTGGCAATCTTGCTCAGGAAGGCTATATCTATATATCGATTGACAATCGCGGAACACCAGCCCACAAAGGAAGGGCCTGGCGCAAAAGCATCTATCGCAAAATTGGCGTTTTAAACATTCAAGATCAGGCGATGGCAGCCAGGGAAATTTTAAAGTGGCCCTATGTAGATGCCGATCGCATTGCCGTGTGGGGATGGAGTGGCGGAGGTTCAGCAACCTTGAACCTGATGTTTCAATATCCCGAAATTTATAAGACCGGAATATCCATAGCTGCTGTTGCCAATCAACTCACTTACGACAATATCTATCAGGAACGCTACATGGGTTTGCCTCAGGAAAATCCGGAAGACTTTATTAAAGGTTCGCCAATGACATACGCGAAAAATCTTCAGGGAAATCTCCTGTATATTCATGGAACGGGTGACGACAATGTGCATTATGCTAACGCAGAAATACTCATAAACGAGCTGGTGAAGTACAATAAACAGTTTCAGTTTATGGCATATCCTAACCGCTCGCACGGTATATCAGAAGGTGAAGGCACCTTAAACCATCTCTCAACATTATATACAAACTTTTTGCGCAAACATTGTCCGCCAGGAGGAAGATGATGAACGTTCCAATACCAACCTTCATTCTTTCTGCCACTTGATCAAAAGTTGATCGGGTTGTTGAAATCCCTTTCTCCTATAAAGTGGAAGAAGCCGACACTGGCAAAATTATGGTCGGTAAAAGATGTAGCCGCTCATTTACTGGATGGCAACTTACGTGTGCTTGCTTTATCTCAAAATTATCTGGGTGATACACCAACAGAAATCCATTCCTATAGCGACCTGGTTGATTACTTAAACCGCCTCAATGCTGATTGGGGGAGGGCCATGAAAAGAGTAAGTC
>Ga0163153_10001517_pt1 | contig 36586 bp, 37 predicted proteins | sample OliLakLV19MP6IB1_FD_148629 | JGI IMG/M metagenome (GOLD analysis project Ga0163153, IMG submission 148629) | Freshwater microbial mat bacterial communities from Lake Vanda, McMurdo Dry Valleys, Antarctica - Oligotrophic Lake LV.19.MP6.IB-1 | ecosystem: Environmental > Aquatic > Freshwater >... | reverse complement strand
GTTCTTTGCCGATCCGTACAGCCCGTGGCAGCGCGGCACCAATGAGAACACCAACGGGTTGCTGCGCCAGTACTTGCCGAAGGGCACGGACTTGTCGGGCTACACGCAACGCGAGTTGAACGCCATCGCCCATCGCTTGAATACGCGCCCGAGAAAATGTCTGAACTTCGCCACGCCCCTGGAAGTCTATGCGCACCTGCGCCATCATTCACCCGTTGCACTTGGAACTTGAAACCGCCCTGAAATTGCGCCCGCCCGCGTCAGTTTCTTCCAAGCAATGCAAGACCTGTCCACACGCCTATCTACCAAGGCAAGCAATTCAGGCGATCTACGGAGACGGCTGATAAACGGCTGGCTGAGGCCATTCTTAGGAAGATCAAGGTCCAGATCGTCGAAGGGCGATTCTTTGGGAAACCGACAGAGCAGCACCGGACCTTCACGGAACTGCTGGACCGGTATATCAAAGAGCATGCCGCAAGACGTGGGAACTACTATCGGGAGATGACCAGCGGGAGGACTCTCAAGGGCTTCTTCGGCAACCCCACGTTGGATCATGTGAGCCCTAAGCGCATTCTGGCGTATAAGAATCAACGCTATACCGACGGGGTGAAACCGGCCACCATCAACCGGGAGCTTGCCACGCTGAAGAAGGCCTTTAACTTGGCTCGGCGCGAGTGGGAGTGGTGTACGGATAATCCGGTGTGTCGTGTCTCGATGGAGAGAGAAAACAACACGCGGGTTCGCTGGCTGACCGGTGAGGAGGAAATGCGTCTGCTCCCTGTGGCGGCTCCCTGGTTACGGGAGCTCATGTTGTTTGCCATCCATACCGGGATGCGCATGGGGGAGATCCTTGGTTTGACCTGGGCGGGGGTGGACCTGTTCCGACGAACGGTGATGGTGTTTAAGTCGAAGAACGGTGAACGACGCACCATCCCGCTCAATCAGACGGCGCTCGAACTGCTGAAGCACAAATATGGAAGCCGTTCAGTCGAGACAGAATTGGTGTTTCCGAGCGACGCTCTGACTCGGCTGAATGCTAGCAGTATTAGCCGAAGTCTGAATCTCGCGCTGGAGAAGGCCAAGATGACGGATTTCCATTTCCATGATCTTCGCCATACCTGTGCCACGCGAATGGTTCAGGGCGGAGTAGATCTGTACAAGGTGCAGCGATTACTGGGGCACACGCCGATCATGACGCAACGCTATGCGCATCACTATCCTGAGAGCCTGCGGGATGGGATCGAAGTGTTGGATGTCGGGCGGGGAGTTAGCACAAATTTAGCACAATTGCGGATCGTCCCTCAGGCCGAGTCTGCAAGCTGTTGAAAAATGGTGCCCCCGATACGAATTGAACGTACGACAAACGGTTTAGGAAACCGCTGCTCTATCCAACTGAGCTACGGGGGCATGGCTTGAATTTAGCCTACTCACGACTGGATTGGAAGGGGAGATTGAGGGTATACACGACCTGCCAATCCTCATATCAGGCGCAAGAGTTGGGTCCATCCGTTATTTGTCTTAGTCAGAACGTTACTGATTATTCACGGAAAGATGCATGGTGACTCGCCCACTCTGCTTCACGTCAATAAAGTGCACGCTGATCACCGAATTCGCTCCAGGTTTACTGGCCATGAATTTGTCTGTCTTGGTGTACAACTCTGTGTCAGAGTCCTGATCGAGATCCGTTGCAGTCCACCCTTCAGGCAAGCTGTTGCGCAACCGTTTCACAATGTCCTTCACCGCTTCGTCGGCCTCCGACCTGTCTGAAAATTTGAAGGTACAACTCCACCTGGCTCCATCGACATCGTCCTTATCTCTCACCAGACATTGCTTGGCGCCGGCAAAGGCCACGTTGGGCCGCCATGTTGTCCCGGTATGATCGACTGATTTATGTCCGGTGCGTAAGGTTTTGAAGTCTCCGGAGGCGGCGGCGAGTACGGATTGAATCACCTCACGGTCGTCTTTCCCTGTAATGCTACCCTCAGCTTGGAGGTTGTCGGACGGACAACCCTTCCCTGTGCAGGTAATCCTGTACATCGTATGGATCCACTTGATCTTCGAGCGAAATCGTTGGAAACCGACCTCGTATTGACCCTCATTTTCTCCCGACATATCCATGTTTGGTTGGTAGGGGTTCCCTATCCAGAGAAAGCGGTCGTCTTCGAAGGGGAACGGATCATTCACAATCAGCTTAAGATCGCCGGAGCGATCGTCGTAACCAACGATAAGAGCCGTATGTTGAGAAATTCCATCTATCTTGAACCCGGATGGGGACACTCCCGCGATAATCGGGCGGCCCTCATTGATCTCTTGCTTCACTTCCTCCTCGGAAAGGCTGCCGGCCTTCGATTGAGCTGCCAGCCCGACATCTCCAGCCGCACCATCCCGCGTAGCCAGTAATGAGTACTGTTGAAGCATGTTCATCATGCTGGACTCATCGCCGACCGGGAGATCGCATGTCACGCAATTCGGTATCCCTGTGCAAAGGTTTCTCGTCTGCACAATCCCACACTGATAGTCTGTCCGATGAACAGCGGGTACATAATAATATTTGAAGACCATCTCTCCCACGGCTGCCCAGCACCAGCTCGGACGTTCCTGAAACACCGGAGGAATATGGAGCCTCACCTCTCCCGCGATGGTCGGAGCGATGGGTGCCATCAGAGAAAGACAGAGTCCGATTCCGAATGCTGTCATTCTGTGTTTCACTGGTTTCCACTCCTTTGTTCCTGATCCGTCTTACCCACGTCTCAGTTCCCTTCTCAACAGACTGATTGCGCCCGCTTCTTTATGCGTGTGTCGCTCCCTTCGACATTCTCTCCGGTCTTATTATATTCGATAAGGATGCGGCTCCGATAGCCATGGACTCTCGTGTGGAGCATAGGTAGCTCAGAGGCATGCCTTTACCTGCTTGATTCAGAGCGTGCGAAGGCAATCGCCGATCCGCTGCGACGACAAGCCTTCGGTCGGCAGGCTCACAGTGGCGTGCAGCAAATCGTCGCCATGCATGGTGTCGATGAGGGATGATTCCACTGAGATGGGAACCCGGGGTTCACGTGACGTGGACCGTGAAGTTAGTCATACCACCGAACGTCTTGTTTGGCGGTCGACTTGACGGCGGAGTCGACACAGGAAAGAGGAGCCGAGGCGAGCACTTCATGCACCAACTGCATCATGATCTCAACAGAAAATGGCTTCTGGAGAAAGGGCACCTGATCGGTAATGGTTTGGTACGCCTTCCGTTCATGATACGACAAGCTCGACATGAGGATCACGCGCAATGTCTTCTTTATCGCCAAGGCGCGCTGGATGACGTCGTGGCCATGAACCCTCGGATATGGGTTTTGGGTAGAGGTGAGTTGAAGACCGGGCGGAGGCAGCATGAGATCGGTCAGCAGAAGATCGATGGGCTCCTGGTAGGTCGTCAATACCTGTAATGCCTCAGAGCTACCTTCCGCCTCAAGGACTGTAAACCCTTCCGCACGAAGCGTTTTGACACAGATCAACCTCATCGATGGATCGTCGTCGACGACTAAGATCGTTTTCGCAAGGGATGGGGATTTCGGTGTCTCTGTGTCCATGCGGACCTCCTGAATTGGACGGGTACTGAACCGTCTGAACTGACGTGTGCCTCCATCTGCAGACGATGCTCTGAGTCTGTATCGGTCTGTGGCTTAAAAACTTAACTGAGGACAAGGGCAAGCGATGGGAAAACTAGGGGGGACGAGAAGACTTCGGTGGTCCTAACGTGCAGCCCCGCAAAAAAGCATTCCACGCAGGATGCTCAAAACGGCCGTCCAGCAAGGCCGCAGGCGGAGCAAGAACCGGAAACGTAGCCTTTCTCACCCGCCCGCCCCCGAGCTGCCAAGACAGCTCGTTTCCCCAAGTGGGATACGATGAGGATTCTTGCGAGCTGAGAACGAAGCGTGGGACAAGGCGCGTCTTGGCGCGTCAGGGTTGGGCGGATGAGAAGAGTGGCTTTTTCAACAGCCTGCTATGTCGCGAGGAGCTGTTTGGTATCGGCCGGCGAAAGGCGACGAAACTTTCTGCCGTCGCGGGTGCGATCCAGGACCGCCACCTCCAGACTCTCCAGTGAGAGCTTCTGGGTGCCGATCTGTTCGAGTGCGGTGAGGCAAAGAGTGAGGGCAGCCTTGAGTTCAGGAGGCTCCGTCAAGCCTTTCTCCTTGAGCAGGGCTTGCGCCGCTTCGGACTTACCTCCGATAACTGCAAAGGTACGTTCGTCGATAATGCTGCCGTCGAAGGAGATGCGATACATCTCATTCGAATGGCCGTTGTGCCCGACCTGTACCACCAGGATTTCCACCTCCAGCGGTTTCAGCTCCTGGCTGAAAATAGTACCGAGGCTTTGGGAATACCCGTTCGCGAGTGAGCGGCCCGTGACATCTTCCCGGCTGTACATGAAGCCTTTGAGATCCGCGTGCCTGATGCCGGCCTTCCTGAGATTTTCAAATTCGCTGTACTTGCCGGCCCCTGCGAAGGCGATGCTGTCGTAGATCTCCGAGATTTTATAGAGCGACGCGCTGGGGTTTTCCGCAACGAGCAATATCCCATTCACATATTCGAGGGCAATGATGGAGCGGCCTTTGGCGATGCCCTTCTTGGCATACTCCGCCTTGTCCTGCATCATCTGCTCGGGCGAGACGTAATAAGGCATCGGCATGCTTAGTTCTCCTTAGAGCGGCGCGTGGCAATCAACCCATCATAGACGCCGCGGATCTGTTGGTCTAACACGTCGGTAATACCGCTCGCGCTGACGATCTTCGCCGTGGGGTAAATGCCCCGCACGAGGTCCGGCCCCCCGGTCCCAACGTCATCATCAGCCGCATTGTACAAGGCCAGGAGGGCCAGCTTCAGCGCGTCTGCTTCAGCCAAGCCTCTGAGGAAATGCTCTCGCATCGTATTGCGCGCATCTTTCCCACCCGATCCGATGGCATGGTAGTCCGACTCTTCATACCGCCCCCCCGCAAGATCGTACTTGAAGATGCGGCCTTCCGCGCGCTTCAGATCATACCCAACATAGAGTGGCATGACGACCAGCCCTTGAAAGACCATCGGCAGATTGGCCTTGACCATCTGCCCAAGCTTGTTGGCCTTCCCTTCACAAGACAATTGTACGCCCTCTAACTTTTCGTAATGCTCCAGTTCGACTTGGAACAGCTTGGCCATTTCAATGCAAGGGCCGGCAGCGCCGGCGATCGCCATCGCGGAATACTCGTCAACTTTGAAGACCTTCTCAATCCTTCGCTCGGCGATTTGAAACCCTTCTGTCGCTCGACGGTCTCCGGCAATGACCACACCCTGTTGATACTTAATTGCCAGCACAGTGGTCGCATGGGGGACACTCATCGGCCCGGCCCCGCGCATTGGATCGGCTGTGGCCTGAGGCAATAGGGATCCACTGCGGCCAGTCGGAGTCAGCGCAGGATGGTGTTCGGTCAAAAAATCGAAGAAACTCGAGTCGTCGTGGTTGGGAAAGAATGGCAATTTCATAGTGTTCATCGCGAGGGAAGGTTGTTCTTTAGGCCTTGAGTTTCACCAGCAATTCATCGACGGTCTCGACCTGATCAAGAAGGTCACTCGTCAGCGAGGACGTGCCTCGGAGCGGATCCATCAACGGCACTCGTTTCACTTGGTTGTTGCCGATATCGAACAGGACCGACGTCCAGCTGACACCATAGACAGACTTCGCAAACTTGCTGACACAACGCCCACGGAAATAGGCGCGCGTCCCAGGAGGCGGGGTGAACTCCGCTCGTGCAATCTCGACATCTTGCACAATTCGCTCAATCAAGTGGCTGCGTTCGAGCGTGAAATACAAACCCTTGTCAGGTCGGATGTCGTGATACTGCAGATCCATCAGCCGGATCCGCGGGTCGTCCCACCCACAGCCCTTACGCTCCATATAGGATTCCATCATCTGACGCTTCGCCACCCAGTCCAACTCTCGCACCAAGAGCCAGGGATTTTGCTCCAACTTATCCAGCACATCTTCCCAGCGGACGAGAATATCTTTCGTGACTTGGGAGAGCTCGCGGCAAGCATAGTATCCCATGGCGGCTTTCAAATAGGCTCGTTGAATGTCCACCGCCGTCGCCGAGCGGCCCCCAGTCAGTTTTAACGTCTCCTTCATGCCCAGATCGCGCGACACCTGCTTGATGGCTTGAACCGGGTCGTCCAATTCGAACTGCGGCAGATCTGCGCCAGCATCAAGCAGATCCAAGACGATCGACAGCGTGCCGACCTTGAGATAGGTCGACAGTTCCGCCATGTTGGCATCCCCGACAATCACATGCAGCCGCCGATATTTGCCATACTCCGCATGCGGCTCATCGCGTGAATTGACGATGGGGCGCCGAACCATCGTATTAAGATCGACCAGGCACTCGAAGAAATCCGCGCGCTGTGAAATCTGGTATTCCGTTGAGTCGGTCTGATTCTCTGCCCCGACTTTGCCTGCCCCTGCAAAAATGGGCCTCGTCACAAAAAAAGGCGCCAAGACCTTCACGATGCGATCGAAGGGAACCGCGCGCGACATGAGATAGCTTTCATGATAGCCGTAGCTATTCCCCTTGCCGTCCGAGTTGTTTTTGTACAGCACGCAATGATCACGCCCGGTGACACGTGCCATCTGTTCGAGGCATTGAGCAAGGATTCGGTCGCCGGCTCGTTCGAATGCGACTATTTCCCGTGGATTGGTACACTCAGGCGTGGAATATTCTGGATGAGCCCCATCAACGTAGAGCCGCCCTCCATTCGCCAGCACTTTATTCAACTGACGATTGTATTCCGGGTTGGGCCGCTCTCGCTCCCCCTCAACCTCGAATCCACGCGCATCGAGCAACGGGTTTTCATTTTCATAGTCCCAGATGGCCAGAGGAGCCGGTAGACCCGGATAGTGCCCGATAACGGCAATGGAATTGGAGACGGGATCTGAGGCGGCAGGATCGCGTGACGCGATCCCGAATTCCGTTTCTGTCCCCAGTACACGGGGAATCGGCAGCGAGGTAGGTTCCTGCATGGGTATGACGCTTAGAAGGCTAGTGAACAACTCAGTTTACACACAACACGCCGATGGAATCTTCCATATATGCCACTGTCAAATTGGCCTCAGGGTGCTCAAAAAGGCCGTCCAGCAAGGCCGCAGCTAGCAAAGAGGCGAGGCGTACGCTTCGGTACGTTGAGCCTCTGAGCGACGCGAGAACGCCGCTGGCGGACTTTTTCAGCATCTTGATTAGAGATAGTGCCCTGTCGTAACTGTTTCGATCTGACGCGACTCGCCCGGGCCTCCGCTGATCGTCCGAAGATGCACGATCTTTTCGCCCTTCTTCCCGGAGATCTTGGCCCAGTCGTCAGGATTGGTCGTATTAGGCAGATCTTCGTGCTCCTTAAACTCCTCACGAATGGCGCGGATCAAGTCCTCAGACCGAAGGCCACGGCCTTCTTTCGCGATCGCCCGCTTCACGGCAAACTTCTTGGCGCGCGACACGATGCCTTCGATCAGGGCGCCGCTCGCAAAATCCTTGAAGTAGAGCACTTCCTTTTCACCGTTTGCATAGGTGACCTCGATGAACTTATTTTCCTCCGAAGACGCATACATCGCCCCGACCGTGAGATCGATTATCTGTTCGACCAAGGCCTTTGCGTCGCCGCCGTGGCGTGTCAAATCTTCCTCGGCAAACGGCAGATCGATGCTCAGATACTTCGAGAAAATATCCTTGGCCGCCGCGGCATCAGGGCGACCCACCTTCACCTTCACGTCCAACCGTCCGGCGCGGAGGACAGCCGGATCGATGAGATCCTGGCGATTGCTGGCACCGATCACGATCACATTACGAAGCCGCTCCATCCCGTCAATTTCCGAGAGAAACTGCGGGACGATCGTCGACTCGATGTCGGAGGAAATCCCGGTGCCTCTGGTTCTGAAGAGCGCATCCATCTCATCGAAAAATACGATGACGGGATTGCCATCCTCTGCCCGCTCTTTGGCTTTCTTGAAGACTTCGCGGACCTGGCGCTCGGACTCACCGACATATTTATTGAGCAACTCAGGGCCCTTCACATGCAAGAAATAACTCCGCACTTCTTTGCCTGTGAGATGCCCGAGTTTCTTGGCAATTGAATTTGCCACAGCCTTGGCAATCAAGGTTTTCCCGCAGCCCGGCGGGCCATAGAGCAAAACCCCCTTGGGCGCACTCAGCTTATATTCTGAAAACAGGGTCGGATGAAGGAACGGCAACTCCACCGCATCACGGACCTGTTCCAACTCATGCTGCAATCCGCCGATGTGCTCATAATCGACATCCGGCACTTCTTCCAATACCAATTCTTCCGACTCCGATCTCGGCAGCTTTTCAACGACGTAGCCGGAGCGAGGATCGTAGAGCAGATGGTCGCCGACGCTTAATCGTTCAGCCAGCAACGGATCACCGAGTTCGGCAACCTTTTCTTCGTCGAAGTGCAGCGTGACCAAGGCACGGTTACCTTCCAGCACATCTTTGAGCCGCACCACTTCACCCTGAATATCAAAGCCCTTCACCTCGATCACATTCAAGGCTTCATTCAGGAGCACTTCCTGCCCCTTGCGCATCGTCTTCCCATTGATCGACGGATGCACGCTAACTTTCATTTTTCGTCCGGAGACATAAACATTGCCCGTTCCATCAGTATTAAGACTGGAAAAAATGGCGTAGGCCGACGGAGGCGCGGTCAGTTTTTCAACCTCAACACGCAACGCTTCAATCTGCCCCTTCGCCTCCTGGAGGGTGGCGACGAGCTTTTCGTTCTGTTTGGTGGCTTGGTCGAGCTGGTAGCGGGACTGGTAGAGTCGATGGATTTCTTCTTCCATCGACTGGATCTGCACACGAAGCTTTTCCACTTCGCGAACATGTTCGTCGTTGCGTGGTGCCACGTCCGTTTCTCCTTCTGTCAACCGCTTCGTGATCTGCGTGACGGAATCTCGGAGAGACCGGAATCGACTCGGACTATCTTTCTTGCCGTCCATGCGCGACTCGAAAAAATCGAAACCCTGTGCTGATTCGAGAAGTCCTGGTCTGCGCGGATTCTAACACCCGTTCCTGGGGTGGTCAACCTGACGGCCACATCCGACAGCGTGATGGTCATGTGTCATGCACATTATTGCACGAGCGTCACGGCGTCGAGTAACGCTCGCGTCGCGGACTCCACATCGTCCGCACCGAGAATCGCCGTGATCACCGCCGCACCGAATGCTCCGGCATGCCGCATCTCACGCGCGCGCGCCGCCGTCACTCCGCCAATCCCGATAATCGGGATACGAACCAGTGTGCATGCCTTCTCAAGTGTGTGAATGCCGAGTGGCGGACCGAACATCTGTTTGGACGGCGTCTCATAGATCGGGCCAAGCACGATGTAGTCTGCACCCTGCGTCTCTGCTAATAACCCCTCTTCTACTGAATGCACGGACATACCAAGAAGCCGTTGCGGCCCCAGCATCTTGCGTGCGACCGGCAGAGGCAAACTATTGCTCCGCAAATGGACGCCGACTCCTTCCAGCGCCATCGCGACATCGATCCGATCATTGATAAGGAGCTGAGATCCGCAAGAAGCGGTGATGGCCTGCACCTCACGCGCAAGCGCTACAAGTTCCCTGACAGAGAGATCGCGTTCACGAAGTTGAATGGCAGATGTCCCGGCTGTGAGCACCTGCTGCAGAAGGGGGACCAACGGACGCCCTTTAGTCTGATGACGATCCGTGACGACAAGAAGACGGCTGGAGAGTGTCGGCATCAGAGAAGTGCTGAGTCCTAAGTGCTGAGTGCTGAGCACCGAGCAGGATGCTCAAAACGACCATCCTCGTCGTTCGTGAATCGTGAAACGTCCGAATCCTGAAACGAACGACGCTTCACGAGGTACGCTTCACGGGTATTGCGCACGGAGCTGGCGGACGTTTTCAGCATTCTGCTAGCCCACATTATTCATGACGGTTCGTCGCGAAATCGTTGAGCCGCGTCGCGAAACCAGCGCGCGGAGCCGTGAGGACCCGATGCGTACTCGTGCAGTACGGTGAGGGTCCGAGGGGCGAGCCCGCTGGCCGAAGGCTCGTCGCAGCAGCGGATCGGCGATTGCAGCAGAAATGTCATGAGTAATGTGGGCTACAGCATGCCTTCGATGGGGCTGCTGGCGGTCGCATACAATTTCCGCGGGATTCGCCCGGCCTTATAGGCAAGCCGCCCAGCCAACACCCCATATTTCATCGCCTCGGCCATGGCAATGGGATCTTTTGCTCCGGCAATAGCCGTGTTCATGAGTACCGCATCTGCACCTAATTCCATCGCAAATGCAGCATCGGACGCAGTCCCGACACCGGCATCGACGACGATCGGCACCTTGATCATTTCCATGATGATTTTTAAATTATACGGATTGCGGATACCGAGCCCCGACCCAATCGGCGCCGCCAACGGCATGACCGCTGGACATCCAACGTCGACGAGCTTCTGGGCCACGATCGGATCGTCATTCGTATAGGGCAGCACGATAAAGCCTTCTTTGACAAGAATCTTCGCCGCTTCGATCAATCCAGCCGTATCGGGAAAGAGGGTCCTCTCGTCACCGAGCACTTCCAGCTTGATTAAATCCGACACGCCGGCGGCTCTGGCCAAGCGGGCATAACGCAGAGCATCCTCCACGTTGTAACAGCCGGCAGTGTTGGGAAGAATGGTGTACTTCTTCGGGTCGAGATAATCGAGCAGATTCTCTTTGGAGCGATCGGTAATATTGACGCGCCGCACCGCCACGGTCACGACGTCAGCTCCCGACGCCTCAATGGCCTTCTTGGTTTCGGCAAAATCCTTATACTTCCCCGTTCCCACGAAGAGTCGGGATTTGAATTCATATCCCCCGATAACTAGTCGATCATCCGCCATACATGCCCTCTATGAATTTCTCATCTGATACGCTCGTCAATGACATCATATACTACGAGCCGCCGCCGATGAAGCTCAAGATCTCTACCCGATCACCTTGCTTCAGAAGCCGTTGATCGAACTCTTTACGGTCGAGGATTTCCAAATTCAGCTCCACCGCCACACGCTCAGTCTTGATGGCCAGTTCGCGCAGCAAGTCCCCGACCGTAGCATCGGCCTGACAGCCTCGCTGTTCGCCGTTCACTTGAATCTGAATCCCCTCCGCCATCGTCACGTATCCTAGGGGACCAGAATTCCCAAAGTCAATAAAGCCCACGTAACAAGCTGCACAGCCTGCGCAGCAAGGGACCGTAGCCAGTTGGGGGCTCGTTCTGCCGAAGACGAAGCCCATCCCGCTGTTCCTCTGAGAGCACGCCAATACCCCCTTACGCCTCACCCTTCACCCCTTACGTCTTCCTGGGGGGATGCACAAACAGCCCGTCCAGCAAGGCCGCAGCCGATGAAAGCACCGGAGGCGTAGCCTCTGGGCTACGTTGAGGATGCTTTCGACGGGAGAACGATGCTGGCTGGTTGTTTCAGCATCCGACGCTACTGCCAGCTCGTGGCCAAGATTGCTGTGACATAACCTGGTGTTGACGGAATCAAGTGTTGGGTAGACCTCGCCTTAGAGATTGAGTTGCACCTGGAATCGGGAGCAAAACCGAGAGCGAACCGGGAGTGAAACCGAGAGTAGAAAAACTCGAACGGGTGGGCTCCCACGGAGCATGATTCGACACCGACTCCACGCACATCGCACTATCCCGAACGTCTGGAAAGCCTTGAGAGAGTTTTATGGACGGAGGTGATAGTCAATTGGTCACTCTCGCCATTCCAAACGCTTTTGAGAGCCGATCCTCGGCCAGGAAATATCACCATTTACCTCACTCAGCTCTTGCGCCTTATTAGTACCTCTCCTAGAATGGACCTCCCTGCGAGGCTCTCATGTCCTTCTCGTTTCGCCCTCACCGTCGCTTCCCTGTCTGTTGCCCCGTGACCTACCCGCTGGGTTGTTTGAGGACCAAGGTATTGTCCGGAATCTTTCGGTGAACGGGTGGCGCCCCGTAGAAGCATGAAGGGCAAGGTTAAGCCATGCCGCTAGATGTTAACGCGGGTGTAGCCTCCTCACAATGCAGAATCATTTGATCCCAATGGCTAGGTGATGAACAAAACACTGACAAACCATTGGGCGAAAACTTCTAAGGGCGTTGATGGTCGGTGGCATCCTCTTATCCTCCACATGTTGGATGTGGCTGCCAGTGCGGGGGCCATCCTGGAGCGAGAACCGGAGTCAACGCGCGAGAGGATGGCGGCAACTCTGGGAATGAAGTGGGAGGATGCCCGCGCATGGCTTTTGCTAGTGGTTGCTTGCCATGACTTGGGAAAGGCCTCTCCAGGGTTTCAATGCAAGTGGGAGAATCTGTCCGGCATGGATGCTGGGCGGAGTCCAAATACAAAGATCAACCATGCCTTTGTCAGCCAGGTTGCCCTGTCGGAGATTTTACAGAAGAACAGCTGGCCGGAAGAATTGGCGGAACTAGTGGCCGATGCGGTCGGGTGTCATCATGGAGAAAGGGCTTCCCCAAGCATCCTTGATCGTCTGATGGGCGATACACGTGCGTTGGGGAAAGACGAATGGACTGAGGCGCGCCGCAGTCTCGTGGAACTACTCCTGGCGGTTCTTAATCCCACCATGACTCCCACGAAGCAGACTCTTACCGGCCCCGATTTCATGTTGCTGTCGGGCCTCACAAGCTTTGCAGACTGGATCGGCTCCAACGAGGAGTGGTTTCCTTTTGGAACCGTTGAAGATTGCGATGATCTTCATGATTGGTTTCAAAAGCGCCGTATCAGAGCCAATCAGGCTCTAGATAGCCTGAGGTGGGAGCCCAGAACTCCGCTCAGCACGAAGGCAAAGTCTTTCGAGGAAGTATTTGAATTCGCTCCACGACCCTTACAGCAGGCAATAGCTGATGCGTTGGCTGATTTGAAGATGCCAGCCATCCTACTGCTGGAAGCGCCCATGGGTGAAGGCAAGACCGAGGCGGCCTTTTTTGCACATTTGGAACTTCAGCGACGTTTCGGGCATCGCGGTTTATACATAGCCTTGCCAGCCAAGGCCACAGGCAATGCCATGTTTACGCGAACGCTCGAATTTCTGCAGAGCCAAGGAACAAATCGAACACTCGACTTACAACTACTGCATGGCGGAGCGCTATTGAACGATACCTTCCAGGGCCTGAAAGTGTCTGGCATACACGATTCCAAAGCGGGCGGCGAGGTACGCGCGGGAGAATGGTTTACCAACAAAAAGCGGGCGCTGCTCTCAGAATATGGGGTCGGTACGATAGATCAGGCTCTGCTGCCCATTCTGCCGGTTCGACACAACTTTGTGCGACTATGGGGTCTTGCGGATCGAGTGGTGGTCTTCGATGAGATCCACGCTTACGATGCCTATACGGGTACGCTTCTGGTTCACCTGCTTCGCTGGCTTTTAGCGTTGGGCTCATCGGTGGTGCTTCTTTCTGCGACCCTATCGCCGTCGATTCGCCGTAAGTTGGCAGGTGTAGTTGGTTCTACCTTGCCGGAGCCAGAGAAGCCATACCCACGCCTTTCCATCTTCTGTCCCGGTGAGAAGGTATACCAGAAACATTTCGAGGCCGATCCTGCGCGTCGTCAGACCGTCCGGCTACAAGCAATTTCACCGGACTTGTCTGGTATGCGCACTGCGTTAGAGGAGCATCTTACCCGTGGCGGAATGGGGTTGGCGCTGGTCAATACGGTGCAGCGTGCGCAGGAGCTGTACCTGCTTTTCCCTGATGGCGAGTCTCTGGAGCGCGAAGGCATACGCCTTGGCAAGCGGCTCTCCGATGGAACGGAAATTTTTCTCTTTCACGCACGTTTCCCCGCAGACAGGCGACAGAAACGAGAGGAGCAGGCGTTAGAGACCTTTGGAGAAGGCGGTAATCGAACCGGCCGCAAAATCCTCATCGCGACCCAAGTGGTGGAGCAAAGTCTTGACCTGGACTTCGATCTGATCGCAAGCGACCTCGCGCCCATCGATCTCGTGCTCCAACGTGCAGGGCGCTTGTGGCGACACGCGCGAACGTCCAGGCCTGTATCCGAGCCGATCCTCTTGGTATCCGGATTAACCGGCGATGAACCGCCATCATTCGGAAAACCTCTTTGGTGGGGCAAGGTGTATCGGGAGGATGTTCTCTTGCGAACCTGGTGTCTATTGCAGGGGAAACGGGACCTGAGGTTGCCGGATGAGATCGATACCTTGGTGCAGAATGTCTACGAAGAAGAGAAAGCAGTTCCAGGGTTTCTTGAGGAGCGAATGAACAAAGCTGTGCGTGCAGAAGGAGAAGCCATAGCTCAGCGTCAGCAAGCCAACATGGCCATCATGGGGTTGCCCGACGACGCATCTTGGAATGATCCAACGAAATACGTGCTCTACGACGAGGACGAACCGGGCATGCATCGAACCCTCATGGCCCAGACCAGGCTTGGCGAAGACTCGGTCGTCGCTATTCCATTGTGGCCGGAAGACGGTTTCGGCTCTGAGACGACGCTGGACTTCGTACAGTCCAAAGCGTGGTTTCTGCGAGCTGTGAGCCTTTCGCGCAACGGGGTGGTTCAGCAACTCCGAAAGTTGGGAGTGCCAGAAGGTTGGAAAGAGTCATCGCTTCTGCGCAACTGCTTTCCACTGCGGCTGAACGCGGATGGACGGTGGACAGAAGATGCCACAGTGCGACTCGATGAAGACTTAGGATTGGTGTACGAGGCAAAGGAGAGCGAATGAGCCGATTTAACCTGATTGGCGAAAAGTGGATTCCGGTTCGATTTCTCGATGGGAATCGCGGAGAACTAGGCATCCAAGACGTTCTCCTGGGAGCCAAGGACATCGCCGCCATCGAGGATCCGTCGCCGCTGGTTGTGGCTGCACTGCATCGATTCTTACTCGCTGTCCTGTACCGTGCACTGGAAGGTCCAACCGACATTGATCAAGCCAAGAAGTTATTCAAGGAAGGTATTCCTGGCGATAAAATCAAAGCATACCTAGAAAAATGGCGAGAACGATTCTGTCTGTTTGATGAGAAGTATCCGTTTGGGCAGATTCCAAACTTTGAACCGAATATATGGAGGTCCTGGACAGTGCTTGCCGCCGAGCACAATGCTGACAATGCTAAGGTTTTGTTCGACCATGTGGACGTTGAGGCATCAGGCACCATTTCAGAAGCTGCAGCAATTCGTTGGATTCTAGCCACCCAAACTTTTTCTGTAAGCTGTGGCAAGAGCGAACTTTCGCACACTGGCACAGCGCCTTCCGCTACAGCTGCGATTGTTTTGCCTCTGGGGAGTGATCTTCAAGACACCCTGATTTTTGCTCTGGTCCCAGAAAATAGAGAAATAGCCGGTGGCGATCTTCCTTTGTGGGAACGAGAGCCGGAATCGGTCAATAGACTGAGCCAGGGAGTTAAGCGAGCATCAAGCGGCCTTGCCGACCGGTATACCTGGCGAATCAGGTCTATCCGATTGGCCGAAAATAATTTAGGTCGTATCGAAAAGCTGGCGTTTGCTTCTGGAGTTGGAGACTCCTCTGTGGGTCAAGTAGATCCCATGCTTGGCTACAGAATTGATGACAAGCGAGGAAAATTGCCTATCCAATTTCGAGACCGGGGTCTATGGCGAGACTTTGACTCTCTGCTACCTGACCAATCACATTTAGGACCTCAAGTGATTGAGCATGCACTTAGGCTAACTCGATCAAATCTGGCGCGGTTTCCACGTTCCGTATTAGTCCTCGGTCAAGCGAATAACAAGGCAAAGATTGAGTACTGGCGTATGGAGCGATTTGCATTGCCGGAGGCGCTAACCGGAGATCGTTTCATTCGAACGGAAATCCATCAGCTCCTTAGAGAAGCAGAGGACGTACAGAGATGTCTTTGGTTGGCCTCTCGATCATATGCGCGAGATCTTCTAAGTCGAGGAGAGCGAGAGCCTGTTGCAAATGACATCAAGGCATTCGTAAAGCAGATGCCCACGAACTCTTGGTATTGGTCTGCCTTGGAAGCCCGCTTCCACGAGATCTTGCAGGAGTACACTCTTGAACGTGATCCCGAGGATATTCGCTGTCAGTGGTTGACGTTCGTCAGAGACACCTTGAGCGAGGCATGGGAACAACATCGCGCCTCGGTTTCCATGGGCGATGCCTGGGCCATCAGAGCGCTGGTAAAAGCCGAACGGCCTGTAAGGGAGAAGCTGAAAGAACTCGACGAGGAAATCCTCAAACTCACACCGGCGATGGAGGGGATATGAGTGGATTCATCGAGTGGCTGGAAGGCCTCAACAAGAAAGACACCAAGGTGAGGGCAGTATTGCGGCGTAGCCTAGCATTTGATCCTGGAGCCTTCGTGCCTGCCTATCCCTATGTCGAACCGTTCTTGAAGGGTGAGCATAATTCCTGGCGGAGGGAAATGCTTTACCTCGTGGCTGGTCTTTGGGCAGCCCACTGGCGGGAAGGCCGTCCAGGTATCCCGGTGACTATTGGAAAGGCATGCGCGGCTCATCGGGCCACAACTGGCTCCACCAGTACCGAACGCCGGTTCATCACGCTGCTTGATTCCGATAATGATCAGTTGCCTCACCATCTGCGTCAGATGGTTGCGCTGCTCAAAGATCAGTCCATAGACTTTGAAGTCCTTCTAACAGGTCTTGTGCGTTGGAACGACGATAGGAAGCGCACCCAAAACGCGTGGGCGCAAGATTTTTACCGAAACATACAAGATGACATGGCAACAGAACCCACTATCCAAGAGGAGAAAACCGCATGAAGACCTTGATCGAGATCCATGCCCTGCAACATTTCGCTCCCTCGAATTTGAATCGCGACGACACTGGTGCTCCCAAGGATGCTTGGTTCGGCGGTACCCGCCGTGCGCGGGTTTCTAGCCAGTGTCTCAAGCGGGCAGTGCGCAGCTATTTTGGTGAAAAGAAAAGCGAGGGGTTTTTTAGTCGCGATGAACTCGCGGTGCGAACCAAGCGGGTGTATCAGGCCATTGCCGATCTGCTGGATGGTAAGCGCGCAAAGGACGAAACGTTGGCCAAGGCGGAAATCGCTTTGTCATACGTCAAACTCAAAGCCACTGAAGGGGGAAAGACTCAATACCTTCTCTTTCTTGGTCAGAAAGAAATAGCAGCTTTGGCCGATGCGATTCATCAGTTTTGGGATCAGATTGTTCCTGAGGCGAAAGAAGCTGAGGGAAAGACCAAAGGAAAAGGGAAAAAGGCGACTGCCAGCAGCGCGCCGAAGGAAGTTCATGACCGCATAGACTCCATCTTCAACGGCGGCAAGGCCGTGGATGTGGCGCTGTTTGGGCGCATGCTGGCTGATATGCCTGAAAAGAATCAGCACGCCGCCTGTCAGGTCGCCCACGCGATTTCGACTCATGCGGTCGAACGGGAGTTCGATTTCTATACGGCTGTGGACGATCTGAAGCCAGAAGATACTGCCGGCGCTGACATGATGGGGACGGTGGAATTCAATTCGGCCTGCTTTTATCGCTATGCGGTGGTTGATTGGGAGAAATTAAAAGGCAATCTTCAGGGCGACTCAGAGCTTTCTGAGAGAGGATTGAAAGCATTTCTCGAAGGCTTTGTGGTGGCAGAACCAACCGGCAAACAAAACACCTTTGCGGCGCATAATCCGACAGAGTTTGTGGTCGTGTCCGTGCGTCGCAACACTGCGCCGCGCAACCTTGCCAACGCCTTTGAAACGGCCCTTCGTGTGGGCAAGGATGAATCGATCACCAAGAAGTCTGCGGAGAGACTTGTCGAGAAAGCAAAAAAACTGAACGCTGTGTACGGAGGTGACGGACAAACCTTCGTGTTGAACCTCACGGAGACCAAGCTCGATGGATTCGGAACATCGGTGAGCACCTTGAAGGAACTGCTGGAGAAAAGTATCCACGCTGTGAAGGAGTGAATCATGCCTACCTTATTGCTTCGACTGGTTGGCACTATGCAATCGTGGGGCACCACCAGTCGTTTTGATCAGCGCGATACCGGGAAAGAACCTAGCAAGTCCGGCGTTGTGGGTCTGCTTGCCGCTGCGATGGGAATCGATCGTGAGAATTGGGTTGATGTGGAGCCGTTGACGCATCTTTCCATGGGTATTCGTCACGACCGACCTGGAATGCCTAAGCGGGATTACCAGACTGCGCAGCACATCATTTCTGCGGATAGGTCGAAGATCCACGAGACGGCGGTGACTACGCGAGATTATCTGGCCGATGCAGCCTTCCTGGTCGGGTTAGTAGGCGAAGACCGTATTCTTCTGGAACGAATACATGCTGCGTTACTCAATCCCGTCTGGCCTCTGTTTCTGGGACGGAAATCCTATGTACCATCCGAGTCGATCTGGATGGAGAACGCTATGCAGGATGTACCGTTGCGCGAGACTTTGGCACGGTGCCCGTGGATCGCTACGCTGCGGAAATGGGAAGAACTGCCTGAAAAGTTATTGGTTTCTTTCGAGTCCGAGGACGGTTCGGGCGTACTCAAGATGGACCAGCCGTTGTCATCGTTTGCAGAACGTCGCTTCGGCGCGCGGTTTGTACACTCGGAATGGATTCCTTTCCCTCAGGGGGTGACGCATGCTTCTGCATAGAATCCATCTTGACCCGCGCTCTCGTGAGGCCCGGCGTGATCTGGCGGACCCGTATCAACTCCATGCCACGCTGTGTCGCGCATTTAGCCCTCCGGATCGTAAATGCACGGAAGGAGAAATTCTGTGGCGGCTTGAGCCGGAGACCGGTTCCGATGGATGTCCACGGGTTCTCGTTCAGAGTCGGACGATCCCAGACTGGGATGGCATAGGTGTAAAAGGATGGCTAGCGAAGACCGATCCTCCTGTTGATTTGAAGAGTCGTTTGAAACTTAATGCGCTCGCAATCGGTCAGCGCTTTCGTTTTAGACTGCGAGCCAATCCTTGCGTCACTCGTGCTGGCAAGCGGTTGGGCTTGCTGCGACTAGAGGAACAAGAACAGTGGATTGCGCGAAAAGGCCAATGCCATGGGTTTACACTTCCACGACTGCCCTCTTTCGATCTTTCGGAGGTGAAAGCAGATCGGATTGATGTACGGGTTTCTCAAGAACAGATACTCAGTGGCACACAGCATCACGGAAATGTGATTCGTGTCTTCTCGGTTTTGTACGACGGGGTGATGACAGTGACCGATACAGACGCGTTTGTGAAGGTGCTGCACACGGGTATTGGACATGGCAAAGCCTTAGGGCTTGGTCTTCTCTCCGTGGCACCGATAGCATGACGTGAATAGGATTGGAGCTTTTGGATGGCTGATATACTACCCCCGCTCAAACCCATAGCGATCAAGGAACGGCTATCCGTGCTCTACATTGAGTATGGCCAACTCGATGTCCTGGACGGGGCTTTTGTGGTCGTGGACAAAAACGGTGTGCGCACGCATATCCCCGTTGGGGGTGTCGTGTGTTTGATGTTGGAGCCTGGGACACGGGTGTCTCATGCAGCCTGCGCCCTGGCGGCTCGTGCAGGTACGTTGCTGGTATGGATAGGCGAAGCCGGTGTTCGACTCTACTCGGCTGGTCAACCTGGGGGTGCCCGAGCCGACCGACTTCTGTACCAAGCCAAGCTGGCACTCGATGATGAACTGCGCTTGAAAGTGGTCCGTAAAATGTACGCGCTCCGGTTTGGCGAAGAGCCCCCGCAACGCCGCTCTGTGGATCAGTTGCGCGGCATCGAAGGCGCGCGGGTCCGCGAGACCTATAAACGCCTCGCGGCCCAATGCGGCGTGGAGTGGAAGGCCCGCAATTATGATGTAGACGATTGGGATCAAGGCGACATCGCCAATCGCTGCTTGTCCTCCGCCACGGCTTGTTTATATGGCGTCACGGAAGCGGCCGTCCTAGCCGCAGGGTATGCGCCAGCCATCGGCTTCATTCATACTGGCAAGCCGCTGTCGTTTGTCTATGACGTGGCGGACATCTACAAGTTTGAAACTGTCGTGCCCTTGGCCTTTCGCATTGCGGCCAAGAATCCGGCGAATGCGGAACAACAAGTTCGCCTGGCCTGCCGCGACAGCTTCCGTGAAACCAAACTGTTAGAGCGCATTATTCCTGGCATCGAAGAGATGCTGGCGGCGGGAGAAATTCAACCGCCAAAGCCCTTCGATGAGCAAGTCCTTCCGGCCATCCCCAACGAGGAGAAAATCGGCGATGCTGGTCATCGTACTTGAAAACGCGCCGCCTCGACTACGAGGGCGACTGGCCATCTGGCTATTGGAAATTCGTGCTGGTGTATATGTCGGGAACTATTCGGTCAAAGTAAGGGATCTTATTTGGGAGCATGTGAAGGCAGGCCTTGGGGAAGGGAACGCCGTGATGGCATGGCGTACCAATAACGAAGCGGGGTTCGACTTCGTAACTCTGGGGACCAATCGCCGTATACCCGTAGAAATAGACGGCGCCAAACTAGTCAGCTTTCTTCCCGAAGGCGATGCAAACGTTCCTACACCACAGTCATCGTGACGAGTGCTCTGCCTCAGAAAAATTCGGTAGAATTTAAGAGCGGTAGATTTGCTTGGTAGAACAATAGGATAAAAGAAGTATGTTCCCCGCGAGCGCGGGGATGAACCGGGCCGGACGCTGAACCGCAGCACCGAGGTGTGATGTTCCCCGCGAGCGCGGGGATGAACCGGCGGTGGCACGATTCGAACTGTTCATGAAAACATGTTCCCCGCGAGCGCGGGGATGAACCGGCCGGGGAGTCCTTCATGAGCCGGTCAGGATTATGTTCCCCGCGAGCGCGGGGATGAACCGATATCCAACAGGTGATGGACAATCAGAGTGATATGTTCCCCGCGAGCGCGGGGATGAACCGGCCCGTACAGCTTTATGATTTCATCCCGTTGTATGTTCCCCGCGAGCGCGGGGATGAACCGGCGATATCCTCGATTACATGGGCGTGCCCGTTATGTTCCCCGCGAGCGCGGGGATGAACCGAAGGAGGGCTCGGGCGGCGTGGGCCTCGAAGCATGTTCCCCGCGAGCGCGGGGATGAACCGCAATGGGTGGAGGATGTGAAGGCGGATAAGGAATGTTCCCCGCGAGCGCGGGGATGAACCGTCATCAGCTTCTACATTTGAAAGCGTGCCAGCATGTTCCCCGCGAGCGCGGGGATGAACCGCCATGTGCACATGGGGCATGCGTCGCGGACATATGTTCCCCGCGAGCGCGGGGATGAACCGCCGTAGAGCGCAAAGCCGGCGGCCACGCCAGCATGTTCCCCGCGAGCGCGGGGATGAACCGTAAGATGTCGTTCACGTAGAGCCGCAGGTTGTATGTTCCCCGCGAGCGCGGGGATGAACCGTCAATGGTTTGACCTGGCTCCACGATCAATGCATGTTCCCCGCGAGCGCGGGGATGAACCGGAGTACCAGGCGCAGCTCTCCAGGCAGATCGCATGTTCCCCGCGAGCGCGGGGATTAAAGGGGTAGACAGCATTGATCTGCTCATTTTTTTGATGGAGACATCTCGATCTGCTCTCGAATCTTTACCCAGTTTTCCCACCCATAGCTTTTTGCCGTGGTCATGATAACTTTCCGAGCAGAGTCAATTGTGCTGCTCATCATTTCTCGGTTCACGGTGGGAAGATACCGAACTGAAATCAGGAGTGTCTCGTGATCCACGTGAACAACGGACAGAAAAAATGGACTGTCGGCGCTCGCATCCCGTTGAAGCTGCGATCTCACCTCTAATGCTAGCCACTCGATTTTCGTTGGTGTGTAGGGTGTCAGACCTGGCTCATTTCTAGTATCGTGGGTGGCTCGTTGGTCTCTTTCAATCGTGCAGTCACCCTTCACGCAGACTTTCATTCCCGCTTGCCGACTCTCCGCACAAGAAATCTTATCATCTGCGCTAATGGCATTATCGAGGCATTTTTTCAGGTCTTTCTCGGCTGCCTTCAGACATTCTGAACAAGGGCTTTGTGCGTAGACAGGAGAGCCAAGAAACAAGAGCGGGAGCAACGCGAATGCGAGTCTTACCTTCATAACGGGACCTCCCGTAGGAATTGTGGTATCAGAGTATTCGCCGCTTGATCCCATAGCAGGCTCCTTGTTAGTGCGTCGTCCCCTTCGCCACTCGCTGCCCTTCCACAATCGCCGCGGACCTCCCACATGTTGAAGACGGTCGCCTTCTCAAGGCTCAGGCGTCACGTTTAGGGCGGTCGGTGCTCATTCGATGTTCTCGCCGGATTCCTCTACGAGTTGTTTGATGACGTGCTCCACCCGACTATGCGTCTGCTTCTCAATCGCCAAGGTCTCCAGGCCGAACTCCTGGCCCCGGACCCAGCGCACCATCGCCGCAGTCACAACGATGCTTCCTTCGATCGGCAAATGGACGGTCAAGGAACAGGTCTGTCCAACTTGTAGGGGGACGTCGCCCGAGAGTTTCCACCCGCTCAGAGAAAAATTCCACACAGTGCCTCGTCCTTGGAGCGGACCAACCTGGTACGTGACGCAGCAGTAGACGGGGAAGCGTTGGTGGGGACGAAGCGAGAAGGGCATAGAAGCCTCGCAGGGAGCGTATTGTAGGAGGGGAACCATCAAACCGCAAGGCGGGTGCTCGGAAATGATGATATTGATAGGCATAGGCTGGAGGGTGTCGGAGCCTTGCGTGAGGAAAAGGAGGGAGGACAGATCCGCCACACCCTGCAAGATCACGCCTGGAACCTTGACATTTCCCTAGCGGGCTTCATTTGGGGAGGGGCCATAGCTGCATTCTCTCGGCCTCTCAGAGTCAGGTCTTGTAATCGTACATTTATCATTCGCACCGCTCTCTTGTTTATGCCTTAGGCTCCCCTGCCGCGCGTCGCGCAGGCCGACAAGCAATTTCTGAATCTGCTGATGCAAGCGCGCGATTACATCCACCCCCATGGCCACGCGGGTGACGAGAGCGCCCTCTATTCTTTTTGGCGCCGCTTGGCCGTCCTTCACGGTCTTGGCGATAGCGGCCAGCAGCGTGGGCTCGATGAAGCCGAAATCGAGATAGGCAATCCTCTGTGCCAAGCCGACGTTCGTAGAATTCGGCGCGGGCGGGTGCGCAGAGGGCTCACGGGTATCAGTTGGACACTCAACGAGAGGGTCTGGTTCTTGGCGTCACTCATGTTGGGTGACTCCTTGTGTCGCAGACGAGGGGCTAGCATCGGAGATGGGGCCAGAAGGTACCAAGAAATTGATTCCTGTAAATACTTATTTGGGGAACCATCGCATGTGCGGAAATCGGTGTCCGGGACCACGCCTGTCTGAATTGCGAGGCACTTGATGGTTCATCTGTAGACCTCAAGATCTTATGGGGCTTAAGCCCTTCACCGGAGCGGCTGGCCTGGACTCCACACATTGCCCACACGGTCCCACCCTGCATCACTCCAGATCGGATCCGAGCCTCTCTGTTTGCCCCCAGGCATCGCCTTATCAAGCACGGGCTGACCTCGCACCAGTCGATAAACCTGCTCGAACAGTTGGGGCGGATTATTGAGATGGGTCAGCGGGTAACGGAGGGGACGACGCACTAACAAGGAGGTCGTTACGGAATTATTGCGGACCAATTGAAAGCCTGCTTCCTAGTTTCACAGGTGTATTGTTTTATTCTCCTCCCTGAATCAGTTTTGATTCACACCTCCCGCTCCCAAAGGCCGCCTCCTTTCACAATGTCGTGAATTTGTGAGTCCCGCCGAGCAAGATCCTCTCGGCATGAGAGTTGCTCCCCTACTCGAATATCATAGAGATCTTGGAACAATATTCACATCCTTAACCGTGGCTCTCTGGGGATTCTCGTAGTCGGATAGACGGGCTTTGAATCTATTTTAAAACAGCGGTGTTCTACTGGTCCCCTTAAGATGCCGTGACAAACCTTAGCGCTGGCGAGAAAGGAGAACAGTCTATGAGTCACCCCAATACACAGTCTATGGCTTACCCCAATACCAATGTGGGCACCGCGTCACTTCCCAAGGCAAAACGTGTGCTGCTCGGCGAGCAGACCATGTCGTCGCTTTTCACCAACATCGTTCACGTGTACCAGCATCATTTTCGTGTGATCTTCTTTTGCTGTGCGCTTCCCATGCTTCCACTCTTGCTGCTCTTGGAGGTGCTGAAGGTCACCGAGCCCATTGTGCAACTGTTGGGGCTGGTGCTGTACTACATGGGAATATTCATCGTCTCGGGGGCGCTGACGGTCGCGCTATCGGACATCTGCCTTGGAAACCGACCAACCGTGCGACGCAGCTATGCGCGCATCCTCGGTGGGAACCGCTGGTTGCTCCTGATTTCAACCGGCCTGTTGTTAATGCTGGCGATGACTCTGGGCATGCTGCTGCTCATACTGCCGGGCCTATGGCTGATGGTGCGCACGTTCTTCACCTCGATCATCGTCGCGCTGGAAGACCGTGGTAACTGGGACGCGATCCGGCGCAGCATCGCGCTAACCAAAGGCCAGGCTTGGCGCATTAGCGGCCTGTTCCTGCCCATCTACTTACTGATAATGGTGTTTGTTATTCCCCTGATTATTGTGCCGTCTATGCTGCCTGCCATGGCGGCCTCTGTGTTCACTTTCCTCGGCGGTTTCGTCCTGGCCGCCACACTCACTCCTGCTTCTCTTCTGGCGTTGGTGCTTCTCTATTACGACCAGCGCGTGCGCCGCGAGGCGTACGACGCGCAGGCACTTTCTGAGGACTTGATGCGATGAGCGGGGTCTTCATCAGCTATCGTCGCGCCGACACGCAGGGCTGGGCTGGCCGTTTAGGCGAGGACCTGGCCCATGCCTTCGGCGACGTCGCGCGCTTCTTCGACTTGGCCTCAATCCCGCCCGGTGCTGACTTCATCGTCGAAATTGAGCGCGCGGTCGAGAGTGCTGACGCAGTGCTAGTGCTGATCGGTCCGCGCTGGCTGGACCTGCGTGACGAGCACAACATGCGCCGCCTCGACGCCCCAAACGACGTGGTCGCAACCGAAGTGTCGCTGGCGCTGACGCGCCCGGCGCCGGTGATCCCCGTGCTGCTGGGCGGTATCACAATGCCCGGCGCGGCGGCGTTACCCGAGAAGCTGCAGTTGATGGCGCGGCGCAACGCTTTTGAGCTGAGCGACTCGCGTTGGGAACACGATCGCGACCGTTTGTTCGCCGCCCTGGAAGCATCCACGTTACTGAAGCGGCGCCCGGCTGCTACGATGGCAGGCGGCGTGAGCGTCGGCGCCGGGTTACACATCAACAACAGCGAAGTCGGCCGCGTCACCGGCGTGCGTGGCCTGACATCAGCCGGCGGCGTGGACGTGCTGAAAGATGCGGCGGTCACCAACACGAAGATGGGTGACATCACCGGCGTCGAGATCATGCCGGCCGCCGCGCCGGAAACGAAGAAATGACCGAAGTCCTCGAAGGAAGGGTCGCACGCGCCAGGCGGGAGCGTCTATTGGCGCAGTTCGTCGATCGATCGACGGAAATGGCGCTGTTCGCGCAGGTGCTCGACAGCAACGAACGGCCGATCATGGTGGTGTCGGCAGACGCCGGCATGGGCAAGACTTCGCTGATGATGCGCATGGTGCACGAGTGCGCGTTGCGGGGGCTACTCAAAGCCGAGCTGGAGTGGTCGAGCCTGGACGTGATCGACTACATGTGGGTGATGCGCAAACTGCGAGACTCGCTCGGGGTTGACCACTTCGGCGCCTTCACGGATCTTATTAGCTACTACACCGACACCAATTACACTCCCCGGCTGGACATTAACGTCAACCTCCAGGGCGACAGCATTCACGTGGCTGGCGGCGCGCAGATCAGCGGCAGTAGCGTCGGCGACATTGCCGGCGTGGTGCTGCGCGACAACATGATCGTGGTCCAGCGCCCCGACATCGCGGTGTCGATTGAGGTGCGTCGCGAGCAGCTGACGCAGCGCTTTATCCATGGCCTTGAAAAACTCTCAGCAGAGCGGAAGGTCGTGCTGTTCTTCAGCGTTACCGAGAAAATGTCGGATCTCACGTACCAGTGGCTGTGGGAGCAGTTGCTGAAGCCTGTGGTCGACGGCGCGCTTCCTAATGTGCGCGCGATATTGCTTGGCCAGCGTCCGCCCCCAGCCGACCAGGACCTGGCCACGTTCGTGGCCCACGCCCAACTCAAGCCGCTGGGCGTGAACGACATCGACGCTTACATCGCCAAGCGCGTCGTCGGTAAGATCGAGATCAGCGAAGAGCGGCGACGCGGGATGGCCGAGATAATGGCCGATCTCACGAATGGACATCCCTTCGAAGTTGCCTCGGCGGTCGACAAATATCTGATAAAAAACGGCGTGCCTCTATGACGGACAACAGCGACAGCGCCGAGCTCGCCGCGTTTCGCAACCTGCTGGAAAATTCTGCGCAGGCCGGCCCCGATAGCCCGGTGCTGATGACCGACGGCCTCGTCGGCCCGGTGGCCGGCGCACTGCTGCGCCGCTGCGCCATCCCGCACGACTTCGACCGAGCGCTGCTGCAGAATTTGGGCGACCTAGACGAGGCCCAGGCGGATGAGCGTTACGCGCAGTTTGCAGAGTTGTCGCTCATGCAGATCGGCGACAGCACGCTCAGCATGCACGAGCGGTGGCGTCAGCCGTTATGGCACTGGTGGCTGGACGTCGCTCGGCGCAGCGAGTTCATGGCACTCAATGAAACGCTGGTCAAGTGGTTCGCCGCACCGACCACTCTCACCGGGGAGGATCCTGTCGCGCGGCGCCGCATGTTTCACCTGATCGGCTACCGTCAGGACGAAGGCCTGCAGATGTTCGAGGCGCAGTTCCGTACCGCGCGCTGGCGCCGCCGCTTCTCAGAGTGCACGCTGCTGCTCCGCCTGGCGCACGAGTACGACCCGGTGTTGCATCCTCATGAGCGGGCCCTGTTAACGTATGAGGAGGGCAAGCTCGCCTCCGATCTACGCGAATGGGAGCGTTCGCTGCCGTTGCTGCGCGCGGTGGTCGCGGATGCTAACGCCGGCTCCCAGTTGCGCATCAACGCGCAAGTGCGCGTCGGCCATGCGCTACGCATGACGGGCCGCGCACCGGAAGCGCTGACGCTGCTTGAGGATGCGCGCGACTGTGTTGTAGCGGAGTCGACTGCGGCCAGCTCCACCTACCGCGTGCTGCATGAGCTTGGCGAAGTCTACCGGGACCTCGGACGCGTCGACGATGCGAGCAAAACTCTGACCGCCGCGTTGGCCGGCACCAACGACGACGAAGTCATCGACGTCGCCGGGGTGCTCAACAGCCTGGGCACGGTGCAGCTCAGGCTGCACGAGATCGACTCTGCCATCGCGTCATTCCAGACCAGCCTCGACCGCCTAAAGCGATCCGGCGACGCAGTGCGCACTGGTGGCGTGTTGAACAACCTGGGCCTGGCGCAACTCGAACGCTGCAACTGGAAGGCCGCCGAAGAGACTTTGACGGAGAGTCTCCAGAGCAAACGCGCCGGCGGCGACGTGCTCGCCCAGGCGACGACGCTGCTTAACCTGAGCAAGGCACAGGCCGCACAGGAGCACTTGGAGGAAGCCTGCCTTTCGGCCGAGAAGGCGGCTGCGGCATACGAGAGCGTCGGCGATACTCGCGCGCGTGCTCGGGCTCAGCTGGCTCTGGCCAAGCTCTTGCGCCGCGGCAAGCGCAGGGACGAATCGGCGGCGCTACTGCAGGTCGTGCTCGCGGATGCACAGGCAACGAGCGACGCAAACTCCGTGACGGAAGCCAGCGCCGAACTCGCTCTAATCGCTCGGAAGAGCGGCATGCCATGGTGGGGCTGGGTGCTGGTCGCGGTGAGCGGACTGATCTTCCTGGTGATCCTCTTAAATTGAACCTAAATTTGACGTAAAAAATGATACGGTCATACCTTGGCATACCTTGTAATCGTATGTCGCCTGACCAACTCACCTGCTTCAAGCGATGCTTCACGGTCTGAGCCAAGCTGGGACTCCACGTGACGCGCGCACTCAAAACTCACGCTCGTATCTTGCACCTGCATCCCTGCTCACGTCAGAATACTGTCACCACGACCTATGATGTCCACGCCACAACACAACCAGCAAGTCGCCACCATCTTTCGGTCGATGGCGGAACGATTGGCCGCTCAGCGGGCAAATCCCTATCGGGTCAGAGCTTATCGAAAGGCAGCGGATACTATCGAGGCAATGGAGGAGGACATTGCAGCCGTCGCCGCACGGCATGCGTTGGAAGACATTGATGGAGTCGGAAAGGATCTGGCGGACAAGATTGAAGAGTTTCTGAAAACTGGGACGATACAAGCCTACGAAACCTTGAGAACGCCACTGCCGGACGCCGTGAAGGCTTGGACTCAGCTCCCGGGACTGTCCGAGTCGCTTGTGGCGTATCTCTATACCCGCCTGCACATCACCACATTGACCGACCTGGAGCAGTTGGTGCGATCGCACATGCTGCGCACCGTGCCAGGGTTCACAGGATCGGAAGAACGGCTGCTGGAGGCGATTGCCACCTCTCAGCAGCCGACACTGACTAAGAAGCCCGAGGAAGCTCCTTAAAGATCTTCCAGGTCTTCAGCATTTCGACCGCCTTTTGAAGTTGCACATCCTGCTCCAGCGAGGGTTCACCGAAGACCTCGCCGGGAGGGGTCGGATGCGCGGTCCCGTTCTTCGGAGTGCCTTCGTCCTGTCCCTTGCCGTTCGGAGCCGGTTGGTCTTTCCCCGGCACGACTGTGGGCTTGGCTTGCTTCGCCTCTCCATCCTTTTCACCGGACTTCGTCTCACCCGCCTTGGCAACAGCCGTCGGTGCTGGGAGTTTCACGACAATATCAGGCGTAATGCCGGTCGATTGGATCGATCGCCCTTTCGGTGTGTAGTACTTCGCCGTCGTGAGACGGAGCCCGGACCCATCCCCTAACGGGAGAATCGTTTGCACCGATCCCTTGCCGAAGGAGGTTGTCCCGACGATCACCGCCCGCCCATAGTCTTGCAAGGCGCCGGCCACGATTTCCGAGGCGCTCGCCGATCCTTCATTGATCAGAATAATCATGGGCGAATCGTCCATCTGATCTTTCCCCTTGGCGATCCACTCGTCCTTCTTGCTTTCACGTCCTTTGGTATAGACCACGAGCTTGCCGCCTGGGAGAAACTGCTCGGAGACCTCAACGGACGCCGTCAGCAGTCCACCGGGATTGTTGCGGAGGTCGAGGATCGTCGATTGGAGCTTCAGGTCTTTGAACTGTTTGAGCACCTTGCTCAAATCCCGCCCCGTCGATTCTTGAAATTGTGTCAGCCGCACGTAGCCGATGTTGTCCAAAACCTTCGACTTCACGCTCTCGATCTTGATGGTATCGCGGACCAGAGTAAATTGGAGTGGATCAGGAGTTCCCTCCCGCTGAATCGTCAAATTGACTTTGGAGCCCTTGGGGCCACGCATCTTCTGGACTGCATCCATCAACGTGAGGTCTTTGGTTGTTTCGTCGTTCACTTTGGTAATGAAATCACCGGCCTTGACCCCGGCGCGGTGGGCCGGCGTGCCCTCGATGGGCGCAATGACAGCGAGACGATTTTCCTTCACACCGATCTGGATGCCCACCCCCCCGAACTCACCCTTCGTTTCGACCTGCATTTCCTTATACATCTCCGGAGTCATATAGGCTGAATGCGGATCGAGGGTTGAGAGCATGCCACGAATGGCCCCCTGCACGAGATCCTTCGCCTTCGTTTCGTCGACGTAACTCTTCTGAACTTGGGTCAACACTTCGGAAAACGTCTTCAGCTCTTCATACGTTTCCGTCGCATGCCCAGTCCGCTCCCACCCCTTGCCGAGCAGCACGCCCAAGACCAGGGCGACCATCACCATCGGGGCTAAGACCCAGCGTCGTCGTCGGGGATTCTGTCCCATTTCCATAATAGTCACGTCCTTTCCTCTTCCCGTTCCTTAGTCAGGTGCTGAAAAAGCCCGCCAGCTTCGTTCCCGCATCGCTCAGAGGCTCAACGTACCGAAGCGGACGCCTCGCCCCTTCGCTCACTGCGGCCTGATCGACGACCCTTTTGAACATTCTACACTATTGTGGCTTGCGTACCATTCTGTGAGATCTCAGCGGCGTTGTCTGCATAAACCAAACTTTTTACAACCGGTTACCGTCTCGCTAACCATTGGAGCGGATCAAGTGGCTCCGCCCCCTGGCGTAGCTCAAAGTATAAAGTATCTTCGCCTGTCATGCCTGTATCTCCCGTTTCTCCGATTGCTTGCCCGGCCCCGACCTGTGAGCCCACAGACGCCAGGATCTTCGAGGCATGGGCATACAGCGAAAAGAATCCGTTCGCATGATCAAGGATTATAACGAGTCCGTACCCTTTCAACCAGTCGGCATAGACCACCGATCCGGGCATCACCGCGTGAATGGCGCTGCCTTCCACCGTCTTGATTTCAATACCTCTGCGCTGCACATAGGTATTGAAGGTCGGGTGCTTCTGCCGGCCAAAGTAGGAAACAATACTCCCATCAGCCGGCCAGGGCAATGTGCCCTTTACCCCACGAGGGAGAAGCGCCCCGGTCGGAGGCCTGGTCGCGGCGGCGCGGCGGCGCTGCTCCATTTCGCGCAACAGGCTATCGATACGCGAGGCGGACCGCTCTAACTCTTGGAGGGCATGTTCATAGGATTCTTTTTGATGCGTGATCTTGGCGAGATAGACCTTCTTCTCTTTCTTGACCGATTGCATTTCGGTAAGCTGCTTCTCGGTGCTTTGTTTGTAGGACAACATGCCGACACGCGCCTCTTCCCGCTGGCGCTCTGCCTGCTCCATCTGGGCCATATCGGTTCGGAACGTGCCCATGAGCGCATAGTCCCGTTCAGACACGGCTGAAAGATACTGAATCCGCCGCTGGAAATCCCCGTACGAGTCAGAAGCGAGCAAGGTTTTCCAATGCCCGAACCGGCCCTCCATATATTGCACCCGTAGCCGAGCCAGAATGGCGTCCCGGCGTTCTCGTATACTCACGCGTAACCCGCCGATCTGCGTCGTAATGACCTCGATCTCCTGATCTTTCTTTCGCAACTTTCGGCTGATTTCCTGATGCGCTTGCCGATACTGCACCAACCGCTCGTCGAGGGTCTGAATCCCCTGCAAGAGAGACTCTCGCTTTTTCCCTGCTTTATCGGCGCGCTTCCTTGTCTCTTCGATCTGATCTTTGAGTTGGTCGAGCGCCCTCCGCTCTTTCTCGATCTTGTCGGTGATCGGATCGGCAATGACCGTCGCCGCCCAGGAAAACCCCATCAGCCCCCACAGCACGGCGCCGACCAGGAGCTTCATCCAAGACCTCATGCCTTGGCCTCACCAAACCGCCGTATCGATACGAGACTACCGGCAAACCCGAGACCCATTCCTAACACAATCAGGGCAAGACAGACCGAGGGAGAAAGGAATGCGATGAGATTGTCGAGCCCGGCAAATCGTCCCGTTGCCCGCATTTGTTGGCGAAACAATTCATACATGAACTTGAGCATGACCAGCGAGAGTGCGCTGCCCAACGCGCCAAGCACGGCGCCTTCCAGCAGATAGGGGATATGGATAAAACTGGTTGTCGCCCCGATGAGCCGCAAAATGGCGATCTCGTCCCGCCGGGCAAAGAGTGTGAGGCGAATCGTATTGGCGATAATGGTCACCGCCGCCGCTGAAAGAATCACGCCAATACCGATGGCGACCAACTCAATCGAGTGAATCACCTTGGCAAGGGCATCAATCCAATCTTGATTATAGTCGACCTTGGAGACCCCGGTGACCTGCCTGACCCGTTCTGCCCATCGGTAAATCGCATCAGGCGAATGGAATGGTGGGCTGAGCGCCACCACGAATGAGGCCGGTAGGGGATTCTGGCCCAGCCCTTCGAGTAAATGAGACTCCGAAGGAAATTGTGCTTTGAACTCGCCCAACGCCTGCTCTTTCGAGATAAACAACAGTGAGGCAACAGCTTGATCGCTCCGCAACTGTTGCTCGATGTCCGCAACCGAGTCGGAGGCGAGCCGGTCCTCAAGATACACCATAATTTTGACATCGTCCTGGAGCCATCCGGCCGCCGCCAGAAGGTTGACATAGAGCAGCAAGAACACGCCGACACAGGCCAAGGTAAAGGCCGTGGTCACGATGGCGACCATCGTTGTGGCCCGGTTGGTCCACATATTCACCCACGACTCTCTGAGCAGGTACGAAAGCGTCCTCACCCTTTCACCCGCCGTTCAGGCAACAACGTGCCCTGAGACAAGGTGAGCACGCGCCGATTTACTTGCTCCATGACCAGCGGATCGTGCGTCGCGACCACCACCGTGGTGCCGCGCGCGTTAATGAGTTTAAACAGTTCGATGATCTCGGACGTCAAAGCCGGATCTAAATTTCCAGTCGGTTCATCCGCCAGCAACACGACCGGACCATTGACGATCGCGCGCGCAATGCACACCCGCTGCTGCTCTCCTGTCGAAAGACCCGCAGGCAGCTGATCTCGCTTGTGGTCAACACCCACCGCTCGCAATACTTCCGTAACTTTCCGGCGAATGTCGGCGGAAGAAATCCCTTGCACCAGCAAGGGCAACGCAACGTTGTCGAAGACGGACTTCTTCGGCAACAGTCGAAAATCTTGAAACACCGTTCCCACCTTGCGGCGCAGATAGGGAATTTCTGAACGCCTGAGCATCGTCACGTTCTTTTGGTGAACGAAGATCTGTCCCTCATCAGGCTGTTCAGCCCCGATGAGCATCCGCAACAGCGTCGACTTCCCCGCTCCACTGGGACCCATGAGAAGAACAAATTCTCCCTTCCCGATCTCAAAACTGACATCCGAGAGCGCCGAACGCTGATCGTAATGTTTTGACACGTGAATCAATTGAATCATCTTAGGAACCTGTTCGAGTAATGCCATTCTACTGCGGCGAACGATCTACAGGCATCTGCATCGTTCTCGGTCCGAAAAAATCCTCAACGTGTTCCAGCGAGTACGCTTCCGGCTTTTTCGAACCTGCAGCCTCGCATCTGCCCGCACCTCCTTCGCCTCGCCACGAAGGATTACTCGGACAGGCTCCTAGCCCTACCAACGAAGATCGTCTCCAGAAACTTCGAAGGCGTTCAGAATATGCTCGATTTGCGGAGCGACGGCATCCGGGCCTTGCAGCAAGACGACATCGAATCTGCAGAGGCGATCTTTGATGTGGTGACGGGCCAAGTATTGAGCCGCTAACTGAATCAACTTCTCCTGCTTTCGGTGATGAACGGCATGAATCGCCCCGCCGAACGCATCGGTTCGACGCGCCTTGACCTCGACAAACACCAGGACCTGACCGTCCTCAGCCACTAAATCCAGCTCTCCCAAAGAGGAGCGGAGATTACGCGCCAGAATTCGATATCCCTTGCGCCGCAGATACTCCTCCGCCGCCGATTCCCCTGCTTGGCCAAACAGTTTCCGAGGGTTAAGACTGGTCACTGATTCATCCGCGAAGATTCACCCAGATCCATACGCGAAGGGGATCGGCGACCGCGACGTCCGTCCAGGAGCTGCGCAACGGGCGCAAACGTGCGCCGGTGAATCGCGCAAGGACCATATTGAGCAAGCCGCTGTAAGTGTTCCTCCGTCCCATACCCTTTATGGGAAAGGAAATTATAGTCTGGATAGGTCCGATGATACACCGCCATCATACGATCGCGCGTCACTTTCGCGACAATCGACGCCGCGGCAATCGAGATCGATAATGTATCACCCTTAATGATCGGGCGTGAGGGAATGGCAAGATTCGACAAAATGACCGCATCGATCAAGAGACAGTCCGCCGGGGGAGTCAACGATGCCAGCGCACGGCGCATGGCGAGGCGAGTCGCCTCTAAAATATTGAGGCAGTCGATTTCCTGCTCTGTGGCGATCCCAACTCCGACGGCACGCGCCCTGCGAATGATCACCTCGTAGAGCTGCACGCGTGCGGACTCTGAGACTTGTTTGGAATCATCGACACCGACTAAACGGCAACGAGTGGGCAAGATGACCGCTGCCGCGACGACAGGGCCGGCCAAGGGGCCTCGTCCGGCTTCATCGAGACCAGCGATCAGACGATAGCCGCGCCGACGGGCTTCTAATTCGAATTCATCGGTAGGTCCCACGATGCGTCCGCTTAAAGGGCACCCGACCTGTATAGTCGGTGGAATCGGGGAACAGGACTGGCAGGATACTGAAACAGTCCGCCAGCAGCGTGCTCGGCACCCGTGAAGCGTATCTCGTGAAACGTCGTTCGCTTCCGGGTCCGAACGTTTCACGCTTCACGAACAACAAGGACGCATGTTGAGCGTCCTGTGGGATAGGTTTTCCGCAGCCTATTAGGCCTTTGCCACCGAGGCGGCTCCGGCTGGCTCTACAGCCTTGCTGGCGCCCCCAGCTTTCCCCTTGACGCTCGCGACGAATTCCCGATCTTCGACCTTGGCAAACTTTCCCTTCTTCCCTCGAAGATAGTACAGCTTGGCCCGACGCACCTTGCCTTGACGCATGACCTCGACGCGCGTGACGATCGGCGAATGGATCGGGAAAATTCGTTCCACGCCGACACCGTAGGAGACTTTGCGCACCGTGAAGGTCTCCGTGTTCAGCAACCCTTTACGTGCAATCACCGCACCTTCGAACACCTGAATGCGCTCTTTTTCCCCTTCGACCACTTTCACGTGCACGCGGACGGTGTCCCCGATTTCAAAACTAGGCGCCGCCTTCTTCGTGAAAGACTGTTGAATACGTTCCAACCTATTCATGAGACTACCCCTCCCCCCCACATCGAACAGGCGTGCCAACCACGCCTTCACGAGTAAGTTCATCTAGCAATTGTTGATCTTCGAGACTCAAGACCCGATCTTGTAAAAGATCTGGCCGTCTCTGATACGTGATTCGCAGGGCTTCCTTCCGACGCCACAGACGAATGGCCTCGTGATGTCCTGAAAGCAGCACCTCCGGCACGGGCACCCCTCGAACTTCCGACGGTCTCGTATAGTGCGGATACTCAAGCAGCGCGTCCGTGAACGATTCTTCCACGATCGACTCCGGATCACCCAACACGCCGGGAACCAAACGGGCTGCGGCATCGATGAGCACCAACGCCGGCAACTCGCCTCCGGTCAACACATAATCCCCGACGGAAACTTCTTCCGGATGCAAAGCCAGCCGCACTCGTTCATCGACTCCCTCGTAGTGGCCACAAAGAATAACGAGCCGACGTGGGTCGTCCGCCAGATTTCTCGCATAGGCCTGCGTGAACGGACGACCGTGCGGGGAGGGAAACAGCAATCGAATCTGTTCACCGACCCTTGCATAGTCGTCCTGAATCTGTTCCACCGCGCGCAAAATGGGCTCGGCCTTCATCACCATCCCTGCCCCTCCGCCATAGGGCACATCGTCCGCCACCTTGTGGCGATCAAGCGTATAGTCGCGCAAGTTGCGCACCGTAATATGTAAGAGACCTTTTTCCTGTGCCCGTTTAAGAATACTCTGGCCGAGCACCGGCGCTACCATGTCGGGGAACAAAGTCAAAATGTCACAGCGCATGGCGATCCTGAACTAACTCATCGATCCCACGAACCATCATCCGCCGGCGCGGGAGATCCACCGACGTCACAAAACTCTTAGCGGCGGGAATGAGAACTTCCTGCGCCCCGTTGCGTACGACGAACACATGATTCTCCGGTATCTCTAAAATCGTCTCCAGCACTCCGACCTCGTCGCCCCGCTCGTTCTCTACCGTCATCCCGACAAGGTCACATTCAAAATAGACATCCGCGGACAATGCCGACGCTGGAGCACGCGGCACTTGAATCAAGCCCCCGCGCAGCAGGCCGGCTTCTTCCGGCGTCGTCACACCAGCAAGACCCATGATATAGGTCGAGCCGGCGCGCCGAACATGCGTCACGGTCCTCTCGACCGTCTGTCCCGTCGTCTCCAAGACCTGCACCTGCTTCAGATGATCTAACCGTCCTGGCACATCGCTCAACGACCGAACTTTAAACTCGCCCCGTACGCCAAAGTGGCGCTCGATCTTGCCGATTGTGACAAAGTCCATCTGAACAGTCGCCATGTCCTAGGCACCCTTATTTTTCGCCGTCGTCTTCACCGTCTTCGGAACTTTCGCCGTCGTCTTCGCAGCCTTCTCCGTTTCAAACTGCTTCCATACGCCACTGCGGCGGAGCAATGTCTTGACGGTGACGGTCGGTTGGGCTCCCTGATGCAACCAACTCAACACCCGTTCCTGCTTCAGTTCCGGCAGACCCGCCTCTTTCAAGGGATCGAAAATCCCAAGAATTTCCAAGAATCGCCCATCGCGCGGCTTCCTGGAATCCGCTGCCACCACGCGATAGAGCGGTCGTTTGTGTCGTCCTGTCCTCGTCAATCTCAAATGAACAGCCACTAGACTCCTCCTCCTGTACACACACCCGTGATAATGGTTCTCGCCTCTTACCTGGAGCGCATCATCTGCGCAAGCTGCCGGCGCCCCCCAGATCCTGCCATCGCTTTCGCGATTTTCCTCGCCGATAGGAACTGTTTAATCAACCGATTCACCTCTTCCA
>Ga0163153_10001516_pt1 | contig 36624 bp, 34 predicted proteins | sample OliLakLV19MP6IB1_FD_148629 | JGI IMG/M metagenome (GOLD analysis project Ga0163153, IMG submission 148629) | Freshwater microbial mat bacterial communities from Lake Vanda, McMurdo Dry Valleys, Antarctica - Oligotrophic Lake LV.19.MP6.IB-1 | ecosystem: Environmental > Aquatic > Freshwater >... | reverse complement strand
CGTCGGGCGTTTACGCGACCGCGCCGTCGCTATGCACCTCGGCTTTGCGCGGCAGCAACCAGACGAGCCCACGGCCTTGCGCATCGGTCAGATGAAGTCCGGACTCGTCCGATCGCAGGCGAACGGAGCTTCCCTGGCGCTCTGCCGTGCCGTCGCCCGCGAGTGCAAGCGTAGGCTCGATCGGCAGCCACGCGCCGCCGCCGGTGCGGAAGTGCGTCGACACCGCGGACGTCACCGCGACCATGGTTCCATCGGGCTTGCGATAGTGCCGCGTCGCGACTCTGCGGAGGTCGACGCGCTCGACGGCATTGGCGAGGCGCTCATCCGCACGAGCGACGTCGGATTCGAACAGAAGCGGAACTGCGACTACCAACCCAAAACCAAGAACCCCGACCTGAACAAGCACTTGACGCAGCACCGACATCGCCATCTCGCATTCCGACCGCCATGGCGATCACTCACTTACCGTGAGTGCATGGAAATACCCCCCCTCCATCCTTCCGAGTCAATAGAAAAGTGAGCGCACAGAGAGAACTCCTAAATCACATAATTCATGCTTCAGTACACTTTTAATGCAAGAGCGAAAGGAGCTTCGCTTCCCAAAGGTTGAGCGTATAAGCGATCACCGGCACCGAGCGCACATAGCGCTTGAGGGCCTCCGGGTTCACGCGGCGAGTTGCTCGCCCAAGCGTTGGATCTCGAGTTCGAGCTGCTCGTCGTTGCTGGTGCCCTTGGCGTTGGCGAGTTCGCGGGTCAGTTCGAGCAGGCGCCGGTGCAACCGCGCACAGGCCGGTCGTCCCACACCAGAACCTTGCAGCGAGTTCGTTGGCGGTTGGTGATCAAGTAGCAATCGCCCGACGGCGGGTCATGGCCAAGCCGCTCGCTGACCAGCGTACGCAGGCCGTCTAAGCCTTTGCGCAGGTCCGACGGCTCGGCGTACGCCCACCCCGCTGGCCTCGGGTCGAGCCGATCCTGCGAGTGCACGCAGCACGGCGGTCGCGTCGGCGACGTGCAGACCCTCGAGTCCGACGCCATTTGGCAGCACCACTTGCAGCGGCCCGCCACCGTTCACGGCGGCGATGCCAACCGGCTGCTCGGCGACAACCTCCACGGCATGAAAGCCGCCCATCACATCCTCGCACCGCACCGCCGCACACCACCGCGGCAACTTCTTCGTAGCGATCCCGAGCGCGGTGCTGATCGCGTGCCACCGCTCGCCGGGATTCCGTGGCCGACGCGGAAATTCGATCGCACGCCGACGCTCTTCGATCGATACCCGCCCGTTGCCTCGCACCCGCAGGCTCCGGCTGGGTTTAGCCCGGAGCCGCCCTGCCTCCGTGTTCAAGTCGGGTGTCATCATCGTCGCTATCCTCCCGTCGACGATTTCCCACGCCACGCGCCTCACCATCAGACGGGGCACAGCGAGCACGTACGCTCGAAGCACGTCCAGATGTTCACGGGCTGCTATGGAAGGGATTGAACGAAAGAGTCGGGGCGGCGGGATTTGAACCCACGACCCCTCGCACCCCAAGCGAGTGCGCTACCAGGCTGCGCCACGCCCCGACATCCGTTCGTTGAGTCGCCATTCCTGCCAGTTCCGGGGCGCGAACACAACTGGGCAATGCACTGGGCAATGCGCTCAGGAATCGGTGGCGGACGGCAACAGCGCAAGCGCGCGCGCGCCGGCGGCGGTCAACGAGACCGTACCCTTCTCATAATCGATCAACACCAACCCGTCGTGCGCCAGGTAGCGCAGCGAATCGAATAGTTCCGTGGCACTGATCCGAAACATCGACGAAAGCTCGCGGGCGTCGCACTCGTTGCGCGAACCCCAGAGTTGGTAGCCGGTCATCAGCGTCCGCAGAGGGCCGACAAGAGTCGGCACGCGGCTATGGACCGGCACATCGGGAGTACGTCGCCACGTGCCGCTCACGTTCTGGGATTCGTCCATGGACCGACGCTGACGCAACGACCATGCCACGGGAGCGCGTCCGTCTCGTCCGGGGCCAGAAGGAGCGGAGCGCACGCTTTCGCACACCCGCGGCACGGCGGGTCGGCACAGATATGCACACCGCGCTGGGTTGGGATTCAAGCGAGGATCCGGCGCAGCTCTTCGATTTCTCTTTTGATTTCCACGAGAGCAGTCCGCTCGGGTCGAACTGCGGCTTTGCCATCCGGCTTGGACCGCGCCTGCAACTCCAACTCGCTCAGGCGCCGGCGCACGCCGGCAAGGGTCATTCGGTCAACCCAGAGAAACTTCTTGATCTGCTGTAGCGTCGCCACATCCGCGGCGCGGTAGATGCGGTGCCGAGCCTTGTTCGTCGTCGGCTTCACCGCGGCGAACGAAGACGTCCAGTAGCGCAGGACGTAGGGCTCAACGCCGAGGAGTGCGGCGGTCTCGAGGGCCGAGTGGAGAACTTTGTCAGCCGGCTCGCCCGCGGCCTTGGTAGCTGCTTTCGCCGGCACGCCTCACTCTCCTCGGGACTTCCTCGGGCTCCGCCGATTCATGTCTTTTTTGAGAACCTGACTCGCCTTGAACGTCAGCACCCGACGGCCGGAGATGACGATGTCGCCTCCGGTCTGAGGGTTGCGGCCCTTGCGCGGCCGCTTCTCATTGACGACGAAGTTGCCGAACCCCGAGATCTTCACTTTCTCGCCGCTCTCGAGGCGAGCTTTGATGATCTCGAACACCGACTCGACGACGTCGCCCGCATCCTTTTTCGAGAAGCCGATCTTCTCGTGGACGCGCTCTACGATGTCGCCCTTGGTCATCGTCACGGCGGGTCCTCCCCTCATCGAGCGCGCCGGCGTGCGTGCGGCGCGAATCCCCTGTTCGCACGAAGCGCTGCCGTCGGAATCCACCGCACCCCACCCCACCGCCCGTTTCCCCGATCGGAGAAGGTCTACGAACGAGATCGACCGCCTCAGCCCTGCGCCTCACCGCATTTCGACGGGAAGGGAATTACGCAATGCCTCGACCAGCCTCCCTTGGATCTCGTTGACCTCAGCGTCCGTGAGCGTCCGCTCGCGCGACCGATACGATATCGAGTAGGCCAAGCTCTTCTTGCCCTCCGGAATTGGTGCGCCAGAGTATTGATCGAAAAGCTCTACAGCTTCGATCAGCCCGTTGGCACCCGCCCACTCCAGCACGAATCGAACGACGCGATCGGACTCGAACATCCCCTCCGCGAGCAGTGCTAGATCACGCACAACCACTGGAAATCGCGGAAGTTCCTCAAACCCAACTGGGCGCGATTGATAATCGAGCAAGGTTTGCAAGTCAAGCTCGATCACCCATGTCGGGTCCGCAAGCGAAAGGTTCTCTGCGGTCGTAGGGTGCAGACAGGCAACGATGCCGAGCAGCCGGCCGCCAGTCTCGAAACGTGCCGACTTGCCGGGGTGAAAAGCAGGGTCGCCGGTGTGTGCATTCCAGCGCACGTCTTCCACAGGGAAGCGCTCGAGGACGAGTTCGACGACACCTTTGACGTCCGCGAAGTCCCACGCGGTGTTGCGTGCGCCCACGCCCGCTTCCCACAACCGCGGACAGACGACGGCTGCGAGTCCGAGCCGTTCGCCGTAGGTGCCGCGGTCGTCCCAGAAGACCTTGCCAAGGGAAAAGCCCGCAAAGGAGGCGCTACCCTGGGCCAAGTTGTCGGCCGCGACCCGCAGCAGCCCAGCGAGCAGGCCGAGGCGCATTTCGCTGTCGTCCTGGGTGAGCGGGTTGAGGACTCGCACCGGCGTGCGGTCGGGCACCAGTCCGCTGAACAGGCGATTGCTCGCCGGCGACGCGAAGCTCAGGGATACCACTTCGTCAAAGCCCTGCGCGGCGAGCAAGCGGCGCACTTCTCGCTGTTTCAGTGCGCGCGGCGAATGTCCGCTACCATCGAGGCGAGACTGTGGAAGCGTCGGCTGCACATGTTCGTAGCCCAACGAGCGGACGACTTCCTCGATCACGTCGATCTCGCGCGTGATATCGCTCCGGTACGACGGCGGGACGACGGACAGAACCCTGGCCGACTCGCTGCTGACGCCCATGGCGAATGCACGCAAGCGCCCGCTGACGTCAGCCTCCGGCAGCGCCGTACCGAGCAAGCTCTGCAGGCGGTCGAGGCGCAGCGCAATCGCCTCGGGACGAAACGGAGTCGGATACGCGTCGTGGCACTCGGGTGCGACCAGACCGGTAGCATGCTCGGCCAGGAGTGCGGCGGCACGGTCACTCGCCCAACGTACTCCCTTGAGATCGACGCCGCGCTCGAAGCGGTACGACGCCTCACTGCGCAGGCCGAGCCGCTTTGCCGTTCGGCGCACGGATTCGGGCTGGAACCAAGCGGACTCCAGCAGGACATTCGCGGTCGTGGCGATCACCTCGGAGTTCTCGCCACCCATCACGCCGGCCAGCGCGACGGGGTGTCCGGCGCTGGTGATCAGCAGGTCGTCGGCTACGAGCGTCCGCTCCTGGCCGTCGAGCGTGGTGAATGGGATCGCGGCACCGGCCCGCCGCACCGTTATCTCCCTGCCCGGGAGGCGGTCTGCGTCGAACGCGTGGAGGGGCTGCCCGCGTTCGATCATCACGTAGTTGGTGATGTCGACGACGTTGTTGATCGGGCGCAGTCCGACGGCGCGCAGTCGCGCTTGCATCCACAGCGGCGACGGCGCGATCCGCACGTCGGCTACGATGCGTCCGATGTAGCGGCGACATAGATCCGGATCGGCGATCGCGATCGCGAAGCGGTCGGCGCTCGAGCCAGCGTCGGCGCTGCTCGTCGAGGAAGGCGCACGCAACCGTGCACCGGTCAGAGCGGCGACCTCGCGTGCGATTCCGAGGACGCTCAGACAGTCACCGCGATTGGGGGTGATCGACAGTTCGAGAACGACATCGGCCAGGCCCAGCACGGCGGCGACGTTGAGGCCGGGCGCCGTTTCCGCCGGAAGAATGAGCAAGCCGCTCGCATCGTCGCCGGCGCCGAGTTCAACGGCGGAGCAGAGCATTCCCGCCGACGCGACACCGCGAATCTCCGCTGCGGCGATGGCGATCCCACCCGGGAGAACGCTACCGGGACGGGCAAATGGCACCCGCTGGCCAACGGCCACGTTGGGTGCACCGCAGACCACGGTCGCCAATTCGCCGTCTGCTATGCGAACTTCGCAGACCCGCAGTTTGTCCGCGTTCGGATGCGGCCGCACGTTGACGACCTCGGCGCAGACGACGCCGGCCAAGCTACTACCGGTTGCTTCGACCGCATCCACCTCCAGGCCGGCCATTGTCAGGCGTTCGGCGACCTCCGATGGAGAGGCGTCGATGTCGACGAATTCCTTGAGCCAGTTCCAGGTGAATTTCATCTCATTCGCATCGCGGCGCGCCGCCCCTCACGACTCCCCCGTGGTTCGGGCGAGGGGCGCGAATCGCCTCAGAACTGTTGCAGAAATCGGGAGTCGTTGGCGAAGAACAGACGGATATCGCTGATCCGGTACTTGAGCATGGTAATGCGCTCGATACCCATACCGAAGGCGAATCCGGAATACCGTTCGGGGTCGTAGCCGACCGCGGCAAATACGTTCGGGTCGATCAACCCGGAGCCGAGGATCTCCAGCCAACCCGTTCCTTTGCAGACGCGGCAGGCGCGGTCATCACCGCCACACATGACGCAGCCGATGTCGACCTCGGCACTCGGTTCGGTGAACGGGAAGAAAGAAGCGCGAAAGCGCACTCGCGTATCGTCGCCGAAGATGCGCTTGAGGGCGAGTGCGAGCACGCCCTTCAGGTCGCCGAACGTGATGCCCCGATCGACCATGAAACCCTCGATCTGGTGGAACATGGGCGAGTGCGTCGTGTCGCTGTCGTGGCGGTACACGGCACCGGGAACGATGACGCGTAGTGGCGGCCGCTGCGCGGTCATGACGCGGATCTGCACGGGCGACGTGTGGGTGCGCAGGACGTGCTCCTCGGCGACGAAGAAGGTGTCCTGCATATCGCGCGCCGGATGGTCGCGGGGAATATTGAGCGCCGTGAAGTTGTGGTACTCGTCCTCGACGTCAGGACCTTCGGCGACGGCAAAGCCCAGCGCGACGAAGACATCGACGATCTCGTCGAGCGTCTGCATGAGCGGATGCAGGTGTCCCGGTCGACGTCTGCGCCCCGGTACGGTCACATCGATGCGTTCCGCAGCGACGGTTCGCTCACGGGCAGCGGCGCGCAGGGCGCTCAGCTTGGATTCGAGCCGGGATTCGACGTCGTCCTTGATGCGATTGATTTCGGCGCCGACGGCAGGCCGCTGATCCGCGGCGACGTCACGCAAGCCGCGAACGACCGTCGTCAGTTCGCCTTTGCGGCCGAGGAGCCGGACGCGCAGGTTCTCGACTTCGTCCTCCGACGCCGAGGCATCGAGGGCGGCGAGCGCCTCGCGGTGGATGCGTTCGAGTTGGTCGCGCATGGGGCCGCGGCGCTGCGCCCGCGGCGCGCCGCGCGGGCCCGTCAGGGGACGGGAGAGCGGCGCGCCCGAGCTTGGCTCAGGCGGCGAGGTTGGCCTTGGCCACCTCGGCGAACTGCTGAAAGCCGGAGGGATCGCGGAAGGCGACATCGGCGAGCATCTTGCGATCGACGTCGACGCCGCCCTTCTTCAGTCCATGGATGAAATCGCGGTAGTTGAGGCCGTGGAGTCGCGCAGCAGCGTTGATGCGGATGATCCACAGGCTGCGGAATTCGCGTTTGCGGACGCGACGGTCGCGATAGGCGTAGGTGAGCCCCTTTTCGACGGTCTCGCGTGCCTGACGGTACGTTTTGCGGCGACCGCCAACGTACCCTTTCGCGAGCTTCAATATCTTCTTGCGTCGGCTGCGCGCCTTGGTTCCTCGTTTCGCCCGGGGCATGGGTCGACTCCTATTCGCTTACTTAGCTGTACGGCAGGAGGCGGCGGATCGCCGTCTCGTTGCTCGCGTCGACGAGACCGGCCTGGCGCAGGTTGCGCTTCTGGGTCGACGACTTGCTCGTGAGAATGTGCCGGAGGTAGGCCTTGCGACGGCGGATCTTCCCGGTGCCCGTCATCTTGAACCGCTTCGCGGCCGTGGTGCTCGTCTTCATCTTCGGCATGATCAGCTTCCTCCAAACCCCGCCGCAGTCCTGCGGCGATGCGGCCACTACACCGACGCAAAGGTCGGGACGCGGAAAAACCGGGATACTGCCAACCGCCCGACGAATTTGCAAGGGCTCAGCCGTTCCCGGGGACGGCTGCGGCGCGCAAGCGCTCGATGAATCCATCGACGGATTCCGTCGGCAGGGTCTCCCCCGAACGCGTGCGCGGTGCGACGGTGCCCGCCTCGGCTTCCTTATCTCCTAAAACCAGCATGAACGGCACCTTTTCGAGCTGCGCCGCACGAATCTTGTAGCCGAGCTTCTCGTTGCGATCGTCGAGTTCCACCCGGAAGCCCGCGGCCTCGATCGCCTGCGCAACCTCGCGGCCGAAATCCTCCTGGCGCTCGGTCAATGTCAGCACCTTCACCTGCACCGGAGCGAGCCAAACCGGAAACGCCCCGGCGCAGTGCTCGATCAGGATGCCCATGAAGCGTTCGATCGTGCCGAGCACGGCACGATGGATCATCACCGGCCGCGCCGGTTGGCCGTCGGCCGCAACGTACTCGAGGTCGAACCGCTCGGGCAGCGCCCCGAAGTCGAGTTGAATCGTCGCGAGCTGCCACCAGCGCTTGAGCGCGTCCATGAAATTGAAGTCGATCTTCGGACCGTAGAACGCGCCGTCACCAGGGTTGATCTCGTACGCCATTCCCGCCGCGTCGAGCGCGCCGGCCAGGGACGATTCGGCGCGCTCCCACATTTCATCGGTGCCGATCGAGTTCTCCGGCCGCGTCGACAGAAAAACCTTGCGCTGGCTGAAGCCGAAGACCGAGTAGACCTCGTCGATCATGCGCAGCACGCCGAGGATCTCGGACTCGATCTGCTCCGGAGTGCAGAAGATATGGGCGTCGTCCTGCGAGAAGCTCCGCACGCGCGTAAGACCATGGAGCGTGCCCGACCGCTCGGCGCGGTGGAGGCGGCCGAAGTCGGCATAGCGCACCGGCAAGTCCCGATACGAGCGCTTACGCTCGGCGTACAGCAGGCAATGCGACGGGCAGTTCATCGGCTTGACGCCGAACTCGCGCTCCTCGAGCGGCGCGAAGTACATGTTCTCCTGGTAGTTATCGTAGTGCCCGGAGCGCTTCCAGAGTTCGCTGTCGAAGATCTGCGGGGTGATCACCTCGCGGTACCCGTAGCGGCCGTAGAGCCCGCGGATGTAATCCACCAGACAGTTGTAGACCACCGCACCTTTGGGGTGGAAGAAAGGGCTCCCGGGCGCCACCGGGTCGAAACTGAAGAGATCGAGTTCCTTGCCGAGGCGGCGGTGATCGCGCTTTTTTGCCTCCTCGATCAAGCGCAGGTGCTCTTCGAGTTGCTCACGCTCGGCGAAGGCTGTGCCGTAGATGCGCTGCAACATCTCGTTCTTCTCGTCGCCGCGCCAGTACGCGCCGGCAACACCAGTGAGCTTGAACGCCTTGATCCGGCCGGTCGTCGGAACGTGCGGACCACGGCAAAGATCGACGAACTCGCCCTGCCGGTAGAGGGACACGGGATCCTCGGCAATACCGTCCAGGATCTCCGCCTTGTAGTTCTCACCCACACCGCGGAACAGCGCGAGCGCGTCCGCCTTGGAGATCTCCTCGCGGGTGACCGTGAGGTTCTCCTTGACGATCTGGCGCATCTCCTTTTCGATTCCCTCGAGTTCGTCGGGAGCGAACGGTTGGGCGCGCTTGAAGTCGAAGAAGAAGCCCTCTGCGATCACCGGGCCGATGGTGATCTCGACCTCCGGATAAAGCCGCTTGACGGCTTGTGCCATCAGGTGTGCGGTCGAGTGCCGCAGCACGTCGATCCCAGCCGTGCTGTCGGCGACGATCGGCGCGAGCGAACAGTCGGCGTTGAGCGGCCGCGAGAGATCGACCGCCGAGCCATCGACCTGCGCTGCAATGACTTGTTTGTCGAGCAAGCCGGCTGCCTTCAAGACCTCGAAGGCACGGCTGCCAGCTTCGGCCGAGTGCTGCTTGCCATCTGCTGTTCTCACGCAGATCACTGCCATGATTCACCCTCCGTCAACCTACGAATAAACCGAGCGATCGCAACGATCGGCAGGATGGCGGCAACCCTCGACGGCGGCAGCACCGCACGGCAAACCCTAACAGCCGAAGGCGGCCGGAGGTGCGATGGTAGGCACGGGCGGGATTGAACCGCCGACCTCTTCCGTGTCAAGGAAGCGCTCTCCCACTGAGCTACGTGCCTGCATACACCGCTCGCCCCGCGGTGCGACACCGACCAACCACGAGCGTCGCAACGCCGTTTCGTCAGTGTCGAAGAGAGAGCTGCAAGTACCAACTTCGACGTGGCCGGTCAAGAAACCCGCGGCGAACGGCGCCGCCCGTCACCCACCGCATGCGAAAAGGGGCGGCCCGACGCGAAGTCGGGCCACCCCCTCTCGAAGCGTGCTGCCGCGCGGCGATCAGTTCGGTCGCGAAAGCTCGTCGTCGATGATCGCCTTGAACCGCTCGAACGGCTGGGCGCCACTGACCAACCTGCCGTTGATGATGAAACCAGGCGTTCCGGTCACGCCGACCGACTGCCCCTCGGCCATGTCGGCACGCACCCGGTCGACCGTACCATTGCTGTCGAAGCAGGCTTCCCACTTCGCCACGTCGATTCCCGTGCCCTCGAGAGCCTCTTTCGACTTTTCCTTCAGGTTCTGCGGCGTAATCGCCTTCTGGTTCTCAAAGTAGTAGGCGTAGAGCTTCCAGTAAGCGTCCTTGTTCAGGTCCGCCGCGCACTCGGTGCCGACGCCTGCCGGCTCAGCCCACTTGTGAAAGCCAAGCGGGAAGTGCTTGTAGTAGAAACGAACCTTGTCGCCATATTCCTTCAGCACCTGGTCCTCGATCGTCGTGTAGCCACGCGTGCAGAACGGGCACTGGAAGTCCGAGTACTCGACGATGGTGACCTTGGCGTCGGCCGACCCTTTGAAGTGGCGGCCTTCGAGAGAAATCTTCTCCATCACGGCCTTGAACGGGTCCACAGTGAGATCTTCGAGCTCACCGAAAACGGCGTAACGGCCGTCAGCGGACGAGATGAAGCCGACTTTGCGACCCTGTACCACGAGGTTTCCCTGCTTGGCGCCCGCGATCGGCGAATCCTTGAGATCCTCGACCGTGACCGGGGCATTCGGCGGGACATTGGCCTTACGGCGATAGTACTCGACCAACTTGTCCGCATCGACGGCCACAGCCGCCCCAGCGAATCCGGCAACGAACGCAAAGACCGACCCGACGATGATTCCCTTTTGGGCGAATCGCATCATAAAACAACCTCTCTTTTCTTTCCAAATCTGAATTCGATAACCGTTACCATGTGCTCTGGCCCGACTCAACCAGGCAACTCGGCCAGTTGACCGTCAGACGCGAGCACAAGACGCCTATTCGACACGTATCTCGTCAGCTCAACCAAGACCAGTGAACGACGCCTGCGCCAGCTGCAACAGCGCCGACGGGACAACGCCGGCCGCAATCGTCGCCACCACGGTCAGCACCAACGCCAACGCGACCGCCGGACGCCGCGGCAGCGCTACCGCGTCGACCGGCGCCGCGGTCATATACATTCGCACGATCACCCCTGCATAGTAGTAGACGGAGACCACGCTGTTGAGCACGCCGATCACCGTGAGCCAAATGAACCCTTCGTTCACCGCAGCGCTGAACAGGTAAAGCTTGCCCACGAACCCGACCAGCGGCGGAATCCCCGCCAACGACAACATGAACACCGCCATCGCCAAGCCGAGCAGCGGATGGCGGAAACCGAGTCCCGCCAGATCGTCGAGCGTTTCCGCCGGCTCATCTGCCTTGCCGGCCGCCACCAACACCGCAAACGCGCCGAGGGTCATGACCGCGTACGCGGCGATATAGAACAGCAGGGCGCTGCCACCGGCGTCACCGCCGACGACGACCCCGACCAGCAGATAGCCGGCATGCGCAATGCTCGAGTACGCGAGCATTCGTTTCACGTTCGACTGGACCACCGCCGTGACGTTGCCTACGGTCATCGTCAGCACCGCCAGCACCCAGAGGAGTCCCTGCCAAGCGGGCGTCGGTTCGCCGAACACATCGAGGAAAATCCTCGCAAACGCGGCAAACGCGGCGGCCTTCACCCCGACCGCCATGAACGCCGTCACCGACGTGGGCGAACCCTCGTAGACGTCGGGGGTCCACAAGTGGAATGGGACTGCAGCGATCTTGAATCCGAAGCCGACGAGCAACAGGCCGAGCCCGCCCGCGAGCAACACGTCGTCGGCGACGGATTTGCCTTCGATCACGGCGGCAATGGTCAGCAGGTTCGTCGATCCGGTGGCGCCGTAGAGCAGCGCAATGCCGAACAGCAGGAACCCCGAGGCGAACGCGCCCATCAGGAAGTACTTCAGCGCCGCTTCCGTCGATTGCGATCGGCTGCGCTGCATACCGGCGAGCGCGTACGCCGCTACCGACATGATTTCCAGACCGATGAAGACCACCAGCAGGTCGGCAGCCATCGCCATCAGCAGCATACCGACCGAAGAGAACAGCACCAACGAATAGTAGTCGCCAGTACGGATCTCGGTCTGCTCGAGAAAACTCATCGACATCAGCAGGGTCACGGCCGTCGCGCCGCAGAACAGCACGACGAAGAACAGACCGTAGCGATCGACGATGAACGAACCGACGAGCGTCGTCGTCTCGACGTCCCACAGCGATATCGCCGATGCAGCGGTCGCCGCGAGTCCCACCAACCCGAGCCACGCCAACGGCGCGCGGCTGGGACCACGGAGAAAGAGGTCGGCGAGCAGCACCAATACGCTCGTCGAAGACAGCAGCAGCAAGGGCAGCAGCGCGCTCCAGGACACGTCGACTTCAGTCATGGCTCTTCGTCTTCCGTCCTCTAGTCCCGTGCCGCCGGCGCGCCCTGCGCTTGTGTCGCCGCCTCAATGAACGCATCGCCCGCCTCGGACGTGCCATCGACGGCGCGCACGACCGCAAGCTTGGCTTGGAGGTTTGCGAGGTACGCCTCGACCGTCGGCTCCATGCGACTCAAGAAAGGCTGCGGATACAACCCCATCACGAACATCATGACCACCAATGGGGCGAACACGGAAATCTCGCGCGCGCTCAGGTCTTGCAGATTCTCGTTCTTCGGATTGTCGAGCGGCCCGAGCATGACCCGCTGGTACATCCACAGCAGGTACACCGCAGCGAGCACCACCCCGCTGACGGCGATGACCGCAGCGATCGGGTAGGTGTCGAAAGCACCGAGCAGAATCAAGAATTCGCCGACGAAGCCATTGAGCCCCGGCAGGCCGACCGACGACAGCATCACCACCATGAAGATCCCGCCGTAGATCGGCATCTGCTTCCAGAGGCCGCCGAACTCGGCGATCAGACGGGTATGGCGACGCTCGTAAATGACCCCGACCGCGAGGAACAAGGCGCCGGTCGAAAGCCCGTGACCAAGCATCTGGTAGAGGCTGCCCTGCACGCCCTCGACATTGAGGGCGGCCATGCCGAGCATCACGAAGCCGAGGTGACTGACCGACGAGTAGGCGATCAGGCGCTTCATGTCCGGCTGGATCATACACACCAGCGCCCCATACACGATACCGACCGTCGCCAGGCCCGCGATGATCGGCATCGCCTCCATGGCCGCTTGCGGGAACAGCGGGATCGCGAAGCGCAGGAAGCCGTACGTGCCCATCTTCAGCAGCACCCCGGCCAGGATCACCGATCCCCCGGTCGGCGCCTCGGTATGCGCATCGGGCAACCACGTGTGCAGCGGGAACATCGGCACCTTGATCGCGAACGCAAGGGCAAAAGCCGCGAACAGCCAGCGTTGGGTGCCGAGCGGCGCGGCGACCTCATAGAGTCGTGCCAGGTCGAACGTCAGCTCACCGGTCGCCTGCTGGTGCATCCACACCAGGTACAGGACCGCGACCAGCATCAGCAGGCTGCCCACCATTGTATAGAGCAGTAGCTTGACGGCGGCGTAGATCCGGCGCTCGCCGCCCCAGACGCCGACCAGGAAGTACATCGGAATCAGCATGACTTCCCAGAACACGTAGAACAGCAACAAATCGGTCGCGACCAGAGCGCCGATCATGCCCGTCTGCATCAGCAGCATCAGGATGTTGTATTCCTTCGTGTTCTTGTGAACGTCGCCGATTCCGGCGAGAAGGACGATCGGCACCAAGAACGTCGTCAGCAGCACCAGGAACAAACTGATGCCGTCGACGCCGACTCTGTAGCTGACGCCGAACTCCGGGATCCAGCTGGCCTGCTCCACCATCTGAAAGCCGGTGTTCGCCGCATCGAAATTGGCGAGCATCAGCAACGACAGCGCGAACGGCACGAGCGACAGCGCGAACGCTGCCTGTCCGTGCGCGCGACTCGCACCGCGAGGGATGAGAGCGACGAGCAGGGCCGCGACGAGCGGGGTAAACGTAATCAGCGTCAGCAGGGGCATGGTCTTCTACAGCAGCGCGTAATAGGCCAGGACCACGGCCGCGCCCACCAACAGCGAGGCAGCGTAGTGCTGAACGTTCCCGGTTTGCACCCGGCGCCATACGCGGGCGTTGCCAGCGACGAACGCCGCGACACCGTTTACCGCAGCGTCGATCACAGCGACATCGAACCAACGCCAGAGCATTCGCGACCCGTAGAGGGTCGGGCGCACGATCGCGGCGTCGTAGATCTCGTCGACGTAGTACTTGTTGAGTACGACCTTGTAGAGCGCACCCGCCTGCTCGGCCAATTGTCCCGGCAGCTCCGGGCGGGCGACGTAGAATAGGTACGCAAGCGCGATCCCGCTCGCCGCAACGCTCACCGACGTCGCCATCAACGCTAGTTCGAGCGGAATGCTCAGGTGATGGACTCCGTGCGCGGCAAGCACCGGCGCCAGAAACTCACCGAGCTTGTCGCCCCAGAGCAGGTGCATCGGCAACGAGATGTAGCCACCCACGATCGAAAGAATCGCGAGAACGACGAGCGGCACCGTCATCGTCTTCGGCGATTCGTGGATGTGGTGCTTCGTCTTCTCGTCGGCGCGACACTCGCCGTAGAACGTCATGAACAGCAGCCGGAACATATAGAAGGCCGTCATTCCGGCGGCGAGAACGCCGATGAACCAGAGACCGATATGGCCTTCGGCGAACGCCGAGGCCAAGACCAGATCTTTGCTGAAAAAGCCCGCGAAACCGGGGATTCCCGCGATCGCGATCGTACCGATGAAGAAGGTCCGGAAGGTCACGGGCATGTGCGTACGCAGGCCGCCCATCTTGCGCATGTCCTGCTCACCGCTCATCCCGTGGATGACGCTGCCCGCGCCGAGGAACAGCAGCCCCTTGAAGAACGCGTGCGTCATCAAGTGGAAGATCGCAGCACTGAAGGCGCCGACACCGAGGGCGAGAAACATGTAGCCGAGTTGGCTCACGGTCGAATACGCGAGCACCTTCTTGATGTCGGTCTGCAACAGGCCGATGGACGCCGCGAACAAGGCCGTCAGCGCACCGACGATCGCCACCACCTCGAGGGCGCCCGGGGCGAGAACGTAGAGGAAGCTCATGCGCGCGATGAGGTAGACGCCCGCGGTCACCATCGTCGCCGCGTGGATCAGCGCACTCACGGGAGTGGGACCCGCCATTGCATCCGGCAGCCAAACGTACAGCGGCAACTGCGCCGACTTGCCCATGGCCCCGACGAAGAACAGCAGACCGACCGCCGTGAGAATGTGGGGCGGAATCTGATCGACCTGCGCGGCGATCTCGTCGAAGCGCAGACCGTTGGCGCCGCCCATGTGCCAGAAGAGCAGAAAGACGGCGAGCAGGAAGCCGGCGTCGCCGATCCGGTTGACGACGAACGCCTTCTTGCCGGCAGCCGCGTTGGCGGTCTCCGAGAACCAGAACCCGATCAGCAGGTACGAACAGACCCCGACGCCCTCCCAGCCGACGAACAGCAACGGTAGACTGTCCCCCAGCACCAGGGTCAGCATCGCCAGGGTGAAGAGGTTGAGGTACGTGAAGTAGCGCGAATAGCGCTCGTCCTCGTGCATGTAGCCGACGGAGTAGACGTGAATGAGAAAGCCGACGCCGGTGACGATCATCACCATCGTCCCCGAGAGCGCATCGAGCCGAAAGGCCACGTTCACCGCGAGGTTGCCGGCGTGAATCCACGGGTAGAGCGTCTGGGTCAAGGCGCTTCCGGGCGGCAGCGACAACAGTTGCACGAATGCGTAGCAGGCGACGACGAACGCGGCCCCGACGACACCCGGCGCGACGAGGCTGACGGCGGCCTTGCCGGCGCGCTTGCCCAGAAAGAGATTGAATAGAACCCCGAACAACGGCAGTGCCAGGATCAGCCAGAGGTACCCGGCATGAACGAGGAGCGCGGCCGCAGGTGCATTGGAAGCTGCTTGATGCATGTTTAGCCGCGCAACCAGTTGAGCTCGTCCGCATTGACCGTTTCCCGGTTGCGGAACGCCGCGATGATGATCGCCAAACCAACGGCCGCCTCGGCAGCGGCGACGGTCATCACGAAGAAGACGGCTACCTGGCCGTCGACCGAATGCAAGTGCCGCGCGAGCGCGACGAACACCAGATTGACCGCGTTGAGCATCAGCTCGATCGACATGAACATGACGATGACGTTGCGGCGCAACATCACCCCGAGCGCGCCGATGGTGAACAGCAGCGCACCCAGCGCCAGATACCACTCCACCGTGACGACGTTCATACCAACTTTCGCTTCGCCATGACGACCGCGCCAACGACCGCGACGAGCAAGAGGAGGCCCGTCGCCTCGAAGGCGAGGAGGTGTTTCGTGAACAACTGTCGCGCGACCATCTCCGTACTGCCGAAATCCCCAGCGACCGGGGCCTGCATGCCGGGCGCGCCAGGTCCCGCATTCAAGAACAAGGCAATGCCGGCGAACAGGAACAACGACCCGCCCGCAAACGCGATCCAACGCAACGCCGTGCTCATCTTCGCCGGTGGGTCATCTTGGAGATTGAGCAGCATGATCACGAACAGGAACAACACCATGATCGCGCCGGCGTAGACGACGATCTGTAGGGCCGCAACCAGATGGGCGTCGAGAAACAGGAAGGTGACCGCCAGCAGGAACAACGAGACGACCAGCGACAGTGCGCTGCGAATCGGACTGCGGGCGAGGACGACCCCGAGGGCCGAAAGCACCAGCAGGGACGCGAGGATGCCGAAGATGATCGGGTGCATCAGGCCTCCTGGAACGCCAAGATGACGACCGCGGTCACGAGCGCGTTCGCCAGCGCCAGCGGCAGCATCGTCTTCCAACCGAATCGCATGAGCTGGTCGTAGCGGTAACGCGGCAGACTCCAGCGGATCAGGATCTGCAGCCAGCAGAAGAACAACACCTTCGTCATGAACGAGCCGATCTGCAACAAGACGATCAGCAGGTTCGGCAGCGCGATGGCGAGTCCGCCCGGAAACGCGAAGCCTTCGCTGGTCAGGAACGGCACTTGCCAGCCGCCGAAGAAGAACGTCGTCGTCAACGCCGCCACGACGCCGACCTCGACGAAGTCGGACATGAAGAACATCAGGTACTTCACTCCGGAGTACTCGGTGAAGTAGCCGCTGACGAGTTCGCTTTCGCCCTCGGGCAGGTCGAACGGGACGCGTTTGCTTTCGGCGATGCCGGCAATCAGCAGCAGCAGGAACGCGAGCGGCTGGTAGATGATGCCCCATGCGGGAATGAATCCCCAGAGCATCTCACCCTGCGCACGCGCCATGGCCTGCAGATCGAGCGTGCCGTACGTCATGACCACGGCGACGAGTGCGAGCCCCATCGGCAACTCGTACGAGATCATCTGCGCCGAACCACGAATGCCGCCGAGCAGCGAGTAGCGGTTGTTCGAGGCCCAGCCGCCGAGCACGACGCCGTAGACGCCGAGCGACATCACCGCCAAGATGTAGAGGACGCCGATGTCGAGCGGGGCGACCTGCAGGTTGATCGCGCGCTCACCGATGTACAGCACGTCTCCGAAGGGAATCACCGCAAACGCGACGATCGCCGGGAACAGGTTCACGCACGGCGCAAGCCAGTGCAGCAACCGATCCGCGCCGGCGGGAATCACGTCTTCCTTGGTGATGAACTTCAACGGGTCCGCGACCATCGTGTTGATCAGGCCGGCGCCGGCGAAGCCGAAGATACTAGCTCGGTTCGCACCGATCCGGTCCTGGATCAGCGCGCTGCCCTTGCGCTCGATCCAGCCGAGGATCCCCGCCAGCCCGAAGACGAGCTGGATGACGACCAGAGCCTTGATGACAGCGATGACGATTTCGATGAGCATTTCGTCCTATGCGGCGGCGGGCGCCGCCCCAGGTCCCCTGACCTCACACGCGCCGGAAAATGCCGGCGACAGCAGCCTCACACTTCGCGCAACAGGTAGCAGGGTCGCCTCAGTCCCATTCGAGCGCTCCCTTCCGCCATTCGTAGAGAAGTCCGATGGCCAAGAGCGTCGCAAATACCATCATCGCCGAAAAACCGCCCCAACCGAGCTCGCGGAACACGACCGCATAGGGGTAGAAAAACACCACTTCGACGTCGAAGACGATGAACGAGATCGCCGTCATGTAGAACTTCACCGAGAACCGCCCCCAGGCGCTGCCGGTAGGCGGGTTGCCACACTCGAACGCTTCCTGCTTGACGGGATTGTTGCTGCGCGGCCCGAGGATTCGTCCCAAACTCGCCAACAAGCCGACCAGGCCGGCAGTCAGCACGAACGTCACCAACACCGGCAGATACTGCTCCGTCATTCTTCCCGCTCTCTCCTGCCTCGCCGGGCCATTAGGCAACCTGGTGCGAAGAATCTTTCGACGCAGGCCTGCTTATGCGATGCCTGTGACCAAGTCAACTGCGCGCCAGCAGCCCTCACCGTACTCAACCCAGGCGCCCGAACCAACCGCGCCGGACCAGCCACTTCGCCACCTCGAGGACCGGCAGGACCGTCGCTGCCAGCCCCATCACCAGCGCAAAATCACGTAGCGTCAGCGCGAACGTGCCGAGCGCGCGCTGTAGGAAAGGTACGTACAGAATTGCCGCGAGAATCGTCAATTCCCAAACGATCGCCAGGTTGAGCCAGCGGTTCGCAAACGGCCGGCGCGCCGCCGAATTGCGATCGGAGCGGAAGCTGTACGCCTTGAAAAACTGAATCAACACCAGCGACACGAACGTCAGCGTCATCGCCTCCGCCAACGGGCGCTCCGTTTGCGCCCAGACGAACAAGCCGAGGTTCACCAGCATCGACCACAACCCGCCGATCACCATCAACGCCACGACCGGACGGGTGAAGATTCCCGCCCGCGGGTCGCGTGGCTGGCGCGTCATCAGGTCGTCCTCGGGCGGGTCCACCGCCAGGGCCAACGCCGGCAGCCCGTCGGTTGCCAGATTCACGTAGAGGAGCTGGACCGCCGACAGCGGCAGCGGCAGGCCCGCCAACGTCGCACCGGCCATCAGGCCCATCTCGCCGATATTCGAGGAGAGCAGGTACATCAGATACTTCTTGATGTTGCCGTAGATCCCCCGACCTTCCTCGACCGCGCCGACGATCGACGCGAAGTTGTCGTCGATGAGCGTCATATCCGCCGCTTCCTTACTCACGTCGGTGCCGCTCACGCCCATCGCCACGCCGATGTCGGCCCGCTTCAACGCCGGCGCATCGTTGACGCCGTCGCCGGTCATCGCGACGATCCGGCCGCTGTGCTGCCAGGCCTCGACGACGCGCAGCTTGTGCTCCGGCGATACCCGCGCATAGACGTCGATGTCGTCAACCACGGCAAGCAACGCCGTGTCGTCCATCCGATCCAGATCGGCGCCGACGACCACCCGACCGCCGTGCCGCAACCCGAGTTCGGCCGCGATCGCCTCGGCCGTACGCGGATGATCCCCCGTGATCATCACCGGCCTGATCCCCGCTAGCTCGCAGGTGCGAATCGCCGCAAAGGCCTCGGCTCGCGGCGGGTCGATCATGCCGACCAGGCCGAGAAACACCAGATCCTCGGCCGCGTTCTCGACCGACGCCTCGCATCGGTACGCCAGCGCCAGGACCCGCAACGCGTCCCCTGCCATCGCCACCGCCGCCGCGTGCGCGACCGCACGATCGGCGTCCGCGAACGTCGCTTCGCCCACGGCAGTTCGCTGCCGCGTACAGCGATCGAGGACCACCTCGGGTGCTCCCTTCGTGTACGCGATCACCCCAGCGCTCGTCTGATGTAGCGTGGTCATGCGCTTCGTTGCAGCGCTGAACGGGATCTCGCCGACTCTTGGCGCCGCGCTCTCCGCACCGGTCCGATCGAGCCCCGCCTTTGCCGCAGCGACCACCAGCGCCCCTTCCGTCGGGTCACCACGAATCGCCCAGCGCTCCTCGGTTCGCACCAACCGCGCATCCGACGCGAGCAGCCCGGCGCGCAGCAATTCGCGCACGGCGTCGTCGACCGCGACGACACCCCCGTCGCGGCGCAGCACCCCCTCGGGCTCGTAGCCGTTCCCCTCGAGCGCGTAGTCGGCGCCGCCCGCGAACAAACGCCGCACCGTCATCTCGTTGCGCGTCAGGGTTCCGGTCTTGTCGGTGCAAATAACCGAGGTGCTCCCGAGCGTCTCCACCGCCGCAAGGCGGCGCACCAACACGTTGCGCTTCACCATGCGCTGCACACCGATCGCCAGGGAAATCGTCACCACAGCCGGTAGTGCCTCGGGGACGACCGCAACCGCCAACGCGATGCCGAAGATGAACATCTCCAGCAAGCCCTCGCCGCGCAGTAGACCGAGCAACGCGATCAAGAAGACGATGAAAAAGGCCCCGAGCGCCAGCACATGTCCGACACGGTCGAGGTTCTCTTGGAGTGGCGTCCGCCCCCGCTCGACCGCAGCCAACATGCCGCTGATCCGCCCGAACTCGGTCTTCGCTCCCGTCTCGACGACCACGGCGCAACCGCGGCCAAGGGTTGCCACCGTGCCCGCATACGCCATGGTCAGGCGGTCGCCGATCGCCGCCTCGGCCGCCACCCGCGCGCCAGCGTCCTTGGCGACCGGCAACGACTCGCCGGTGAGCGCGGCTTCGTCGATCTCGAGATTCGCCGTCTCGAGCAGTCGGACATCGGCGGGGACACGATCGCCAGGCGTCAGCAGGACGATATCGCCGGGCACCACTTCGCGCGCCGGCACGTCGATTTCCGCATCACCGCGGCGCACGTGCGCGTTGGGAGCTGCCATCCGGCGCAGCGCTTCGATCGCGCGCTCGGCGCGGTATTCCTGAACGAACCCCAACAGTACGGCGAACAAGACGATGACGGTGATTGCAATCGCCTCGACACCGTGACCGAGAAAGCCCGACAGTGCCGCCGCCACCAGTAGGATCAGCACGAGGACGTTGCGAAACTGATCGGCCAACACCTTCCAGGGCTGGACCTTCTCCGGATCGGGAAGCTCGTTGAACCCGGCGCGCTCGAGGCGACGCGCAGCATCCTCCGCGCTCAGGCCGCGAAAATCAGACTCGAGCGCATGGAGAACATCCGGCGCGGACCGTGCGTACCAAGGCTCCATCTCGAGAGTGTCGGGTTTCGCGAGGTTCCGTTCAGGAAGCGGAGACAACCGGGACTTCGACGTAATCGCCCTGCTCGGCATCCCAACGGAACGCGGCCACCGCTTTGACCTCGGCGTCGTAGACCGACAGCACGATCTGGCCCGCGTCGGGGTACATCGGCTCGTCCCACGGACCGTTGGCCTGCTTGCGATCCTCGGCGGAGAAATACGCACCGTGCTGCGGGTGCGAATGATAGAAAGCGTGCAACCGCACCACGCCGCGATCTGCCTGCAGCAGCACCGGCGCCGCTTCGTCACCCATCGTGTAAGCGGTCTCGGCCGTGCGCGGAAACTGCTGCGGATCCTGAGCGTGGAGTCGGTTCTGGATGTTGGTCACCCGCACCACGTCGAGGCGGCCGCCGCGCTCGACCAAGATTCCGCAACACTCGTGGGGAAATGCCTCGCAAGCATGCGCCCGCATATTCCCCATCACCACTTCCGTCACCGTCACTCTCATTGCTTACATCCCCGGTCGATGTCCGTAGTTCAGCTCCGGCACCAACCATACTGCGCACCCGCGTCAGCGTCCAAACCACCGCGATGTGCAATCGCAGCAGGTCCGTGCAACCACGCAGCGAGCGCGGCGAAGATGATGCCGGCGGAGGGTATCCGCGCGTTCGGAAGCTCGGTGTTGCGGGTGGATGTCGCGGTGCAATCCGCTCCTCGCGGAGCGCTACCCGCGCCGCAACGCAAGGTCACAATCGAAGTTCGCGAGACAAGAGACTCCCACTCGAACGTCCGCGTGAATCTGCTTTGCAATCAGCAAGTTGGCCTCGCGGCGAGCTCCGGGCCGACACGGTCCGGAATGCAGCATTCCAAGCCGATGTCGGGTGTCTCTCGAGTCAGTTCGCTCTTCCCCCATGTGTGTTCATAGCGGAGTAGCAGGCCGCCGGCGTGGATCGAGAAGCCCCAAAGGCCGCACGCCCACGAATGCGGCGCGATTCGAAGCAGGCCTCAATACCAAAGCCGGAAGCCGGCGATGAACCCAACCACGTCGACGTCTTCCCCCTCGCGGCGGGCGAGGTCGGCCGTGTCGCCGATCTTGCGAATCCAGTTGAAGCCGACGTAAGGAGCAAACTCGCGGCGGATCTCGTAGCGCAAGCGTATCCCCAGCTCGACGTTGTTGACGCCGCTCTCGACGCCGAACTGACGGGCATCCTGCGCCGCTGCGTTGATCTCGAACCGCGGCTGGGCGATCAGTCGCTGCGACAACAGCAGGTCGTACGTCGTTTCGAGGCGCGCCGAGACGTCGCCGTCGCGGCTGATGAACAACGCCGGTGTCACCTCGAACCAGTAAGGCGCCAGGCCTTCAACACCGATCACCCCGAAGGTTCGTTCGTGATCGGGGCCGGGACCGTACAAGACGTCCTGCCGTGCACCGATCTGGAAATCCCAGAACGGCGCAATCGTGCGGCCATAGAGGAGCTGGAACTCCGCATCGCCGGAAGAGCTCGACGGGCCGTACTCGCCTTCGGTCTTGAAGACGACCTTGTTGTAGTCGCCGCCGAGCCAGCCCTCGGCTTCCCAACGAAGGATGTCCTCGCCGTCGTTGAGGCGGTACTCGAGCTGGTCGACGATGGCGACCATTCGGACCTCCGCATCCATCACCGGCTCCGGCCAGTCCGCTGGCGCGCCACTCGGATTCCCCTGGGCCAGGACTCTCCCGGTGAGACACAGGACGATCGAGACGGAGCGGAGAAACGTCGCTACGGTCATGCCGGAGCCTCAGGACCGCCGTTGACCTGAACGACGCGAAACATCCCCATTTCCATGTGGTAGAGCAGGTGGCAGTGAAACGCCCAGCGGCCGGGTTCGTCGACGTTGATCAGCAGCGAAATGCGTTCTGCCGGCTTCACCGAAATCGTGTGCTTGCGTGGGATCCGCGAGCCGTGCCCGTTCTCGAGCACCATGAACATACCGTGCAGATGGATCGGGTGCTCCATCATGGTGTCGTTGACCAGAATGAGGCGGATGAGCTCGCCGTAGCTCAGCTCAATGGGGCCGTCGACCTCGGAGAACTTCTTGCCGTCGAACGACCACATGTAGCGGTCCATGTTGCCGGTGAGATGGAGCTCGACGTCGCGGTCCGGCGACCGCCGGGCCTCGGGGCGGTCGTCGATGCTGCGCAGGTCGGTGTAGACGAGAACGCGATGACCGACATCCTCCAACCCTGTCCCCGGTTCGCCGAGGCGATTGCGTTGAATGGTTGCGGTCGAGATGTTGCCGACGCCGTGGCTGTCGTCGTCGTGGCGCGCAACAATCGGTCCGGCGTCCTCCATCATGCTGCCGACGCCCTTTTCCGCGGCTCCTCCCATCGACTCGCTAGCGCTCATGTGTCCCGGATGGCTCGGCTGCATGTCGTCGCCCATCTGCATCTCGGATCCGCCGCCGTGATCCATGCCGGCCATCGTATCGCCGCCATCGTCCATGCCCCCGTGCCCCATGTTCATGTCCATGCCCATATCGATCATCGTCCGCAGCGGCGGCTGGCGGAGCGCCGGCACGGGCGCGGACATGCCAGCTCGTGGCGCCAGGGTGGCGCGCGCGTAGCCGCTGCGGTCCATCGACTCGGCGAACAGCGTGTAGGCGCCGTCGCCGGGCGCGACGATGACGTCGTAGGTTTCGGCGACACCGATCTGGATCTCGTCGGTCTCGACCGGCTGCACCAGGGGGCCGTCGGCGGCGACCACCGTCATCGGCAAGCCCGGAATGCGAACGTTGAAATACGTCATCGCCGAGCCGTTGATCAGGCGTAGGCGGATACGCTCGCCCGGCGAAAAGACCGCGGTCCAGTTTCCGTCCGGATGAACGCCGTTGACCAAATAGGTGTAAGTATAGGCGGAGACGTCGGAGATGTCGGTGGGGCTCATGCGCATGTTGCCCCAAGCGAGCCGGTCCTTGAGCGTCGCCCCGAGGCCGGCGGTGGCGATGTCCTCGAAGAAACTGCGCACTGTTCGCTGCCTGAAGTTGTAGTAGTCAGGCATCTTCTTGAGCTTGGCGAGGATCTGGTGCGGATCCTCGAAGGTCCAATCGGAGAGCATGACGACGTAGTCGCGGTCGTAGGCGAACGGCTCGGGCTCCGCGGGGTGGACGACCAGCGGACCGTAGTGGCCTGATTGCTCCTGGATGTCCGAGTGACTGTGGTACCAATAGGTGCCGCTCTGGCGCACGGGGAAGCGTGCCTCGAACGTGTCGCCGGGTTTGATGCCCGGGAAGACGACGCCGGGGACGCCGTCCATCTCAAACGGCAGCAGGATGCCGTGCCAATGGATCGAGCTATCGGTGTCGAGTTGGTTGCTGACGCGCAGGACGGCGTCGTGGCCTTCGTAGAGCTCGACCAGCGGGCCTGGAATGGTGTCGTTCAGGGTGATGCCGGAGCCGACGCCGCCGGCGATCCGCAGCAGCTGGCGCCGGATGGCGATGTCCATCTCGACAGGCCCCGGCGTCCCGCGCGTCACCAATGCCGTCGGGGCGATCAAGGGTCGCACCCCCGCGGCAGACCAGCGCGGCAGTGTCATCAGTGCCCCGGCGGCAACGGTGCCGCGCACGAACTGGCGGCGGGAGAGGTCGTTCCGATTCATCGCAGGGATCTCCCAATGGCTGGCGGTCAACCCGTCGAAGGCTGACGTTCGTGCTCGAGGTTCGCGACTAGCGGTATCACCTGATGATGTTCGTGCCAACCCCGTTCCGCCCGTGTTGACGAATCCAATGGTATGAGTGGAACGCTTCTTTTTCGTACATCGTCGCGGCGGGCAGCGCATATAGTCGGCGAAGGTTGCCGTGTCGGAGACGAAGAGGTCGATGCAGACCAACAGGTCGCGTCGTTGCAGCGCCGCTTCGATCTTCGCCGTGTTGGGGAAGGTGCTCACGGGGTTGCCGGCGACGACGACGAGAGCGCGGATGCGGTCGGGATCGTCGTCGTCCCGACGTCGAAGGCGACGCAGGTGCCCGACCCGAAGTGAGTTGTCGCCTGCGAGACCTGTCGTTGTGTCAGCCGTGAAGCCCGCGAAGCGCCTGCGTCGCCGCCGTGAAGGCCGCCTCGACGGCGAGCAGATCGTCGGGTTCCGGCACCGCCTCTCGCGCCCCTGTGGCGATCATGCCAGCGTGGCGCCGGAGGCAGGCCGCGTCCGGTGCGCGTTGCACGTGGCCGGCGATCTGAGCGATGGCATCGAGCATACGAATCGCTACGGCCGGGTTCGAACGAGCACTTTGCCTGATCTGGTTGAAGGCCGTGTCCACGATCCCTGCAAACGAGGATCCCGGCGCCACCAGCCGCAGCTGCCCGTGATCGTCGAAACGGAGGGCCGATGGCATGTCGCGTCGCACCAGGCGGCACAGGGCCGATCCCAGTCGATCGACGCAGGCGATCGCCGTGAACGGGTCGTTGATGCCCGGGGACAGCGCCCGCACGGCGATCTCGACCAACTGCTGGAAGGGGAACTCGATATCCTGGGCGGCGGTGCGCTGGTTGCCGAGCACGAAGGCGGCGTTCATCTTGTCGACCAGGGTTTCAGTGACCCGATCCCCGGGCCAGACTACCACCATCGCCCGCCCTTTAACGAGGTAGTGCCCGGGCCGGCGCTCCAGCCGAAGCAGCAGATCTTCCTGGGTGGCCAAGGCCATCAGCGCGTCGGCATCGATCCGCTGGAGATAGCCGTCTGCGGGGGCACCCACAGGACGGGCCTCGCGTGCGAACGCCGCAGGCAGGCCGGCTTCGCCCGGCGCTTTCGAGTCTTCGGATTCAGGCTTGCCAAGGGCGCCGGGAAACAGCCGGTCGATCCCGTCCTCCAGTTCCTTGCCGACCCGTGCCACGACCTCATCCGCCTGGATCGAGACCGAGACGTGATGGATGAAGTAGATCAGCACCCCAATGCTGACAACTGCCAGCAGCACGCCGATGCTGACAGACAGATGAGGCACGAAGGCCATCTCGTCGACGCGCCGGATGGTGCGCAGCACGAGCAGGCAGTACACGAACGTGGCAACGAAGGTCCCCAGCACCACCTGGTTGGCGGTGTCGCGCATGAAGTTGCGCAGCAGGCGGGGACCCAACTGGGACGAGGCGAGCGACAGCGCCACGAGCGTCATCGAGAACACGGTCCCGGCGATGGCGATCATCGACCCGGCCACGGTGCCCAGCAGCAGGCTTGCACCCTCGGCACCCCCTGAATAGCTCCAGCCCAGGCGCTGCAGCCAGTCGTCGGCGATAGCCGCCTTGTCGAGATCGACGGCAGAGAGGGCCAGTACCGCGGCCAGGAACGCCATGGTCGCTGGCACGAACCAGAAACTGGATCGAACGCGATCCCAGTGTTTCAGCAACAGCGCTTTCAAGAAGCCTCACTTCAATCCGTTGGCCTTGAACGAAAAGCCCATGCTGGCGCTGAACGATCGGCGAAGCGTAGATTTTCGGACAGCCGCGCGCTGTACGTTGCCGCACCAAGCCACCGGAAACAAGAAGCGGGTGGATCTTGTGTCGGCGGTGGGGCTGCCCTGAGCGTCAGCGCACAGACGCAGCACCGCCTCGGCACAGCTTCTCCAGCCGACCCCCGCCGGCACCGCCGTGTTCGCATGCAGGTGAACAGCGTCTGGCGCAGATGGAGATGACGCTCGACATCACCGATGCCGCGCTCGCCGAAATCGCCAAGGCCGGTTTCGATCCGATCTACGGCGCGCGGCCGCTCAAGCAGGCGATCCAGAGCGAACTCGAAAACGCGCTGGCGAAGGAAATCCTGTCCGGCCGCCTCGCCGCCAAGGACACGATCCGGATCGACGCCCAGGGCGGAGTGTTGGGCTTCGACAAGGCGATCGCGCAAGCCGCCTGATGCAGGCAGGGCAGGTCGACAACGCGGCCGGGATCCTGCCCGCTGTGTCGCACGGATAGCGTTCTGCGCGCCCGGCTGTCCGGATGCGCGGCTGTGATCGGATCGGCAGGCGTTCCGGACGGTTCAGGGCGCCAGTTGCTCCACGGCGAGCAGGCCCAGGCCGAGCAGCGGGACGAACACCGCGAGGAAAACAACGAGGCGCATCCCCAGCAAATCCGGCAGCATGATGCTGCCGCGATTGCCCATTTTTTCTATCGTCGAACTTAGATAGCCCGACGTTTCGGCATAGAGATAACTGCCGGCCATCAGGCCGAGTATGCCGGCAATCGCGTCGTAGTTGCCCTGACCCAGCGCCGCGACGCCCGTCCCCGGGCAGTAGCCGAGCAGGCCGAGTCCGACACCGAAGATCAATCCACCTGCAATGTTGGCGGCGTAGCGCGTGGGCTTCACATGCAATTCGACCAGGCCAAGCGCGCGCAGCGAAAAAACGCCGAGCATGCCGACTGTGATCGCAGTGAGCATGACTTTGATTACGGTGAAATCGGTGAGGAAGAACTGGCCCATCAGCACGTCGTACTTGGCCACGCCGCCTTTCTGCAGCAGGAAACCGAACACGACGCCAAAAAGGAGGCCAAGCACGAGCTGGCGGGCTGAATCCGGTTTGCCCGGGTCGTCAGCGTCATTCCGTTCGTGCCGCTGTGCCGGGATGACGAGCACCGGCGGGGCATTTTCGGGCAGTGGATTCGCAGGGGTGCTCATCGCGATCCTCACAGGCGATACAGCAGATGAGCGGTCGCAACCGCGGCGGCGAAGAAGCACGCGAGCGCGATCCACGAGCTTACCGACAGCTGGAGTGCACCGCTGATGCCGTGGCCGCTGGTGCATCCGCCGGCGAGCCGGGCACCGTACGCCATGACCGCACCCCCCACAAACGCGATTCCCAGGCGTGGCGCGACAGCGGGCCCGAAACGTTGTTCCCACAGCGCGGGCACCCATGCTGCGGTGATCTCTCCGCCGGTTACTGCGGCGATGAAGGCGCCGATGATCATGCCGAGCATCAGCATCACCCCCCATTCAATCTTCGGTTTCGTGTCCTGGTAGAATTTCAGGTTTTCGACATGGCCCCTGGAAAACAGGTTGCCGATCAGGCCTGCCGCCCGTGCGTAAGCGGTCGACACGCTCAGCGGCCTGTTGGAAAAATAGAAGGTCGCCATCGAGAGCACGCCGATCATCGTACCTACGACGTAGGGCGACCAGGCACCGGATTCGTGTTCCATGATCAGTCTGCCTTCTTCGCTTCGCCGGGTTTTTCGAGCGGGAGCCCAAGCTTTTCCCACGCCGTGATCCCGCCGAGCATGTTGTGGACGTGCGTAAATCCATTGCGCTTCAAGATGCTCGCGGCCACGCCCGAGCGGTGCCCCACGTTGCAATGCACAACGATGTCGCTGTCCTTGGGCAGCAGGGGGAGGTTTTCCTCCAGATGGCCGACATAGCGGTGTACCGCCCCCGGGATATGCTTCTCGTTCCATTCATATTCGTCCCGCACGTCGAGGACGTGAACGCGGCCCTGCTGCATCCAGTTCGCCGCTTCGGCGGCGCTTGTCGTCGCCAGGGATTCGATCGGCAGCCCGTCATCGCGCCAGCTTTCCATTCCGTTGGCGAGTACGCCTTCCACGGTATCGATGCCGATACGCGCGAGCGACAACACCGCCCGATCCATCGCTTCGGCTCCGTCCGCGACCAGAAAGATCCGCGTGTTCTCGTTGGCGACCCAGCCACCGAACGCCGGCACACCATCGAGCCAGATGTTGTAGGCCCCGGGAATGTGGGCCGCGGCAAAGGCTTCCGGTGAGCGGGTATCGATCACCAGGCCCTCTTTCATCCGATGCTGGAATTCCTTCGGCTGCAGCACATGAGAGGTGGACGGCCACTTGAGCGCTCTTCCGGAAAGCAGGTTCACCTTTTCCATATGACGAAAATAAGGCGGCCGCGCCATTTTCACCGCCAGCTTGTGCGCCACGAAATCCCGGCGACTTTTCCTGAAAACCGGATTCGTTCCTTTTTCGATACCGAGAGTGGAGTCGTCGCGCTCCGAAATATTGCCGCCGCACGCGGAGCCGGCGCCGTGCGCCGGATAGAGCAGCGTATGGTCGCCGAGTGGAGCGATCTTGCGATGAATCGAGTCGTACAGGATGCCGGCGTTCTCGGCGGTTTTCTCGGGATCGGGCAGGTCAGTGCGCCCGGTATCGCCGACAAACAGCGCATCGCCGGTGAACACCCCCCAGCATTTTTCGCCGGCATCCTCGACGTACACCGCGTAGGACATGCTCTCCGGCGTATGGCCCGGTGTCTCCAGCGCGACGAATCGGGTTGTCCCCACCGTCAGCGCCTCATCGTCCCCGAGTTGCACATCCGTCTGGCCGAACAGCGCATGGCTGCCGCCGACGATCTTCGCGCCGGTCATCTGCGCCAGCGTACTCGAACCGAACTCGAAATCTTCCTGCCGATGCGTCTCCAGCACATAGGCGATGGAGAGGCCATTTACCCGGGCCATACGCAGATATTCGTCAACGTCGCGGCGCGGGTCGATCACGACGGCGAGCCCGTCCCCGCACCCCAGAACGTAGGAGTTTTGCCCGAGCCCCGGTGTCTTCAAACGATGGAAAAACATGCATACCCTCCAAAATTGATAGGTTACTGTATTCAAAACCAAATGCTGCGCACGCGTTGCGGGATTTTCCAGCTGTCACGATCGGAAGCCCGTAGGGATAGACAAGCCGGCGCCCGCCGGGCACCCACATGATCAGGGCTGCCATTTGCTGGTCGCCGAGATCGGTGCGTCTCCATAAGAGGGCGACTTGGCGAAGGTCAGCAGGGCGCCGAGCAGCCCGGTGTGCATCAGCGTGATCAACAGGGCGAGCAGGGCCCGCCCACGATTGGGCGGACTCGGGAACAACACGGCCCACCAGAACAGCCCGGCGCTCAGCAAAAATCAGGCATGCTCGATCGCATGCCACCAGCGGTGGTCCACCGCCAGCATGTAGGGGCGCGATGCGTCGTGCCAGAACCAGATCGTGGCGCCGTGCAGGGCACGGACGAAGGACACCCACTTGCCGGCCCCCTGGGCGTCGCAGCGTGGGTGTCTCTCGTCGTCGCCTCCTCACATCCTCTGTGCCGTTGAAAGTGCAGGGCCTTGCGCTCCAGCAAGAGGGTCTCACGCGCATCCTTATCGCGAATCTAACGAACGAACGGCAGCGCGTTGCTCCAAGCTCCGGCTTTAAAGCTGCCCGCATCAAGGCACTCGATGAGACAAACGCGTTGAACGCCATGATCGCGCCGGAACGGTTCCAGACGATGAAGCGCTCCGCCTCGAGCTGCGTCAAGAATGTCGCCGAAATGGAGATGGCGCCGTATGCGCTTGCCGATATTGAAACCACGCATTCCCGACTTCGATTACTCGTCTTTGCGGTCATCGATGATCTCCTGCGCCTCGTTCGGATCTTCAGGCTGTGATGCGGGCGCCTGTTGCACACGGGCTGCCGCCTCTCTTAATTGGAGCTTGGCGTAAATCGGGAAATGGTCCGAACCGATATCGGGGAGCCGTTCGAAATCCACGAGAAAAAAGGTTTACGTGTGAAAAAGATGGTCCAGCGGAAAACGGAGGAGTGGGCGCTGCGCGTGAAAGGTGCTGTAAAAGCCACGCCCCACCCGCGGATCAAGCAGCTTGCCCAGCCGCTGGAATAACCGGGTGGTGTGCGACCAGGCGACATCATTGAAATCGCCGGCAATGATCGCGGGGCCGGGCTGTCCCGCCGTTTGCCTCGCGATCAGAACCAACTCCACGTCACGCGGGGCCGTCCCGCGAATCCCTCCATTCGGTTTCAGGCTGCCGGGCGGCTCGGGATGCGCCCCGTAAAGATGAATGCGTCGGCCATCTCGCAGTTCAACTTCCGCGCGCATCGAAGGAATATCTTTTTTGACGAGAAATTGAATCTCCGGGTCATGGAGCGGCAGCTTCGAGTAAAGAACCATTCCGTAATAATTGGTCAGCGGATATTTCAGAGCGTGCGGATAGCGCGCCTCGATGGAAGAGACCTGATCGATCCACCATGGATCCGTTTCTATCAGCAAAACAAAGTCGGGATCCCGGTCTCGGATCAACTGCAGCAACCGGGTGGCGTCGCGATTGTCCTGCAGCACGTTCGCGGTCAGCAGCGAAATTTCCGATGCGGGCCGGGAACTCGTTGCTACCCTCGTTTGTACTTTTTTAAATGGCGTATAAGAGTAAATTTGAACAAATTGCGTGATCACAGCGCCGACCAACACCATCAATCCGACTCGACTGGACCACGGGGCATGTCGCCACATCACGAGTCCGAAAGCCGTGACGATGGAACCCAAAATAGCGAACTGAAAACGGGGGAAATCGAAGATTCGAATCCACCAGTTATTGGAATTGATAAGAGGAAGGATCGTTCCGCTAACGATCACCAGACCCAACGCCCAAGCCAATCCGATTAGCCAACCCATAGCCCCTATGGTTCTCTCTACTCCATGCCGCCCGTTTCCTCAAACCGCCCCCCGGGCGAGAGGGGTTCAGTCACACGATTTCTTTGTCGGGAAGCCGGGAGAGGGCGGCAGTGAGGGTCCCGGAGAATGGAATCGTCTTGTCTCGCAAGGCAAATCGAATGGAACCCTCACCTCAATCCTCGCCCGCGGGGATGCGGGAGAGGAGGCTATACAGACATCCGTCATGCGATTTCGAGGAACCAAGCAAGCATTCTTGCAAGCCATCCTGTCGTTGGCCGAACGACCCGTCAGCATCTTCGCTCGACGTCGATGAGTCCTTGCGTGTGCGTACATTTGTCCGCCGGAGCAATACGTTCGCGGCGTCCAGGGCAAGCGCTTCGGACATCACGCGGCCACGCCAAAGAGCGCGCCCACCCCGGCTGTCAACGCCATCGCTACGGCGCCCCAGAACGTCACGCGAGTCGTGGCTCGAATCATGGGTGCGCCGCCCGTGCGCGCCGACAGGGAACCCAACAGCGCAAGGAATACGAGCGAACTGCCGGAGACAGCCCACATGAGTCCGGCAACGGGAAACAGAAAGACGATCAGAAGCGGAAGTGCTCCGCCCACCGCGAACGTGCCGGCGGAAGCAAGTGCTGCCTGAACGGGCCGAGCAGCCAAGGTGTCCGAAATGCCCAGCTCATCACGTGCATGTGCTCCCAGCGCGTCATTCTGCATCAGCTGGGTAGCCACTTTGGAGGCTAGCGCCATATCCAACCCGCGCTTGACGTAGATCGCCGTCAGCTCTGCCTGCTCGTGCTCGGGACCGGTGGCGAGTTCTTCACGTTCCCGGGCGAGATCGGCGCATTCGGTATCGGCCTGCGAACTGACCGAGACATACTCGCCGGCAGCCATCGACATAGCTCCTGCGACGAGGCCGGCTACGCCTGCGAGTAGAATGTCCTGGGAACCAGCTCCTGCTGCCGCAACGCCCAACACGAGACTCGCGGTCGAGACGATTCCGTCATTCGCGCCAAGAACTGCCGCACGAAGCCAGCCGGTACGGTAGGTTCTATGGCTTTCGGTATGTCTCATTCGGCGGCTCCTCGTGGCAGCAAGTTGATGGCGACGCCGAACGCCATGCCATCAATCCGTGGGCACCGATAGTGACGGTTAGCGTCGTCGGCTTGCTGCCCGGCGCTCATCCGGTCGGCTCACCGCCCATCTGTGTCCCGGACGCTCAGGGATCGTGACCATGCGCGCAGGACCTCCCGATCCCCTGCCGAAAGTCGTGCGTCCGGATGAGGAGGAAGATACAGCCACGGTGGCATCTCGCCCTCCGCGACCTCCTCCCAGCTCTCCTTCAACTTCTTGATCTGCTGCTTTGTGGTGTAGCGATTCCACGTCGAGAGGTTCAGTTCCTCGCGACCTTCGCGTACGTCACGCGCGACCAGCCACGAGACCGGAGCGATCCGACTGTACCAGGGCCACACGGTCTCATTCGAGTGACAGTCGTAGCAGGCTCGCCGCAGTACGGCCCCCGCCTCCGCATTGGCAGGAACCTCGGTTTCAACCGGAGGGTTCGTTCGATCCACCGGCACAAGCTGAATCGCTCCAATCGCGATGATCGTAGCCACCACCCCCCACTTCGCAATGCGTCTCATCTCAATGTGTTTCATCGCCGCCATTTCTCCACTACTGTGGAGTCGTTCACCCGACGCTCCGGTTCAGCGGCGACGGATCGCCGATCGCTGCACCAGTGGAAAGGTAGTGTGGTCCGTATGTTCAAGAGCCGACCTGCCTCGCAGTCATCACCCGTACCCCGGCTTGTCGCCAATTGTAAGGCCAAGGCACGTGAGTGAGCTTCCGAATGATCGGCCGAGGCGTCCCGTGGACACGCCCGGCCGAGCGGGTCTGGAATGCTCATTCAAAAATCGACGATGCCGGCGACCGTAGCAAAGCGACGGGGCCCACGCTCGGACCAGCACCTCCCCTCGTCGATGCGCGCAGTCGCCCATCCCCGTGCAATCAAGCGCGTAGGATTCCGCAAGTGCGGAACTCGGCGTTTCCCGATAATGATACTGGGTAGACTTCGAGGTTAGCCTCCTGTGCCGGTGTGTCTCATGCCCTGTGCCACCACGATGAATCAAACTGATCGGAGCGAACAGCCAACGGGCCAGACCGCCTCGGTCGAATCCGCCCCGGGCTTCGTCGCCCTCAGCCGGTTCGTCATCGCCAACGCCATGGGCGACGAGGTCAAGGCCGCGTTTCGCGACAGCCAACACCTGGTCGACGGTGCGCTCGGATACCTGCGCATGGAAGTGATCAGCCCGCTCGAGCGACCGGAGGAGATCTGGCTCGGTTCCGCCGGTGACGCCCAGAACGCGATCGAGCTGGCCGCGCGACTGGTGGCGGAACGATCCGCATGACCGAGCACCCGGAGGCGCGCGACGTCGCCGTCCTGTGCGATCGCGACGCACGCGTCGTCCGCGTGCTGCGCGACGACTTCGACATGGGAGCAAGCGTCGCTCCCGACGTCCGCCTCGAGGACACCGTCGACCCGGCGGCGCGCGAAAAGGCCGCGCACTTCCTCGAATAGTTGCGAACCCGCGAACCCGCGTACGACTGGCGCATCACGGTTCGGGTGCACGGTCGGCTCCTCTCCCTCCACTTCGCAGGTGCGCGGACCCACGACGGTTTCATCGTCGCCGCATCGGCTTCGCGAAATGGCTTGGCCGAGGTCAACGAACTCCTGATGCAGATCGGCAACGAACGGGCCAACGCCCTGCGGAAGAGAATGAGGTCAGGTCTGGAATCATGTGCTCTAGGGGCCAGGATGTGGTCCTCGTTGAAGGCGCAATCGAACGCTGAGCCGCGATGGCCCGAGGTGCCGAAGGCCACCTGCTGCTCGGGCACCGAGGCATCGGGCCGCCGTGTGTAGTAGGCCGTCATCAGCCGCGGGACGTCGACCAGCATGGCAGGGTTCGGCGGGCTTGCCCGCCCCGGGGTCTGTGGGTCTGGCACCGGCGTTCATGGGCGTCTCCTCGTTCATCTCGACCAGGCCAGCCAGCGGCGGCTGAGTGCCTTCAGCAACGGGCTCAGGCGCGTTCGGTTGTACGCATCGCCGGCCTTGCGGATCGCTTCGGCCTGGGTCGGATAGGAATGGATCACCTGCGACACGGTCTTCAGGCCGATTCCCGCCACCATGGCCAGGGAGATCTCGTTGATCATCTCCCCCGCGTGCCGCGCGACGATGGTCGCTCCCAAGATGGTGTCGGTGCCCTCACGGACGTGGATCTTGACGAAACCCTCCTCCTCGCCGTCGAGGACCGCCCGATCCACGTCGCTCATCGGCACGGTAAAGGTCTTGAAGGGGAAGCCCTGCTCCCGGCATTCCTTCACATAGAGCCCCACGTGGGCGATCTCCGGATCGGTGTAGGTGCACCAGGGGATCGTCAGAGAGCTCAGCCTTTTGCGGCCCCAGAAAAGCGCATTCCGGATCACGATGCGCGCCGTTGCGTCCGCCATGTGGGTGAATTTCCGCTCCAACGCCACATCGCCCGCGGCGTAGATACGCCGGTTGCGGGTCTGCAGGTAATCGTTCACCCGCACGCCGTGCTCGTGGTCGTACTCGACGCCCGCCGCTTCGAGGTTGAGTCCCTCGACGTTGGGCACCCGCCCGACTCCCGTCAGAATCTCGTCCACCGCCACCGTCGCTTCCTGGTTGTCGTTCACCAGGCGCACGCACTTCTCGCCGCCCACCAAGGTGACGCTCTTCACCTCCGTGTTGAGCCGCACCTCGATACCGTCTCTCCGCAAAGCGTTGGCGAGGATCTCCGCGGCGTCCCGCTCTTCGCCGGGGAGGAAGTAGCGCTCCCGGTTGGCGATGATCACCTCGCAGCCCAAGCGGGCGAAGGCCTGCGCCAGCTCGCAGCCCAGGGGTCCGCCGCCGATCACCAGCAGCCGCCGGGGGCGTGCGGTCAAGTTGAAAACCGTTTCGTTGGTGAGATACCCGGCTTCTGGAAGGCCCTCGATGGGCGGGCGCGCGGCGCGAGTGCCCGTGGCGATGACGGCCTTCTTGAACTTGAGCGTGGCGCCGGCGACCTCGACGCTGCGCCGGTCGGCGAACGCCGCTTCACCTAGGAACACGTCGACGCCCAGATCGCGGAACCGATGGGCTGAGTCGTGGCGACTGATTTGGGCGCGGAGGCGGCGCATGCGCTCCATGGCCGCGGCGAAATTGGGTTGCGAGGATACCGGCGCGCTTCCGGCGAATCGCGGTGCGTGATGGAGGTCGGTGTAGAATCGCGCGGCGCGCAGGAGCGCCTTGGAAGGAACGCAGCCGAAGTTCAGGCAATCGCCGCCCAGGAGGTTCTTCTCCACGAGCGCCACCTTGGCGCCGAGCGCGGCAGCGCCGGCCGCAGAGACCAGCCCGGCGGTGCCGGCGCCAATGACGATGAGGTTGTAGATCGGGGCGGGTTGCGGGTTCTTCCAATCCGACGGGCGCACGTTGGCCCGCGCCTTGGCGTCGCTGGCGTCGTCCGGCAGCAGCTCGGTGTGGCCGGCCTCGTTCATCTGTTGCTTCATCTCAACCATCCGTTGCGAAACCCCGCGCGGCGCAGCCCGGTCACGATGGCAGGACACTCGCGCATCAGGCGCCAGATGAGCCCCGAGCTGTGATTCTCGATCATCAGGGCGACCGGTCCCTGGTCCAGCCCGTGGTGCTCCGGGGCGAGCCAACCTCGGTGCGGCTCGTCGCCGCTATCGAAGCTGGGGTTGAAGCTGGTCAGGAGCCCGTCCTTGCTGAGGACTTCTGGATACGCTTCCCGGAAGTGCCGGAGCGCGGCCAGGGCGGCGTCCGGAGCAAAGGGCAGCGACGCAGCGGCCACCCAGGGGGCCAACGTACCATCATCGGGTCCGAACGGGACCCCCCGGGCGACGTAGCCGTAAAACTGACGTTCGATGCCGCCTTCTAATCGTCGCTTCGAGAAGCCGGGACCGAGGCCGGCGGTGACGCCCCAGCAGTGCTCACCGTATCCCTTGAATCGCAGGGGATTGCGCAGCGCGTACTGCTGCTGGACGACGGTCGCTCGGCGGCTGTTCTCGAAGTAGTCGGACCGCTTCTCGCGCATGAACGCATCCTGGATGCCGCGAAAGTCGATCCAGACGTGCGAGAGCTGGTGCATGAACAGAGGCGATGCGAAGAGGAGCTCGATGTCGTAGAGGTTCTCCCATTGATACGTCCGGGTCCACGCATCGTAGCTCTCTGCTGGCAGTGGGTGCGTCGGCGAGCCAAGGCCGAGGATGTAGAGCAGCATCGCCTCGCTGTACCCCTCCCAGCCATAACTCTGGAAACCGGCCCCGGGCTTCCACCCCATTCTGACGAGGAGGCCACCTGCGGCCGCCCAGGGCCAATCGACCCGCTCGTAGAGCAACCGGGCGAGCTCCCGGATCTCCGGCTCGTCGTCCGCCGCAGCCGAATAATACATTCCGCTGGTGAGGGCGCCGGCGATCAAGATCGTGGTGTCGATCGTCGACAGCTCGCACTGCCACATGCGCCGGCCGGTCTTCATGTCGAGGA
>Ga0163153_10001513_pt1 | contig 36641 bp, 30 predicted proteins | sample OliLakLV19MP6IB1_FD_148629 | JGI IMG/M metagenome (GOLD analysis project Ga0163153, IMG submission 148629) | Freshwater microbial mat bacterial communities from Lake Vanda, McMurdo Dry Valleys, Antarctica - Oligotrophic Lake LV.19.MP6.IB-1 | ecosystem: Environmental > Aquatic > Freshwater >... | reverse complement strand
GGGCGTGGTGTTCTTCCGCTCCGGCTCGCTGCTGTCGGTAGTGGACGGCGTCGATATAGCCGGTGTGGGACAGGGCAGCGGCAATCAACCGTGGGACGTCAACGGCAGTCTGGACGTGGCGGAGCGCGGGCTGGGCCTGAAGTGGTTCAACACGGCGGCTTTCACGGTCCCCAGAGCCGGGACGTTCGGGAACGCCGGGCTGAACATTATCCGCGGACCGCGTTTCCAGAATTGGGATATCGCCGTGTTCAAGGGATTTCCGATCAGTGAGCGTATTCGTACCGAACTGCGCTTCGAGGTCTTCAACTTCCCCAATCACCCGCTGATGAACAATCCTTCGGGAAGCCCGCGGGCCGGGAATTTTGGAATCATCACTTCCAAGAGCGGCGAACGGAACGTACAATTGGGTTGGAAGATTAACTTTTAGAAAGCCGGGGGCGCCAATGGTTCGAATCGGATTTCTGGCGGCTGTAGCCGTCGCGGCACTGGCCGGGGCTTCGCCGGAGGACGCCGTCTTCCGCGACAAAATAGGGCCGATTCTCAAGGCGAACTGCGCCGGTTGTCATTCCGGACCGCAAGCGCAGGCCGGCCTATCGGTCGCAAATCTTTCCGATCTTCTGAGGGGCGGCAAGCGCGGCCCGGCCATTAGCCCCGGCCAGTCGAGCCAAAGTCTTCTCGTGCAGTTTGTAAAAGGGGAAAAGAATCCGCGTATGCCGGTTGGCGGCAAGCCGCTGCCCGATAATATAGTGACCGCCCTGGCAGCCGCCATCGATTCGATGAAGGCCCTCGACCAGGTGGCGACGGCCAAGGACTACGCCACTTGGGTCTTCTCTCCGCCGGTAGCGCCAAAGATTCCGGTCCCGCGCCAGGCAGCGTGGACGAAGAACCCAATCGACGCCTTCGTGCTCGCGAAACTCGAAGAGAAGGGTTTCGCGCCAGCGCCGCCAGCGTCGAAGCGTGCCCTGCTGCGCCGGGTCTACTTCGATCTTGTCGGACTGCCACCAACCGAAGAGGAAGCCCGCGCTTTCCTGGATCACACCGCGCCCGATGCCTACGAAAAACTGGTCGACAAACTGCTCGCCGACCGTCGCTACGGAGAGCGCTGGGCCCGCCACTGGCTCGACCTGGTCCGCTTCGCCGAAAGCGACGGCTTCGCCATTGATGGCGAACGCCCCACGGCATGGCGTTATCGCGACTACGTCATCCGCGCCTTCAATAACGACAAGCCCTACGATGTGTTCATTCAGGAACAACTGGCCGGCGACGAAATGCAGCTCCGCCCCGCTGTGCGCGGCGGGCAGATAGAGAACGAGGGAATCCTGGCCTTGGGGTTTTTACGCATGGGTCCGTGGGAGCGCGATGCCAACTTCGACGCGCAACTCCGGCTCGATTGGCTGAATGAGATGGCCGGCACCACCACCCAGGCCTTTCTCGGTCTGACGGTAGGTTGCGCGCGGTGTCACGATCACAAGTACGATCCCATTCCACAAAAGGATTTCTACCGGATGCAGGCGTTCTTCGCCTCCACACGGATCGACGAGCGGCCCATGCCGCACCTCGAGTCCGAAGGACGGCTGGCGATGCGGCAGACTCTGCGCCGGCTAGAGGACGAGATGGAAGCGGCGAATGCGCGGTTGAAGGCGCTCGAAAAAGAACTCCGGGCGAAACTGGCGGCGAAGAAAGATGAAGACAAGAAGAAGCCCGAGGCTGATAACCTGCAACGCGTCCTCGCCGATAAAGACAATCCGGTTTTCACGGCGGAGGAGCGGAAACTGCACAAGGACACCGCCGAACGCGCGCAGAAGATTACGCTCGAAATGGCTCGCTACCAACCGGTCGCCTACAGCGTCAACGAAGTGGCCCCGCCCGCCGTGATGGAAATTGACCCGACGCATGTATTGGCGGGCGGCGAGCGTTCCGCGAAGGGCGAACTGGTGGAGCCGGGATTTCCGAAACGCATCACCGGAAACAGTGAGCCCGCGAAAATCGAATACGCTGGGCGTTACCGCTCGGGTCGGCGCCGCGCGCTCGCCGAATGGATCGCGAGTCCGGCGAATCCTCTGACTGCCCGCGTGATGGTGAATCGAATCTGGCAGCACCACTTCGGTGCGGGCCTCGGGCGGACGCCGTCCGACTTCGGAATGAACGGCGACCGCCCGTCGCATCCGGAACTGCTCGATTGGCTAGCCACGCAATTCGTTGAGAAAAAGTGGAGCGTCAAGGAGATGCATCGGCTGATGCTTACGTCAAACACCTATCGCCAGTCCACCGGGCATCCCGACGCGAAACGCATTGCCGAGAGCGATCCCGACAATCGGCTGCTATCGCGTATGAACTGGGTGCGCATCGAATCGGAAGTACTCCGCGACACCATCCTGGCGATCAGCGGAAGCCTGAATCGCGAGGCCGGCGGACCGGGCATGTTCTTCAGCGTGAAGGACGAAGTGGCCCAGGGTTTCCAGATGTTCAAGTGGTATCCGTCGGACGAGAAAGCCCAACTCCGCCGTTCGATCTACGCATTTCAGCGGCGGTCGCTGTCGATGCCGCTGATGGAAGTCTTCGACGCCGCCAACATGAGCGAGAGTTGCTCCCGCCGGAGCGTGACCACGGTGGCGCCCCAGGCGCTCACTTTGCTGAACGGCGAACTAACGGCGGTGGAATCGCGCCGCTTCGCCGCCCGCGTGATCGAGTTGGCCGGCGCCGATCCCGCGCGGCAGATCGGCAAAGCGTTCACCCTCGCCCTGTTGCGCGAACCGGCCGGCGCCGAACTGCAAAAGGCCCGCACACTTTACGAAGGCCGCACTCCTGAAGAGGCGCTGACGCGGCTCGCGACTGTCCTCTTCAACTTGAACGAGTTTATTTACCTGGAGTAACCCGCATGAACCAAGAATGGAATCGCCGGCATTTCCTTTATCGCAGCCTCGTGGGCGCAGGTGGCCTGGCGCTGATGGACTTCCTGAATACGGACCTGCGGGCCGCCGCCTCATCGAATCCGCTCGCTCCCAGGACGCCGCATCATCCGGCCAAGGCCAAATCCTGCATCTTTCTGACGATGCTCGGCGGCGTGGCGCAGATGGATACCTTCGATCCCAAGCCCGCGCTCGAGAAGTTCGACAATACCGTTCTTGACTGGAGCAACGAGAAGCGCACCGATCAGCCGGATCTCTACGCCAAGCCCCGGTTGATTCTCAAGAGCCCCTGGAAATTCGCCAAATACGGGAAGTGCGGCATGGACGTCTCCGAACTGTTCCCGCATCTTGCTGCCTGTGTCGATGACATGACGTTCGTGAAGACCATCACCGGCGAGAATGGCAACCACCCGGCGGCGACGTTCCTGATGAATACCGGACTCGTATTGCCAGGCCGGCCTTCGGTCGGCGCGTGGGTTGGATATGGCTTGGGAACAGAGAATCAGAATCTGCCCGGCTTTGTTGTCCTGCCCGATTACCGCGCACTTCCCTTCAGTGGTTCGCAACAGTGGGGCGCGGGGTTTCTGCCGGCCAGCTATCAGGGGACGATGATGCAGTGGAAGGGCGATCCCATCAACGATCTGCGTCCCGCCGGCGGCGCAAATCAGAAAGACATGCAGGATCAGATGGCGCTGCTGCGCGACTACAACCATGCCTATCTGGACGGCAACTTCACCAACCCGGATTTGCAGGGCCGTATCGACGCCTATGAGCTCGCCTTCCGCATGCAAAGCGAGGTGCCCGGCGTGCTGAATCTGGCGAAGGAAAACGAAGCCACGCGGAAGATGTACGGGATTGACGACGAGGTGACGCGGTCATTCGGTACGCGCTGCCTGATGGCCCGGCAACTGGTGGAAAAGGGCACGCGTTTCGTGCAGCTCTACACGCCCAGCCAATCGTGGGATAGCCACACGGACATCTTAAAAGGACACGCCAAGAACGCCAAAGAAGTGGATCTGCCAATCGCCGGTTTGATCCAGGACTTGAAGCGGCGCAATCTTCTCGACTCGACGCTGATCGTCTGGATGGGCGAGTTCGGCCGGACGCCCGACCACCCGGCGGATCTGCGTGATAAAGCGGGACGCGATCACAATACGAAGGCCATGACGATGTTCTTTGCCGGCGGCGGAGCGAAGCCTGGGGTGACCGTCGGCGCCACTGATGAACTCGGGTGGAGAGCCGTTGAGAAGGTCTACCGCATGCGCGACGTACACGCCACGATTCTGCATTTGATGGGCCTGAACGATATGCGGTTGATGCACTACCATGCCGGCCGCAATATGCGCTTGACCGATACGGGTGGCGAGATCATTCGCGACGCAGTGGCGTAAAGGAGGCCGCTATTGCTCGTCCGGGTCATGGCCATCGCCATAAGCCCCGCGCTGCTCCTGGAGCAAACGCACTCCGAGTCGCGCGTGCCAGCCTTGCCATGCGGCCATCGGTCAATCGTACGCGCAAACCGGGATGGGGCGGTCATTTGGTCCAGTTGAGTTAACCGGCATGGCCAAATTCGTCTCCGGAACCCGGTACTATCACGCGCCTTCGGCCGGTTACTTCGAGATGAGAATTGTGAACGGACGGCCCCAACAGCGGAGGTGGCAGTTGGTCGCCGCGGGGAAGGAAATCAACAGCGTCGAACTGGATGACCCGACGGGCATTCCACAGTTCCGACGGCGGTCTAGACGGAACCGGAATTATCACGCGGCCGTGACCCACTCCTAGTCCGAATTTTTATTCATTTCTTACAAAGCCGCCAACAGCCTGCAACGCTTGTTCCAGTCGGTCACGGCTTGCTCCCACCAGTCGCAGTAGGCCGACTTCCCTCGCCATTAAGATAACGGCCGTTTCCCCTTGGTGCCCAGAGTCCTTGATTTCCTCCGCCAGAGCCTTCAATTCTTCCCTACAAATCTCCTGCACCGTCCGGGCCACTGCACCTGCGGATCGCCGGAAAACCAATGGCGTTTCCGGCCCCTGTCCTTCAGCCCAATAGAACATGCCAACCTCTTCTTCCGTCTTCGTGAACATACTCGTCGCCAAACTGGAAATGCGCTCTCTGATCCGTGAACCTGTCCGCTGCCATTTATGCGCACGCGCTACTCGGAGCGCCAGTACCGCATCCAATACCGGTCCTTCAACGGTCACGATGTGGTCGATCATCTGACGTAGCACACCGTCGTAGGAGGCGGCGAAAAATGCGTCAGCGTCCACTCCCGCCACAACTGTAGTTGGATCGGAGACGACGAACCGCGTCGACCGGACCCCTGGTTCAGGATTCACCCTACTTGCGGCGATGGTGGTAACAAGGGGAAAGCTAGGAGAAGGGTTAAAGTCGAGTATCAACGCCGCTGTCATTGGCGCCGAACGCGGGGATGCAACAAGCGAAGCTGCGTTCTGATCGCGACGGGCTGAATCGGCTACCGCCATCGCGGGCGGCGACGGCGCTATCGACTCAGCCCGTCTGAACCGGCTCTGGGCAAGGAGTGCTTCCAGCTTCGCGTGAACCTTCTCAAGCGTCCCAGCTTTGTCAATCCACCAGTCTGGCGACCAGATTCGCACGATCTCCCAGCCAAGTCCCCTCAATACCTGTTCACGTAGCTTATCCCGGTCGCGTGCCGTTACGGTTCGGTGATAGGTAGCGCCGTCGCACTCGACACCAGTTAAATAGGTTCTCGGCGCATCAGGATGAATGACGCCTAAATCGACTCGGAAAACCGATGTCCCGATTTGAGTATGGAGTTCCCACCCTTTTCCTCGCAGTGCGGCCGCCACCGCCTCTTCAAAGGGACTCTCGAAATCGTCTATGCCGCCGAACTTCCTCTCAGCCAACGCCCGTATGCCCCGTTCGGCAAACTCGAGGAACGTCTTCAAATCCCGCACTCCGATAGCTTGAGTGCGGCCTAGATCCATCTGCTCGGGCTTCAGGCTGGAAAAGACCCTCAATTCGCAACGCGCCCGTGTAATGGCTACGTTCAGACGGCGCTCTCCCCCTTGCCGATTCATTGGCCCAAAATTCATCGAGACTGTACCACTAAGGTCAGGACCGTATGTAATCGAGAAATACATGATATCCCGCTCATCGCCTTGCACACTCTCGAGATTTTTGACGAAAACCGGCTCCAGCGCCGTCTCCGAAAAATATGGCTCAATCAGTGGATCCTTTCGCCGTTCGTTATCGAGCAGATCTTCGATCAGCGTCTGCTGCTGAGAGTTAAACGTCACGACACCGATAGTTAAACCAGACTGCTGGAAGCCCGGAGATTTCAGCCGTCCAACCACGTCGGCAACCAATGCCTTCGCCTCGGACTTGTTTATCCGTGCGCCACCCTTCTCATACGTACCGGCAACGTGATGGAAACTGACCGCGCGATCCTCGGCGACCGGTGATGGGAAGGTGACCAACTCCCCCCCGTAGTAGCGGTAATTGGAAAATGCAATCAAGCTTTCATTCCGGCTTCGGTAGTGCCATGCCAGCTTGTGTACGGGCAGGCTCGCGCCCAAGCACTCGTCGAGGATACTCTCCAAGTCTCCCTCGTCGTTCTCGTCTTCGGAGTCTGAATCCGACCTGTCGAAGAAGTTAGACGGTGGCAGTTGTTTAGGGTCACCGACCATGACGACTTGCTTGCCCCGCGCCATCGCGCCAAGCGCGTCCCATATAGGAATCTGAGACGCCTCGTCAAAAACAACGACGTCAAATTTCGTCGAGTCGGCAGCCAGGTATTGAGCGATTGAGAGCGGGCTCATCAAGAGACATGGAGTAAGCTGGGTCAGCGCCGAAGGAACGCTTCCGATCAACTGACGCAACGGCATATGTCCCTTCTTCTTGTTGATTTCGTGCCGCAGAATTCCCCATTCGGAGTCCTTCATCGCCCTCTCTTGGGTTGGCATTTTCGCACATAGACCGGCCCTTATCCATGCCTTTGTCAAGGCGGTAAACCGGTCATCGAGCGCCCTGAAATCAGTTATCCGTTTCTCATGCTCAGCAGATACGAATGTACGTATAACGTCGTCCTCATCAACTACTGCCTTCAGCCACCAGCGGCTGTAGTCGGTTTCGAATGTTTTACGAACGGTCCCTGGTCCAACCCTACCCCTCTCAATTCCTAGTACCAGGGGTTTCAAACCCACGGCGAATGCTTCTCTGCAAACCTTCCGCCAGGAGCACCAGGCTCGAAGTCCGCTTTCTGATTGAATGAGATCGCGCGTCTGCGAAATCACCAACGACAGTGGTAAATCGGCCCAGGCGCCATTCCGCTCGGAATCTAACCCGGCGTGGGCGCTCAACTCGTCCAGTGCGCGCTGAAGCGGCGTCCAGGCATCACGATACTGGCCGCAGGATTGAGCTACTAATCCGGAACTGGCAAGCAGAGCGTTTCCATCCCCAAGAAGGGTCGAAAGGGGAGCCTTGAGGCGGGCCATTTCATCGGGAGTGGCCGTTAAGGCGGAAATCGCGGTAGTCAGCGACGCTTGGAATCGAATAGCCTCCACCACGGAATTTGCGTTTGTCTTCAGTCCGTCCCAAAGCCCCGCAGTTACATCTCTCAGATATGTGAACTCCGAGAGTTCCTGCTCAACCTCCGCTCGCCCCTGCAGGCGTTCTAGATCGGCAGCCATAACGGTGCCGCATTCCCCACGCGCGATTGCCTCGTGCTCACCGGCTGGGAGCCCGAACCGCCGCACAGATTTAAGTTCCGTTTGAAAACTGAGCGCCGCATCAAGCGAGGAAATACGCGTTCCGCAACCTGTCCACAGCCCCGACGCCATCGCCTCAACGGGCTCAATTCCCAGCAATTCTTGCTCCACCCGCCGCAAGAGACGCAACTCCCCAAGTTGTCTGCTCATCTTCTCGCCGCAAAGCCCTGAGTCGATTAACTCGAAGCTGGAATCGTTCCAGATTCGTTGGTTCCAGGCGGCGCTGAGCGCATCCTGGAAACCCAACGCGCAGGACGCGAGTTCAGTCCGTGTTTTCAGTCCGGACCATACCCCGTCGGTTAGGGAGCTGATATCTATTGCTGAAATCTCAGCCCGAAGCGTGCGGAGCTTTACCAGCAGGCCGAGGTCTGGCCCGAAATTCCGTTCGCCCTCACTGGTGATGAAAGGCGTTAGAACGGCACTGATCTTGCGTTTCCGTAGTGACGACAGCGGCCAAATTGACGCCTCGGCTTTCGCCCACTCCCGCTGCAAGTGCACGACGTTTTGCTGTTCAATTGAACCGTCGTACTGAACCGATAGCTGCATTCCGGTTTGATGCATGGCATTCAGCAGACCAAGACCCCGCTGGAATTCGTCTCGCAACCCGTCCGGCCATGGGCCACCAAGCTTCGCTTTAACCTCCCGGTGTCGCGCTAGTAAATCCAGCCCGCGCCGGCAAGCTCCGACACTTGCATCCGGCCAACCTTCGGACAATTCCTCTGTAAACTTCCGGTGTTTGCCCAGCAGAGCTAGTGCGTTCAGGAGTTGGTCGCAGACAGCTTTCGTGTCGGGCCGGAGCGCGAATCGCCAGTCTCGCCCAAAGGCTGTTGGCAAGGAACGCGCGATCTCAGCTAGTGCCGCTCGCGCTCCGCCATTCGACGGAAGGGCTGGCAACTCCATAGAACGCGCGAGCTCATCGGACGCTTCCTGAACCGCTTCCGCCACCCGCAACGTCCCTTCCGCAGACTCTATTAAAGCGCCTTGCCATCTCGACGACCAGTCATCATGCTGAATCACTTCGAGCGGATTAACCGATGTCCCGCCTACACCAACAGCCTGCGCATTTTCCTCAAGTCGATCTGCGATGTCGCGCATCTCTGCCATAAACGCAGGCGTATGGCCATCAGGTGAGCTCCAGCCGAGCCGCACCGCCGGGACATCGGCGCCAATGCTTACGCGACCGATTGCCTCGTATATCGTCATTCCATTCAGATACCGGAAATGCAGCTTGTCGACGTACGAATTTAATCGGGTGCGCAGGCTCTTCAGCCGCTCCGCTTCCGCCTTCCACAACTCTGGATCGGTCTCCCCTAGCGCTTCCCAGGAAGACCGTAGTTGAGCCAATACTTTGTTCTTATTCGCCTTGTTGGAATGCAGTTCCAGGCAGAACTCCCCGAGTCCGGCCTCACGCAATCGCCTGTACACCACATCCAGCGCCGCCATCTTTTCGGAGACGAAAAGTACCCTTTTATGCTCAGCTATGCATTGCGCAATAATGTTGGAGATGGTCTGGCTCTTGCCCGTCCCCGGCGGCCCGATAAGAACAAAATCCTTTCCCTTTGCTGCGGCTATAACGGCGGACAATTGAGAGGAGTCCACCGGCAGCGGGCAAAACGTCATTTCCGGGGTGTACTCAATGTCGAGCCGCTTAGGATCGGGGAACGCGGTCGCGGACGGGTATCGGTCGCGCGGAGTATCAAGGAGGTGGCGAACCACAGGACTTTCACGGAGTTGGTCGGTCCGCTCTGTCAAATCTTTCCACATAAGGTATTTGGCAAACGAGAAGGTGGAAAGCACCACGTCCTCTGTCACTTCCCAACCCTTTATGACCTTGACAGAACGAGATACTAACCCCCAGATTGCACTCAAGTCGAGCCCGGCCGCATCCTTGGGCAACTCGCCGTCCGCGACGCCCAGGTCAAGCTTGAAGTCCTGATGGAGCATCTCGATGAGCGTCGGGTTGAATCTCGGTTCGTCGTCTCGCAGCGTCAAGGTAAAGCCAGAACGCGCGCTCCGGCGATTTAATGCGACTGGAACCAAGATGAGCGGAGCTCGATATCGTTGATTGTCTTTACTGTCCTTGGTCCAAGTTAAGAAGCCAACCGCCAGGAAGAGTATGTTTGCACCGCCCTCCTCAAGGCTTGCCCGTGCCGCGCGGTACAGTTCGATCAATCGACTATCGAGTTCTTCGGGCGCAACGCTGACGAATACCTCTCGGCGCTTAAGTGCATCTAAGGCGTGCCCGCGCATCACGTCTTCGTGTTCCCGCCCCTCATAGATCGCCTTGCTGCGGGGATCAGCCCCGTCCATTAGGTCGGGCCTCGACAGCAACTTTAGAGCGTGGCCCCCCGCCAGGAGGTCCTCCAATTCGCCCGGGTCCGGAGCCTCCAGTTTCAGCGTCTTCTTGCCGTCTCTGAAATTCAATAGATTGTTTCGAAGGGACAGGTCTAGCAGCTTCCGTTTCCACCGGGCAAGTCGATCCTGACCGCGCATGGACTGAACGATTTCACTCGCACCCGGCGCTCCCTGGTTCTCAATCGGCACGTCATCCGGTGCCTGGGCGAAATTTGACCCCTGAACATGCAGTTGTTCCACTTTGGCGACGACGATTCGCGCTTCTGCGCTCGCCAATGGCTTGATGCGCTGCAGCCTCGCCCGTCTCACATCGACAGCCATCTCGAACACGTCTTCGTTCGCCTCGGATATCCGTAGCGCACCCAGCTCCGTAGCACGTGTGAAAGTTGCGACAGGCCGCTGAGTTATTAACGTGGTTTCAAATAGAATCAGTTCCTTCAGCTTCACGCGTTTACGTAATGCTGAGATGTCGTCCACCACGCTCGTCGAAAACTCCTCCTGCTTGAGCCAAACTCCGGGAAAGGCATGGTCTTTTGTGAAGACCAAAAGCGAGTTCAGGCCAGCTTGCTCTAGCGCCGCACAAAAAAATAGGGAGAGGTCCAGACACGTCGCGAGGCCAGACTCTGAAATCTGCCCCGGACCGCGTACCTTTTGGCCCAACTGCTCGAAACTCGTCGGTGGCAGTGCGTAGTCCAGCCCCATGCCCGCCACCGCCGTCCAAATTGCGGACGAAAGTTCCCACGCCCGCCTCGGTCCACCAATGTATCCATCAAGTGCCGCGCTCCTCCCATTCGTGGCCAGGACTTCCGCCGCGTTCTTGAGGAGTCGCTCGACTGCTGGCTCGTTCGGTTGTACAAATGCCGCCACCATTTGCGGCATGTGGGAAAGCCCACCCCATTGGTTACGGGGCAGCAGTTGGACCGTGACCTGAAGACGCGCCAACTCCTCGCGGTCAACGCCCCGACACTGCAGTACGAAAATGACCGTTGCCGTCTCCGCTTCAGTCAGCCGCGACAGGAGCGATCCTTCCAATTGAAGGTCAAGTTCAGGAATCGGATATCGGCATTGCGCACCCACTACATCGACCCGCCATACTTTGGATTTCAGGAAAGCCGGCTCCGAAAAGACCTTCAGTTCGATTTCCTTGAGCTCGCCCAGGGTCTGATTGAATATACTGAGTTCTCTCAACAGTGGAACGGCATTCTGAAAATCGGCGAGGTTCAGCGTTCGATTTATCGTCGCCTCTATACTCGGAGTCAAGGCAGTCGATACCTCTGCCGCTGTCGCTTTAGTCTCTTCCATTTCTCCTCCGTTCACTATAGTTTGTTTATGACGCCAGGATTAATAAGTCCCAATTCGGTCGAATTCTGATCGCAAGCGACGAGGTTGACCCCATTATTGTTTGATAAGACCCATCTTGTCACACTACCAATAAAATTGCTTTTACCATGCCGGCCGCAATATGCGCTTGACCGATACGGGTGGCGAGATCATTCGCGACGCGGTCGCGTAGCCGAGGCCGCCGCCAAGCGCAGCGGAAGTTGTCGATCTGCATCAGGTCTGAGTCCATTCGATCTACCTTATGGGTGACCAGCCAGCGTCCATCTCGCGAGACGGTTCAGCCAACTGCTAATCGGGCGGTCCGGAACCGCAGGCGGCCTAAGCAGATGACCCGCCTTTACGGATTTTCGGATTTGCGCTGCTGCCGCGCTCAGGCTTTCGTGAGGGTATGACCTTGGAAGCAATCAAGGAAGCGGTTGTCCATCTCTCTGAGGCGGAGCGCGAGCAGTTCGCCCACTGGTTTGAAGAGTTGGCAGAGGAAGTTTGGGGTAAGGAGATCGAGCGCGATTTCGCCCCCGGCGGTCGCGGGTCTGTCTCTCTGGAAGCCTTTCGCGCTGTAGTTGCATGGCGGGTGAAGCCCAATAGCCTTCACTTCATCGACTCCTATGGCTGCGAATCTCGGCCGATCACCCCGCGTCAGTCAGATTTCCAAGAACGACAGTCCCACAGGAGCATCACTTTCGAGCGAAGTACCAGAATTGCGACGAATACGCAGGTCTCTCAAAGCCACGCCGAGCCGACGTGGATCTCCTTCTGGTTGGAGCACATCGCTTTCGATTTCGATCTTCTCAATACGACGAGGCGTAAATGAAACTTCGCCAGACCAAGGGCTGTCCGCTGCGAGTGCCGCTTCAATTATTACTTCGTTGTTAACCCGCACTCGGCAGAAATGCTTTTCTGGGTGGACGCCCCATAGTGATATTGTCAACCTATCGAAATAAAGATCGAATTCCGGGGGAAACTGGACTGACGCCATGCCTCCTGTCCATCGGAGCTGTGCACCTTCATAGCTCTCCCCATCATGAAAGCCTTTTTCGCGAATGAACCAAAATTGATCTATCGCGATTCTATCGATCCATTCAGAATCCCGTATACTGTTCCGAATCCAGCGCTGAATTGGACCCTCGACATCAACGGTCGGAGATTGGTTGGCACGGTGGCGAATTCCCGCCAGGATCGGAGCGATGAGTCGTGTATAGTCGCGTAGAGTCTGTTCGCGCAGCTCAATGAGGCGTTCGTTTTCCAACACACGATGCTTCATCAGTTGTTCCATTCGTTGGGCGGCGTCCTCTGGATGGAGAGATTTCGATTGCATCACGTCAAGCCCGATCCACTCACCAATTCTTGCCCGGGTGTCGCCGCCAGCGATAATGGCCGGTACCCCAAAGCCGGAAGCGGCTACCGCGGCATGTACGCGATTGGCGAAAATGCATGTCAGATTGCGGAAAAGGTCCAAGTAGTCGCGGTATGAAGAAGAGACGAATATGCGCTCCGAAGCTGTCGCGAAGTGTTCGGCGAACCGAACCTCTTCGGTGTCATGACAAATGAATATTACCCGCCCCATTTTTCTTAGGTCCTGAAGCAATTCATGAATACGCAGGATCCAGGACAACTTATCGAAATCGCCTCCAAAATCGAAGTGTCCACCCAGGGGCATCAAGTTTACACCAACCAAATCCCTCGCAAAAGGGACAGGACTTAAACGGCCCGCCGCTAAAAAGGCGGGACAAGGCAGGCAGTGGTGCTCGATATCGAGCTGCTTGAGAATATCATCAGCGACCGGATCTCGCACCGTTGTGAGGGCCGCGCGCGTTGCCGCACGCGTTGCGAAATCGGCACAGCCCGGATCTTCCAAGAAACTACGGCCTCCGTCACCCCAAGGTTGGCAACTGCCGGCGCCCAGGTTCAGAAAAACAGGTTCGGGGGACGCGGGAAGAATTCGTTCTTCCCATGCCCAGGAATGCCACTCTGCCGCAGTTGAGCGATGCCCGCCTACACCGTGGTGCCAATAGACCGGGGCTCCGCTTTGTACAAAAACGTCGCAATCCAGAATTTTGTCAGAGAGAACGCCGCATTCAAGATCACGAGGTCGCGAAAGCGAGTCTGGATCGTGTTTGTTGACAAAGTAAGGATTGATCGGGATGCCTATACTGTCGAAGCAGTGCCGTATTCCTTCACGAATGAACTCGTCGCCCACGTTCACTCCGATGGTCGTTAAGAACCCAACAACTAACGACTCATGCAAATTATTCGGTGCAAGTTCCGCACTTCCAACTCGTTTATTCACCACGCGACCGACCTTTCCGAGCGCGTTCCACGGCCGCAAAGTAACAGGTAGCCATCTAAACAGTCTTTCTGATTATAAGGATTTCAGCCAGTAAAATCCACTCGAGATCCCCGGAAATCACTCCCGCGGCGATGCCCCGTGGCAGTGAGCCTGAGAACCTGCGACGCGAAAGCCGCGTTGCTGGTCAACTTTTGGTGAGTAGGGGTGGGTCACTTCTCGCGAGTGCCGAAGAGTTGATGGGGACCGTGAAATACCCGGCGCAAGCCACACCCGGAAGATCATCGGTAAGCCGTGTGCCGGAAAACGGCACGCACGGTTTGAAAGGGGGATTTAAGCAACGGGCTGGCGTAAGCTTGTACCGCGCTAAAATCCTACCTATGACCGAAGACTTCCTGGATCAAGGCAGATGGACGCCCCAGACCTTCATGATGCGCGCCATTCAGAAATGGATCGGCGCAGCAGCAGTAGAGGTGGAGGAGGCTCTCAGCATTGACAAGAACCCGACGATGGAACCGCTCATACGAGAAAAATGGCCCCAAGTCCGGATTCACGAAGGCGTCTATCCTGAGCAGGACGCAATGGCGCTTCGCCACCCCGACTCGACCTTCGACTTAGTATTCTCGCATCAGGTTCTGGAGCATATTCCCCGGCCGTGGCTGGCGGCTCAAGAGATGATCCGGGTCTTGAAACCGGGTGGAATTGGCATTCACACTACGTGCGCATTCAATCCTCGCCACGGACAACCGCACTTCCAAGACTACTACCGGTTTCATCCTGAAGGACTCGTGGAAGTCTTTAGTGGCATGGAGGTTGCGGAATGCGCCGAATGGGGTAATCGTGAAGCGATCCGGCACAATGTATCGGTGGACGATGGGCATGGGATGCTGGGCGGCAGAAGGTTCGGAAAGGACATTGGATCCTGGAGCGATGGCTTATACCCGTGGGTGAGCTGGATCATTTTTCATAAGCCCGTCTCCCTAGCGCAACAAGAGGACCAAAGCAGCGCCAATGCAGGGACCAGCATGTTCGAACAAGCGACCGTAGAGAGGGATTCTCACAACACTCTCTTCCTTCTCAAAAAGAGCGAATGGAGTATTCGGGAGCGACTGTTGAATCGCTCTTGTGATGACCAAGTATTTTCTGCTTTCGCCCGAATCCTGCGTCCTGGGCAGACTGTCGTTGATGTCGGTGCGCATGTCGGGAGGTACAGTGTCCATTTCTCGCGACTGGTTGGGCCGGAAGGCAAGGTCTGGGCGTTGGAGCCAGTCCCCGACAACTATTGGATGCTTGAGGCGACACTGGCGCTGAATCGGGTTGAGAACGTAACCGCGAAGCAAGTGGCGGTTTCGTCGACCGACGGGATGGCCGAGATAAACGTCTTCGACGATCCATTTTCTTCCTGGAGCAGTCTCGGTTCACCGACGATGCTCTCCCCCGATGGCAGGGAGATCCGGCCAAAGAAACAAGTGGCGGTTATTACACAGACACTAGAACGATTTTGTCGGGAACACTCGATTGGTTATATTCATGGACTGAAAATTGACGTGGAAGGTTTTGAGCAGGCGGCGCTGACAGGTGCATTGCCGCTGCTGAAGGATCATAGTGTTGGCATGATTTGCTTTGAGGTTTCCGAACTTCCACTTGCGGGAACGGGGTTCAGTCCTGATATGATCCGAGAACTACTTAAAGCGTGTGGGTACAATATCTACACATTCGATCTGTCTGAAGAAAAATTCCGGCCTGTGGAGGGTGACTACGCTTGTTTCCATGGCAATTTCTATGCGTTCGCCACAACGCCGGAACCGAGTAAGGAGATCTAAGAAATGACGCAAAGCCCTGTGGCCTTTTTTGTTTTTAACAGGCCGGCGCTCACAGCGAGAGTATTCGAAAGTATTCGGCGGGCAAGGCCAGCGAAACTTCTTCTGGTGGCGGATGGGCCGCGCAAAGACCACCCATCCGACGCAGGTCGCTGCCAGGAGGTACTTGAGATTATCTCCCGAGTAGACTGGCCGTGCGATGTGTACCGGCAGTTTAGTGGAATTAATCTGGGCTGCAAGGAACGGGTTTCGTCTGGTTTGGACTGGACGTTTAAAATGGTAGACAGAGCCATTGTTTTGGAAGACGATTGCTGGCCGGCGCCGGATTTTTTCCCGTTCTGTGATTCAATGCTTGATCGCTACGCAGCGGATACGCGCATAATGCAGGTTTGTGGCAACAACCTGGCTGGCAAGCGGGTTCCTATCATCGACAGTTATTCTTTTTCGAAGATCGGACCGATTTGGGGATGGGCGAGTTGGAGGAGGGCCTGGACTTTCTACGACGTAGACATGAAGAGTTGGCCGAAGGTGGTGGAAGAGAAGATCTATGAGCAGTTCTGGGATTTATCCCACGAGATTAGTTTCCGCTTCCCGTTATACCAGGAAGTTTATAGCGGGAAAGTAAACACGTGGGATATTCAATGGGGGTACGCCAAATTGCTGCAACGTGGACTATCGATCATTCCGGCGGAGAACCTCATTTCAAACCTGGGATTTGACGACGGCTCGGAGTCGACACATACCGGAAACAAAGACCATCCTGCGGCGGCTCTCCCCTGCGGCGGCCTTCAGTTTCCGTTGCGGCATCCAACAATTGTTGAGCGAAACAAGCGATTGGAGTTGGGAATTGACACGTTGTTGTCAGGTCGGCCGTTGAGCCTGAATCCTGAAGACGAACCTTGAAAAAGGGGTCTGATGCAAATCCACAGGCGCCTAAGGGGCTTCGGCCCTGGCCCCCTTCAAGGCTTCCCTCCTCTTCGTTTCGGCTACGCAGCCGGTATCCCCAGTCTTCCGCGCTTCCATTCCGAAGGCTACGCGATGGAGGAACTAGTCGCAGAACTGGGAGCGGCTTTTCTTTGTTCAGAACTTGGACTGCCAACCGATCCGCGTCAGGACCATGCGCCCTACATCGCTTCATGGTTGAAGGTGCTGAAAAACGACAAGCGGGCAATCTTTACCGCAGCCGCAAAAGCTCAAGAAGCAGTTGACTGGATGACGAAGAAAACGGCGGAAGACGCCTAGACCAACACCTCCTCCAACATTCGTCTGGGAGTGTGTTCCCGCTCCGGTTCGGCGTACCCCAAACGGAAAGGCTGTTGTGGAAACAGATTAGGATCGGGGGTAAGTTTCTGTAACTCTGTTTTCACCTCCGGCACTTGTAAGACTTGACTCATAGGCTGAACACTCATCCCCATCGTTAACGCAGTTAAATAGATTCTCTCGAAAGCTTGCCCGACTCTGATTTGCGTTACCCTGTCATTGGCTTGCGAACATATAAGCCCTAACACAGGCGCACTCATCAGCACTTCGGAATCCTTCGTGGCGATTGATTTCCCAATGTTGATGTATGTCACCGCCAACTGTCCCATTTTGGACATAAACCATGATGTGCCGAATGCTCCTTGCCCTACCCAGAAGCCTAACTCTTCGCGGAAAGCAGGGTCGGCGAACTCAATCGCATCTGCACGGACCATCAATTCATCAACTTTCCGCTTCATCTCCAAGTCATCGGTCAGGTATAGCGATATACCTTCTTCCACACAGCAGGCGCGAATCTTTTGCTGGTCAGTTTCTGAAATAGGTCGCGGCTCGTAAACCTGATGATTAGTATGGCGGACGGTCATAGCAGGAAACAAACCAGATGGCTTAGAGGATTCGTCCTGCGGCGTCAGTTTCACAGCCGCGACTAGCTCCTCATCCCCGAAGGCTGGAAAGTAGGTAACCTCATACCCGAAGCCGAAATGCTCAGCAGCAAGCAACAGGTTTTCCAAAGCGCAACCGACGCTGATGTGTAACTCACGTTGGTCATCGTCCGCCACCTTAAGCCACCGCGTCCTATCAATGAAGACTTTGATTTCATTCTCGCCGGCTGAAAACTTCCACGGCTGAGTATTGTGGCTTGATGGGGCTAAAATTGCGTACCGAAGCAGGTACTTCATTTGTTCAGTTGAATTCCCGTCACGAGAAAAGCCTTGTTCATCAATCTGCCACGGTGTTACTTTGGGTTCATACATAGCTTTCAACTCTCATCATCGGCATTTTTCATTAAATTATACATCTTTGCCCTTCCTTAACGCGCGTAAGATTGCAGCGGCAAGAGCCTCCGGAGAGACAACGTAGCGGATGTTTCGGACCAATGTCGGGGGCTCTCCGGCCAGAACGTGGTCTCTGAACCCGGTATCCACAATTCCCGGAATAACATTTAACAGGTGGACGGGACTCCCTCGCAACTCGAGACGCACGGATTCGTGAATGGAGCCCAATGCCGATTTTGAAGCCGAGCATGCGGCGGCCCATGGCAGCGCGACCCGGGCCGCTACCGAGCTTATAGTCACAATCGTACCGGAGCCCTGCTTTAGCATGATAGGAATTACTAACTTGGCAAGTGCCAGAGGAGCGACGACATTCACCTGGAGCAGTCGGGAGAAGTGCGCGGACGATACCTCGGTTGGCTCCCCATATAGGCCAATCCCGGCATTGTTGATAAGGACATCAATTCGACCGTACGAGGCAAGGGTCCGATCCACTACCGCTCTGCGGGTTTCCTCTAAAGTAATATCTCCTGTCGCATCTCGTCGAAAAGATCGATCGCGAAATTGATCGTGCTATCGCCGCTGGCAACGTCACCTCGCTTGAAGAAGGCCTGCGTGGGCGGCGTGCCAGGAAGTGAAACTCAGCTATCATCCGTTAGCGGAGTTCTGGAAGTGTTACGACGCGTTGCCGCGGGACATTCAAAAACGGGCTGACAAGCAGTACGCGCTCTTTCAAGCGAACCCCAATCACGCGTCCCTGCGCTTCAAGGAAATCGGCCCCTGCTGGTCGGTCCCCATCAATCGCGGTTATCGCGCCTTGGCCAGACGCCGTGGCAATGATCTGTATTGGTTTTAGATAGGGCCCCATGACGAATATGAGCGGAGTCTGAAAGGGTGATTTCCAGCGATCCCGGTCGTAATTCGTTGCCGTCGGCACCCGGCGCAATTCGGCTGCCGTCAAGGAATCGGGCCGTATGCCATCCGGCGGTGTGATGACGCGAAACGGCCACCCGTGGTCCGGCCCCATCGGTTCCATAATTCCAACAAAACAGACCACTTAGATCTCACCCTCACGGGTTTTACCATTTGCCGGTAAACGGTTGCCAGCTTTTTAAAATCTATATTTCCTTTCAAATCAACAACTTCCCAAACCACACCCCCAAAGTGCTTGCTCCCCCATGCTACGGTCAAATCAGCCCGGAAAACTCCGCGCCCCAAAAGGCCCTCCCTTAACCCGGAGGGCCTTTTCACGTTCAAATCCGAAAGCAGGAGAATAACATGTCCCGAAAAGAACGAGCCAGAATCGCCCGCGCGAACAGCGCCAAATCCCAACGCCCAATCACCGCGGAAGGCAAAGCCGCCTCTTCCCAAAACGCCAATACCCTACCCCTCCCGCCTCACCACGCCGTCCTCTCCAACGAAGATAGCGGCGCCTACCACCGCCTGCACCGGGAACTCACTGCAATCTACCAACCCGTCAACCAGATCGCCCAATCCATCGTCCAGGAAATCGCCACCGCCCACTGGCAGATCGCCCGCCTCAACAACTGCCTCACGACGCAATGGAATCTCGCCATTGCCGGCAGCGCCGATAATGAAAGCGAAACTATGGCCCGCGCCGCCCAAAAGCTCTACAGCTCCGGCGCCGTCGCCCATCGAATCAACCGCCAAATCGACCAACTCCAACTCCGCATCGCCCGTCTCGAACGCCGTATCAAGTTCGTCCACGCCAACTTCCCCACCGCAGCCATTCCGCCCGCCGAAACAAAAACGCAAATAAACGAACCCGCCGTCGACACCGCAGAAAACAACCCCGACGCGATCAACACCGGCAAACAGCAGTTCCCTCACCACAAAATCGTCGTCATGCCCCCCGATAACGCCACCAAAGGCATCGGCATTGACGACGGCATGCCAGCCGCACTCAGTAGGGCCGCATAAGAAGAATGAAACGCCCATCACCTCCGCAAAAAACTGTAGAATGTTGGAATCTATGAAACGCTCGCCGATCACTCTGTTTTTCCTCGCCCTCGTCGCGCTCTCCTGCGTCACCGCCATGATGCCCGCTTCTCAGGCAACGGCCGATAAGATCAGCGGTCAGGGCAAACTGCGCTTCCGGGTCTTGCACACGTCCTCGCATCTGCCCGCCGAGGCGCAAAAGGTGGTTAAAGCCGCGCATGGCGGATTTGCCGTCGATCACCGCAAGGGCCAGGGAGAAACCTACTTCGCGCTGCCCGGCGCGGGCATCCTGCAGATTAGTGCCGACCTCAAACAAGTGAAGCTGCTGCCCACCGCCGACGAGATGAAGGCGACCAACATGCACAACGCGATGCTATGGACCGGCGACGGCGGGCCGTACCTCACCTTCCCGGCCAATGCCGCCAATCGTGTCTTCACCACCACGCTCGATGGCACGCTGGTTCACACTCTGAAACCGCCCACAGCCGATACCGACCTCGGCGATCCCGCCGCAAACATATACTTTAAAGGCAACGGGCCCTTCATCCCCACCGATGTCGAGTATTTGAACGGAATGTTCTACATTCCGACCGGCTATTCCAAGCTCGACTACGTGTTGACCGCGCGCGTGACGCCCGGTAAGACCTTCGACGCCACATGGAACAAACTCGCATTCGGCGGCCGGGGCGCCGGCGTGGGCCAGTTCGGTACCGGTCATGGCGTCACCGTCCTTCCCGGCCGGAAGCGCATCGACATCGCCGATCGCCCCAACTCCGAAATCGATCGCTTCACGCCCGAAGGCAAGTATCTGGAAACCGTAACGCTGCCCAAGGGTTCATTCCCCTGCGATACGTATTACGACGGACAATATATGGTGGTGGGCGCGCTACACGGGCCGGACCGGACCAAGGGCGCACCGATCTACATTCTGCATAAGGATAAAGTGGTCTCGACCATCATGGCCAAGGAAGAATTGGGCCTGGCAAATTTCCAGCACATCCACAACGCGGTGATGCGCAAGGTGGGCAAGAAGCTTTACGTCATCGCGCAAGCGTGGAATCCGGGCGATTTCGCCATTTTGGAGCAGGTGGACTGAGAGCGGCATTAGCGCCGTCGCGGTAAGTGGGATAATGGAGCTTCGACTTTATCCCCATGAAAACCTGCTATTTTGACGCATTTTCCGGCATCAGCGGCGACATGACCGTCGGCGCATTGATCGACGCGGGCGCGGACGGCGCGGCGCTCCTCGACGCGCTTGATTCGCTGAACCTGGGCGCTACTTATTCCTTTGAAAAGACGAAACGACGCGGCATTGGCGCGACCAAGTTCCATGTAATCGGAGGGGAGCAGAAGGCCCATCGCCATCTGCCCCATATCGTGAAAATCATCGAGAATGCGACCCGTTTGAGTGAGCAAACGAAGCAGCGGTCGATTGCGGTTTTTAATGCGCTGGGCGCGGCGGAATCGAAAATTCATCATCAGCCCCTGGAGAAAGTTCACTTCCATGAAGTGGGCGCGGTGGATTCGATCTCCGATATTGTCGGGGCCTGCTATGGGTTGGAACTCCTGCAAATTGGCGAGATTTATTGTTCCCCGATCAATGTTGGCAGCGGGACGGTGGAGACCGACCATGGCACGCTGCCAGTCCCCGCGCCCGCGACGGCGGAACTCTTAGTGAATAAGCCGGTCTATTCGAAAGGCCCGGAGATGGAGTTGACCACGCCAACGGGGGCGGCGATCGTGGCGACGTTGGCGGTGAGGTTCGGCGCAATGCCGGCGATGACGATTGAAAGCACAGGTTTTGGCGCCGGGACGAAGGAGTTTCCGATGCAGGCCAACGTCTTGCGAGCGGTGATCGGTGCGCGGACGACAGCGGTGGAATCGACGACCGTGATGGTGATTGAGGCGAACATTGACGATTCGACGCCGCAGGTGTTGGGTTATGCGATGGACCGTTTGTTCGCCGCGGGCGCTTTGGACGTCACCATTCAGCCGCTGTTGATGAAGAAGAATAGGCCCGGCTCGCTGCTATCGGTGATTGCCAATCCGGCCGACCAGGAATCGCTGGCGAAGATCGTTTTGGAAGAGACGACGACCCTGGGGCTGCGGATGTTCGCCGCGGAGCGGCGGGTGCAGGCGCGGAGCGAAATTGTTGTCGAAACGGCTTATGGAAAAGTGCGGATGAAGGTCACGTCACAGGGCGCTAGCCCGGAATACGACGACTGCCGGGCGCTGGCGGCCGCCCAGGGCGTGCCGCTGAGGAAAGTGCTCGCGGAAGCCCAGTTTGCTTACTTGAAAGAATTTTAGACGCATGGAAAAGTTCTACATTACAACCCCGATTTATTACGTCAACGCCGCGCCGCACATTGGCCATGCCTACACGACCATGGCATGCGATGTCCTGAAGCGCTACAAGCGCATGCAGGGTTTTGACGCGAAGTTGGCGACCGGCACCGACGAGCACGGGCAGAAGATTGAACGTAGCGCGAAGAAAGCGGGGAAATCGCCCCAGGAATTTACCGACTCCATTTCCGCGGAGTTTCGTCAAACGTGGGAGAGCTTCGGTTTCGGCATCGACTACTTTCAACGGACAACATCCGCGGACCACGCAAAGAAGGTGCAGGAGTTGTACCAGCGTTGTAAAGACAATGGCTACATTTACAAGAGTTCGTATACCGGGTACTACTCGGTCGTCCAGGAAGCGTTTGTGCAGGACGCGAAGGAAGGCGACGTGGACCCGGAGACAGGGCAACCGCTGGAACTGGTCACCGAGGAGAATTGCTTCTTCAGGCTGGCGGCGTTCACGGATAGGTTGATCGCGTTTCATGAGGAGAACCCCGATTTCCTGCAACCGGAGACGCGGCGCAATGAAGTGCTCGCGTTCCTGAAGCAGGAAGGCGGTTTGAAGGATCTTTCCATCAGCCGGACGACGATCAAGTGGGGTATTCCGGTTCCCGATGAACCGGACCACGTTTTCTATGTTTGGTTCGACGCGTTGACGACGTATATGAGCGCGGTGGAGGGGACTTCCCTCTGGCCGGCGGACATGCACATGATCGGCAAGGAAATTGTACGATTCCACGCCATCTACTGGCCGGCGTTTTTATGGGCCGCCGATTGGCCGCTGCCGAAGAAGATTTACGCGCATGGGTTTCTGCTCTTCGACAACAACAAGATGTCGAAATCGCGCGGCAATATCGTGCGGCCGGAGCCGATCCGGCAAACAATGGGCGCGGATGCGCTGCGCTATTATTTGTTGCGGGAAATTGTGTTCGGGGCCGATGGCAACTTCGCTTACGACGCCATGGTGACTCGCTACAACGCGGACTTGGCGAATGGACTGGGCAATCTGGCGAGCCGGACGCTGAGCATGATTCATCAGTACCGGGACGGCGTCCTTCGACTTTGCGCGGACCAGACGCTGCCGATCGGCGCGACGATTTCCGCGGCGATCGAGGGCTACGAGCGGTTGGATTTTTCGAAGGCGTTGGAGAGCATTTGGAGCCTGATCGGCGCGGCGGACAAATACATTGTGGAGCAGGCCCCCTGGAAACTGGCGAAGGACGCGGGCGCGGCGGAACAGTTGGATACCGTACTGGCGAATGTGTACGACGCGTTGCGCGTCGTGACCGTTCTGGCGGCGCCGGTGCTGCCGGATTCGTGCGGGCGGATCTGGAAGTTGCTCGGGTATGCGACTCCTGTGGAGGATCAGCGAATAGGATCGTTGGAAGACGTTCCGCTGGAAGAGACGCGGACAATTCCCGCGGTTGAACCGGTTTTCCCGCGGTTGGACATGAAGGTGACAATCGATAAGTTGAACGAACTGGAAGAGCGGGAATCGGCACGGCAGGCTACCCTGTTGGGGAAGATACCCGAAGCGCCCGTTGGCGATGAGGGGGCGGCGATCCCATTGTCGCCGGAGATCGCGATCGACGATTTTGTGAAGGTCGATCTACGCGTGGGCGAAGTGAAATTCGCCGAGCGCGTGAAGGGGGCCGACAAGCTGCTTCACTTGAAAGTGGACATCGGCGAGGCGGAACCGCGGACCATCGTGGCCGGCATTGCGCTGGTGTATGAGCCGGAGAAATTGATCGGCCGGAAAGTGGTGATCGTCGCCAATCTCGCGCCGAGGAAACTGCGCGGGATCGAAAGCCGGGGCATGATTGTCGCCGCGTCGCTGGAAGGCGGCAAGCCCGTCCTGGCAGGCTTCCTGGAGCATGTGCCGGTCGGCGCGCGGCTGAAGTAAATGTGGATTGACTCGCATTGTCATTTGGACGGTAAGCGCTTCGACGAAGACCGGGATGCAGTGATTGAGCGGGCTTTAAATGCGGGCGTCACGACGATGCTAGCCATTGGCACGGGCGATGGTCCGCCCGATCTGGATGTAGCGGTTCGATTAGCCGATCAGTATCCGTTCATATACGCCAGCGTGGGCGTGCATCCGCACGACGCGGCGAAATGGACGGCTGACTGCGCGCCGGCCGTGCGGGAGCGGTTGGCGCAGCGCCGAGTGGTGGCGTTGGGCGAGATTGGCCTGGATTATCATTACGATTTTTCGCCGCGCGATGTGCAGCAACGAGTGTTCATTGAGCAGATGGAGATCGCGGCGGAGGCGCGGAAGCCGATCCTGATTCATACGCGGGAGGCGTGGGACGACACGCTTGGCCTGATCGAAAAGCACTGGACTCGAACGGGGCTGCCGGGCGTTATGCACTGCTTCACGGGTGGGCCGGCTGAGGCGGAGCGGGCGCTCGCGCTGGGCTTTACGCTGAGCTTTTCCGGCGTCGTAACGTATCCGAAAGCGCCCGATGTGCGGGAGGCCGCGTTGCTGACGCCGCTCGACCGGATGCTGGTAGAAACGGACGCCCCGTATCTGGCGCCGGTGCCTTTTCGCGGGAAGCGGAATGAGCCGGCGTACGTGGCGAGGACTGGGGACATGCTGGCCGCTTTGTTGGGCATTCCGGCTGTGGAACTGGCGCGGCGGACAAGCGAGAATTTCGTACGCCTATTCCCCGCCGCGGCATCTGTATAGATAGCAAAGGGATCGACTGCGTTACACTGGGATATTTCATGGGTATCAGCCGGATTGGTCAAGCCTTAACGGCCCGCGAGATCCTTAACCTTGTCGATAAGGACATGCGCCGGGTGGAAGACGTGATGCGTATGGAGTCGGTGGCTTCCGTGGAAGCGATTTCAGCGATCAATCGCCATATCCAGGCGAGCGGGGGCAAACGTCTGCGGCCGACGCTCGTGTTGCTTTCAACGCAGCTATTTGCGCCGTTGACAGATACGGCGATTGCGATGGCGGCGGTGGTGGAGATGATCCACACGGCGACGCTGGTCCATGACGACGTGATTGACGCCGCCGAAACGCGGCGTGGCAAGCCTTCGACGAATGCGCTGTGGGGCAACCAGACTTCTGTGCTCGCGGGCGACTGGCTGTACATGCAGGCGTTCCAGGTTGCCATCCGGGCACGGAATTTTCGAGTTTTGGATCTGCTGATCGGTATGACGCAACTGATGGTGGAAGGCGAGTTGCTGCAGTTGGAACGATTGGGGCGCATCGACATCAGCGAGACCGATTACATGGAACTCGTGGACCGCAAAACGGCGAGCCTGTTCAGCATTTGCGCGCGGCTGGGCGCGATGACCGGCGGCGCCAATGAGGCCGATGAAGCCCGGTTGGGCGAATTTGCATGGAACCTCGGCATCGCGTTTCAACTGGTGGACGACGTCCTGGATTTCACATCGCGCGAGAACATTCTGGGCAAACCGGTGGGCAGCGACTTGCGCGAGGGTAAGGTGACTCTGCCTTTGATTTACGCGCTCCAGGACGCTACCCAGGCGGAGCGTGAGAAGGTCGCGGCGGTTCTGCGGGAGCAGGATTACAGAAGCGTCCGGTTCGATGAGATCACGGGTATTGTGAAGCGCTATAACGGCGTGGAGCGGGCCATGGAACGCGCTGAGCGTTTCACGGAGCGGGCGCGGGCGTTGATCGGCGAGTTCCCGGAATCGGCATATCAGCGGGCGTTATTCAGCGTGACGGATTTGGTCACGGCTCGCGATCATTAGTCCTTTTCGAACGTGATGGCGGATTCGGCGCCGAACTTGCGGTAATTGCGGAAGTTCAGTTCGTTGCGGCTGCAGTATGTGCTTGCCGCTTGGCAGATGATATTCTCACTGCGCACGGGCAATAGCAGTAGTTTGCCGCTAATGCGGACAAGCCCGTATTCCAGCACCAGTTCAACGCGGTTGAATTCGAAATCGTCCGGAAAATTCGTCGCGCGCTGTTCGATTTTCAGAACGCGCTTGCTTTCCTTGTCGATCCAGATGACGCCCTTGTACGGCGGGTTGTAGGGTTTAGAGTCTCCGGGGATAATTCTCCAGTGGGAGTTCGGCTGCTGTACGGTGAAATCGTAAGCCAAGGCGTCCCGGCCGCCCACTCGCTGTTGCCCGCGCTTGGCGAACTTGGCGGCGGTGGAGGAAGAGAGGATGTCCTGCTGGGTGGTAGCGAACTCGCCCGTGGACCAGGCGCCGGATTTTTCGGCGGCCTTAGTCGTGGGTTTGCCGTTGATGGTGATTTTCTTGTATTCCTCCTTGCCCTTGATAACGGTTACATCGGCGCTCACGATGTCGATGGCCTGCCATTGGAAGGGCTTCACTTCGCTCCGGTAGCGCATGGTGTGTTGCTGGACCAGGAAGTCCGGGAGAGTTTCCGTGAACTCGCCGGCGGCTTCGCGCGCGGCGGCGATTATCGGATCGATTGGTTCCGCTTTAGCCGGAGCTTCGAGCTCGGGCTCGGGTTCGGGTTCGGGTTCCGGCTCGCGGCGCTGTTTTTGGGGCTGTTTGCCGCGGCGGAGGACCGGTTTGTCGTCGTCCTTCTCCGGCGTGGAAACACGGGTGGCCGGTTCGATGGCGGCTACCATTTCCGCTTCCGTGCCAGGCCGCGTGAGCGTTACGCGGAGCGCGGTTTCCTCGTCGTCCGGACTAAACGAAACCTGGAGCTGATCGCCGGGCTTGAGCAGCGAGTCGCGCATGGCCTTGCCGTCTTTGTCGAGAAACTGTGTCTTGGCAAGGAGGCGGAATTGGAGCGTGCCTTTAGTTTCGGTGTCGAGCGCAAGTTTCTTCTCTTCCAGCTTGCGCAGCGTGCCGTCCACAGATTGCAACGCTTCGGCGGCGGCCTTCTCATCCGTCTTGGCGCCGGTATCTTTTGGAGTGCGTTTGGGCAGTTTGATCCGCGGCATCGGGATACCGGCGCCGCCACCGCCCTGCGGATACTGGCCTGGCGGATACTGCCCCGGTGGATACTGTCCGCCAGGCGGGTATTGGCCGGGAGGATACTGCGCATGCAGGAGACACGCGACAGCGTAAAACGCGAGAAGGCTAAGCCGCGCCATGGCCTATATTATACCGCCTGCGCGGATGGGCATAGAATTGACAATGGAGCGGGAGATGGGATTCGAACCCACGACGTCCAGCTTGGGAAATCAGCTGAAAGTTGAAAATACAGAACGTAGGCGTCTACGGTGTCGACGAATGGCGATAGAAAACACCCTGTTTTCAATGGCCTGCTGCAAGTGCTCTGTTAATGGAGCAGTTCTGGAGCAGACGATCCGAGGCAATCCAAATGGAGAAGAAACGGACAGAGCGGCCCGGGGTTGCCCGCGCATAGGAAAGGACACCATGAACCAATGGACATTCCCCGAGATCCAGAGGCCGCGACGGAGGCCCTGCCCAGAGGCTCGAACTCGCCGCTGAGATCACCCAGACGAAAGAGGCCCATACCGCGAAAGAGCAACTCATCCGAGGAATGGCGAAAGGCGCCACATCAGCCCTTTTGGGTAGCGTGGGCGATCAGTTCCCTTACGAGCGGATTGGGGAACGTTCGACTCGGCGTGATTGCATAGAACCTTTCCTTGATGGTGGGAAACCGGTAGCGCTCCGCCAGCAGACCTGAACGCAATTCGTCCTGAACGACCACCTTCGGGACCAGAGCCATTGCTTTGATCCGGAGCGCAAGCACACGCAGCATGGCCATATCATCAACCTCCGCCGCGACAATCGGCCGTACACCCGCCTGATCCAGAACCAGGTCAAACCCCGCGCGAATGTCGCTCTCCAGACTCGGCAGGATCAAGCGAGTCGTGCGAAAGTCCTCTGGAAAACGGAAGGCCCGCTGCCCTGGCGCCGGGCGGCCGACGAGAATGATCTCCTGTTCCGCCAGTAAATGACTGTGATGCCCGGTTTCCACGTCCCGCCGCAGCGCATGATTCAGGAGCACGACGTCGACCTCGTGATTGCGCAGCTGCGTGACCAGATCACGCACGCCTCCGGACCGCAGGACAAGGTCCACGTCTTTCCGGCTCCGTAACGGCTTAATGAACTCCCATTGGAAGTTGCGAGAAAGCGTGGCCACGGCGCCCACGCGCAGAACCTGGCGGGTTTTCCGTGAACGATGCTGGAGTGTATCCAGAAGCTCTTCTCCGGTTCGGAAGATGGAATCGGCATGCTGTAAGGTCATCCGCCCGGTCTCGGTCAAAACCAATTTGCGGTTCTTCCGGACAAAGAGCGCATGGCCAAGGTTCTCTTCCAGTTGACGAAGCTGAATGCTCAGCGCCGACTGAGCCACGTTCAGCTTGGCCGCCGCCTGGGTCAAGCTGCCTTCGTGCGCAATCGCCCAAAAGTAGCGCAGATGATGATAGTTCAAGTACATGGTGCTTCTTCTTTATCATATAGAGAATAGAACGATTCAATATAAAACATCTATTGGAAAGAATAGTTGCGACTCCGCTATTCTGATTTTGTATGAGCAAAACGGAGCTAAACAAACCAACCTCCGGGCAACGGGCCGCACGATTCGGCCAATGGTACGCAGGAGCATGCCTGCTTTCCGCACTGATCGCCACCGGCGTTGTCGACCGCCTCACCAGCGTTCTATTGGTGTTGAGCACCTTCATGATGCTTGAATGCGGACTGGGGGCCTCTCACCTGGTCCTGGTTCATCTGGCGGCCCACGCGCTCTATAAGGCCCACGCGTTTCTATCGTCAGGCAGCGCGGTTCTTGTGCGCCCGGTGGCGGAACAACCAGCCATCCGGCCCGCAGTGGTTGTGTCCGGCCTGCTGGCCGCAGCCGGAATCAGTCTGACCGTCGCATCGGTCCTGGCAATCTCACCTCTGGCCGAGCCGGTCTTAATCGGCATCTTCACGCTGGCGCTCGCGCAGATGCTCTGGAGTGTCTGGCAGGGGGTTGATCGAATCTGGCAAGTGCCACTGGGCCTTGCTCTCGGCGTGGGCGTAACGTTCGCTTACTTCCTTTTGGACAGAGTGGCCCTACTTGCCGTCACGCCGCTGAAAGAGGAGCCGGGCTGGATCGGGCTGCTGATCCTTGCGATGTTCCTTTTCCTGGCGGTGGGCCAAACTCAGCTTCCCTGGATAAGCCGTACCTCCTTCGGCAAGCACCTCTATGTTCATGCCCGAAACGGATTTTACTTCAACACTCTGGCTAATCGGACAACGGCTATGTTGTGGCCAGTAAACATGGCACAGGAGAGATTCTAAATGACCCCAAGTCTTCTCACGATTGAAGAAACGCCCGAAATCAGCCTGGCAGTGGAAGCAGCCTGCGCCAGGGTTCCTCCGCTATGGCCCCTGCAGAATTTTGTGGCGGTCAACCCGTTCATGCACGAACCGCTGCGGCTGCAGATGTTCGTGGAAGCGCCAACAGACCGCATCAATGCGGTGCTCCATGCAAATCCAGAAGTTGCGGGCCTTGTGGATAACGGATGGATCCATCTGATGTCGATGGCGAGCGGCGCCATCTACGAACGCCGAGGGCGGGCGAATTGGGTGCGGATGGGAGGCCAAGGTGACTAAACAAGAGTGCTCCGCGAATCCGATGGCTGCGTATCCGCTCGACCTCCAAGGGATCCAGGAGGACGGCTGCGGGCCGCGCCTGTTTTATGAAGTCTTTCCGGAACGTGGCGGCGAGCCTGAAGGCGAGTCGCCTTGCTCGTTCGAAATCGCGTTACACGCAGAAATGGAGGAATATTATCCACCGGATGACCCGAGAAACCGGGCGGTGCTGGAAGTGTTGATGGAACTGGCGGGGAAGCTTATCCACCGTGCGCAACTTCGATCAAGCGATTCCTTCAACCTTTCGGGCTCCTATCACACGCTGCACCCGCCGGACGAGGTGGAGTCGACCCTCCCGAGATTGTGCCGTACGCTGAGTCTCGTCTTCGCGAACGGCAACCCTCTCGAACACAGCGAGGAGCCTGTGCTGCTGGAGCAGATCAAGGCTCAACTGCGTCTGCTCAACGTTACCCGCATGCCGATGGATCCAGTTAAAAGCGAGATATTTCGATGAATGCACAGAATAATCACGGCGCCCTTGCCAGCGGCGATGTTTTCGCTCGAGCGCGCCAAGACCGCAGGGCTACCCATTTAGACACCCTGGAGGCGGAGGCGATTTTCGTTCTGCGCGAAGTGGCCGCTGAGCTCGAGCGCCCGGTGCTGCTATTTTCCGGCGGCAAGGACTCGATTGTTGTGAGTCACCTGGCAAGGAAAGCATTCTGGCCCGGTCGCATTCCGTTCCCATTCCTCCATGTCGATACCGGGCATAATTTCCCAGAGACTATCGAGTATCGCGACCGTTGGGTGAAGAAGATCGGCGCCGAACTACTCGTGCGCAGTGTCGAGGACAGTATCCGTACTGGCCGGGTGAAGGAAGAGCAAGGCCCTGGGGCCAGCCGGAACTCCCTGCAGAGCGTCACGCTGCTTGACGCGATCGGCGAATTCAAGTTTGACGCCGCGATTGGGGGCGCGCGGCGAGACGAAGAAAAGGCACGCGCGAAAGAACGCTTTTTCTCATTCCGGGACGAGTTCGGCCAGTGGGACCCGCGGAATCAGCGGCCCGAGTTATGGTCGCTGTTCAATGGCCGCAAGGAGCCGGGACAGCATTTTCGCGTATTCCCAATCAGTAACTGGACGGAGCTGGATGTGTGGCTCTACATCCTGCAGCAGCAGCTGGAAGTACCGAGTCTCTACTTTACTCATGAACGTGTGTGCGTCGACCGGGGTGGGGTGCTGCTAGCCGCGAGTACTTGCGTCGGGCTGAAGCCCGGTGAAGTTCCCCGGACGATGCGGGTGCGATTCAGAACCATTGGTGACATCACGTGTACGGGAGCAGTACTGTCTGAAGCGTCGACCATGACAGAGATCGTTAGCGATATCGCTGGAGCGTCTTCCAGCGAGCGAGGCACCCGCGCAGACGATCAGCGTTCGGCAGCCGCCATGGAGGATCGGAAGCGCGAAGGTTACTTCTGAGCGAAACCCGATTCTATTTTTGAACTGCAAAGGAGAACGCCTTGAAGCCATTGATCGGCATCATTAATGGGCAGCAAGTCGGACTGGGAAACCATGACCCATTCTGCCGACATTCTGACCCAGGTTGATATTCCTCACCAATGCAAGGTTGTGTCCGCTCACCGGACCCCCAGCGAGATGGCGGAGTACGCATCAATGGCCACCAGTCGCGGGCTTGAGGTGATTATCGCGGGATCTGGGGGAGCGGCGCACCTGCCAGGCATGGTTGCAGCCTACTCCGTCCTCTCTGTGCTCGGTGTCCCCGTGGCTGGCAAGGTGCTGAATGGGTTAGACTATCTGCTCTCCATTGCACAGATGCCCGGCGGCGTGCCAGTGGGAACGATGGCTATCGGCAAACCGGGGGCCATCAACGCAGCACTTCCGGCGATCGCAATCCTAGCTAACAGCCGGCCTGTGTTGCGTGAGAAGTTACAGCTCTTCCGGGAGGAACAGAGCGATAGAGTCCGGCGGGAAACGCTGTGAAGCCAATCTTACCCGGCTCCACCATCGGCGTCCTTGGCGGGGGGCATGCCGCCATGCACCTTCCCATACATATAGACGTTGTCGAAGAAGACCAGCTTCCATGTGCCCGTTTGTAGGCTTGGATGGTGATGATCCGCGGCTAGAGATCCCACTCACCAGACCGCCAAAGTATTTTCGACACCCAGATAATTGTCTCGGTAGGGATGACCATCGACGATCGCTCCCGCCTAGATCCGTGCGAGCGCGTTAAAGGCACAGTCTCGATGTCTTCAGTAGACACAGTAGACGATCGACTATCCGCCAGGTTTACAAGATCCTGCTTCGTCTTGCATTCGACCCAGCCAGCCGATCCAGCCCGCAAAACGAAAAAATCGGCCGTGTGCAAGACATGAAGCTGCCTCCCGTTCCTCGCCCGGTATTCCAGCGGGATAGATGGCTGAGGTTGGTCATAGAACTCCAGGCAGTCGGGATCGTTCTCATACTCGAGAACCGCGGCGAACTCGTTGGAGTGGCTCTCGAACTGGATGGTAACTCCCATCTTGCGACTCGGATACCTCCCAGCCACATTCTTTTTGCCTCCACCGACCCGACGTGCCGGCGGAGAGGAACGAATCTGGTCGAGAAGTTCCTTCGTCTCCCGCTTGAAACCGAGACTCCGAAACCAACTCTGGTAGTGCTGTTCGTCGAGCATCCCGTGCCTCTTCTATCCAAAACCAAGGAAGCTTTTCAAAACATTTTACCTGAAAACTGATTTTTGCAAATGTATGCTTCCAAAAAGAACTCTGTGCAAACCTATGCTTCTAGTCGAGGCGAGCGAGGGGCACCGCAGCCTCGCTATTAGGCCGGATTCGCTGCAAACCTATGCTTCCAGCCGAGCAAACCTATGCGTAAAGTGACACGGATTTCCTTGAACATGTTGATTTCATCCGCGAGGTGGGCTTCGCCAGCGTTTGCTCCTAAGGCATAATCTTGCCAGAACTGCGCGATCCAGATTGGGCGGCATTCGCGAACTTCTGCGCTTGATGAAGTGCCAATAAAGTTGTAGTATTGTGTTATGGCCCAGTCTCACCGGGAAGCAGCACGGCGGCTCTTCGAGTTCGCTGAACAGCAGCAAGGTTTTTTCACCGCCAAGCAGGCCAGGGCGGCCGGATTCGCAGAAAACACACATTCCTATCATGTGCAGGCCGGGAACTGGATTCGCGAGTATCGAGGGATCTACCGGCTCGTTCTGTTTCCGGCGGCTGATCGGCCGGACCTCGTCCTTTGGGCTCTGTGGTCCCGGAACCGGAACGAGGAGGTCGAGGGTGTGTACAGCCACCAGACGGCCCTCAGCCTCTACGAACTGTCGGATCTGAATCCGGCGAAGCTTCACATGACTGTACCCACGGATTTCCGGCGCAACAGCGAAATCCCCGGCATCCTGGTGCTGCATTATGCCGATCTGCCCGATGGCGATGTACAGACGGCGCAGGGCTTTAAGTTCATCCGCCCTCTGCGGACAATTCTCGATTTGATCGAAGCCGGGACCGTGGAGCAGCGTTTCATCCGCCAGGCCCTCAGACAAGCTGTCGACCGCGGCCTCATCACTCGCCAACAGATTAGGAGCGCACGAATGAGTGGACCTGCCCAAAAAATGGTTGAAGACGTACTGCGGCGAGCTGCATAGTGCCGGCACCCAGGACATATGCGACGGCGGGAGCATTCCGAAGGGCCCTTGAGGAACGCCTGAAGAGTTCATCTCTCGCGGATCAAATCAATCTCAACCGCCTTCGGCGACAGGTGTCATTCGACCGACTACTGGCAAGGCTGTTCCGGGAAGAACCAGCGCCCTGGGTTTTGAAGGGTGGTTATGCGCTGGAGTTGCGCTTCAAGGCTTCTCGATCAACAGTGGACATCGACCTGACGTTGCAGCAAGTAATGACAACAACATCAGCTAGTGGTGACACGAACCAGGTTGTACGGGAGATGCTGCAGGGTGTTGCTGACGTCCCTCTCGGTGACTGGTTCGAGTACGTGATCGGACCGCCCGTCATGGATCTGACCGCCGCGCCTTACGGCGGGGCTCGCTATCCCGTCGAAGCGCGAATGGATGAACGGACCTTTGCCCGATTCCATCTGGACGCCGGCATCGGTGATTTGGTTATGCAGCCGCTGGACACCATCGTCTGCAGGGATTGGCTTGGTTTCGCTGGAATCGAATCGTCGAGAGTCCGGATGATCGCTCGTGAACAGCAGTTCGCGAAAAGATTCATGCCTACACGCTCCCGCGGAGTACCGCTAACAGTCGAGTGAAGGACTTGGTGGATCTGGCCCTCCTGATCGGGTCGGACGGACTGGATAATCAGAGGATTCTGGACGCCTTGGGTTTGACCTTTGAGAGGAGGAGAACACACGATTTGCCTGCTGATTTGCTCCCGCCGCCAGCGGATTGGAAGACCCCGTTTCAAGCTCTAGCCGAAGAGTGCGGGCTCTCGACGGATGTCGCGACAGTGTTTGCGGGTGTACAGGGAGTTCCTCGAAGAAGTGATGGGACGGAGCATGGAGCGATGAACGCCGTATGAGAGGGAGCGGTTCAGGATCTCTTCCATTCGAACCTCCAGAGCAAGAAAATATTCGTCTCCTGGAAGAAAATGCTCGTCTACGGCGGCTTCTGACGGTTCACGGCATTCCGATTCCACAACTCGTACCTGAGAATCCGCCTCCAACCATCACCGTCGAGACGGCACCGCCAGTGGATAAGGAGGAGCGTGCCAGAAAGAGGATCGCTCTGTTTCGAAGCCTGTTTCGTGGGAGAGAAGATGTCTATGCACAGCGATGGGAGAGCGCCGATGGCCGGTACGGATATGCGCCCGCAGCCATAAAGGATTGGAAGGCTATCAATAAGAGCCGCCCGGAGGATCGAAAGAAGGTCGATCAAAAGACGCGGAAGTTCCTCCCATTGAGCGACGCTGTCATCGAGAATCACCTTTTGGGCAAGGAAATCGTTGGCGTGTATCCCCTCCTGCCCGACGAAACGTGCTGGTTTCTCGCGGCGGACTTTGACAAGAAGACTTGGGAGTATGACTCCCAGGCGTTCCTTGAGACCTGCCAGCAGTTGAGTGTTCCCGCTGCCTTGGAGCGTTCGCGATCCGGGAAGGGCGGTCACGTTTGGATTTTCTTCGATCGCGCGCTGCCAGCGATTACCGCGCGCAAGCTGGGATGCTTGATCCTCACGCGAACCATGGAGTGCAGGCATCAACTCGGTCTCGATTCCTATGATCGTTTTTTCCCCAACCAGGATACGATGCCCAAGGGAGGGCTGGGGAATCTGATTGCACTTCCCTTGCAGTTTGCGCCGCGCAAGGTGGGCAACAGCATGTTCATTGACTCAGACTTCAACCCGTACCCCGACCAATGGCGGTTCCTTTCGACGATTCGACGAATGCCAGCCGACGCTGCGGAGGAGATCGTAGCGGCAGCTCAGCGTAAAGGAGACCTGATCGGAGTCCGGATAAGCATCGCCGATGACGAGGATACACAAGACCCGTGGACCTTGCCACCTTCCCGCAAGCGCGGCGAGCGGCCGATCGAAGGACCGCTTCCAAAAAACGTTCAGATCACTCGCGCGAATCTTGTCTACGTGGAAAAGAAGGACCTGCCACCAGCCATGCTGAATCGGCTACTCCGGCTGGCAGCATTTCAGAACCCTGAGTTTTACAAAGCTCAGGCGATGCGGCTCGCGACGTACGACAAACCGCGTGTGATCGCCTGCGGAGAAGACTTCGCGCAGCACATTGCCTTACCTCGGGGATGTCTGGCGGAGATATTGGCCCTCTTGGAAGCGCACAAAATCCGGCCCGAAGTTCGGGACGAGCGGTTTGCGGGTACACCGATTGAAGCGGAGTTCCAGGGTCAGCTTCGACCGTTCCAGGAAGAAGCTGTTGCGAAGATCACTGGCCACGACGAAGGTATCCTCTGCGCTCCAACCGCCTTCGGGAAAACCGCCGTTGCAGCGTGGCTGATCGCGAAACGCAAGGTCAACACGCTGGTCGTGGTTCACCGGCAGCAGTTGCTCGATCAGTGGCAGGAGCGTCTTGAGATGTTCTTGAAGCTGCCTGCGAAATCGATCGGGCACATCGGTGGCGGCAAAATGGACCGGACGGGTTGCGTGGATGTTGCCGTCATCCAAAGCCTCTACCGAAAAGACGGAGTGAAGGACTTCGTCGCTGAGTACGGCCACGTGATCATCGATGAATGTCACCACCTATCCGCTTTCACATTCGAGCAGGTGATGAGGCAGGTAAAGGCCAAGTATGTTGTTGGGCTGACCGCCACGCCGACGCGGAAGGACGGGCGCCATCCGATCATTTACATGCAGTGTGGCCCCGTACGGTTCAACATGAGCGCCCGGACGATGACCGAAACGACGCCATTCGAGCATAAGATGACTCCCCGCCACACGGAGTTCCGGATGGCGCCCGAACTCACGGAGATCACAATCCAGGATATTTATGCCGCGCTCGTGAATGATACCCCGCGAAACGAGATGATCGCCAGCGACATCGTGCGCGCCATAGAATCGGGACGGTGCCCGCTGCTTCTGACCGGACGGACAGAGCATCTCCAGTATTTCGCATCTAAACTTTCGGGTGTAGCCCAGCACGTTTTCGTCTTGAAGGGCGGCATGGGGAAGAAGCAGCGTCGCGCAACCGCAGCGGCCTTGGCGTCAGTGCCGGAAACCGAATCGCGGGTGATTCTTGCGACGGGAAGCTACATCGGGGAAGGGTTTGACGATGCTCGTCTGGACACGCTGTTCCTGGCTATGCCGATCTCCTGGAAAGGCACTCTGCAGCAGTACGTGGGGAGGCTTCATCGTCTTCACGACAAAAAACGATTCGTGCAGGTCTACGATTATGTGGACAACTACGTACTGATGTTGGCCAGGATGTACGAGCGCAGGCTGAAGGGCTATGCCGCGATTGGTTATGTGATCGAGCAGGAAAAGTTTCCACCCCAGCCCTCCGGGGCGGCACACCCATAGGCCCAATGCCGCTTACTTTGTAAAGTAAAGGACTTATCATTCCACTATTCCTTCGTCCCTTCGGGCACCTGGCGGCGCGGTTTGTTTTTGGGAAAGGCGTTGGTG
>Ga0163153_10001510_pt1 | contig 36704 bp, 26 predicted proteins | sample OliLakLV19MP6IB1_FD_148629 | JGI IMG/M metagenome (GOLD analysis project Ga0163153, IMG submission 148629) | Freshwater microbial mat bacterial communities from Lake Vanda, McMurdo Dry Valleys, Antarctica - Oligotrophic Lake LV.19.MP6.IB-1 | ecosystem: Environmental > Aquatic > Freshwater >... | reverse complement strand
GCAGCGTCTTCGGAAACACCACGGCGGAGCTGGTGCTCGAACGGCTGGCCACCGCGCTTCCCAAGACGAATGCTCCGCCGGTGGGCAACATCACCTTCGCGATTGCCGACACGAACGCCTTCAATTCATCGAAGCCGGGCGGCAACGGACATGGCATCGGCAAGATCGCGCGCAGCGGAGCGCTGAGCCTCTCCGGCACGCTGGGCAATGGCGCGGCGTTCAAGACCACGGCGAAGCTGACCCGGCAGAACCGCTGGCCCATTTATTATGTGCCAAAGCGCGGGCAGTCGGTGTTCCAAGGCTGGCTGATGCCGACGACGAACCAGACGGCGAACTTCGATGGTGCAATGCAGTGGATTGCCCTGGCGGATGGCAGCGCGGCCAACTACAAGAGCGGGTTCACCAACCAGCCGGCCTTCCTCGCGTCGCCTTTCGCTGCGCCCGCCAAGGGGACGCGCGTGGTGAACTGGGTCAACGGCCAGTCGAAGCTCACGGCGGCGCGCTTCGTTCTCGATCTCACAAACATCGTGAAGCTCTCGACCAGCAACACGCTCAGCGTTCTCGATTCCAACATCACGTCAATCAATCTCAGTCTGGATCTGCGCAACGGTGAAGTGCGAGGAAGCTTCATCCACCCGTGGGACCGGACCAACAGGACGCTGCGCGGCGTCATCCTCAAGCGCGCGGAAGGCATCCGGGGCTTGTTCATCGACGGCGATCAGACCGGTGGATTGTCCATAAACATTTCGCCCTTCCTCCTCACCCAAAGCGTGGCGAGCGTGACGCTGGCCGGGTTCACGGAGGCGTTGAAGGAAGGCGGCATTCTGCGCTTCGAGAGCGACGGCGTGATCACGCTGACCAACACGATCAGTCCTCCGTACGGCACCGCGCTGGATGCGAACGGACACAACATCGTCATCAACGGAGCGGGTGCGCATCGCCTGTTTGAAGTGCGGACGAATCTGGGTTTTGCGGCGACGGGCGTGACCTTCGCGGATGGGCGCGTGGACGGCACAAATGGAGCCAGCACCTCACCGCCTCAACCCGGTGGCGACGGATATGGAGCGGGAATTCTGAACCTCGGCGGCACCGTGGGCCTGACGAACTGCGTGCTGACGAACTTCATCGTCACCGGCGGAAGTCCCGGCGCGGTGACAACGACCAATGTTGCTCCTGCGGCGTCCGGGCGCGGCCTAGGCGCGGCCATCTGCAATTTCGGCGGGCAACTGGCCCTGCAATCCTGCCGGCTGGTGGACAACGCCGCCTTCGCCAGCCCAACGCTGACCAATCAATCCAGCGGTCTCGTGGTGACGAACAGCGGCGCGGCGATGGGCGGCGCGATCTATTCGGCTGGTGGCGAGTGCGAGATTCGCGGCAGCACGCTGGAGAACAATCAGGCGCACGGCGGCGCGGCGCGGCTCGCCAACGGAGGAACCTTCTCGCAGTCCGGCGATGCCTGGGGCGGCGCGATCTCGATTCAATCCGGACGCCTCCAACTGATCGGTTCCACCCTGACGAACAATCTGGCGCTGGCCCTGAGTGCTCCCACCAACAGCCCCGGCGGCGGTGGCGCGTTCGGTGGCGCGCTCTTCATCCGCTCGAACGCACAGGCGATCGTCGAGCAGACGATTCTGGCTGGCAACACGGCGCAGACGGACGGCGAAGTCACAGAGCTGGCCGGGGACAGTTCGGGCGGCGCGATCTACAGCGCCGGACAGTTGCGATTGTTCGAGAGCACGCTGGAAGGGAATACGGCCATCGGCGGTTCTGGTTACGACAGCGGCGCGGGACTGGGTGGAGCGCTGGCTTCCTCCGGCGCGGCGACGTCCATTGCCAGCACGTTCAGCGAAAACCTGGCACAAGGCGGTGATGGCGATGGCGGCGGGACCAATGGTGTGACGGGCGCTCCCGGTTTCGGCGGCGCCATTCATTCCTTTGCCGGCACGTTGTTCATGACGAACTCCACACTTGCGCTGAACGAGGTGCGCGGCGGTTCCGGCGCGGTGACAGCGGTGACGAATGCCGGACCGCGCGGTGATGCCCGTGGCGGCGCGATCTCGACGGTCTCCAACACGACGGTGCTCGTTCATGTGACGATTGCCTATAACGACACGTTGCTCAGTTCCTCTGGCGACACGAACACCGGCACGGCCTCCGGCGGCGGCATCGCAAATGTTGGCGGCGAGTTCTCGCTGCGAGCGTCCGTGGTGGCCACGAATTCCACGGGCAACTTCGCAGGCGACATCGTGGACCTGGGCTACAATCTCAGCTCGGACAATTCTGTGTCGCTCACCGTCAGCACCAGCCGCACGAACATCGAGCCGCGCCTAGGTATGCTGACGACGAATGGCGGTCCGACGAAAACCATCGCGCTGAGGACCGGCAGTCCCGCGCTCGACATCGTAACGACCACCGGTTTGCCGCTGGTCGATCAGCGCGGCGTGACCCGTCCGACGGGTGTCATCGGGGACAGCGGCGCGTTTGAATCGACGGACACGCAGGTGCCGCCCACGTTTGTGCTTCAACCCGTCGGCACGGTGGTGCGTGCGGGATCGAACTACACGTTCCAGGCGATTGCCACCGGCCCTGCGCCCATCGGATATTTTTGGATGAAGAACGGCAGCGTGATCAACGGGGCCACGACGACAAGCGTGGCATTGACCAATCTGCAGGATTCCGCCACGGCGAATTACGTGGCCGTGGCCACGAACGGGTTCGGTTCAACCACCAGCGTGGTGGCGGCGCTTACGGTGGATTCCCGTCCGCTGCTGATCGGCGAGCCAGCGGATGCGGCGGTGGCACCCGGTGCTCCGGCGAGTTTCACGGTGAACGTGAACGGACCGTCGCTGCGCTACGAATGGTTCAAGGATGGCTCAACTGTGGATGGAGCGACCAATGCGACACTCACGATCTCAAACGTCGTGCTGGGAACCCAAGGATCGTATCAGGCGATTGTGACCAACTTCGCCGGCTCCGTGACCAGCCGCGTGGCCGCGCTTGCCTTCAACGGCGTCGCGCTCAGCATCGTCGCTCATCCGCAAAGCCTCGATGCGACGCAAGGGCAGGCGGCCTCGTTCAGCGTTCTGGCCTCGGGAGTTCCCACTATCACGTATCAATGGCTCTTTGGTTCGCTGCCGATTCCGGATGCGACCAACAGCACGCTCAGCTTCTCCAGTGTCGATCTGACGAACGCCGGCAGTTACCGCGTGGTCGTGACGAACGAATATCTTTCGCTCGTGAGTTCGTCCGCGACGCTGGCCGTGACGCTGCCGTCCGCCTTGGCTCCCACGCTCCTCGTCGCGGCGGCGGGCACAAATCTCGAACTGACCTGCACCGGCACGCCCGGCGAAACGTATCAACTGCTGTGCTCGACGAATTTTGGTTCCACGGCACAATGGCATCCGGTTGCCACTAGCGCGATGCCTGCGGGAGGCAAAGTAAAATGGCTTCATCCCGCGCCCGCCAGCGGCCCGATCTACTTCCGAGCCGCAACGGTGAAGTGAGTTGCATCGCGCATTGCGCCGCATGGCCTGTGCAGGCTGGATTTGAAGGTGAAAACATTTCAGAAGTGGCCGTGTGGGAGGCTGGAAACGGGTGCATCTGGCATTTTCTTTTGCAAATGCGTTGCTTTAGAGGCTATGCATCGCCATTATGGTCTCGGAATTTGAGACAAATTCCAGCGTCCTTCCGGGCGTTTCCTTTCTTATTTAGTTCGGTTTCAAAAACGATGTTTTCCGGGGCACAAGCGAGGCCGGTCCTGATGGATCGGACCTCCGGGTGTTTTGGAAGACAGTAACTTGGTGAAACATATCATGCGAAAGAGCAGTGCTCCTTGTGTAGCGTTCGAAACGGGTCAGGTCTGGCAACTCGCCGATTCCAAGCTGGAAATCGGGCTGGTGGGCAAGACGTTGGTGCATTACAAGCATTACAAAGGCTTGGCATTGCGTCCTCCCACCCAGCTTTCCAGCAAGATTTCCCTCGAGAAATTCCTCTCCACCCACGAGGCGGCCTTGCTGACGAAGGCACCCCAGCTTCCGGCCGCTGGCAAAGGCAGGGGCATTCGCCCCGCAGCAGCCAAGCCGGTCAAAGCCGCCAAGGCTTCGGCCAAGCCGGTCGCCCGTAAATAGCAGTTTAGCTCGATAGAGCAGGAACAGGGTGTCCGGCACGATGCGGCACCTTTCCTCTTTCTCCAGTCAGCGGTCAGTCTTCAACGCCGTCGTTTCGATTGAATCCCCCTGTGCGACGAGTTAATCCACGCAGTTCAGTGGCGGAGCTTTGATCTGAACTGGGCACGCCTGCCTCTCCTGCCCTGGTCAGTTCAGGTGGTGACCGACAGTTAAAAGTTAAACGTCTTTTCGGGGATGTAGATGACGTCAAACGGCTTGATGTAAAACAGGCTGGGTTCCTCACCGCGCAGCGCCTTCTTCAGGTCGAACTGGTAGTTGATCCGTTTGCCATTCTCGATCCGGAACACACTCACATCGCTCACCTTGGCCCGCGCAGCGATCAAGCCGCCGGCTTCCATGACTGCTTCCAGCACGGTCAAGGGCCGCTCCAGAGGAAGCTTGCCCGGTCGCGCCACTGCTCCGCTGACCGTGTAGCTGGCCGCAGAGGAAATCCGCATCACCGTGATCTCCGTTGATTTAATGTGCGGTTCGTAGAGGGCGATCAACGAGGTTTGGAGTTCCGCCACGGTCTTGCCCGAAACTTTTACTTGGCCGACCAACTGAAGGGAAATCGATCCATCCAGCGGAATGGGAAGCGTGGCGTTCAGGTTGGTGACATTCTCAAACGTAATTCGCAGCACATCGCCTTCGCGCAACTGCATCAGATTGGTCGCGATGGTGCCGCTGCTCAGGTCATCGGGACTGCCCACCGCCTTGGGCCCGGCCGATTGACAGCCCACGACAGTGAGGAGGACAAGCAACAGAAGGCAAAGAGGGGCCATGAGGCGGACGGACGGCTGGTGGTCGTCGATGCTGGTAAGTGGAGCGCGGTTATTCATGATAGTTACAGATTGTCCTATCGGCAGATTCACTGGCCGACCTTTGGCAAACTATCGGCGCAGCAGGTTCCCAATCAAGACGAAAGCCCAGAACGCCTGCCGAGACTGCGTCTTTGGGCCGTGCTGAAGACTTTGGATAAACTGCGGTCGAGCGACCCAAACTCAGCGACCCGGCCCACGCAGCGCATGGGTTGCAACCAAAACGCAATGGCCGGGTTAGAAGCAGCGTATGGTGAGCACCTGAACAGGCCGGAGGCGCTTGGACGGCGGTTGAGTAACAGGCAAAGAGAGCGGCGTTCATTTCCAATGTTTTACGTCGTCTGTTATTTAGGAGCCTTCATATGAGGCAGTGCATGTGTACTCGTGCTTGGGTCCCGAAAAACTGTCAAAAATTTGGCGGTGTCGTTTCAAGCCGTACTCATCGTCCCGAGTCTCATACTCCTGTACCCATTCGATCAATTGAATGAGCATCGCGTCCTGCTGTTCTCGAGAGGAGAACTTTGATGGCTCCCATGATCGGCGGTTGCAATGCTCTACACATGTCTTAATGCCCGGATTCAAAAACCTCAGTTCAGTGCAGTACGGAAGCACTGCATCGATGAGGTCGCTGTAACAACCCTCAATGACCCATTGCTCGTTGGCCTTGATGAACCGGCGAAGGAGCGTATGGCTTTCTTCGAGGGGTTTTCGCCTTGCGCCTTGATCCCAAGCAATCTCATCCAAAGACAGGCGCGGGATGTCGGCGTTGCCGATCAGGCGGTGTGCCATTGTGCTTTTACCCGCGCCAGCGTTTCCCAGAAGTATCAATCTCATTTCATTTGCTGAAGGCTAGCAACCTGATCAGCGGAAGAGTTTCGGGGCGAACTCGACGAGGTAACGACGCCAGACCGGCCAGGAATGGTCTCCTTCCGTGACTTCGTAATCGAATCGGACGCCTTTCTCCTTCAGCAGTCCGGTGAACTCTCCGTTGCGCTGGAAGAGGAAGTCCTTCTTGCCGCAGGCGATCCAGAACAGCTTGAGATCGCGATTGACGGCATCGGCATGGTCGAGGCCGGCGGCAACGCCTTTGGACGGCGGCGGCGCGGAGCTGAAGGCGCCGATCCAGTTGAACTGATCGTGATGGTTCAGCGCCACGGTCAGCGCATGATGTCCGCCCATCGAGAGGCCGGCGAAAGCCCGCGCGCGTGGCTTGGCCGTGACTTTATAGGTGCGTTCGACGAGGGGGATGATGTCTTCGAGCAGCTCGCGGCAGAGCGCGGCGGAATTGGCCGGTCCATATTCTCCGAACCCGGCTGCGCCCGGCGGCAATGCATGGGCATCGGGCATCACGAGAATCATCGGCACGGCCTTCTTGCTGGCGATGAGCGAGTCCATGATCCAGTGCGCCTTGCCATGCACCGTCCAAGTCGCCTCGTTGTCGCTGTAGCCGTGGGCGAGGTAAAGCACCGGCAGCCGTCCGCCAGACTGCACGCCGGGCGGCGTATAAACGAAGATCCGGCGTGGCTTGCCGAGCGCCTTTGAATTGTAGGTGTGCTCGTGAATTGTCCCGTGCGGGACGTCCTGCCAGTCCCACGGTGCAGCGGGCGAGGCGGGCACATGCAGGATGCTTACGCCGGGCCAGCGCTGCGGCTTCACGGCGGAGTTCTGGGGATCGATGACGCTCAGGCCATCGACGACGAAACGATATTCGTGAACGCCAGCCGGCGCGGGACGCACGGTGGCGGACCACACGCCCTGATCATCCTTGGTCATCACCGTGTCGGGGCCGAACTGGCCGGAGACTTTCACCTCGGCTGCCTTCGGTGCCTTGATGCGGAACGTGACGCCGCCATCGGCGAGAATCTCGGGCGAAATCAACGGCGGAGATTGCGATGGGCGCCGCGCCGGAGCGTTCGTAGTGGGCTTGGTTTCCTGAGCGGCGGAGAGGGACCCCGTCACGATGAACGTCGCGACGGCCAGGAGGATGGTATGGGTTCGCATGAGTCCGGCAGTGCTAATGGGACGCGTCCGATTTGTCCATCGTGGAATGATTGTGAAGGGTTGGCTGGGCGCATCTGGAGCCGCCTCGGTTCAGCCGGAAAGCGGCTTGCCCGTTGACCGATGCCGCTGCAAAATTGAGGTCATTGTGCGTGCTTCCCTTCTTTTGATTCCCGTCTGCTTTCTCGCCGCCTGCAATACGCCGGAGCCTAAAAGTGCCGTTGAGAAACAGGCCGCGAAAAATGCTCCTCCACCGCACTTCCATCCGACGAACATCGCCGGGTTTCAGAAGCTCGCCGCGCATTTCAAGTCGGTCATCAGCCTGCCCAAATTTGGGGCCACCCCCGCCGGCATTCAGAGGCCGGTGTCGAACACCATCTCGTGTGCGGAGGCCGCGCTGGACGAGATCGCGACGTGCAGCCACGGCAAGCTGACCTTCGACAACACCATTGCGGCGCTCGACGATCACGGGTCCGACATCGGGCTGACGGCGAGCCGGCTCAATCTCGTCAAGGAAACCAGCACGGACGCCGCGTTGCGCGAGGACGCTGGGCGTCGGCGCGAAGTAAGCTGCGAGGTCAGAGGGACCAAGCAGGACATGGCTTCCAGCCTGTCGCGAAGGCTGATGGGCTGGGATTCACCCGCGTTGTTCAGTCACTGATTTTCTCGCCCCAAACCATTCGGAACCCACGGTGATTGAGAGACAGGCGGGAAGCGCTGTCCTGCTTGAACCGAGGCCGTGCGGGCCGTTCCTCTTCTGCATTGTGCCGGTTCAGCGGCAGAGATAATCGAGCAGGACTTCAAACTCCGCCTGCTGGATTTCGCGCAAGGCTGCGTGCGACATCGCTGAAGGCGAGGGCGCCGCTTCGCAGGCATCCACGAAGGCGAACGAATCCCATTCACCACGCGGCAGCAGCTTGCGGGCGAGCGCATCGCCGCCGCTCTTCCGCAGGATGTCCGTTGCGCGTGCGGCCAGTCCGGCGAAGCAGGGATGCGGGTTCACGCGTCGGAACCAATGCTTCGCGTTGAAGTAATCCGGCTCACGGCGATGCAGGATCGCGTGGATGTAACTGCCGTCGCGCGTCTCCATGTCCTGCACGATGGCGTGCGCCGCGTCGTGATGATCGTGCCAGAGCAGGAGGGTGGCGCGGATGAGTTCCGCCTGCGCGCTGGCGAGGTGCAGGCTGGCGAATGATTCGTTGAGAGCGCGGTTCAGGTCGGGCAGCGGCGTCACGCCGGTTCGTGGGCCGGGACCGAGGTCAGCCGGGTGAATGCCGTGAAGGAAGGATTGGAGCGCGGCGGTTTTCATCGAGTGCGGGTGAGGGTAATGAAGGCGTGAAGTCTGTTCCATTCCGTTTTCTGCGACTCGCAAGCGATGGGCGCAACTCAGTTTCTTGCGACCACCGAACGAGTTTGCCTCGCGAAGCGAGGAGGAACAGGGCGTTCGATCCCTTGCAAGAAGCTGGGAAGCACAACGCAAGAGAGGCTGGCTGGGAGGGGAAAAGGAAAAGGCCGGGCATTGCTGCCCGGCCTTCGTGCTGCATTGGGTGCAGGAGAATTTACGGAGTGATGACGCGGTAGAAGCGATTGCCTGCCGCAGTGTCACTGTAGGATTTCACGGTGCCGTCACCGGTGATGGGGGTGAGCTCAGACCAGTTGGCGGCGTTGAGGTCATCCTTGTATTGGACGCGGTAGATGACGCCGTTCTGGGTCTGGAACGAGGACGTGAACGTTCCTGATACGTAGCTGGAGTTGATGAGCGTGGGCGGATTGGCCGCCGTCCTGATTTGGAAGTCGCTGAAGGTCGCGGTTGCATACTGGCCATTGCGATGGGAGTTCGCGCCGGCACCGACGAGGACGGGATTGCCCATGGCGATGGTGATGTTGCCGAGCTGGTTCCAGTCCGTGCCGTTTGAACCGCTGTATGTGGTGAACGAATCGCCCACGCGTTGGATGCGCAGCCAGGCGTTCGGGAAGGTGGCGGGAGTTGAGTTCAGTGCGTAGGCGACTCCGACGAAGTTGCTGACGGTGGGGCCGCCCACCGTCGTTCTCGCAACCGATCCGAAGGTGCTGTCGCCCGGATACGCGGGGGTGACGAAGGCGCTGATGGAGGGCGAATTGCCGCTGGCGTCTGCGGTGGAGCGGGCGCTCAGGATGCCCTTGGCGATGGCTTCCAGGCGGTTGGTGCCCGTGATGGAGTGAACGCGGATGAGGGCATCGAAGTCGCCATCGACGGACTTGTGGGCGAAGCGCATTTGTTCAGTAACAGCTTGGAAGTCGAGGCCGCCGCCGGAGACTTCGAATTTGGAGGAGCCCGCCGCCGATTCGCCACCGCCGGGATTGAGAGCGCCCACGGTGGCTGCCGTGAGGCCGTAGTTGACGCCTGAGACGGTGGCTCCGTCCACGGTGTGCCCGAGCAGGTCGGTCACATCGACGACCTTGATGGTGAAGGTCGGGGAGATCGGAGCGGGTTCAACCACCATGTCCACGGTCTTGCCGTCGGCCCGGAGAGTCGCCGAGGCCACTTGCGAACCGCTGTCAGAAGTAATGACATAGCTGAAGGCGAACTGGGCGGTGGTCGGATCCACCAGCTCATCGAACTGAAGAGTTACCGTGGTCCCATCGAGGCTGGCTCCGGAGAGCGGGACAGGCGCGGCAGTGTCCGGATCGACAGTGAGGGTGACGACATCGCTGGTGACGGTGCCGTTCGGATTGGTGGCTTCCACGCGGAACTTCGCGCCGTTGTCGTCGGATCCGACCACGGGAAGGACGAGGCGCGTCATGAGGAACGGAGTGCCGGCGTCCGGGATGTTCGTGAAGGTGACGCCATCCCCGCTGTCGCGCTGCCATTGCAGGCTGCGTCCGCTGGCCCCGGTGGCGACGGCCGTGAAGGTGGCCGAGCCGCCCTGGCCCACGGTGACATTCGCTGGCTGAGTGCTGAAGGCGATGGGAGCCTGCGGGTCCGTGGCGGGAGCCACGCCGTTGTTGAGCGCGAGCTGGATGGCGCGGAGGAAGACTTTTTCACCCGTCGGAGTCAGGCTTTCGCGGCCCGTGTAGAGGGGGATTTGGTTCGGGAACGCGGCTCCTTCGCGGGTGCCGCCGTAGAGGAACATGCGATAACCGGCGAGCGGCGTGTTGGTGCTGACGATGGTTCCGGCCGGGAAGCCCACGATGGTGTATGCCGTGTTTGCCGCGAGCGTGTCTTCCCGGGCGAAGGAGGCGGTGGAGTAGGCAATGCCCCCCGCCACCGGCGCGTTCATGATGAGGCTGGTGTTGCGGTCATTGAGTTCCTCGAACTTGTCCGCCGTGTTGCTGCCGATCATGGGCACTCCGGCGAAGAGGAAGTCCACGGCGGGATCATTGGGGTCCCCGGCGGTCAGGACGGTAGGGGTGGTGTCCGGCAGATTGCCGTTGCCTCCGCCGAACCATCCAAACCGGCCGCCGTCGAGCCGCACAAAATACGGGCTCGTGGAGACCAGCGGCTTGGTGATGCCGGCATTCCAGTCCACGGACTGCGGATACTGGTGCTGACCGCTGGCTCCGGCGCGGCCCATGATGATGAGGTCATACCCGTTCACCACGGCGAGATCTGCGGCGGAGAGGCGCGTGCCGCTGGCATCCGGGCTGTTCCAGCGTGCCACGGTATGACCGTCACCTTCCAGCAGGCGAATAAAGCCGGCGTCCGTGAGATTGTTGCCTCCGGCTCCAGAAAAGCCCAGCGGCGTGGTGTCACTCACCCAAAGAATGCTGGCGGCTTTGGCCGGAATGGCGGCGACTGCCAGCGCGGCTGCCGCAAATGCGGTGGCCATGAGCTTGTGTCTGATTGTTCCGGTTCGAGAAACCGGACGGAGTTGTCGAGCCTGACCCGACGAGGTGGAGTGGTTAGGGATGTGCATGGTTTTATGGGGTTGGATGAATGGTACGAATTGAAATAGGCGCAGGCGCATCAGGACTAATTGATAGAGCCGTCGTGTTGTCTGGGTTGCAAACATGACAACATATTTTCGCTTTGCTCACAATATGGCCTTTGCGCAAAATGCGGCTTTCTTGCGCAGGGAATCGGGTTGGGACAGTCTCCCGGTCCGCGCCTTGATCAGGCTGGCTCTATTAGCAGCTATGGAAACGGTCGAAGATGTTTTTGATATGACGAAAACGAGACGAATTGCCCTGGCGTTGCCCATGGGAGTGCCGCACTTGGAGGAGGTCGTGCACGGCATCCGCCTGTTCGGCCAGCGACAGCCCGGGTGGGATTTCGTGACGAGCCCCGAAACGCATTCGATCCCGGTGTCATCGTTGGCCGGCTGGGATGGAGACGGTGTGATTGCGATGGTCAGTGCGCCATCTGATGTGGGCGTGGTGAAGCGGCTCAAGTGTCCCGTGGTGAACCTTTCCGGGGCCATTGCGGAGGCGCACCTGCCGCGCGTGCGGGTCGATTACGAACTGGCCGGCCAAGATGGCGGCGGAACACTTGTTGAGCCGTGGCTTCGAGCACTTTGCCTTCTATGGGCTGAAGGATATTTTCTTTTCGCGGTCCTGCCTGGATGGTTTCCGCACCCGGATCGTGCGGCACTCGTCCGCTTGCTCGGTGTATGAGGACGCGAGCAAGTTCGGCGTGGCCCGCCCTTGGCAGCACGATCACGAGGCACTCGCCTGTTGGCTGAAGTCGTTGGAACTGCCCGTGGGCCTGATGACTTCGCATGATCCGCGCGCGGTGATGGTGGTCCAGGCCTGCCGCCGGATCGGGCTGCGCGTGCCCGAAGATGTCGCGGTGATCGGATTCAACAACGACATCCAAAGCTGCGAGTTCAGTGATCCTCCGCTCACCAGCGTGGCGAGGCCGGGCGAGAAGATTGGCTTCGAGGCGGCGGCGTTGCTGAACCGGTTGATCCACGGCGAGGCACCGCCTGCAGGCGACATTCTCTTCCCTCCATGCGGCGTGGTCGAACGCACTTCCACGAACACCGTGGCCGTCGGGGACAACGAAGTGCTCGGCGAGGCCGTGCGGTTCATCCGCAAAAATTTGAGCCAGTCGATTGGCGTGGAAGAAATCTTGAAGCACATCGATGTCTCGCGGCGCTGGCTGGAGATGGCCTTCAAAGAAAAGCTCCACACCTCGCCGCATGTTTACATCAGCCAGGCGCGCGTGAAGAAGGCGAAGGCGCTGCTCGCGGAGCCGCGCAAGCTGAGGTTGAAACAGGTCGCGATGGACTGCGGGTTCAGCAGCACGCGCCAGTTGAGCGCCATCTTCGGGCGGTTTGCCGGCGTGCCCCTGCGCGAGTATGCGGCCAGATTTCATTCGCCCCGGCGTTCATCACCCGACGCGTGACTTCTCCCGGAGCCCATGAGAAAAGACTGGGAGTATCCGGTAGCCAGAAGACCGTGGGTCGCGGATCGCGGCTGTGTGCAAAGCACCAGCCGCAGCGGGTGGAAGAGCAAGGTGACGTCGGGAGCATTTCAGCCGGTTGGCTTGGCGAAGCCGCTGCGGCTGGTCTCCGACACAGCCGCGATCCGGGGTTGTGCCCGGATGCACCCGAAAAGACTTCTCCGCTTGCCCCGTGCTTGAGAACTGAGCCACACTTTCCCTCGCAGAATCGATGATGAAGAACTTGAAGAACTGCTTTGGCTTCCTGCTGAGTCCTTTCAGTTTCCGCTGGAGCTGGCCGGTGCTCGCCGTCGTGGGCTGGATGTGGCTGACGACGGGCGCAGGCTTGGCGGCCTCGTCTTTCACCGCGACCTTGGATCGCAACGTCGTGCCGGTGGGCGAGTCGGTGACGCTCAATCTTATTTTTGAAGGCGTGTCGCCCGCAGGCGCTCCGTCACTGCCGACGATTCGCAATGTCGCGGTCACCCCAGGCGTCAACCAGTCGTCCTCGTATTCGTTTGTGAACGGGCAGCAGACTTCGCGGCAGACCTACAGCTACACGCTCGTCGCGCAGACGGTCGGGGATGTGATGATTCCTTCGATGGGGTTTCAGGCCGGCGGCACCACGCTGAGTTCACCGGCGCTGGCGCTTAAAATCATCCCGACGAGCGCGGCGAATTCCGACCCGGCGAATTCGCTCACCAATCTCGCCTTCCTTCGGCTGGTTGTTCCCAAGACGGAGGTTTTCGTCGGGGAACCTTTCCCGGTGGAGGTTCATCTCTACTGGCAGAACGCCCAGAACATCACCATGCCACAGCTTCAGGCGGAGGGTTTCTCGATGAACCAGATGCCGAAGCCTGCACAGACGCGGACGCAGATCGGCAACACGATTTACAACTTGGCGATCTTCAAGCTCACGGCTTCCGCAGCGCGTGGTGGCAGCCTGGCCCTTGGTCCCGCAGAAGGAAGCCTCACGGTTTTGATTCCGATCAACAACCAGCGCCGGAGCCGTGATCCCTTCGAGTCCCTCTTCGGCGGACAGCAGTACCAATCACGCCCCACCACGCTCACCAGCGCCACTGTCCCGATGAAGGTGCTTCCGCTCCCGACGCAGAACATTCCTGAAGGATTCAATGGTGCCGTGGGCAACTATCAGATGACCGTCTCAGCCGGTCCGACCAACGTCGGTGTCGGCGACCCGATCACGGTGCGCGTGCAGATCTCCGGGCGCGGTCCCATCGAGTCCATTCTCTATCCGGCACAAGACCAATGGCGCGACTTCACCACTTATCCTTCGACCTCCAAAGCCGAGACGACCGATGAGCTCGGTCTGGTCGGAGCCAAGAGTTTCGAGCAGGTGATCATCCCGCAGAACCACGAAATCAAACTCCTGCCGCCGGTCAAGTTCAGCTTCTTCGACACCACCGCGAAGGCCTATCGCACGCTCACCGGACCGTCCATCCCGCTGACCGTCCGACCAACCGGGGTTGCGGCCACACCGCTGCCGAGCCTGACGAACTCCGCTTCCGGGAACGGTCCGCAGGCGGCGGATGACATCATTCACATTCGTCCCCGGCTCGAAGCTTCCTCCAGCTCGGACTTGCCACTGCATAGGCGTGCCGGATTCCTCGCGCTTCAGGGCGTGCCGGTGATCGTCTGGCTGGCCTTGCTCGTGAACCGCAAGCGGAACGAGGCGCTCGCCAACAACCCGCGATTGCGCCGTCAGCGTGAAGTCCTGCAACGCGTTCGCGACGGGCTGAAGGAGCTTCGTGCTCACGCCGACGCCCGTCAGTCCGACCAGTTCTTTGCGGTGCTGTTCCGTCTGTTGCAGGAACAGGTCGGCGAACGCCTCGATCTTCCCGCCAGCGCGATCACCGAGGCCATCGTGGATGAACGTCTCCGCAGGCGAGGATTGCCGGATGAAGCGGTGAAGTCGCTCCACGATCTGTTCCACGCGTGCAACGTCGCCCGATACGCGCCCGTGCAAAGCAGCCAGGAACTCGTCGCGCTGATCCCGAAGCTCGAAGCAGTCCTCGGGGAATTACAACGCCTGCCGCATGAATAATCCTGTCCGCCGCCTGTTGTTCCTCCTGTGCCTTGGCACGCTCGTCGCGCTGGCCGCGTCGCCGTCGATGGCCGCTGATTCCGCGACCGGCTTCGACGCCGCGAACAAGCTCTATGAGCAAAGCCGTTTCGCCGAAGCCGCGACGGCTTACGCCAAGCTGCTCGAATCGAATCTGCGCTCGGAGACGCTTTGCTTCAACCTCGGCAACGCGTGGTTCAAGGCCGGCCAGATGGGCCGTGCCATCGCCGCCTACCGCGAGGCCGAACGTCTCGCCCCGCGCGAGCCGGGCATTCGCTTCAATCTCCAGTTCGCGCGTAAGAAAGTTTCCGGCAACGAGGCCGCGCCGGGATCGCTTGTGCGCCGTGCGTTGTCCGCGCTGACGGTGAATGAGTGGACCCTGCTCGCCGGAGTTTCGTTCTGGAGCTGGTTTGGTTTGCTGGCGTGGCGCGAGATCCGGCCTGGATCGCGCAGCGTGGTCAGCGGTTACACCGCCACCGCCGGAGCCGTGACCTTGGTGCTGATCGGTTGCGCGGCCGCTGCGGCCGCGCAATGGAGCCAGGCGGAGGCCGTCATCAGCGTGCCAGAAGCCATCGTCCGCAGTGGGCCGCTGGAAGAGGCGAAGGTATTGCATCAGATGCGCGACGGCACTGAACTGACCATTCTCGACAAGAAGGATGTGATGAGTGGCAACCACAAGCAGACCTGGCTTCAGGTTCGCGACGCGACTGATCGCACCGGCTGGCTGAGAAGCGATCAAGCCGTGGAAGTTCCGGCTGTCCGCGCCGGGGCGACACAGCGGTAGATCGGCTGAAGCGAAGGGAGCCGGCTCCACTTTGCGGTTCTTCAAACGGCTGCTAAACTTTCGCCCGTGAAAAGAGCCATCCACTGGTTTCGTCGCGATTTGCGCGTGTCCGACAACGTGGCGTTGTCGGAGGCCGCGAGCCGCGCGGAACAGGTCATCCCGGTCTTCGTCCTGGAGGATGCGTTTCAAAAAGGGCCGGATGTCGGGGCCGCCCGCGCGGCGTTCCTGCTGCGCTCGGTCGAATCCCTGCGGAAGAATCTCGAAGTGCTCGGCCATCCACTGGTGATTCGCCGGGGCAAATCCGTGGAAGTGATCCCCGCGCTCGCGAAGGAGCTTGGCGTGCAGGCGGTCTTCGCCAATCGTCGCTATGAGCCGTATGCACTGCGGCGTGACGACAAGATTTTCAATGCTCTGAACGGAATGGGAATCGGCTTCGAGGTGTTCAAGGACGCGGTGGCGTGGGAGGAGCGCGAGATTCTTACGCAGGCCGGCAAACCATTCACCGTCTTCACGCCTTACTCGAAAGTGTGGAAGGCACGGACTTCACCCGCGCCCCGTGCCCGCCTCGCACCGACGAAACGAAAGTGGGATGCCATCGTTTCGGATGAACTGCCGCTGGACCCGGCGGCACTGGGGCATCCGCTCACGCAGACGATTCAGGAGCCGGGCGAGCACGCGGCCCTGGCGACGTTGAAGACCTTTCTGGCCGGTCCGGTGTTTCGCTACGCGGACGCCAGAAACTTCCCGGCAGAGCAGGGGACATCGTTGCTCTCCGCGCATCTGCGCTGCGGGACAATTGGCCCGCGGGCGATTTACTCGCAGCTCAAGGCCGCGCGTGAAAAGGGAACGCCGGATCAGCAGCGGAATTGCGACGCATGGCTGAGCGAGCTGATCTGGCGCGAGTTTTATCTGCAAATTATCATCAACTTTCCGCAGGTGACCAAGGGCGCGTTCCGTCCGGAATATGACCGGCTCGCCTGGAGCGAGAACGAGGAGCATTTCCAGGCCTGGTGCGCGGGCATGACGGGCTATCCCATCGTGGACGCCGCGATGCGCTGCCTGAATGCGACGGGCAACATGAACAACCGGCTGCGCATGATCGTCGCGATGTTTCTGACGAAAGATCTGCTGATCAACTGGCAGCGCGGCGAACGATATTTCATGCAGCAGCTCATCGACGGCGACATGGCGGCGAACAACGGCGGATGGCAATGGAGCGCCGGGACGGGCACGGACGCCGCGCCTTACTTCCGCATCTTCAATCCCGTGTCGCAGGGCGAGAAGTTCGATGCGCAGGGAAAGTTCGTGCGACAATGGGTGCCGGAGCTGGCGGCGTTGCCGGACGATTTGATCCATCAGCCGTGGGGGAATCCGCTGCTGTCGTCGAAGCTGAAATATCCGTCCCGCATCGTGCTGCATGAAGAGCAGCGGCCCAAATGCCTCGCGATGTTCAAGGCGGTTAAAGGCGGAGGATGAAACGCACGTCAGACGGCGAGACGGTGTTTGCGCCGTTGCCAGTTTCCTTCTACGAGCCGTGTGCGGATGTGGTGGCTCCAGCGCTTCTCGGCCACTGGCTGGTCCGCAAGACCGGGGCTGGATTCAGCGGCGGTTTGATCGTCGAGACGGAGGCTTATCTGGCGGACGATCCCGCGTGTCATGGGTACCGGGGCCGCACGGCGCGGAACGCAGCGATGTTCGGTCCATCTGGCCGGGCTTACGTTTATTTCATCTACGGCAATCACTGGTGCTTCAACGCGGTCTGTCATCGCGAGGGTGTGGCGGAAGCGGTGTTGATCCGGGCGGTGGAGCCGGTGTTTGGAATCGAATGGATGCAGAAGCGCCGGGCGGTCGTGAAGGCCCGCGAGCTGACCAATGGCCCGGCGAAGCTGTGCGCGGCGCTGGACATTGATCGGAGGATGGATGGAGCGAAGCTGGACGACGTGAGTTCGCCGATCTTCATCGCCTGCAATCCGAAGCGTGAAGAGGAGTTCGCTGCGCTCGGCCCAACGATTCGCACGACGCGAATCGGCATCACGAAGGTGGCGGACTGGCCGCTGAGATTTTACCTGGGTTCGAGCGAGTTCGTCTCGCGGCGAGCCAGCGAACCCAAGCGAGCTTAGGCGGAGCGGACGGCGAGCCGGAGTTCTGTGACCACGGTCTCGATCTGGTCCGGGGCCAGTTCAGGGAACATCGGCAGGGAGATGAATTCCTGGGCGCAGCGTTCGGCCACCGGGAACGAACCTTTGCCAAGGCCGAGTTCTTTATACGCTTCCTGAAGGTGAACCGGGATCGGGTAATGGATGCCGCAGTGAATGGAGCGCTTGGAAAGCGTCTCAAGCACGATGTCGCGCCTGGGCGTGCGAATCGGATAAAGATGGTAAACGTGCCTTCTCCCGGGAGCTTCCTGGGGAAGAATGATGTTCGCCTCGCCAGCGAGCAGCTTGTGGTAGAGGGCGGCATTCGTCCGGCGCGCCTCGTTTCCCCGCTCCAGATGCTTGAGCTTGATGCTCAGAATCGCGCCTTGCATCCCGTCCATGCGCGCGTTCCAGCCGATCATCGAGTGATGATATTTCTTCTGCTGGCCGTGATCGCGCAGGGTTTCCACCTTGGCCTTCAGCGCGTCGTCGTCGGTGGTGACTGAACCGGCTTCGCCCATCGCGCCAAGGTTTTTCCCTGGATAAAAACTGAACGCTCCGGCGATGCCAATCGATCCGGCGCGGCGGCCATTATACTCGGCGCCATGAGCCTGACAGGCGTCCTCGATGACGGGAAGGCCGTGACGATTGGCGATCTCCAGAATGGGGTCCATGTCCGCCGTCTGCCCGAACAGATGAACCGGGATGATGGCCTTGGTCTTTGGAGTAATGGCCTTCTCCAAGAGGGCCGGGTCCATCGTGTAAGTCTTTTCCTCGATGTCCACGAACACGGGCTTGGCACCGCAATAGGTGATGGCCTCGGCCGTAGCCATGAAGGTGCTGGGGACGGTGATGACTTCGTCACCGGGTCCGGCCCCGAGCGCGAGCAAAGGCAGCCAAAGCGCCTCGGTCCCGCTGCCCAATCCGACGGAGTGTTTCGTGCGGCAATACGCGGCGAACTCTTCATCAAAACGCGTGACGAACGTGCCGCCGGCAAAGGCACTGGTTTCAATCACCTGTTGAATGGCGGAGAGGATCTCTGCCTTGATAGGGTCGTGTGCGGCGCGAAGATTTAGAAAAGGAACAGTCATACTCAGGAATTGTCGGGTAGGTAACGAAGAACTTTAGCAGGATTTCCTGCGACCACTGCGTTTTTGGGAACATCTTTGGTGACGACGCTGCCGGCTCCCACGATGGCGCGTTCGCCGACGGTGATGCCGGAGAGGATCGTCGCTCCGGAGCCAATCGATGCGCCCTTCTTGATGAGAGTGGATTCGCAATGCCAGTCGGCTTCGGTCTGGAGCTTGCCGTCGGCTGCGGTTGCCCGGGGAAGCCGGTCATTGGTAAACATCACGCCGTGGCCGATGAAAACCTCCTCTTCCAAAATCACGCCTTCGCAGAGGAATGAGTGGCTGGAAATTTTGCAGCGGCTGCCGATGCGGGCTCCCTTTTGAATTTCTACGAAGGTGCCAACCTTGACGTCATCTCCCAGCTCGCACCCGTATAGGTTGGTGAAAGCGAAAATCTTGACGTTCTTGCCCAGCTTGACGTTATCAGCGATGAGCCGATTCGTCGGTTCCCCTGAACTCATGGCTCGGTGCGCTTCTTGTCTTTCGCTCCACCCTTCGACTCGGTGGAGCCGTTCACTTCGACTGGGTGAGCGGAGTCAGCTTTCGCAGGCTTGGCATAACCTTTTCCCTGCGGCGCAAGATCAATGGCTGCGCCCTTTTCTTTCAGTGATTGGGAGGAGGCTTCCAAGATTTTCACCATTTCAAGACCCTGCCGGCCGCCGGAGATGGGCTTGGTCTTGTGATTGATGCAGTCCAAGAAATGCTGACACTCAACCTTGAGCGGTTCCTCCTGCTTGATGTAAGGAACGTACATGTCGCCATAATGGTAGGCGTAGTGGAAATCTGCAAAGGTGTCGTAGTGAGGCGGGATCTCGACACGGGCATCGTAAATTTTCAGCTTCTCGTTCTGTGCGACATCGTCGTAAACAATCATCCGTCTGCTGCCGACGATGGTCATCTCGCGCACCTTTCTCGGGTCAAGCCAGCTGCTTTGGATGATGGCCGAACGGTTCCGCTTAAAGGTAAGGCACATGCTGGTCACATCCTCGATTTTGGGAGTAACATGGGCGCTGCCAGAACAGTTCACCGAGATGGGAGACTCATCCATGATGTAAAGGATGATGGAAATGTCATGAGGTGCCAGATCCCAGGCGACATTGATGTCCTTCTGATACAGCCCGAGGTTGAGACGGCGGGCCGAGATATAGCGAATGTCACCGATGTCTCCTGACTTCACGATCTCCTTAATCTTCCGAACCGCCGGGGAGTAAAGGAAGGTATGACCGATCATCAGGATGAGACCCTGCTTCTGGGCGATCTCGATCAGCTCCTCGCACTCGGCGACGGATGCGGCCATCGGCTTCTCAATGAAGGTGTGCTTTCCGGCCAGCAGACTTGCCTTGGCCATTGGAAAATGAAACCGGACAGCGGTGGCAATGGCGACCGCCTTGATCTCCGGGTCAGCGAGGACGGCGTCAAAATCGGAGGAAAGTTCGACTTCGGGATAAAGCTGATGGAGATGCTTCAGGCGTTGCTTGTTCAGGTCGCACATGACCTTCAACCGGCAATCCGGAAGCGAACGAAAATTACGAATCAGGTTGGGTCCCCAGTAACCGCATCCAACAACTGCGACGGTGGTTTTTGGCGTCATGCTCAATTAAAAAATCCCTTAAAATTCAGAGAGAAAGCTTATTTCTGCACCATCAGTTCCGTTGAAATGCTGGTCCGGGGTTCCAAACGGGCTGTGGAGGAAGCTGCGACGGCGCCGTCGAGCTTGACGGCTTTTCGCGCCCTGGACTCTTGCAGCTGGCCGAGGAGCGCGGGAAATGTTCGAAACATGATCTTCATGTCCATCCCAAGGGACTTGGTTTCTGAATACTGAATATCGAGCGCGATCATTTCTGAAAATGTTGTCTTGTTCTTTCCGCTGACCTGCCAGAGGCCTGTCAGCCCCGGCAGACTATTGAATCGGCGCTTATGGGCAGGAACATAATTGTCGTACTCGTACGGAAGGCAGGGGCGGGGGCCCACGATGCTCATCTGGCCGCCGAGTACATTCAGCAATTGAGGCAATTCATCCAGCCCGGTGGCACGAAGTAAGGCACCGAACGGGATCAGGCGGGGGTCGCCCTTGGCGTCCATTTTCACCATGGGCGCATTGGAGCGCATCAAGTCATCAAGATGCTTCTTGTGAATGCCCGAATCCGCATTCGCCTTCATCGTGCGGAACTTGAAGCAGATGAACCGGCGGCCGCGATAACCGACGCGCTCGTTCAGATAAAGAATGGGACCGGGTGAAGCGAACCAGATGATCATGGCAATCACTGCCATGACAGGCGCCAAGACTGGCAGGGCCAGGACGATGCAGGTGATGTCCAATGTCCGCTTCCAGACCGGAATTTCGGCGGCTTCAATCCTGTTGTTTTTCATAGCTTCAAACAAATGTTGGAGCTTGAATCGGGAGTCATTGCTCCTGAATTCCAAGCGTCCTCTTTTTCAGTCTGGCTTTTTTGAAAGAAGCTTGCGCGAGCTGTTCGCATGCGCAGCATTTTCTGCCCAATTTACTACCAACTGACCAGGTCTCTTGCAATCCTGATTTTCAGCATTTGCTCGCACGACAGACCGAAACTTACACCACATTTTTTTGTCAAAGTGGTGTGCGTTAAGGTCGGAATCTTCCGAAGCAAAAACCAGCACCAGCAAGCCTTAGCGAATCAATGTTGCATCAGGCAATCCTTGCCACGCTCTCTCAAACGTGTCGTGACGGTATCATTGTGAGTCCTTGAGTCAAGGCAATGGGCCGCCCTTTCTGGGAGCTGAGCTACAGCTCCGCACAGTGGTATTTATACGTAGCCTTACCGAGGGTCAGACTTGCCGCTTGAGAAGTGCTAGTTCACTCTCGGTATTTTCAAATACGTCCTTCGTCCGCATCAATGAAATCGATGAACGTCGTGATCTCGGAGCGGTGCGGGAGTCCGGCTTGTTGCTTCCGCTGGACCAGTCGATCGTTCATCGCCTGATCGCCTGCTTTCGGATACTCCAGCATCCCGGCCGCATGGGCTCTCTTGTCGTCTGCCGAGGCTTTGACATTCTTGGCCACCCAATCAGCCACCTGCCCATCGCACAGTGAGCCTTGGACTGCTTCAATGAAGCTCTCATGATTTAGTCCCGCAGCTTTCAACCACGCCCCGTCGAAGCCCTTTCCGAAGTTAGGCTGGTAATCCGCATGGAGCTTGCCGGCGAGGTGCAGCCGAATCTTGTCGATGTAGCGCGGAAGGTGCATCCATCCGCACATGGTTTCTTTCGGGCTTCTTGGATAAATGATGTCGCTCATGCGGAGGATAATCTTGGCCGTGATCCGATTCGGCAACTTCAAACTCTCAAATTGCCTTGGCCCCGCCGAAGGATTCATTGTCGCAGCCATGAGTACAGCAGCAAGGCAGTTTGAGTTCGACGTGGCCATCATCGGCGGTGGCAGCGGGGGTTATGCGGCGGCGCGAACCTCGGCGGGCCGTGGACTCCGAACCGTGGTCGTCGAAGGCGGAACCGAGGTGGGCGGCCTGTGCATTCTTCGCGGTTGCATGCCGAGCAAGGCGCTGCTGTACGCGGCTGAAGTCCGGCATCTCGCCAAATCCAGCGCGATTTGGGGCATGCAGCCATTCTCGGTGCCATTTGATTGGGCGAGCGTCATGGCAAGGAAGGATGCGGTGATCGAAGACTTCGCCGACTATCGTGCCAGCCAGCTTTCCAGCAGGAAATTCGAGTTCATTCGCTCGACCGCCCGCTTCATTGCTCCTCACACCGTGGCGCTGGAGAATGGAGCGAGCCTCACGGCGAAGAGCTTTGTCATCAGCACTGGCTCGGTGGTGGGACCGGTTCCGATTCCTCAATTGGGCGAGGCTGGTTGTCTGACCAGTGACGATGCGCTCAAGCTGAGCAAGCTGCCGAAGTCGATCATCATTCTGGGTGGGGGCGCGATTGCCGTGGAGTTCGCCCAGCTCTTTGCGCGGTTCGATGTGGAGGTGACCCTCATCCAGCGCAGCGAACATCTGTTAAAGGACTTCGATGCGGATGCGGCGGCAGCCATCGAAGAGACCTTCCGACGCGAAGGCATCAAGGTTTACACGAACACGCAGCTCGTCGATGCCCGCCGGGAACCGAATCGCAAGGTCGTCTCCTTCCTGCACAACGGACAGAAGACCGACGTCGCGGCCGAGGAGATTCTTTTCGCGTTAGGCCGCGCACCGAACACCAAAGAGCTGCAACTCGGCAGGGCAGGGGTTCAGACCGAGAAGGATCGCATCGTTTCCAACGCTCAAATGCAAACCAGCGCTCCTCACATCTACGCGGCGGGTGACTGCACCGGGCCTCACGAGATTGTTCACATCGCGGTCCAGCAAGGTGAAATTGCCGCCCATAACATCGCCAACCCCACTGCGCCGCGTTCCATGGATTACCGCCTGCTAATCAGCGTGGTCTTTACCGATCCGCAGATTGGGTCAGTCGGCCTCAGCGAAAAGGCGGCGAAAGCATCAGGCGTTCCTTATCTCGCGGCGAGCTATCCCTTCAAAGACCACGGCAAATCCATCATCATGGGAATCCGTGAAGGTTTTGTGAAGCTCCTGGCTGATCCGAAGTCCGGCGAGGTGCTTGGTGGAAGCTGCGTCGGACCTGGCGGCGGAGATCTCATCCACGAAATCGTCGTGGCCATGTCGAAGCGGATGACCGTTCAGGAGCTGGCCGCCACTCCGCATTACCATCCGACTCTCGCGGAAATTTGGACCTATCCTGCCGAGGAGCTGGCCGATCAGATTCCCCAGCCGTAGCGTCGCTCAGCTCACCTTGCGGAGCTTGGTCACGCGTCCGGTATTAACCCATTCGGCGACGAAGATGTTGCCGGCAGGGTCGAAACAAGCATCGTGCGGATGCAGGAACTTGCCCGAGACCCATTCTTCGCCCGTCTTGCTGCCGCGCATTTTCATTCCGTCCTTCAACACCTGCTCGCGCCACGCCGGATCTTCGCCGAGATGCGTGATGACCTTGTCGTCCTTGCCCAACAGCGTGATTCGCGCGCTCAGGTCGGGAACCAGCAGCACATCTTTGTGCGTGTCGAGATTGGCCGGGAGGATGAAGCCGTCCAGCGTCTTGAGATGTTTCCCTTCGAGCGTGAACCATTGCAGCCGCTTGTTCGCGCGATCCGCAACGGCCACCGACGCGTCGCGACCGGGACGGTTGTCGATCCAGACTCCGTGCGGCGTATTGAACTGCCCATCGCCCTTGCCGGGCTCTCCGAACGCCGATTTCCAATTCCCATCCTTGTCGTAGAGATGAATGCGATAAGAGCCGTATCCATCCGCCAGATAAAAGCTGCCATCGGGCAGGAAGGCGAAGTTCGTCGGCATGAACGCGTCGCGTCCCCAGCGCTTCGCGGGTTTCGTGTCCTCGTTGGCGGGATAGAGCTTTGAATCCATCGGCGCGCGTTTTTCCCACACGGGCTCGCCTTTGAGCGTGAGCTTCGCGAAGTTCTTCAACTGTTGATAACCTGTGACGTAAAGGAACTGCTCCTTGCCCTCCGTGATGACTTCCAGCCCATGACCGCCGCCCTGGAACTGATTGCCAAATGCGCGCACAAATTTCCCCTTCTCATCGAACACAAAGATGGACGGATGATCCTTCAGGTTCTCTCGCCCTTCATGAATGACGTAGAGCAGTCCGTCGCGGTCCACGGCCACATTGTGCGTCGTCTGCCACGAATATTTGTCCGGCAGTTGCGCCCAGTTGTGCAGCACTTCGTAGCGATGTTCGCCCGCGCCGATGACGAGCTGTTTCTCGGATTTCTGTGCGGTCAGGATGCGTGGCGCGGCGATGGCGGCCAGGGCGGTGGTGGCGATGAAACGACGGCGGGAGAGGGTGTTTGAAGGCTTCATGGGCAGAGCATGGTGCAACTGGTTTACAAGCGTTTGAGATCGCCGCGACTGTAGAGGCGCCGGCGAATTGTGCAACTCCGGCGTTGATCTGATGAACCGAGTCCGGCCATTTCTGCGTTGCTCCAGTGGCGGAAGCCGCCAACCATCGCGGGACTGAATCATGAACCAATCAACGACTCTCGCCGCCTACGAAAAACTCCGCGCCCGGACCAAGGAAATCGCGCTCGTGGAAGGAGCCACCGCGCTGCTCAACTGGGATGAGGAAACCTTCATGCCGCGCGGAGGGCTGCCGTTTCGTGCCGAGCAACTGGCGTTCTTCAGCGGCTGGACGCACCGCCAGTTCACCGCGCCGGAGGTCGGTGACTGGATCAAGGCGTGTGAGGATCACGGTTTCCCGGCGGACTCGGATGAAGCTGCCAACACGCGCGAGTGGCGTCGAGGCCATGACCGGGCGACCAAGCTGCCGTCTGAACTCGTGGAAGATTTCAATCGCACCGCCACCCTGGCCCGGGACGCATGGGCCGAGGCCCGGAAGCGCTCGGAGTTCATTCACTTCCAGCCGCACCTGGAAAAGCTCCTGCAACTGAACCGTCAGATGGCGGACAAGTGGGGCTATGTCGAATGCCGTTATGATGCCTTGCTCGACGGCCACGAACGCGGCGCTCTGGCTTCGCAGCTCAAGACGCTTTTCGCGGAGTTTCGTCCCGCGCTGGTGTCGGTGCTGGGGCCGGCGGTGGAGCGGAGCCAGTCGATCCCGGAAAACTTTCTCGAAGCAGATTATCCCATCGCCGCGCAGCAGGCGTTCAATCGCGAAGTGGCCGAAGCCATCGGGTTTGATTTCAACGCGGGACGCATCGACACCACCACGCATCCATTCTGCACCGGCCTTGGGCCTGGCGACACGCGGCTGACGACGCGTTACAACGAGCGCGATTTCACGGAGTCATTCTACGGCGTGCTGCACGAGGCCGGTCATGGGCTTTATGATCAGGGATTGAAGGCCGAGCATCACGGCACGCCGCTGGGGAACGCCTGCTCGATGGGCATTCACGAATCGCAGTCGCGCCTGTGGGAGAACCATGTGGGCCGGAGCGTTGCGTTCTGGGAACACTGGCATCCGCGCGCCTGCCATCATTTTCCGTCGCTCCAGAAGTTTTCGCCGGAACAGATCGCCCGCGCCATCAACCGCGTCGCGCCGTCGTTCATCCGCGTCGAGGCGGATCAGGTCACCTACGACCTCCACATCATTCTGCGCTTCGAGCTGGAATTGAAACTCATCGAAGGCGAAATCAAGGTCGCCGACCTGCCCGCCATCTGGAACGAGGAGTTCGAGAAGATGCTCGGCTTGAAAGTTCCGGACGATGCGCGCGGCTGTCTGCAGGACACGCACTGGAGCTTGGGCGCGTTCGGTTACTTTCCCACCTACACGCTCGGAAATTTGAACGCCTCCCAGTTGATGCAGCGCGCGGCGCAGGACTCGCCGAAGTTGGAGACGGAGCTGCGCGCTGGACGTTACGGGAACCTTCTCGGCTGGCTGCGAGAGAAAGTTCATGTGCCCGGCCAGCGTTACGCGCCGCAGGAACTTATGCGCCGCGCCACAGGACGGGAGACGCATTCCGAACCGCACCTGGCTTATCTGCGCCGGAAATTCCTCGGAGCCTGAGCTGGCGTGATCAGCAGGGCGGAGCAGTTCGTTGCTCCGCCCTCCCGGCGACGATGCTGTTGCGACGGCTTCTGCCGGGTGAGCTAAGGCAGCACGAGCACGCGATAGTAGCGGTTCGGGATGGTGGGAGCTTCGGGGTCGATGAAGTCGATGCAGCCGGTGGCGGAGGAGTTCGTGCTGAGGGAAATCCAGTTCACCAAGTTGGTCGATGCCTCGATGACCAGCGACTGGCCGGGCTGGCCGCAGGTGGTGAAGCCGAACTGTCCGTTCGGCAGAAACACGGCTGAACCAGTCGGGAAGTTCGGCGGCGTGGGTGCGCCGGGGTCCACTTTCAGCATGATGCGCCTGATGCCGTAGCTGCCCGCCATGAGCGCGGTGAAACCACCCGGCTCAATCATGATGCGGGAAGTGCTCGGGCTCGCCAGTGACGGATCAAACACCCAGTCCGGATCAGCCGCACCGGTCGGCAGGAAACGGTTCACGGTGGGCGAACCGCCGAGGAGGATTTTCCCGTCCGGCTGCACGGCAACCACGGCGGAGACGTTCAGTCCGCCGGTGGACTGGGCGACGAAGTTCGTGTCCACCGTGCCGTCCGCGTTGAGCTGGAAGATCGCGTTGTTGTCGTAGCCGGTCTGGTTGAAGCTCAGACCGTTGCCGGCGATCAGAATTTTTCCCGAAGGCAGGAGAGCGATTGAGGACACGCTGCAAAATCCATCGGCGGGCCAGGTTGAGGAGCCGTCCTTGTGCCGCAGGATGGCGAAGGTTTCATCCAAGGTGCCGTTCGTGTTCAACCGGATGAGCACGGGACGATCCTGGCCGCTGACGCGCTGCCAGTTTCCGCCCGCGAGAATTTTCCCGTCCGGCTGGAGCGCGAGGGCGAAGATGTTGCCCACGTTGTTGTAGTCCGTGCCGTAGGCAAAGGTCTGTCCGGTGAAGGTGGCGTCGATGGAGCCATTGGTGTGCAGGCGGACGATGTTGGTGCGGGTGACGACATCGAAGTAGCGGAATGAGCCCGCCGCGATCAGCTTGCCGTCCGGCTGACGGACGAGCGATTGGATGCCGGCGTTGGGATCGCTGGGATCATACGGGCCGCCACCGACGTCGAAACTGGGATCGAGCCGACCTTCCGCTGTGAGCCGGACCATCTTGCCGACGTAGGCCCGACCGCCCGTCGCAGAGTTGGTGAGGAATGTGGTGAAGTTCCCACCGACCACCATTCGGCCATCCGGTTCCACGACGAAAGCGCGCGGCCCCTGCTGATCGAAACTTCCGGTGCGCCACCAGAAAGAGGAGCCGCCCACGTTCGGGTGCAGGAGGTAAAAATTGGTGTCGTAGGCTCCGTTAGCCAGAGCGCGGAAGAGCGTCGGGTAGATGCCGCCGCCCGCCCCGATGAGTCGCCCATCCGCCAACCGCTCGATTCCATATTCTCCGGTGAGCGGTGTGAAGAAATCGGGATCGATGCTACCCGGACGCACGACCCGGACCGTGATCGGCGGTGCGCTGGTCACGCAGCCCCAGTCGTTGCAGGCGAGAACGGTGTAGAGGCCGCCGGCATTGGTCGCGACGTTGTTGAGCACGAGCGCTGGTCCGGTGGCCCCGGCGAGGTTGGAGCCGTTGAGCCGCCACTGGTAGGTGATGGCGGTCGTCCCGGTGGCATTGACGTAAAGCGTGCCGGAACCGCCGAGCAGGATCGTGTTGGTGAGGTTGGTCACCGGGAGGATCGCGAGCAGCGGCTGCGCGAAGACGACGGTGCCGGTCGATTGGCCGAGGAGGTTGGAGGCGACGACGAAGTAAGTGGTGACATTGGCCACGGTGGTGGGCTGGAGGGTGAAGAACTGGTTGGTGCCGACGCGTCCGCCGACGCCGTTTGTGACCATGTACCACCGGTAATCCGCCACCGGCCAGGCGCGGGCGAGAGCGTAGTTGGTCAATCCCTGCGGCGGCTGGAAAACCATGTTCGTGGGCTGGACAATGAACTGCGGGAGCACTCCAACGTAGTTGGATTCGATTGCGTAGGTCAGCAGGTTGTTGCCGGTGCCGTTGGTGAACGCCAGCAGATTGGTCCAGCCGATGAAGCCCGAGGTCGAGCGGTCTCCAAAAATGTTGGCGAGGATGGCGAGGCGGCCGTTCGGAGCCACACTCAGGCCGGGCAGTCCGCGCTTGAAGAAGCCCACCGAGGTTCCCTGGCCGTCACCGAGCGTCATTTGAAACTGCACGCTCTTGACCACATTGGTCCAGAGTGCGGCCCCGTCTGGCTGCGATTTCAGCACGGACAAACCGGGATCGCCGAGCGCGAAGCGGTTGGTCATGAGGTTGGCGGCGGCGCGGAGGTAGAGGTTGTCCGTCGCGTCGCGCGCGAGCGTGAGTCCGACGAGGCCGGAGTTTCCATTCACGTTGAAGGGCGCGCGCTTCATCCAGAGCAGCGCGCCATCAGCATCGAATTGGGCGAGACCGCTTCCAGTGATGCCGCTGAAGTTCGGTGACTGCACCTCGTTGGTGAACGAGTTCGTGCCGAGGCGGAAAATGGGCATCGCCGTCGAGAACGCCACGGTCGCGCGGTTCGCGGAATCCACGACCACGCTCAAGGCCGTGCCCGAATTGTTGTTCGTCGGCTCGGACAAGTTGCTGCTCCAGATCGGCTCGCCGGTCGGGCTGAACTTCGCGAGGAACATCGAATTCGTATAGAACGCGCTGCCCAGGATGGTGTTCTTGGTGAAGCCGCCGGAGGCGTAGATGTTGTCCGAAGAATCCAGAGCGATGGCGCTGGCATGTTCTCCGTTGGTGCTGCCGTGATTGGTCGCCCACAGGAGATTTCCGGCGGGGCTGTACTTCGCGAGGAAGAGGTCTTCGGTGGAGACGGCCAAGGACAGCACCCGGTTCGTCAGCACGAGGCCGTTTGTGTAAATGAGCTGGGAAAACTGCGAGAAAACCCGTGTGCCGTTGAACATGGGATTGCCTTTGAACTGGCCGCTCACCACGGCATTGCCCGCCGAATCCACCGCCAGGCCGGCATCGACAACGCTCGCGCGGTTCACTGGCGAAGACCAAGTTTCCTGCCACGAACCGGCTCGCCGCACCCACTGGCAATTCCCGTCACCGTCATAGCGGGCGAGAAACATGGCGGTATCCGACCCGACGCTGATCGAGTTGGTGCCGAAGACGGCCGTGTCGCTGCCGGTGGTGCCTGACAGGTAAACGCCGCCCGCTCCATCGAGAGCGAGCGACCGCCCCATGTCGCTGGAATTGCCGCCCGCCTGACGCGCCCAGAGCACCTGGCCGTCGGGCGCGTGTTTGATCAGGAGCACGTCGCCCGCCGTAAAGCCGGGCACCGTGTTGGTGAGGGAATTTCCTCCGAGTGAAACCACGCCGCTAAACGTGCCGGTGACGAAGATGTTCCCGTCGGCATCTGACACGCTGGCTCCTGGATAAACCGAAGTGATTGGCGAATTGCCACCATCCACGGCGCGGTTGGCCGGATGGCTGGCCCAGAGAATTTCTGGAGGCCGCTGCTGTGCCTGGAGCTGTGGTGTGACGGATAATCCGCCCACCAGGATGAGCGTGAAGACGAGGGACGGGAACCAGTGAGGAGCAGTTTGCTGCAATAAAGACATCGGACACACTAGCTCGGAAGTCCCTTGGGACCAACAAGTAGTTGCGCCAATCTGCAATGCTGCGGAATGGGAACAGCCAGACCGTGCGCCGTCACTCGATCTGGCCGCTGTCCGAAGGCGCCGTCAACGCGAACTCACGAGCCGGTTGGTTTTCGTGCGACGCGCTTTCGCAACGGCTGGCCTGCTTGAGCGAGGCTTCTTCAAACTCGCCGGACGGATCGCCATTGGATCGGTGCCGAGCGTGCCGTGGAGTTGCTTGAGGTGCGACGGCTTCTTGACGGCGGCGAGCGTTTGACGCGCTTCAGCCAGGCGGCTGCGGATGCCCAGCCGGGCGGCCTCGTCGGCATAGCCGGCTTTGGTCAGGAAGGTTTCCAGGTAACTCACATGACGCTGCCAGAGCCGCTGGTCAACGTGCTGCTTGGCCTTCAGCCGCGCCGCATACCAGTCGCTGGAGAGCATGTCTTCGCGCGTAAACATCTCGCGGATCTCCGGATGGTCGATCCCTTTGCCCTCGAACTTGTCGTCGCGCATGATGTGCAGCAGCGCGCGCAGCGGAGGACACGCCTCGGCGATGCTGCCGTCCTCGAAGTAATGCGCCGCCACCCGCTGCTGGGTGGAGATGATGTTGTCCATGCCGTCTGCGAAGGTTTCCATGTTCTGCAACTCGGGCCGCAGCATCTCGTCCGGGAAGACAACATGAGGATGGTTGAACAGACGTCCGAAGAACGCGCGGACAAACCGCTGCGTGATGCGATAGCCGAGGCGGCTCGCGAGGATTCGTTTCCCGAGATGATCGAAGTCCACGCAGCGTTCGAGGAAGCCCTCGGCGATGAGGAACTTCGGATCGCGTTCCTCCGCACTCATGCGGCACCAGACTTCCGGCACGAGCAGGCTGATGTCGTGGTCCACGCGGATGTTCGGCCCGATGTAGGCGGCCGCCGTCACGAAGCCGTGGCAGCCGGTGAGCAGGAAGCTCACGAGCGCGTTGTTCAGATCGATGATCGGCGGCAGCGCGTTGAACGGTCCCTTGGTCAGCGCCCCTTCCGATCCGGCCCCGGTGGTGGACGGCGACTTGCCCGTCATGCTGCAGATGAATTCCATGAAGAGCTCCGGCAGCTCCATGTGATGGATCGGGTTGAAGACGGCGAGCGAACGGATGCTCGAGGCCGCCTCCGGCGGGTTGTTGCGGCGTCCGGGCAGAATGGCGCCGACGGCATTGTGAACCGGCTGGCCGAGCGGAATCCGCCGATGCAGGCGCGTCGCCATCTCCGCGAGATAAACCGACTTCTGGTCCAGCAGGTCAGGACGCTGTTGCAGGTAGCGGGGGTTCTTGGACGGCTTGCCTTCCACGATGCGCGGATGGGCCGTCGAGACGAAGTAAGCGGGCTTGTCCGAGGCCGCCGCATTCTTGATCAACTGCTGCATCGGATCCGTGAACTTGTCGAAGCCGATGGATTCATCGATCAGCTCGCGGGCCTGGGTTCCGGAGAGCGGCTCGTAGTTCGAGAAGAAGTTTCCGGTGCGCGCGAAGTCCGCCTCGGTCTGCTTGTCGTAGCCACGATGAATCGCGTCATCCGGCCGTTGGAACAGCCGGTACTCGCAGTTGCCCACGAACTTCAGCGCGGGATTCTTGATGTCCTTGCTCAGATGCTTCAAGGCCCGCGCCGGCACCACGACGGAGGCCGTGATGTCGTCTTCGAGCTGGAGCTTGATCGCCGGCTGGAAATCCTTGCGCATGCCGAATGTCCGCCACGTGCCGTCCTCTTCAAAGCCCACGCGCAGATACGTGGTGATCATCTTGCGGTTGTCAAACTTCAGCTCGTTGCCCGGCTTGCCGTTGATGGTGTCCACGCGGAAATGCCGCTGCCATTCGTCGCCCCACTCCGGCTTGTAGAAACGCTTCACCACGAAGACCAGCTCCTTGATGTATTGCGGAATGCTCTTCAGCCACGCGTTGTAAGCGTAGGTGTAATCACGCCTCGAGGGGGTGAGCAGCTTGATGACGGAGCCGAGCGAACGTTCCGGGTTCAGAATGGGACGGTCGTCCTTCTTCTTCCGATCCTTGAAGCGCAGCGAATAGTCGCGATTGACCAGTTCGGCGACACGCGCGAAGTCCTTCTTGAAGTCGGTGACGAAGACCGGCCCGGTCAGAATCGCGTCGCTGATCGGCTTGGAGATTTCTGATTTGCCGCCGCCGGACACGGTGCAGGGCTTGTGACACACGATGCCTTCCGCGACGGTGCCCACGAGCCGCCAGATGCGGCCTCCGGGCGGCTTCTCCATGTGAACCTTGTAGCCGGACGGGCGCACGTAGGTCTTGCCGGGCAGCAGCCGGATGTTGTGCTTGCCGTCATCCCAACTGACGCTCTGCTTGTGCAGATCGAAGTGGACGTCTTCCGGCACGTAGATGATGTCCGGGAATTTCTTGTCGATGCCGTAGCCCTCCCGCTTGAGATCCATCGCCTCGGCGAACAGCTTTTTCGTCTCGTCGAAACTGTGGCCGCTGCGCTGGACGTGAAGGTCTCCGCTGAATTCCTCGCCCAGATCGTAGCTCGCGAAGACCAGCGCGCCGCCGGCATGTTCCTCCTCGCATTGGCCGAAGAGGTTGGCCGAATAGCTGATCTGGGTTTTGACCTCCTTCTTGCAGTAGCCGAAATAGTTGTCCGCGATGATCGTCACCATCACGCCGCGCTCGTCGCGGCAGGTGAGCTTGAACGCGCCGCCGTCATTGTAGAGTTCACCCGGCTTCTTCCAGCACATCTCATCCCGACGCTGCCGTTCCGTCGCGCCATCGTAGTGCGGAAGTCCCGCGGCCTTCTTCGTGATGGTGATCAGATGCGGGGCGAGGATCACGCAGCCGGTATGGCCAGTCCAATGTTCCACGTCGAGACCCGCGTCGTTCTCCGGCAGGAACGGATCACCGGCATTGCCGAAGATGCTTTCCACGAAATCGAGATTGCTCGCCAGGTTGCCCGGCGCGAAGAAGCGAATCTCCATTGACTTCCTGCTCGTGAAGCCACGCACTTCCGGACAGACGAGCGGACGGAGCATCAGCGAGAGGAAGCATTCCGCCTGCTCGGTCTGGCTCGAAGTGAACGGCAGCCGCATCAGCTCGCGCGGCGGCGTAAGCGCGAATTGCAGCATCCGCGCAAAGGTCTCCTTCGGCGTGGCGCGCTTGTCGTCCGGGATGGGCAGTCCGCCTTCGGCGATGTGGAAAATTCCTTTTGTGGTCCGGCGATCACTCTTGGGATTATGCAGCACGCCCTGGCGCACGCGATAGGAGCTGACGATGTCGGAGACGAAGCAGTCGCGGTCCGGCGGCAGCGACATGACGCGCGCCAGCCCGTGACGGTCGAGGACAAAGGTGTGGCCCGGCAGTTTCACTGGAGCCGAGATGCCGCGCAGATAATCATCCAGAAAGCTCTGGATGCGCTGGTCGGCCGGGCAAAGATAGTCCGCGAGCAGTCGATCTGTTTCGCGATGATGGAGGAGCAGGGCGGTGGCAAGCTCTTCAAACTCCGTGTCGGTGTCGCCGGCGACGGAAGGGCAGCCGAGCGAGGTGAGCTTCAGGTTGACGTATTGAAGAAGTTTTTTGTCCGGGTAGAGCGGCGTGGCTGCACCCAGTCCGATGCTTCGAGTTAAGTCCATAGGAGAATCAAGGAGGGCGTCATCTGGTGACCGCCCGTCGAGGGCGGACAATACTTCGGTCCTGATTCGCGCCGCAAGTTTTTGCGACGCCGCTGTGCTAATGGTTCGCCGCGAAAGGATTCATCCTGTTTCTGACCCGGGAAGAGCGGCGTGGGGACCGGTGTTGAAACGTGACCTGTGCCAGCAGGGTGAAGTCCTTGAAAGGCTGGAATGCTCCCGCACTTCGCCGACCCGGTTCTGTTCCGTCTCGCGGAGCGAGACGGTGATGGTAGCCGTGGTTTCAGCTCACGGATCTACGCAAAAGCCGTCTGCGTCGCGGAGCGACGACCGAAGGATCGCTCCCAGTTCAACAGGCTTTCAAGCATCGCTCCGCAGGAGACGGCGATCAGTTACGCGGCGGACCGCCAATGGTGTATGCCGAAAAAGTAAGGCGAGCCAGCGACGGCGAAAAGCAGGCCAGGGACCGCCCACAACGTGTGTCTGCATCCGCCTCATGGAGATCCGGTCTCCGAACCGGCTCGGCTCGGCTCGACCGAGGTTAGCTCCAAGCCGGTTTGGAAACCGGCGTTTCGACCGAGTCGGTCCCCTCGGTTTCCTGATGCGCCCGCACCGTCTTTGATCCCATAATTTATTTTGACACGCCGGGGTTTTATCGCTGGCATCAGCTCCTGTGATCACCACCATGAAATCTCTGCTCATCGCCTTCCTCTCTGTTGCCATGCTTTCCACCGTTGTTGCCGCTGACATGGACACTAGTTGCTACGAATTGCGCACCTACCACGTCGCTCCGGGCAAGATGGACGCGCTGAACAAACGCTTCCGCGAGCACACGCTCGGTCTGTTCGCCAAGCACGGCATCACGAGCCTTGGTTACTGGGAACGTCTGGACAAGGAAGGCAAGCCGGAGAACAAGCTGACCTTCCTGCTGTCCTATCCGAGCCGCGAGGCACGCGAGACTTCGTGGAAAGGATTCATGGGCGACCCCGACTGGCAGGCCGCTTACAAGGCGTCCGAGGCGAACGGTCCCTTGGTGACCAAGGTGGAGAATCCGTACCTGAGCGCCACCGATTATTCGCCCGCGATTGCCGCGTCGTCGTCCGGCGAAGCCCGCGCCTTCGAGCTGCGCATCTACAAATGCGAACCCGGTCGTCTCGCGAATCTCAACGCGCGTTTCCGCGATCACACGGCCGGTCTCTTCGCCAAGCATGGCATGACAAACTTTGGATATTGGACGCCGATGGACAAGGCCAAGGGCTCGGAGGACACGCTCATTTACATTCTCGCGCACAAGAGCAAGGAAGCAGCGGCGGCTTCGTTCAAGGCGTTCCGCGACGACCCGGCCTGGACTGCGGCGCGCAAGGCGTCCGAGGAAAAAGCAGGCGGCTCGCTGACCGTGAAGGACGGCGTGCAGTCGATCTTCATGAAGGCCACGGATTATTCTCCGACCAAATAGTTCGTTCGAACACTTTGCCCTGCTGCCGGTCAAAATGGGGCAATGAAGCTATTCCATCTCCTTCCTTTCGCACTCCTGCTCTGGATCTGCGGATGTGCAACCTACGTCACGCCCGGTCATCGTGCTGACCTCGCGGCTCTCACCGCTCCCAATCTGAAGGCTTCCTTTGCTGCAGAACCGGCGGCTGGTTTTCCCTCCAGCATCGCCGTCGCCCGGATTCAGGCGTCGGACTATTCCAACCATAATTTGGAACGACACGGAGGGAGGTATGGGAGCGGACAATACACTTTCATCACCACCCGCGAGGTCGAGACGCAGGCGCAGCTCGACCGCATCAGCACGCTGCCGAAGATCGACGGGCTGATCGGCCTGAGCACGCTGCTGCTGCCACAGGAGCTGCGCAGCGAAGCGGACTTGAGGACGGCGGCGGCGAGGTTGAAGGCGGACATGCTGCTGATCTACACCTTCCAAACTTCGTTTTACACGGATGACCCGGCGAAGACCTTGACGGTGCTGAGCCTCGGGTTGTCGCCGAACCAGAAGGTCAAAGTGGCGGTGACGGCATCGGCCATACTCGTGGATGTGCGGACGGGATTCGTTTACGGAGCGCTGGAAGCCAGCGAGAAGCGGGACCGGCTCACGAACGCCTGGCAAAACCGTGACTCGGCGGACGCCGCCCGGCGTGAGGCGGAGAAGGCGGCGTTTGAGAAACTCATCGGCGAGTTCGCGGGCTTTTGGTCGAAGGTCCTGACGCGCTACGACAAATGAATCGAAGCCACGATATCGCGGCGGCGCTCTGGGTCACCGGCATCTACGAGGCACCGATCCTGGCGGCGTATGTGGATGATCCCGCGCTCGTCACGCCCGCGCAGATGGACTGCTGGTGCCGGGATTTCGACAGTTGGGTCATCTGCGACACGGTGTGCTTCGCGCCGTTTGACCGTACGTCGCACGCCTGGAGCAAGGTGGAGCCGTGGTCACGACGACAAGATGAGTTCGGTCCGTCGCGCAGCGTTTGCCTTGCTCTGGGGACTCAGCGTCCATGAAAAAATCGCCGCTGATAGCAAGTTTGAAGATGGACTGGAGATCATCGAGCGCGCCGCCGTCGATGAACGGAATTTTGTGAGGAAGGCGGCGAACATGGCCTTGCGGGCGATTGGCAAATGCAACCTCGCTCTGAACGCAGCGGCGGTGGCGGCGATGTCCAGGCGTCTTGCGGCGCACCTGAGCCGGCCGCGAAGTGGATAGGAAAGGATGCGCTCAAGGAACTGACCGGCGCGTCGGTGTTGGGGCGGCTGGCTAAGAATCCTCGCACTATGAAAGGTTGACTGCGACAAGTCGCCTGCCGAAAGCGGTGACAGGTCACCGCACTCCAAAGCGCGAGGGGCGTAATCGGAAATGACGGGCATGATTCAGCTCCCATTCTCGCTCCTACTCCCACTCTCATTCAGGGAAATCTCTGGACAAAGATGAGTGGGATTAAGAGTAGGAATGGGAATGAGAACTAACACGCGGCTGTGATTTGCAATCGCTCCCTTAACAACTGGAGCCAGTGGTCGGGATTGAACCGACGACCTACGGTTTACGAAACCGTTGCTCTACCACTGAGCTACACTGGCATCTAAGGACGTTGAGGTTATCGGCGCGTAAACCGGGGAGGCAAGCAAATTTCGGGAAGATAAGGGTAACCCCACGGCAGGTAGGGCTTATTCAAAGAGTTGCCGTGATAGGTTCGCTGCCAATCGTTCATTAGCTGGACAGGTCACGCACAGTCACCAAGTCGTCGAGGTTAAAAGAGGTGGCCCACCGTTCTGGAAATTGCGCGCCATGAGGCCTGTAGCTTGGTCCGAATCAGGCTGATGTTCTTGGGTGGGCAGTCCTATAAGACTCTCAAAAAAGAAAAGCCGTGCCGGACCCCTGTCCGGCACGGTGATAACTTCAGACGAAACAAGCTTTTGGGCTCACTTCACCAGGCGACGAACAAGG